>Ga0180434_10005463_pt1 | contig 14949 bp, 11 predicted proteins | sample SS_ome_7_FD_132453 | JGI IMG/M metagenome (GOLD analysis project Ga0180434, IMG submission 132453) | Hypersaline lake sediment archaeal communities from the Salton Sea, California, USA - SS_1_D_2 metaG | ecosystem: Environmental > Aquatic > Non-marine Saline and Alkaline > Hypersaline >...
AGTTGAGCACGACACCGGTTCTGCGCCCGGTGCGGGAAAGTGTCTGATTCATCCTGTCGCTCCCTGGCCGCGTCGCAGGTCGAGTACTTCCCTGCTGAGCGGCGGCATCGGTTCGGCGGAAAAGACCATCTCGACGGGCAGGCCGAAGTAGGAACAGATGCGCAGGGCCAGATCGAGACTCGGGCTGTACTCCTCGCGTTCGAGGTAGCCCACGGTCTGATAATTGACCCCGATCGCCGCTGCCAGCTCCTTGCGGGAGATGCCCGTCTCCTGTCTGAGTACCCCGATACGATTGTAGAGTTGGCGAGATTCCATAATCTTAATATAACATAATGTTGTATATTTACAATAATATTTGTACTAAATACGATATTCGCTCTTTACAGCGATCGACCAGATAACGGACGCAATCCCCGGGTGGCAGGAGCGGGAGCCCGGCAATACTCTTCTGAAGGGAATCCGGATAAGCCGCCGTCACCCCTCCTGGTCGCCGAAGGGGAAGATGTGTGAAGGAGTTCGCGCCGTGTGCATCAACCCGGCCAGTTCGGCGCACAGATCGGGGTTGCCGACCGCGAGATCGGTGGTTTCGCCCGGATCCTCGGCCAGGTTGTAGAGTTCGAGGGGCGCTTCGAAGCCGTCGCGATTGACATTGAGCCGGACCGCTTTCCAGTCACCGCGCATCAGCGCCTGCTTGCCTCCCTGCTCGTGGAACTCCCAGTAGAGGTAGTCGTGCTCTCGCTGGCGGCGCCCGGTCAGGGCGGGGAGAAAGGAGATCCCGTCGATCGGGCCCGGAGCATCCGCCGGAATCGGCGTCCCGGTGAGATCGGACAGGGTGGACAGCAGATCCCAGAAGGCGCAGGGATGATCGGTGTGTGAGCCGGCTTCGATCACTCCGGGCCAGGCCGCCAGCATCGGCACCCGGATGCCCCCTTCGTAGAGATCGCGCTTGATCCCCCGAAAGGGACCGGAACTGCGGAAAAACGCCGGATCGTGGCCCCCCTCGCGATGCGGTCCGTTGTCGCTGCTGAAGATGACCAGGGTGTTGCGACCGAGCCCGAGTTCTTCGAGCAGGGCCCGGACCCGGCCGACATCGCGGTCGAGCCGGCTGACCATGGCGGCATAAGCGGCTTTCGGCTCGGCCTGCTCGCCGTAGTGCCGTCCCGCCGGCCAGGGGGTCTCATCGAACCGGCCCCGCCAGGGAGCCAGGTCCTGTTCGGGAACCGCCAGTTCGGCATGCGGGATGGTTACGGGCAGAAAGCAGAAGAAGGGCTCATCGGCCCGGGCGCGGATGAAGTCGAGGGCCCGCTCCACGATCAGGTCGTGACTGAAGGTTCCCCGTGCGCCCCCGGCGTTGCCGGGCAGGGATACCTGCCGGTGGTTGGCCCGCAGCCACTCGGGATAGTAAAAGTGAGCCTCGCGCTGGCAGAGGTAACCGAAGAATTCATCGAAACCCTGCCGGTTGGGATGCCCTTCGGAGTCGGGGCCCCCCAGTCCCCACTTGCCGAAAAGACCGGTGACATAGCCGGCCTCGTGGAGCAGTTCGGCCACGGTGAACTCCTCGTCGGGGATCGGCCACTGTCCCTCGGGCCGGACCTCCCGGTTGCCCCGGATACAGGAATGACCGGTATGCCGGCCGGTCATGAGACAGCAGCGTGAGGGGGCACAGACGGTACTGCCGGCATAATGCCGGTCAAAACGCATCCCGTCAGCGGCCAGGGAGTCGAGGTGGGGGGTGGGAATGAGTTCCTGCCCGTAGCAGCCCGGGTCGCCCCAGCCCAGATCGTCGGCGAGGATATAGACGATATTCGGCCGGCTGACGGACGGGCGGGAACAGGCCGAGAGCTGCGAGAGGACTCCCCCGGCCAGAGCGGCACTCCCGAGACCGGCGGCGGCGCCTTCGATGAAAGCCCGGCGTTTCATGCGCTCGCATCCTCCCCTCTCATCGCGACGGCAGCGGCGGAATCACCGGCGGCGGCAGGGTTCCGATCGGACTGCCCGGAGGGATCGGGGACACTTCACTCGCAGGCGTGAGACCTTCGGGCCGGGCGAGCCAGCGGGCGATATCTTCCAGAGCCATCTGGCGGAACGGGCTGCGGTCGGTTTCGGCCTCGAGCCGGTCGAAGAGAACATGTATCCGGTCGTTGAGAATCGCCCTGACCGCCGGAGTACAGCCGGCGCTGCCCGCGGAGTATTTCAACCGGTCGAGCACGACCTGCTGAACCGCCTCCAGGATCTTCGCTTCGTACTCCCGGGCGGGAACCGGAGCATACCAGCTCGCTTCCAGGAGGGCATCGACCACCTCCTCGAGTCCGGGACAGTGGTCGTCGCGGGCGTGGAACTCGACGAGCCGGGCCATGCGCTCGGGCTGCACGATCAGGGCAACGGAGAGATCGGCCGCCGTGGCGGCCATACCGATCGGATCGAGCAGGGGGGCCGTATTCGAGGCGAAGGTTTCACCGCGGGTCATGCCCGAGGCCCGGGGCGGGATGAGGGTGAGCAGCGGCTCGGGCAGGGCGAGAAAATCGGGCGCGATTGTGGCCAGGACGAGAGTGAGGGCTTCCCGCTGTTTCGCCGGAGCAACGATCGCGAGAGGGGTCTGCCCGTCTCCGCGCAGGGCGTATTCGTAGAGGGCTCCCCCGAGCGAGTGCACGGCCGCCTTGACCTGGTAGCGATGATGCAGATAGAGCGGCACGAGTACTTCCTCGAGCGCCGCCAGCGGATCGCCGACCCGGATGTTGCCTTCGCCGAAAGAGGCGAGTCCGAGGCGGCGCACCTCGATCTCGTGGGCCAGGTAGCTCACCGGGTCGGCGCCGTTGTCCCACTGGGCCGCGTAGGGATGGGCGGCCCCCATCGGCGTGGCTTCGGCATCGGCGGCATACCGGATGCCGGCCTCGATCCGCTCGTGGATGATGCGGTCGAGGGCGGCCCGCTCATCGACCCCCGGCGCAAACTCGGAATAGAGCCATTTCACGGCGTATTTGTCGTACTCCCCCACCCCGACCGGGTAGGCCTCGGAGAGATCGATCCGACCGTCGGTGATGCGGATCGTCGGAGCCGGGTAGTCCATGACGCTTGCCCGCCCGCTGGTACTGGCGGCGTAGTTGTGCCCGAAACCGAGGGTATGTCCCACCTCGTGGCAGGAGAGCTGACGCACCCGGGCCAGGGCCAGTTCGACGGCGTCGGTACGCTCATCGAAGGCCAGCAGGTACCCGGCGTCGGGGCCGTCGGCGGCCTCGAGACCGGCCAGGCTCCAGGAAGCCGGCGCGCCCGGACCGGCGGAGAACTGCGGTACCATCCCCCGGGCCAGCAGCTGGTCCTGCCGCAGGCGCAGGGCCCCCAGATTGACATTGCCCTTGATGATCTCCCCGGTGCGCGGATCCACGACCGAGCCCCCGTACGACCAGCCGCGCTCGGAACGGTTGGTGAAGTGGATCATATTGTAGCGCAGGTCCTGCGGGTCGGCTCCCTCGGGCAGTACCCGCACCTGGAAGGCGTCGATGAAGCCGGCGAAGGCGAAGGCCTCGTTCCACCAGGCGGCGCCCTCGACAAGGGCGCTCCGGATCGGTTCGGGGGTGCCGTTGTCGACGTAGTAGACGATCGGTTCGACCGGTTCAGAGCGCCGCGCGCGCGGGTTCTTCCTGATCAACCGGTGACGGCGCACGTAGTGGCGGACGATGGGCTCGTCCACGGCGGCGCCGAAATCGTGCACGGTGATGCTGCCGGCGCTCACCCGGGGATCGGCTTCGCGCGGCTCATACCCCGGCCCGGGCAGTTCGACCAGGGAGTGGTGCTCGCGCAGGGTGATCGCACCCGGGCTCGGAGCGTTCCCGCGGGCGTCGCGGTTCGGATTCGCGGAGGTGAAGGTGAGCCAGGTTTCGATCTCGCAGTTCTTCTCGAAGACTTTCGTGCGGGGCAGGTGGACAACGCTGCGGCTGCGGTCGAGCCGGTAGGCGGCTCCGTTTCCCGAGAGCCGGCCGGCCGCACCGTGGGCGTCCTGCATGAAGAAGTCGGTCGCATCCACCAGAACCCGATCCCCGCTCTCGGCCTCGATTCCGAAACCCCAGAGAGTGGAGGGGGCAAAGGTCTCTGAGACGGCGCGGACCACGTCGGGGTCGTCATGGGTGGCCCGGAAACCGTAATTCGGTTCGATCAGCAGTACCCGCGGGCCGACCCGGCGGGCCAGGAGGATGTGGGAGCCCCCGAGCTGACCGCGATCGAGCCCGATCGGATTGCTCCCCAGACCGGTCGTGAGCGAAACCGCGTAGAGGAACTCCTGCTCGAAACGATCGATCTCCCAGAAGAGATGCCCGCTCTCTTCGTCCCAGTACAGGGTGAAGAAACCGGGCATGGCCGTCATCCCGGCAGTCCGGGTTTCGATCGCGGGCGGATCCGACCCTGCCGGGCGCCCCTGGGCGCCGGCGGCCGGCGCCGTCAGAACGAGACCCGCACAGAGAACCGCCGGCATGAGAACCCGCTGACATGATTTCGGTGAAAGCGACCGAATACAAGCTGGAGTGAGTGTCATGCCTGTCTCCCGTGCTGAGGTTTGCTCCGGGGTTCGGAGCGGAGAGCTTCGATCTCATCATCATCCGGGTCGGAAGCAGCGGGCAGGAGGTGGCCGGTGAGCCAGCCGAGTCCGAAGGCCACGCTGCAGCCGCAGGGTACGAGCCAGACCCAGAAAAGAGTGGTGAAGAGAGCCAGCGCACCGGCGGTGATGACACCGGAGAGGAGGGCGACGAGACCGGCTTTCGGATTCCGGACATCGGTCAGGCGTCCGAGCAGGAAGGTGCCGAGGAACCCCCCGTAGGTCACCGAGGCGATCGAGAGCCCGATTTCCACCACCGGATTCTCGGTGGAACGGAAGAGCATCGCCCCGCCGACGAGAACCACTGCCCAGAGCAGGGTGCTCATCCGACCCCGGCGCAGATCGCGCTGGTCGTCACTCGTCCGGTCGTGCCGCCGGCCGCGGAGCAGATCGAAAACGGTACTGCTGGCCAGGGAATTGAGGCTCGAACTCAGGGTGCTCATCGCCGCGGCGAAGATCGCCGCCAGCAGCAGGCCCGAAAGTCCCGGGGGAAGAGCTTCCACGATGAAGCGGGGGAACACCTGATCCGACGGCATGGCGGTGCCGGAGTAGAAGGCGTGCAGAGCAGCTCCGAGAACGAGGAAGAGGGCAAACTGCACGACGATCAGAAAGCCGCTGGTGATCAGCGCTGCCTGGGCCTGCCGGAGCCCCCGGGTCGCGAGCAGCCGCTGGACCAGCAGCTGATCGGTCCCGTGGCTGGCCATGCTCAGAAAGGCTCCTCCGATCAGGGCGGCCGGCAGGCGGTAGCCGTCGCCGAAGAGACCGCGCAGACCTTCACCGAGCCCGAGATCCACGACCTGCATCTTGCCCGGCGGCAGAAGCGCGGCCAGGCCCTCCCCCCCTCCCAGGACGATGAGGACGAGCCGGAGGGCGATGAGAGCGCCACCGACGTACAGCAGGAGCTGGATCGCGTCGAGCCAGACCACCGAACGGATCCCGCCGGCCCAGGTATAGGCCACCGTGATCGCCCCGATGACGAGAATGCAGAGCGGATACGACCAGCCGGTGATCAGGGCCAGGGGGATCGCGGTCGCGAAGAGCCGAACACCATCGGCCAGAACCCGGGTGACGATGAAGAGAACCGAGGCGGTTGACTGCGAGGCCGGTCCGAACCGGGAGCCGAGAAAGGCGTACGCCGTCTCCGCCTCACCGCGCAGGTAGGCGGGCAGCAGCAGGAAGGCGACGACGATCCGGCCGATCACATAGCCGAAGGCCAGCTGCAGGAAGGTCATGTTGCCCGCATAGGCCAGGCCGGGCACGCTGATCACGGTCAGCGTACTCGTTTCTGTCGCCACGACCGAGAGAGCCACCAGGAGCCAGGGAAGCTGCCGGCCGCCGAGGAAGTAATCGGTGGTACTCCGCTGCCGGCCGCCGAGAAAGAGACCGAGCCCCAGGGTCAGGCCCAGGTAGAGGACGAGAACGATCAGATCGGTACCGCTCACGGTTCCCTCCCCTTCCCGATCGCGCTCTCGCCGGGTACGAGAGCACCCAGCACGCAGGCCCGACGGGCTCCGGTCACGGCCGGTATACCCGCCGGTACGCCGTGGCGGAACGCATCGGCCAGCAGGGCAAAGGCGATTGCCTCCTTGCCGTCAGCCGGCAGACCGTGCTCATCGCTGGTCACGACCGCGACCGGGGCCATCCGCCGAGCAAGCCGGTCGGTGAGAAACGGGTTCCGGGCTCCACCCCCCGAGACGATCATCTCCCGGGCCCGGGTGCCGTGCAACGGCGGGAGCCAGCGCTCGACTGCCCGGGCGATCGATTCGACGGTGAATTCGAGCGCAGTCCGCACCAGGTCGGCCACTGCTCCTCCGGCATCGATCCGCTCTCCGAGCGGGGCGATGAAGCCGGCCCCGAACTCTTCACGCCCCGTGCTGCGCGGCGGGGACCGGGAGAAAAAGGGATGGGCGAGCCATTCCGCGAGCACGTCGGAGAGAACCGCACCGCGGGCGGCGAGCTCACCGTCGTGATCACAGCTCTTCTGTCCCCCGGTCGCCCGGCTGACGATCCCGTCCATAATCATGTTGCCCGGTCCGGTATCGAAACCGGCGACATCGGCGAGCCCCTCCCCCGCGGGCAGCCAGGTGAGATTGGCGATCCCGCCGATATTGAGGGCGATCCGGTCAACGCCGGGGTTCCGGAGCAGAACCGCGTCGGCATAGGGGACAAGGGGAGCGCCCTGCCCGCCGGCCGCCAGGTCGCGACTCCGGAAATCGTGGATCACATCGCAGCGGAGTGTCTCGGCCACAACGGCCGCACTGCCGATCTGGACTGAAAGGCCGCCGTCCGGATCGTGCCGGAGGGTCTGACCGTGCAGACCGACGGCATCGAGATCGTCCGGTACGACTCCGGCGTCGCGGCAGAGGCTCGTCAGGGATGTCGCAAAGAGTTCGCCCAGACGGAGGTGGAGTTCGCCGGCGTCACGCAGACTGCCTCTGTCGGGGTCGGAACAGGCCAGGATCAGGGAACGGACATCGGGATCGAAGGGATCGGCTCGCAGAGCGAGAATCCGCCAGCGGGGTGCGAGTGGAGCACCGTCGAGGTGCAGCAGGGCGGTATCGATACCATCGGCCGACGTTCCCGACATGCAGCCGGCCAGCAGGCGCCCCTGCCCGGCCTCCATCAGCCTCCGCCTGTCCCGTCTCCCAGGCTCACGATCACCCGGCCGACGGCCAGCCCCTGCCGCGTGACCGTTATCTCATAGAGACGCCCCCGCCCTTCAAGGCTGTAACCGAGCAGCAGATCCCGTTCGGGATGGATCACCTGGCCGCGATCCTCCGCCCCGTCGGGACCGGGGAATCCCCTGAAATTGACGGTCACCCGATCGGCAGCTTCCGGCCTGGTTACAACATCGGTAATCTGCAGGCTGTCGCCGGACGCCACGCGCAGGGTATCGCCGTCGGCCAGAGCCCGGGGCGGTCCGGAACCGACCCGGATGAGGAGGTAACTCAGGGTGGGTTCGACGACCTCGATGAATGCGCTGGCGTGGATGTGTCCCCCGTATTCGGCCCGGACTTCATACCTGCCGCTCTCCTCACTCAGGCTGAATCGCTGCAGGAGATCGCGATCGGTCCGCACGGTGTAGCCCCGGTCCTCCCCGTCGTTGCTGACCGGATTGCCGACGAAGCCCCTGAAATTGATCTTGAAGTGCCCCCGGCCGCTGGCAAGCGGATCGGCGAGGACGATCTCATCCCCCCAGAGCACGGGCAGCGCTTCCCCCGGTTCGAGCAGAAGCCGCCGGCCATTCACACTCAGGCGAAAAGCTGTGATCCGGAGGGACTCCGCTCCGTCGGGCAGGGACCGCGCCGTCGGCACCGACGCTGAAGGATCAATGGCCAGGGTGATCCCGCCGCAGGGATACTTGTCCTTGCGGACCGATACGCGGGTGTCACGCTCGATCCGCAGGGTGCGCCCGAGATCATTGAACCCGTTGACTCCTTCAATATCCACGATCAGGCCGCGTTCGTAGTTGGCCTCGACATGCGTGATCGTCACCGGCGTACCGGGCGGCAGGCTCAGGGTTTCGCCATCCTCGATGAGCAACGGCGGTCCGCCGGCGATCGAGATAGCCAGGAACCGCAGAGCAGGGGCTTCGAGCGCGAAACGGGGGTGATCGGGAACGATCCCGAAGAGATCGAGGAACTCATTGATGATCGACACCTGGTAGGCCACCCGAAGCGATTCGTCGGCAATATTCTGCGAGGTCTCGATGCCGAATCCCGGGATGCCGACCCGGCTGACGGCATAGCAGGTGGCCGAGCGCCGCTGTTCCTTGTGCGGGGATTCCTCGTCGAACGTACGGGTGTTCTTGACCGCGAAGGCATGTTCGGGTTCGTCGATGGTCGCGTTGGCGCGTTCCACGACTGCCGTGGCGGCTTCGAGCAGGTCGTACCGGCGACCGTCGGGACGGGTGAACACTTCGGCGTCGATGATCACCGACTGGCCCCAGCGGGACGGATTGCGCAGATCGTTTTCCCAGCGTGGACGGTAGAAACCCGAACCGTCGTGCAGATTCAGGACGCCGTCGGACCCGGCCATGAGCTCTTCGAGCACACCGGCGATCTGATCGTCTATCGAGTGGTCTTCCTCCACCCCGAAGAGACGGTTCAGGTCTCCCCGAACGCCCCTGGTGTTCTGGTGGATCGAGTAGATGTTGGCCCGGGGAACGATGATCAGGTTCCCGGTCCGCAGGGTCAGGTCGGCATAGAGATCGGCGGCCAGATACCCCCCCGGCTCATCGCCGTGCATGCCGCCGATGATCAGCAGGGTCGGTCCGTCCCGGCGACCGCTGATATGGAAAACGTGCAGTTCGTGATCGGTGTTGGGGAAATGGATCTCGTGCACCCGCCCCGGGCCCGGGTCGGTTTCCGGCAGCCGGGAAGAGTATCCGCGATCGCAACGCACACCTCCGAAGGCCGGCCACCCGACCAGAACGGGCAGGAGCAGAAGCAGCAGGGGCATCCGCCGGATTCTCATCATTCCCCCTCCACCGCGAAGGCCTGTTCGGCCAGCAGATCTCCCCGGGAGTCGTAGACCAGCATCCGGACCTCGCGCATGAAGAATCCTTCAGGCAGAGAGAACTCGAAGTGCAGGGGCTTGAGGCGCCGGATCGCGAAACTGTCGCCGGCCTGCGGCGAAAGCGGATAGTCATCGGCGACCGTGAGGGGGGGGATCGAATAGTACCGCCCGGGCCGCTGAGAGTCTTCGATCAGGATGGCAACGTAGCCCCGCAGGACGTCTCCGGTCCACTCCCGTTTGGTGAGACGGGCTTCGAGAATCCAGCCGTCTGTGGCAGGATCTCGCAGCAGAGAGAAATTCTCGATCCGGCACGGGGCCTGATCGATCGGGGGAGCATGGACGGGAGTCGCGGCTGCGGGAGTCTGATCCCGGGCTGCCGGCCGGGCTGCGGGACGCTGCACCCGGTCGCCGCCCCCGGCTGATACGACCGTCCCGGGGGGCGGTTCGGCCGCACCGGGTACGGCTTCGGCCGGCGTCGGTTGCGGTGAGAGAGCGACGATCTCGCGGCCGACGAGAAGCTGGTGCTCGTTCCACAGACGCTTCAGGCGCACCTGCTGATGAATGACGACGTAAACCAGGGCAAGGAGGATGAGCAGAAGGAGTGCCGCGCCTGCGCCGAGTCCCCTGATCAGCCGTCCGGTCAACTCGCGGGTGTAGTTGGTACCGTCGGGTTTGAGGATGATGAGGGTGCGCTGTCGACGGGTATCAGGCATCGTCTCCTCCGGGCAGGATTCATCTCACAACCGCCCGGTCACCTCCTCGCTGATGATCTTCCACTCGCCTCCTTCGCGCACGAAAACGAGTCGCTTGACGGTCGTATCGGAATACCGGTCGGAGGAATAGGTCTGTTCGAAGACCGCGACGATCTGCCCGGCTTCGACCGTCACCTCCAGTTCGGAGATACCGACCGTGATCCACTCGTAACTGCGGGCGAGACGGGCCTTGTGCGCCCGGTGCTGCGCCCGGGTGCGCCCCCCGCCGCTGAAGTCGGCGGCGTAGAAGGCCATGTACCGGTCGATGTCCTGCGATTCCCACGACCGGGCCCAGTCGCGCACGAGATCGGTGACGCGGGCCAGATCGGCATCACCGACCTCGACCGGGGCCGGGCGTTCAGGCTCGGGATCCGGGGCCGCCGGTTCGGGAACCGGAACCGCCTGCTCGACCGGTTCGGGAGGCGGAGTCGTGACCGCCCCGGCGTGAATGATGTAACCCGTCTCGCGGACGATCTTCCATTCGCCGTTCCGCCGTCGAAAGTAGAGCTTCTTGGTCGATTCGGCCCGATAGCGGTCGGAGGCATAGAGCTGGTCGAACGTGGCCACCATCTCACTGTCATGAGCGAAGAGATGGAGATTGCTGATCTCGATGTCGATGAAACGGTACTGCCGGTTGAGCCGGTCCTTGTACGCCCGGTGGCTGGCGAAGTCCCTCCCCATCCCCGCGAAAGCAGGGTCGTAGTAACTCATGTAGCGATCGGTATCGCGCAACTCCCAGGCTTCTTCCCACCCCCGGATGATTTCCATCATATCGTTTGAGGTGCGCTCGAGTTCCGCGGGTGTGAGCAGGGTGAAATGCTCCTCGATGATCAGCGGCGTCGCTCCGGCTCCCGGGGTCATCCTGATCACATCGCTGAGAAGTTCGATGCTCTGATTGGTGACAACCACGCAGCCGCGGGTGTTCCGGCCGCCCTCCACCCGGTTCGGATCGTCGGTGGCGTGCAACCAGATGTTGCTTCCGTTCTTGCCCTGGAGGCGATCGAAGACATTGGGGAAATCGGTCGTAAAGGCACGCAAACCGTACTCGGCCGGGAGCGTGGCTCCGGGGATCATCCCCTGGAAGAAATAGATCCCTTCGGGTGTTTTCAGGTCGCCTTCGGTTTCCTTGTCACCATCCTTTTCGCCGGTATTGGTACGCAGGATGTGCAGCAGGGCCGGTGAACCTGAGGGGGAACCCCCGAAGAGAGCCAGGGTCTGGGTGGATTTCTCCACCACAATGGCATGGCTGCCTTCGGGCAGGCGCAGAACCGAGGAGGGCAGACGGTTGTTCAGACCGGGTTCTGCACCGTTCCCGTTCGCGCGTCCCGGTCCCTGGGGAGCCGTCAGCAATCCTATGAGGAGCAATGAACCGATCATTCCTGCAACTTCTTGCCCTGTTTCAGCTTAGACACAGAACACAATGGTACTGAGCCACCCCGAAGAGTCGCAACGAAATAGTGCCGGGAGACGCCCTGTGAGAGTCAGGGCGGGATCGCCCGCCTCAGCCGCCGAGAGCATTCTGAACGATCGCCATGATATCGGAAGCGGCATCCCGGGTCGGGGTTTCGATCACCCGCCCGATCTCGATCCCCCGATGCTCGATGACGAAGGTGGGAGAGGCGGTGATGCCGTAGTTCATGGCCAGGCCATCCCGATCCCTCAGGCGCCGATCGAGGCCGATGATGCGCACCGTGATGCGTCTGTTCTCTGCTTCCCGCAGAGCCGCGAAGAGTTCGGGGACATGGATCTGGGCATTGACGTCCCAGCTGCCCATGAAAACCGTAACAGTGATGCTCTCGCGCAGATCGTGCAGGAAGGTGACAGAGGCCCGGTCAGGCCTGATCAGATCGGTCCGGGTACCGAAGATGCTGATATTCTCGAGCACCCATTCCATGTCCGCCTGCCCGTACATCTCGTTGCCGTCGAGTCCGGGCGGTGTTCCGGCTTCCTGCCGCGGGGTGCAGGCCGCAACCGCGACCACACAGAGACCTGCCAGGAGGGTGCGCAAACGACTGTTGGCCGGAACCCATCTCATCCTGTCCCTCTTTTACCCATCCTCGTGATCGGCGGTCCGGCGGTCCCGTTCCACCCGGTCGATCCCGGCGGGAAGGCACCGGGCGGCAGCGCGGTTGTTCAGGGAGCCGCTACGTTCTTGAGACCCTTGCGGACGATATTGGCCGCCTGTGGCCCTTTCGGCCCCTCGGTGATCTCGAACTCCACTTCTTCGCCTTCCTTCAGGGTCCGGAAACCCTCACCGGTGATGGCGGTGTAGTGGGCGAAAACATCGGGGCCTTCCGTCTGGCTGATAAAACCATAGCCCTTCTGATTATTGAACCATTTGACCGTACCCAGGGGCATGCCTGTGCACTCCTCTACCAGGGTTGCATCCCGTGTCCTGAATCATGACTTCGCCGTCATATGGGCACCGTTTCCAGGCACCGGACTCACGATTCCGAGCACCATCTCCAGGGCCTGTTCCGGCGTCCACGATACAGACCGGTATTCAGGTTGATGATGACCGAGATGAGGGCGGGGCGACAAGCGCTTTCTGCGCCCGAACTGCGGTTCAGCGGCTCGCCCCCGCCCGCTGGCGGCTGATCTCGTACAGGATGACGCCAGCCGCCACCGAGGCGTTGAGACTCTCCTGGGTACCGGTCAGCGGGATGGTGGTGAGCATGTCACAGGCCGAGGACGTCACCGGCCTGAGCCCCTTTTCCTCGGCTCCGATGACCAGCGCGAGAGGAACCCGCAGGTCGAGCTGCTCGGGGGGAGAGCCGGAGTCGACCACTGTTCCGAGAACCCAGAGTCCGTTCTCCTTCATGTCGGTCAGCGCCCGGCTCAGGTTGGTCACCCGGGCCAGGGGCAGAGTCCGCAGCGCACCGGCAGCCGCTTTGTCGGCAGCCCCACCCGGCGCAGCCGAGCGGTGACGGGGAACCACCAGGGCATGGGCGCCGAAAGCCGCGGCGCTGCGGGCCACCGCACCCAGGTTCTGTGGGTCCTGCAGGTGATCGAGGACAACGAGCAGTGGAGTTTCACCGCGATCAGCAGCAGCCCGGACCGCCTCCTGCCAGTCGGAAAAGGGGCGCGCGCCGAGGACCGCAACCACCCCCTGATGCGCACCGCTGCTGAGCCGGTCGAGGTGCCGGCGCGGACCGAAGGAGACCGGCACGCCGGCTTCCCGGGCGAGGGCAAGGAGCTGCTGCAGGCGCGGATTCCGACGCCCTTCGAGCAGATGCAGCTTGTGTATCCGCCCGGGTTCGGAATCGAGAACAGCCTCTACCGGGTTGATCCCCCAGATGATGTCTTCGTTCGGCACTGATCCGTTCTTCATCGCTTCACTCTACCATTGTGTCCCTGCGTCCGCACAGGAGAGCCGATAGGCATCACTTCAGGCGATGTCGGCCAGCACGATGCGCTCTCCCATCCGCCGGCTGATCACCTCGCGCCAGAGATCGAGCCGCCCGGTATCGGGCGGGGAAAAGCGTGCTTCGGCATCCGGATCGAGACCGAGAGCTGCAAAAGCGTCTCGACGCGCTTCTGTGAGGAGCCGCGCATCGCCGATGAGATTGGCGATCCGCAGAGAGGGAAGCCCGTGCTGGCGGGTTCCGAAGAACTCCCCCGGCCCGCGGATCTCCAGATCGGCTTCGGCGATCCGGAAGCCGTCGGTGGTCTCTTCCATGGCCGCCAGGCGGCGCTCGGCCTCATCGGTCAGGGACTCGCCGCTGAGCAGGACGCAGACCGATTCACCCCCGCCCCGCCCGACCCGCCCCCGGAGCTGGTGGAGCTGGCTGAGGCCGAAGCGCTCGGCGTGATCTATGAGGATCATCGTCGCTCCCGGCACATCGACTCCGACCTCGATGACGGTGGTGGCCACGAGCAGGTCGATCTCGCCGCGGCGGAACGCGCGCATCGTGTTCTCTTTCTCCGGCGCGGACAACCGACCGTGCACCAGGCCGATACGGTAGTCGGCAAGCGGGCCTTCCTGCAGCCATTCCCGGGATTCCACGGCCGCCGCCAGATCGCTGCTCTCGGTTTCTTCGACCAGCGGGAATACCCAGTACGCCTGCGCGCCGCCGGCGAGTTTCTCCCTGACCCGTTCGACCACCTGCTCTTTCCGCTTCAGCGGGATCCGCCGGGTGGTGACCGGCCGGCGTCCCGGAGGCATCTCGTCGATCACACTCGTGTCGAGATCGCCGTAGAGCGTCATGGCCAGAGTCCGTGGAATCGGGGTGGCCGTCATGACCAGAACATCGGGGCTCGTACCCTTGGCCTGCAGGGCTCCCCGTTGCAGCACCCCGAACCGATGCTGTTCATCAACCACCACGGCCCCGAGGCGGGCGAACCCGACATCCTCCTGGATGAGGGCGTGCGTGCCGACCACGACCAGCGGTTCATCCCGTGTGATCGCGGCCAGGACTTCACGCCGCTCGCTGCCGCTCAGCCGGGAACTGAGGAAATGAACGGGCACTGCGAGACGGCTGAAGTGCGCCTGCAGGAGCCCGGCGTGCTGCTCGGCCAGGATCTCGGTCGGTGCCATGAGGGCCGCCTGCAGGCCGTTCTCGACCGCGGTCAGCAGGACCGCGGCGGCGAGGACCGTTTTGCCGCTGCCGACATCGCCCTGCAGCAGCCGGTTCATCGGATGATCTCCGCCCATGTCTTCGAAGATCTCGGCCAGCACACGCTGCTGGGCACCGGTCAGGGTGAAGCCGAGCCCCTCGAGATAGCTGCGGACCAGCGCTCCCCAGGTCCGGAAGCGGTGCCCGGCCCGCCGCTGGACATGGCGGCTCCGCTCGGCCAGCAGGAGTTGCAGGTAGAAGAATTCTTCATAGGCCAGGCGGGAGCGGGCAGCTTCGGCCTCATCCCAGTCGGCCGGGAAGTGCAGACCTTCGAAAGCCTCGCGGATACCGGGCAGCGAGAGCCGCTGGAGCTGCTCCGTCGTCAGCGTTTCGGGCACTTCGTCGGCAATGGTGTCGAGAGCGGTCCGTACGACGCGCCGCAGGCCGCGACTGGCCAGACCGACCGATCGCAGTTCAGCGGTCAGCGGGTAAATGGGGATCAGCCGGCCGGCATGCAGAGCCTCATCGAGGGGATCAT
>Ga0180434_10005467_pt1 | contig 14945 bp, 13 predicted proteins | sample SS_ome_7_FD_132453 | JGI IMG/M metagenome (GOLD analysis project Ga0180434, IMG submission 132453) | Hypersaline lake sediment archaeal communities from the Salton Sea, California, USA - SS_1_D_2 metaG | ecosystem: Environmental > Aquatic > Non-marine Saline and Alkaline > Hypersaline >...
CTCATGGGCGATGGCCAGCAGGTGCAGCACCGCGTTGGTGGATCCGCCGAACGCCATGACCACGGCGATGGCGTTCTCGAAGGCCTCCTTGGTCAGGATGTCGCGGGCGGTGATACCGCGCCGCAGCAGCTCGACCACCGCGATGCCACTGCGCCGGGCATAGCCGTCCCGGCGGCGATCGGTGGCCGGCGGGGCGGCGCTGCCCGGTAGCGACATCCCCAGCGCCTCTCCGACACTGGCCATCGTGTTGGCGGTGTACATGCCGCCGCAGGCGCCCTCCCCGGGGCAGATGGCGCGCTCGATGGCGTCGACGTCCTCCCTCGACATCAGGCCCCGAGCGCACGCGCCGACCGCCTCGAAGGCGTCGATGATGGTGACCTCGCGCTCGGTGCCGTCGGACATCCGGGCGAACCCCGGCATGATCGAACCGGCGTAGAGGAACACCGCGGAAAGATCCAGCCGGGCGGCGGCCATCATCATCCCGGGAAGGGATTTGTCGCAACCAGCCAGCAGGACCATCCCGTCCAACCGCTCGGCCTGCATGACGGTCTCCACGCTGTCGGCGATCACCTCCCGGGAGACCAGCGAGAAGTGCATCCCCTCATGGCCCATCGAGATGCCGTCGGAGACCGAGATGGTGCCGAACTTCATCGGGAAGCCGCCGGCCTCGAACACGCCTTCCTTGGCGGCGTTGGACAGCCGGTCCAGCGAGAGGTTGCAGGGGGTGATCTCGTTCCACGAGGAGGCCACGCCGATCTGCGGCTTGGCGAAGTCCTCGTCGCCCATGCCGACCGCGCGCAGCATTCCGCGGGCGGCGGCCTTCTCCAGGCCGTCGGTGACGTCGCGGCTGCGGGGCTTGATGTCAGGGGATTGGCTCACCGGACAAGTATGGACCGCCGGCCCCGACGGCCGCGTCGGCCATACCCCATGGGGGTATCCGGTAGGATCGCGGGATGACCCCGATCCCGATCCGCGCCGGCCGGTCCCTCGCGGCGGTGGCGGCCGCGGCCGTCATCGCCGGAGCCGCGCTGGCCTCCTGCGCCGGCCCGCCGACCACCGAACGGCCGGCGGGCAGTCCGGCGACGTCGGCCGCCGAGGCCACCGGCGCCGTCGCGCACAACGCCGCCGACATCGGCTTCGCCCAGATGATGATCCCCCACCACCGGCAGGCCCTCGAACTCGCCGAACTTGTGCCCGGGCGTTCGGATGACGCCGCCGTCATCACTCTGGCCTCGACCATCTCCGCCGAACAGCAACCCGAGATCGACACCATGAGCGCGCTGCTCGCGGCGTGGGGCGTGGATCCGGAGGCGCCGGCCGAAGAGCACAACGGCCACGGCGGGATGAGCGGACCGATGGCCGGAATGGTGGATGAGACCACCATGGCGCGCCTCGGGGAACTGCGGGGCCGGCCCTTCGACACCCTGTGGCTGCAGTCGATGATCAGCCACCACCGGGGTGCCATCGAAATGGCCCGCGTCGAGGTCGCCGACGGCCAGAACGATGAGATGAGGGCCCTGGCCCGCGGGGTCATCACGGCCCAGCAGGCCGAGATCGACCAGATGCAGCGAATGCTCGAGGAGGGGAGCTGAGATGCCCGCAAGTGGGAAACCCGAAACGTCCTCAACGCACGGCTATTCGGCCGACAAGGAGTACTACGCCAAACGGTTGCGCCGGATCGAGGGCCAGGTCCGCGGCATCGCCAGGATGATCGACGAGGACAAGTACTGCATCGACGTGCTGACCCAGATCAGTGCCGTCAACAGCGCGCTGCAGTCGGTGGCGCTGGCGTTGCTCGAGGAGCACCTGAACCATTGCGTGCGGCATGCGGTCGCCGAGGGCGGATCCGCCGCCCAGGACAAGCTCGACGAGGCGTCGGCGGCCATCGCGCGGCTGGTTCGCTCCTGAAACACGCCCGGCGCGCCGCGGGCTGAGGTCCGGCGCCGGTGGCCGGTGCCGCCGATACCGTGGTAGCCGACCGCGCCATGACCATCGAACTTCCCGCCCCGGCCCGTCCCGGCCCGTGGACCCCACGGGTCGTCCTTGCGCTGGGTGTGCTGGCCGCGTCGGCGTTCATCTACGTGACCGCCGAGATCATGCCGGTGGGCGCGCTGCCGGCGATCGCCGCCGACCTCGCCGTGAGCGAGGCGCTGGTTGGCACCCTGCTGGCCAGTTACGCCCTGGTGGCCGCGCTGGCCACCGTTCCGCTGGTGCGCTGGACCGCGGCCTGGCCGCGCCGGCGCACCCTGCTGTTCACCCTGGCCTGCCTGACCGTGTCCCAGCTGATCTCGGCACTGGCCCCCAACTTCGCCGTGCTCGCCATGGGCCGGGTGCTGTGCGCGCTCACCCACGGCCTGATGTGGTCGGTGATCGCGCCGATCGGCGTGCGGCTGGTGCCGCCGACCCACGCGGCCAGAGCCACCATGGCGGTCTACGGCGGCACCGGTCTGGCGCTGGTGGTGGGCAGCCCGCTGACCGCCGCGCTCAGCGAGGTGTGGGGCTGGCGGCTGGCGGTGGCCGCCATCACCGCGGCCGCCGCGGCGGTGCTGGTGGCGGCGAGGTTCGCCATTCCCGCGCTGGCGGTGCCGGCGCCGGCCGACCCCGCGGCGCCCCCGGCGCGGTGGCGGACCTGGCTGGTCCGCAACCGCCGGTTGCTGACCCTGTCGGCGCTCACCCTGGTCGGCGTGACCGGACACTTCATCTCCTACACCTTCATCGTGGTGATCATCCGCGACGTGGTCGGGGTAGGCGGGCCGAACCTGGCCTGGCTGCTGGCGGCCTACGGCGTCGCCGGCCTGGTGGCGATGGGTCTGCTGGCCCGGCCCGGGGACCGTCGGCCCAAGGCGGCGGTCAGCGGCTGCCTGGCCGGGCTGGTCGTGGTCTTCACCGTGCTGGCGGTCCTGGCCCGCAGCGACGGCGGCGGGCCCGGCCCCGCGGCGCTGGTGGCCGGGGTCGTGGCCATCATCTTCTGGGGCGCCACCGCCACCGCGATGCCCCCGATGCTGCAGTCGGCGGCCATGCGGCACGCGCCGGAGAACCCCGACGCCGCCTCGGGCGTCTACGTGGCGGCCTTCCAGATCGGCATCATGGCCGGGTCACTGATCGGGGGGCTGCTCTACGAGCACGGCGGGGAGGCGGTGATGCTCGGCGCGTCGGCTCTGCTGACCGCCGGGGCCCTGGTGGCCGTGCTGGCCAGCGCCGGCCTGTTCCCCCGGTTGGCCAGCGGAAAGTAACGCCCATCACGACTGCGCCGATGCCTATGGCATCTGTGCAGTTCAGCGCGGTTTCACCGGTGGTGGGGGCGGGCCGGGCGGACCGTAGCCCAAGTTAGCCGGTGGCTGTGCTGTGTCAGACTGGAAAGACTGAAACACAGGAGGTTTGCGGTGAAGCGGGTCAAGAGCACCCTGGCGGTCGCGCTGTGCGTGGCGGGCTTCGCGGGCATGGGACTGGGTAGCGGCTCGGCACTGGCCGATCCGGTCGCGCCACCGGCGGATCCGCAGGCGGTCGATCCGGCCGGGGTTCCGGCGCAGCCGCCCGCGGTGACGCTGCCCCCGCCCCCGCCGGTGCTGCCCGGCGACCTTGCCGCGCCCGGCACCGCACCGGCGTCGGGGTACTCCGGCGCCGGCGTCCGGGGGCAGAACCCCACCCCCTACACCGGGAACCCGGTCTTCGCGCCGCCCAGCTTCAACCCGGTCAACGGGGCGACGGTCGGGGTGGCCAAGCCGATCATCATCAACTTCCAGCGGCCGATCGCCGACCGCGCGCTCGCCGAGCAGGCCATCCGGATCTCCTCCAGCCCGCCGGTGGCCGGCACCTTCTACTGGACCACCGACACCCAGGTGCGCTGGCGGCCCTACAACTTCTGGCCGGCCGGCACCCAGGTGAGCATCGACGCCAGCGGGACCCGGTCCAGCTTCACCGTCGGCGAGTCGCTGATCGCCACGGTCAACGACGCCACCAAGCAGATGACGATCACCCGCAACGGCGTTGTCGAGAAGGTCTTCCCCATCTCGATGGGGATGGACAACGGCAAACACGAGACCAAGAACGGCACCTACTACGTACTGGAGAAGTTCCCCGAACTGATGATGGACTCCTCCACCTACGGCGTGCCGGTGAACTCGACCTACGGCTACCGGATCAAGGTGCCGTGGGCGGTCCGGATCGACAACAGCGGCGGCTTCGTGCACGGCGCCTCGTGGTCGGTCAACGATCAGGGCGTGCGCAACGTCAGCCACGGCTGCATCAACCTCAGCCCGGCCAACGCCAAGTGGTTCTACGACAACTTCGGCAGTGGCGACCCGGTCGTGGTGAAGAACTCCGGCGGCGGCCTCTACACCACGCCCGACGGCGCCGACGACTGGCAGTGGACGCTGTACTGAGACGGCACGCCCCGGCGCTGGAACCGGGTCGGTCTCAGCTCCAGATCCGCACCCGCTGACCCGGATCCAGGTACAGGGCGTCGTCCTCGGCGACCTCGAAGGCCTCGTAGAAGGCGTCGATGTTGCGCACCACGCCGTTGCAGCGGAACTCCGGCGGGGAGTGCGGGTCGACCGCCAGCCGGCGCACCGCCTCGGCCACCCGTGACTTGGTGCGCCAGACCTGGGCCCAGCCGAACAGCACCCGCTGCAGGCCGGTGAGCCCGTCGATCTCCGGGGCCTGCCGCCCGCCGAGCGACAGCCGGTAGGCCAGCAGTGCGATGGACAGCCCGCCGAGGTCGCCGATGTTCTCCCCGACGGTGAACGCGCCGTTGACGTGCGGGGGGCCGTCGGTCGCATCCGGTCCCACGGCCAGGTCGCGGGGCACGTAGCTGTCGTATTGGGCGATCAGTTGCGCTGTGCGCACGCCGAACTCGGCACGGTCGTCGGCGGTCCACCAGTCCACCAGGTGGCCCTCGCCGTCGTACTTGGCGCCCTGGTCGTCGAAGCCGTGGCCGATCTCGTGGCCGATCACCGCCCCGATCCCACCGTAGTTGGCCGCGTCGTCGGCGTCGGCGTCGAAGAACGGCGGCTGGAGGATGGCCGCCGGGAACACGATCTCGTTGAGTCCCGGGTTGTAGTAGGCGTTGACCGTCTGCGGCGTCATGAACCACTCGTCGCGGTCCACCGGCCCGCCCAGTTTGGCCAGCTCCCGGTCGAAGGAGACCTCCGCGGCGCGGATCACGTTGCCGTACAGGTCATCGCGGTCGATCCGCAACCCCGAATAATCGCGCCACCGGGCGGGGTAACCGATCTTGGCGGTGAAGCGGTCGAGCTTGGCCAGCGCCCGCTCCCGGGTCTCCGGCGTCATCCACTCCAGCTCGCTGATGCTGATCCGGTAGGCCTCGCGGAGATTGGCCACCAGCTCGTCCATCCGCGCCTTGGCCTCCGGCGGGAAATGCCGTTGGACGTAGAGCCGGCCGACCGCGTCGCCCATCAGGCTCTCGACCAGTGAGACCGCCCGCTTCCAGCGCTCCCGGATCTGCTCGGTGCCCGACAGGACGGCGCCGTAGAAGGCGAAGTCCTCCGCCACCAGTTCGGGTGTCAGGACCGCGGCGCGCGCGTGGATCAGCCGCCAGCGCAGCCAGTCCCGCCAGGCGGCGAAGTCCGCGGACCGCCACAGCCGGGCGAAGGCGCTCAGGTAGTCCGGCTGGCGCACGATCAGCTCGCCGAAAGACTCGCCGGAGCCGCCCAGCGCGGCCACCCATCCGGCCCAGTCGAAGCCGCCGTCGGGCAGTTCAGCCAGTGTGCGCAGGTTGTAGGACAGTTCGGCGTCGCGGCGGCGCACCACGTCCCAGTGCGCGGCCGCCAGGCTGGTCTCCAGCTCCACGATCCGGCCGGCCCGCTCGGCGTACTCGTCGGCGGACCCGCCGAACACCAGCGCGAACATCCGGGCGATGTGGGCCGGATAGGCGGCCAGGATCGAGGCGTGCTGCTCGTCGCGGTAATAGGACTCGTCGGGCAGTCCGAGGCCGGACTGGGTCAGGTGCACCAGGTAGCGCGCGGAGTTCTTGGCGTCGGTGTTGACGTACATTCCGACCCCGCCGCCCACCCCGGTGCGCTGCAGCCGGCCCAGCAGGACCGCCAGCGCCCCGGGGTCCGTGGCGGCGTCGACCAGAGCCAGTTCCTCGCGCAGCGGGGCCAGGCCGCGCCGCGACACGGCGTCCTCGTCGAGAAAGCCGGCGTAGAGGTCGCCGATGCGCTGCTCGTCGGTTCCCGCCGGCGGCCCGGATTCGGCGGCCTCGGCGATGATCGCGCGCACCTGCTGTTCGGCCCGGTCGTGCAGGTGCCGGAAGGCGCCGTCGGTGGCCCGGTCGGCGGGAATGTCATATCCGGTCAGCCAACGGCCGTTGACGTGACCGAACAGGTCGTCCTGGGGCCGGATCGAGGGGTCGACGTGGGACAGGTCGATGCCGGAGCGCAGAGTTTCCACCGTCACGTCATCATCCTTACCACGCCCGGTAGCCTCGCCTGCATGCCCGAGGCTGACCAGAGCGCCGACCCGTCCGGTCCGGCGGCGCCGGAGAACGCCTCCGGGGTCTGGTCGGGGTACGGGGTCGCCTCCGCCGCGCTCGGGCTGGTCGCGCTGGCCGCCGTGGCACTGGTGGCGGTGCTGTGGGCCGGGCACCGGGACGCCGAAGCAGAGCGGGCCTACCAGGCGCGGGCGATGCAGTTCGCCGCCGAATGGACCGCGACGTTGATCAACATGAACGCCGACAACGTCGAGGTCAGTCTGGAACAGTTGCGCGACGGCACCGTCGGGGAACTCAACTCCGGGTTCGAGGGTTCCATCGCCCCCTACCGGGAGGTGGTCCAGAAGCTGCGGTCGCGCACCGCCGGTCAGGTCGAGTCGGTGTCGATCGAGGAGCTGCACACCGGTCTGGACAATGACCCGGCGGCCGGTTCAGCGGCCGGGTCCGTCGCCGCCGAGATGTCCAGTCGCACCGACACCGTCCTGGTGGTCGCCACCTCGGTGTCGGAGAACGCCGGCACCGAGGCGGCGCGGGCTGCGGCGGAGGACGCCCAAGATGCCCGAGGCGCCCGAGACGGCGAAGACGCCGGGCCCGCCGGGCCGGTGACGGTGCGCTGGAATCTGCGCCTGGGCGTCTCCGAGGTCGACGGGGAGCTGATGATCTCCCGGCTGGAGTCGCTGCGGTGAGGAACGCTGCGGTGAGGAACGTGCGGTGAGGAATATAGCCCGGGTCGCGGTCTTCGACGTGGCCGTTCCCGTCGCCGCAGTCGCCGGACTGCTGACGATCGGGGTGATGCTCGGCTGGCCGCCGTGGTGGGTGTCGGCGTGCTCGATCCTGTGCTTCCTGGTGCTTCAGGCCGTGGTCGTCAACATCCTCGGCTTCCGGCGGGACTCGGTCACCATGGGCACCGACGACGACGCTCCGGGGCTGCGGCTGGCCGCCGTCGCGGTGGCCGCCGCGGTGCTGGCCGCCGCGGTGGTCGTCGGCTACACCCGGTGGACGGTCCCGGACCGCGCCTTCAGCCGCGACTCCTCGGAGGTGGTCGGGATCGCCAGCACGGTGGCCGAGGCCACCGCGAGTTTCAGCCCGGCCCAACCGGACTCGGCAATCGACCGGGCGGCCGCGCTGATGGAGCCCGAGCGTGCGGCGGCGTTCAAAGCCCAGTTCGCCACCACCGCAAAGGATCTTGCCAAGCGGAAGGTATCCGCGGAGGCCCGCACGATCTCGGCCGGCCTGGAAGTGCTGGGGCCGGCCGCGGCCAGTGTCGCGGTGCTGGTTCGGGCTACCCAGAGCGCGCCCGGTGAGCAGCGCAGCACCGCTGTGCTGGCCCTACGGGTGACCCTGGCCAGAGGCGACGACGGCTGGCGGGTCGCCGACGTCGTGCCGATCAACTCCCGATGAGCCGGGCGTAGTCGACCTTCAGGCAACGGTCCATCACCACCGTCATCCCGGCCGCCCGCGCCGCCTGGGCCACGGAGTCGTCCCACAGGCCCTGCTGCAGCCACAGATGTTTCGGGTGCGGTTGCAGGGCAAGGGTTTCCCGCAGCACGCCGGCCAACTCCGCGCTCCGGCGGAACACGTCGACCAGGTCGGGGATCTCCGGCAGATCGGCCAGGCTCGGGTAGGCCGGGACCCCGGCCACCGCGGTGACATTGGGGTTGACCGGGTACAGGCGGTAGGGGCTGTGCCGGGCGAGATAGGAGAACACGTCGTTGCTGGGGCGAGACGGGTCGTCGGAGGCGCCGAGAACGGCGACCGAACGGGTGTCACGCAGGATGGCGGCCAACTCCTCCGGTGACGGATTGGCGCTACTCATCGGCCCCGGGCGGGTCGGAGGCCTCCTGCTGGGCACGGATCTTGGCGAACCGGTCGGAGAGTCGGCGCATCCGGATCATCAGCGACGCCGGCGGACTGACCGTGGCGTCGAGGTAGGCCGACAGGTCTGTTGCCGACACCCCGATCCGGGAGGCGAACTCCGGCTCGCTGAGCCGGGAGCGTTCCAGCAGCAACCGGACGTGGCGGGCGGCCTCGGCGCGCTCGTTGGCCTCCAGATGGTTGCGGGCCCGGACCAGGACCTCGGTCAGCGCCTGGGAGATGCCGTAGGGGGCGGCGTCCTGAAGGACCTCCTCGACCTGGCGGGCGGTGCGACCGTACGGGTCGCGCTTGATGGCCACCACGATGCGCTGCCACACCTCGATGTCGCCGGTCTCCAGTGCGGCCCGGATCGACGCCGTCGGCCAGAACTCGACGGGCCGCTCGTCGACCCGCCCGTCTGACCAGCGTGTCAACTCGCCTCCTCCAGCATCGTCACCGCCAGCGTCAGGCAGCGCTGCCGGACCGACTGCCAGGCGGGGTCCTGGTCCGGCGGGGCCGGCCCGTCCCCGTCGTCGGGAACGGGATCGGCCAGCCGGCGAACCAACTGGGTGGCGATCCACTGTCGCTGCGGATGTCCGGAACTGTAGTACCGGTCGATCCCGGCCAGTACCGCGGCCGCGTTCTCGACCCCGACGGCATCGGCCAGTTCGGCCAGTTCGGCGTAGTCGCCGCGGGTGTTGCGGCACAGCACCAGATATCCCTTGAGCCGCAGCGTCTCCGCGCCGGTCGGGATCTGCAGCCGGTCGCCGTTGGGCAGCTGCACGTAGGCGGTCTCCACCGGGCTGCGGCGGGCCGTGGCGGCGTCGGTGCCCAGGGCGTCCAGGGCCACCGCCAGCCGGCCCCGCCACATCGTCACCGGGTGCACCCCGCGCGCCCCGACCGTCGTGGGGATCGCCGGCTCCGCGGTACTGAGCCGCCGGTCCAGCGCCGCCCCGATGGTGCTGACCAGCCGGCGCGGACCCGGAGCGGCGGCGCCGTCACCCCCGCGAACCCGGCCCGAGAGCGCATCGCACCCGGTCAGGGCCAGCGGGTCGGCGACACACACGGCGTCGGGCGCCATCTCCTTGAGCCGGGCCGCGCCGCGGACCACCATCCGCAGGTCCGACGCCGGTGGTGGGATCGAGGAGATGTCGTCGGGGATCACCACCAGATCGCCCAGGTCGAGCTTGGGCAGCGGCTTGTCGAAGTCCACCGAGGGCAGCAGGCGGTCCAGCCAGCCGGGCAGCCACCAGTTCCACTTGTCGAACATCGCCATCAGTGCCGGGACCAGCACCAGCCGCACCACGGTCGCGTCCACCGCGATCGCCACGGCGCAGGCCACCCCCAACTGCGCGACCAGGGGCATGCCGGCGAAGGCGAACCCGACGAACACCGCGATCATGATCAGGGCGGCGCTGGTGATGGTGCGCGCGCTGGTGGCCACGCCGTGGGCCACCGCGTCGCGGGTGTCGCCGGACTGCAGATAGCGCTCCCGGATCCGGGTCAGCAGGAAGATCTCGTAGTCCATCGACAGCCCGAAGGTCATCGCCAGGACCAGGGGCGGGATGGTGCTGTCGATGGAGCTGATCGGGGTGAACCCCAGGTCCTCCAGCCACCCCCACTGGAACACCACAACCAGGCTCCCGTAGGCGGCCGCGACCGACAGCACCGTCATCAGGACGCCCTTGACGGCGAGGACCACCGACCTGATGGAGATCAGCAGCATCACGAAGGCGATCAGAGCGACGAATCCGAACACCAGCAACTGGGTGTTGGCGACCCGGTCGTCGAAGTCCTTGATCAGCGCGGTCGGCCCGCCGATGTCGACGCCGACCCCGGCGGTCTCGGGAAGGGCCGACAGGCTCGAGCGCAGCCAGCCGACGGTGTCCCGGGCCCGCATGTCCTCGGGGTCGACCGCCAGCACCGCCGAGAGCAGCGCGCTGCGACCGTCGTCGCCGAACACCGGTGGCGCGACCGAGACGATGTTGATCGCCTGCGATGTCACCCGGTTGACGGCCTCGATCGCCGCGGCGTTGGCGGGCTGGTCGGCGCCGCCGTCGGGGAAGCTCAACAGGATCCGGACCGGCCCCAGCGCGCCGGGCCCCAGCGCCTCGGCCGCCGCGGCGACGCCGCCCCGGATCTCGTGGGAGGACGGGAACTGCCGCTGCAGGCTGTTGCCCAGCACCATCGAAAACGCCGGCGCGGCCAGCAGCAGAAGCGCCGCGGTCGCGGCCATCGCCGACACCCACGGCCGCCGCATGACGGCGCCGACCCAGCGGGTCCAGAACCGGGAGTGGGCCGACTCCGGCAGCCGCGACCAGTGCAGCAGCGGGGAGCGGCGCGCGGCCGCCCGTCCGAAGGTGGCCAGCACCGCCGGGATCAGCGTGGTCGAGGTCAGCACCGCGAAGGCCACCGCCAGGATCGCCCCGGTCGCCATCGACTGCAGCACCGGAGTGTTGATCAGGTAGATCCCGGTCAGCGAGGCCACCACCGTCAGACCGGACAGCAGGACCGCCAGACCCGAGGTGGCCATCGCGGCGTCGGCGGCCTGCTCGGGGTCACGGCCGGCCCGCAACTCCTCGCGGAAACGCATCAGGATGAACAGCGAGTAGTCCACCGCCACCGCGATCCCGAACATCGACACCGTGGAGGTGACGAACACCGACATCGAGGTGACCGTGGAGAGCAGGTAGACCACGCCCATGGTCACGGTGACCGTGCAGACGGCGAGAACCAGGGGGATCGCCGCGGCGGCCAGCGACCCGAACACCGCCACCAGGATCATCAGGACGATCGGCAGGTTCCAGCGTTCCGCGGCGGCGATGTCCTCACGGGTGCTCAGCGACGCGGCCGCGCCGAGCGCGCCCTGACCGATCACGTACAGCCGGACGCGCCCGTTGTCGATCTCGCCGGGCTGGTCGCCGTCCACGCCGATCAGGGAGCGCAGCTGCCGGGCGACGTCGACGGCACCGGTGTTGTCGAAGTCCAGCCGCAGCGTGATCACATAGGGCCGGTCCGGGGCGGGCGCGGGCTGGACCGGGTTGGGGACCACCGCCACGCTGGACACCTGCCGGGCCGCCTGCTCGAGCTGGGCCACCGCCGCCGCCATGTCCGGGTAGGTGGCGTCGGCCCGCGGAGCGGCCACCAGGGCCAGCGGGGAGGCGCCCTGCCCGGGATAGTGCTCCTCCAGTTCGCGCTGGACGTGCAGCGACTGCGACCCGGCCACCTCGAAACCCCCGCCGGTGAGGTTGCCGGACTGGGTGAAGGCCAGATAGAGCGCAGGCAGCAGCGCCAGCAGCCAGCAGCTGAACACCAGCCGGCGGTGTCTGCGCAGGCTGCCGCTCAGACGCATCATGAACTGCTGAATGACGCACTCCCGGCAGACGGCATCGAAACACCGCGAGCCTACCGCAGCCGGGCGGGCCGGTCCCGGGCTCGACCCGGGGTCCGGTGCGGGCCCGTCACTGACCTACGATTGGTCTCGAACGAGGAGATAAGTCCAGATAGGGAGTGCCCGCCATGCTCGACGTCCCCCCCGCCCGTCGCATCGCGGGCACCGTTGTCGGCGGGTGCGCGCTCGCCGCCGGGGTGCTGCTCGCCGCGGCGCCCGCCGCGGTCGCCGCGCCGCCGAACTGCACGGCCGCCGATCTGGCCGGGGTGTCCTCGGGGGTGTCGGCCGCGACGTCGGCGTACTTGTTCACCCACCCCGACGTCAACAATTTCTTCACCGGTCTGGAGGGCACCGACCGGGACGCCATGCGCGGTCAGATCCAGCAGTATCTGGACGCCAACCCCCGGGTCCGCGATGAGCTGACCGGCATCCGACAGCCGCTGGTGGACTTCAGGGCGCGCTGCGAGAACCTCCCCGACGACGTCCCGCCGGCCCCCTAGACGCGGCGCCGGCCGAGCGCGGCGACCACCGCGCGCCAGCCCAGCAGCGCCAGCCCGGTCACCAGGCCGGCCACCAGGACGAAACTGAGCGCGGTGCCCGCGCCGGTGGCCTTGCGCAGCAGCATCCCCACGGCGACGGTGCACACCCAGACCGTGACCCCGGTCGGCACGATCGCACCCGGCCGCCGCCAGCCCCGCGACAGCGCCCAGCCCACGAGTGTGCCGACCAGGAACGGCCAGGCGGTGGTGGCGATCCCGGCGGCGGAGAGTCCCTCGTCGTGATTGCGACGGCCCAGAGTGGTGAACGCCAGGACGGCCACCAGATCGGCGGCCAGCGCCGCCGGGGCGCGCACGCCCCGTTGTTGAACCTGCATGGGATCCCCTTCTGTCGCGGCGCTCACCGCGGGGGCCGCGGTTCGGTCGGAGGTGGTCCGGGAGGGTCGGATTCCGGCGGGGGCGAGCCCATCTCGCGGGCGGCGAGTTCGTCGACCTCGGTGTCGGGGTGCAGCGCGCCCTCGGTGCGGAACATGGCGGCGAACACCACCCAGCCGATGGCTGAGATGAAGATCCAACTGATCAGACGGTAGATCAGCATCGCCGAGATCGCGTCCGGGAGGGTCATTCCGCTGGACACCAGCCCGGGCACCAGCACCGCCTCGACCACCAGCAGCCCGCCGGGCATCAGCGGGATCGAGCCGACCGCCCGGGCCGCCGCGTAGGCCACCGTGAGGCCGGCCAGCGAGGGATGCCCGCCGGCGGCGTAGGCCGCGAACGCCAGGCAGGCCACGTCGGCGATCCAGTTGAACAGCGACCAGCCGAAGGCCTCACCGAGATCGCGCCTGCCCAGGGTCACCGACTCCATCTGGGTCAGGGTCTCCCGCCATCTGGGCAGTCCCGCGTCGGCGGGCTTGCCGCGCAACGAGTTCCACCAGCCGATCACCCGCGCCCCGATGCCGTCGATCAGCTCCGGCCTGGTCGAGACGGCCTGCGCCAGCAGCAGCAGCGCGAGGAAGCCGCCGAGGGTGAACAGCAGCGAGAACGGATTGTCCTTGGCCCCCAACAGAAAAGCGCCGCCCAGGCCGAGCAGCGCCAGTCCGGCGATCTGCAGCGCACCGGACATCACCAGCTGCCAGGACGCCACCACCGGGGAGGCGCCCCACTGCCGCTGCTGCCGGTAGAGGAAGGTCGCCGACAGCACCGGACCGCCGGGAAGGGTGGTGCTCACCGCGTTGGCGGCGTAGAAGGCCGCCTCCGAACGCCACTGGCGCACCCTGACCCCGGCCGACCTGAGCAGGGTGCGCTGGATCTGGGCGAAGCTGTGCATCGACAACAGCGCGGCGAGGATCGCGGCCGCGACCCACCACGGGTTGGCCGAGATCAGACTCAGCCAGGCTTTGGCGAGTTGGTCGCGCGCCAGCACCGCCTCCACCGTGAGCACGACCACCGCGACTCCCAGCAGCGCCCACCGCAGCCACCAGTACCTGCCCCTGGTCGCCGGTCGGCGTGCGCCGCGGGCCCATGCGCCCGTCGCGTCTGTGGCCACGTCAGCCAGGGTAACGGCGGACGGTCCTGGGCAACGGGAGCCGCGGGGCCGGTTACTCTGATCGGCATGCCGGCCGGCGGCGCGAGCGACGACGACGCGGTTGACCCGTTTGTCCGCAAGGCCGCCGCGTGGGCCTGGCGGCTTCTGGTGATCCTGGCCGCGGTGGTGGCGCTGCTCTGGCTGCTCTGGCGCCTCGAGGTGATCGTGGTCCCGGTGGCGCTGGCGGTCATCCTGACCGCGCTGCTCATGCCGGCGGTCGACTGGCTCGACCGGCGGTGGCTACCCCGCGGCGCCGCGGTGGCGCTGATCCTGCTCGGCGGGTTCGCCGTTCTCGGCGGCCTCATGACTTTCGTTGTCAGCCAATTCATTTCCGGACTTCCGGGCCTCACCGAACAGGTCACCCGCAGCATCGACAACGCGACCCAGTGGCTGATCGACGGGCCGTTCCACCTGAGCCTGGAACAGATCGACAGAGCCGGGGACGCGGCGGTCAAGGCGCTCAAGGACAACCAGGAGAAGCTCACCACCGGTGCGCTGTCCACCGCCGCGACCCTGACCGAGATCATCACCGGCGCCGTGCTCACCGTGTTCACCCTGATCTTCCTGCTCTACGGCGGGCGCAACATCTACGACTACCTGACCCGGATCGTGCCCGCGCACACCCGCGACCGGGCCCGTGCCGCCGGACGGGCCGGCTTCGGCTCCCTGATCGGCTACGTCCGCGCGACCTTCCTGGTCGCGCTCGTCGACGCCGTCGGGATCGGCGCCGGCCTGGCGGTCATGGGTGTGCCGCTCGCCCTACCGCTGGCCTCGCTGGTCTTCCTCGGGGCGTTCATCCCCCTGGTGGGCGCGGTGATCACCGGTTTCCTCGCGGTCGTGGTGGCGCTGCTGGCCAAGGGTTTCTTCTACGCGTTCCTGGTGCTCGGCCTCGTGATCGCCGTCCAGCAACTGGAGGCCCACGTGCTTCAGCCGCTGGTGATGGGCCGCGCGGTCTCCATCCATCCACTGGCGATCGTGCTGGCCCTTGCCACCGGCGCGGTGCTGGCCGGCATCATCGGGGCGCTGCTGGCGGTGCCACTGCTGGCCTTCCTCAACAGCGCCATCCGGGTCTTGGTGGCCAGCGACCCGGCCAAGGAGGCCGCGGAACTGGAGGCCGGCGAGGACGCGACGATCGTCCACGCCACGCCGGACACCCCCGACTCCGCC
>Ga0180434_10005471_pt1 | contig 14935 bp, 15 predicted proteins | sample SS_ome_7_FD_132453 | JGI IMG/M metagenome (GOLD analysis project Ga0180434, IMG submission 132453) | Hypersaline lake sediment archaeal communities from the Salton Sea, California, USA - SS_1_D_2 metaG | ecosystem: Environmental > Aquatic > Non-marine Saline and Alkaline > Hypersaline >...
CCATGAGGGGCTACCTCCTTTGTGGAGATGTGGCAACCCCTCGTTCGCTGTCCAGGCTCTATCTCTTGCCCGCCTCAGGCGGGCTTGCACCCAGTATCAGGATTTCCGTGACAGGACACTAGGCCGTGGAGGAGGCGGAGCGGCCGGCGGCGAAGTGCGGGCCTAGGCCCGCAGCCGGCGCAGGCAGGCGCTGCCGGCCAGCAGCAACTGGCCGAGGAGGAACCGGCCCACGCCCACCGTCGGGGCGCAGGCGTTGCGCCAGTAGCGGCAGGTGCGATACCGGGCCGAGAGGCAGACGTCGGCCTGGCAGGTGAGCGGCAGTTGGGCGTAGCCGCGGCGGCCCAGCGGATCCGCGTGGCAGGCGTTGGCGTCGCAGGGCATCGGGAGGTGCCTGGCAGGGTTGCCGGCGACTCCGAGAAACGGGCAGCGCGATGCCGTGTCCGGCTGCGATTCGATGTGCTGTGTCATGGTCCGCGATTCTCGGATACACTTATTCCATAAGCAGGCCGCTATGAGGAGGCCGACAAGATGGCTGAGCGAACGCACCTGACCCAGGAGGAGTGGGCCGACCTGGAGCCGCTTCTGCAGCGGGCAGAGCGGCACGCCCACCAGGAGTACTTCACACAGGAAGCGCCGCCCGGGTTGCGGCAGGAGGCCGAGACCACGCCCGGCTGCCTGCTGCTGCGCCGGCTCATCGCCCGGGGCGACGAGGAGGCCGTGGCGCTCTTCCGGGCCGCGGAGATGTACTTCCACGAACTGTCGCGCCACGGCTATGCCGCCGCCTACCTGCGCGGCAAAGAGGTCGGGGGCGCGCGCGCCGCCCGCCCTGCGGCGTGATGCCGTGTCATTCCGAGCGGGGCGAGGCCTGCCCGGGCAAGCGATCTCAGAGCCGAGACCCGTCTGGGTGACCGGATTCCTCACTTCGTTCGGAATGACGCCCGGTCCCGCGCCCTGACTGGAGGACGTATCGTTGCGTACATCGCAGATGCTGTTCACGACCCTGCGGGAGGCCCCGGCCGACGCCGACCTGCCCAGCCATCGCCTGCTGCTGCGGGGCGGGTTTATCCGGCGGCTGGCGGCCGGCGTCTACTCCTACCTGCCGCTGGGATGGCGCGTGCTGCGCAAGGTCTCGCAGATCGTGCGCGAGGAGATGGACGCCCTGGGCGCGCAGGAGCTGCTCCTCCCCACGCTCCACCCCGAGGAACTCTGGCGCGAGAGCGGCCGCGCCGAGAAGTGGGGGCCCGAACTCATCCGCGTCACCGACCGCAACGAGCGCGTCTTCTGCCTGGGCGCCACCCACGAGGAAGTCATCACCGAGGTGGCGCGCGGCGCGCTGCACTCCTATCGCCAACTCCCCACCACCCTCTACCAGATCCAGACCAAGTTCCGCGACGAGCCGCGGCCGCGGGGCGGGCTCATCCGCAGCCGCGAGTTCGTGATGAAGGACGCCTATTCGTTCCATGTGGATGAGGCCGACCTCGGCGTCACTTACGCCGCCATGGCCGGCGCCTACCGGCGCGTCTTCGAGCGCTGCGGCTGCCCCTTCATGGCCGTCGAGGCCGACGCCTCCAGCATGGGCGGCAGCGACGCCCACGAGTTCATGCAGCCCGCCGACTCGGGCGAGGACATCGTGCTGGTCTGCTCGGCCTGCGACTACAAGGCCAGCCTCGACAAGGCCGAGCCCGGCGCGCAGGCGCCCCAGACCTCCGACGAGCCCCAGAAGCCCATCGAGCGCGTCGCCACGCCGGGCATGTCCACCATCGAGCAGGTCTCGGGCTTTCTCAACGTGCCGCCCGAGCGCCTGGTGAAGACGCTGATCTACCGCGCCGACGGCCAGCCCGTGGCGGCCCTGGTGCGCGGCGACCGCGACCTCAACGAACTGCGCCTGCGCCAGGCGCTGGGCGCGAGCGAGTTGGAGATGGGCGACGCCGCCCTCATCCGCCAAGTGACGGGCGCCCCCGTGGGATTCGCCGGACCTGTCGGGCTCAACGACGCGCGCATCGTCGCCGACCTGGAGGTGCAGGGACTGCGCAACTTCGTCTCGGGCGCCAACGAGGCCGACGCCCACCTGCTCAACGTCAACGAGGGGCGCGACTTCGAGGTCGCGCAGTGGGCGCCGCTCCGCTTCGCCGCGGCCGGCGATCCCTGTCCCCGTTGCGGCGCTTCGGGCGGGGGGCTGCTTCAGGAGCAGCGCGCTATCGAGCTCGGGCACATCTTCAAGTTGGGCACGTTCTACAGCGACGCCATGCAGGCGCTCTACGCCGACGAGGCCGGCGGCAAGCGCCCCATCGTGATGGGCTGCTACGGCATCGGCATCAGCCGCATCGTGGCCGCCGCCGTCGAGGCCAACCACGACAAGGACGGCATCCTCTGGCCCCTGGCCATCGCGCCCTACCACGCCATCATCACCGTCGTCAACGCCGCCGACGAGAGGCAGGCCGCCGTGGGCGAGCGGCTGCACGCGGACCTGGAGGCCGCCGGCCTCGAGGTGCTGCTGGACGACCGCGACGAGCGCCCCGGCGTCAAGTTCAAGGACGCCGACCTGATCGGCATCCCGCTGCAATTCGTGGTGGGCAAGCGCGCCGGCGAGGGCGTGGTCGAGGCGCGGCGGCGCGGGGGCGAGGGATCGGAGTTCCTATCCTGCGAGGAGGCGGCAGCCTGGGCCCGCCGGGAGGTCGCGTCCGACGGCGCGGGCAGGAGCCCGGCTTGATCCGTCGAACGGCCAACTGAGATCATGCCTGAGATCGTCGAGGTCCTCTACAAACTGGTGCTGGCCATCGTGCTGGGCGGCATCATCGGCTGGGAGCGCGAGACCCTGGACCGCCCCGCCGGCTTCCGCACCCACGTGCTGGTCTGCGTCGGCTCGGCCGTCTACATGCTCGTTTCGCTCTCCATGACCACCGCCGGCAAGCCTGCCGATCCCGGCCGCATCGCCGCCCAGGTCGCCAGCGGCATGGGCTTCCTGGGCGCCGGCACCATCATCCGCCACGGCAGCGTCGTGCGCGGCCTCACCACGGCCGCCAGCCTCTGGACGGTCGCGGCCATCGGCTTGTGCGTGGGCCGCGGCGGCTCGGCGCTCTGGATCGCCGTGCTGGCGACGGTGCTGGTCTTCCTGTCGCTCACCACCCTGTCGCGCGTCGAGAAGGCCAAGTTCGCCAAGCGGCAGTACCGCATGCTGGTCGTCCGCTGCGCCGACGCCAAGGCCGGCCTGCGCCGCCTGCACGCCCTGCTGGGCGAGATCGGCATCCGCATCAACACGGCGGAGATCGTCCCCCTCATGGGCGAGGGCCAGGAAGAGATTCACCTCACCGTGCGCATCCCCGCCGGCGTGGCCATGGACGACCTCACCCCGCGCGTGCTCGGCCTCGAAGGCGTCACCGGCGTGCAGTGGGAGTAGGGCCGCCGGCGCCGACGAGACCGGCGGGGGGACCTGGCTCGCTCCGATTCGCTGAACTCGCGCCTGCCGGGCAGCGGGTGCGCCGGGCCGAGGAGGAACTCGCGCACCGCGACGGACGTCTCCTACGAGACGAAGGGGGCTATGGCTGCGATGTCTGCCACGCGATTCCGCTCCATCTTGTGCCTGGGCTTGGCGTGCCTGGTAGCGGCGGCCCTCTGCGCCGCCTGTGAGAGACGCGCCGCGCCCCGCCCAGAGCAGCCGCCTGCCCCTCTGGCGCTGCTCTTCGTGGCGGCGGAGAAACCGTACAGCGGCATCAGGGACCAGCGCACGCTGTATGTCGTCCGCGCCGGGGAGGGTGACCTCACGCCCCAGCGCGCCTTTGCCAGGCAAGGCCTGAGCATCGGACCGGCAGTAGGGGGCCGATATGTCATCCTCACTGGATGCACGTTTCCCGACGACGCCCCTTCGGCCGATCACGAGTCGTTCCTGTATCGGGTGGCGGAGGGCACGGTGGAACCGGTCCTGCTCCCTCGAGACGCCCTGCGGGTGCACGACCCCGAAGCAGGCATCGCCGTTGCTGTGAGCGACGGTCCACTCGAGGACCTGCGCGTGCAACTGGTGCATGTGCCGTCGATGCGCATCGAGGAGTGGGCCGTGCCAAGCGGGCTTGCCGAGTCAGCCGTGGGCTCGATGCAGGCGCTCAGGTTCCATGCCCGTATGTCGCCCGATCTCAGCCGGCTGGCGCTCTTCGTCCAACCTCTCCACGGCGACGCCGCGCCCACCTCGTCGCTGGTCGTGCTCGAAGGGGAGGGGACCGGGGCCCAGGTCCTGGATGCAGGCCTCTGGCCCGAGTGGAGCCCATTCGTGTCCTGGTCCACGGGGCCCTCGCTGGAATGGGTGGACGACCGCCGGGTCGTGTACGTGGACCGCAGGGGCGACTCGCGGGAGGCCGGCGAGCACCTGCTGAAGATGGCCGACGTCGTCACCGGCCGCGTGCGCACGCTGGGCCGCAGTCCCTCCCTTGCCCTGCTTCGGGACTCGCGCACGGGCCAGATCTCCATGGTGGCGGCCGGAGGCAAGAGCCAGGTGCTCGACGTAGCCGAGCGGGGCCTGGAGGCGCGCATCCGCGAGCAGCCTCGCCCGGAGAGGTTCGCAGCCAGCCGAACCGATGACCGCAAGACGGAGGTCCTGCGCGATGAGGACACGGGCAGCGAGATCTGGCGAGGGCGTTTCGGCGCCTTGGGCCGCCGCTCTGTCTCCCCGGACGGCGACCTCCTCGCCTTCACGGTACGCCCGCAGAAGGCCGACGAGGCTGCGGACCTCTACATCTACCACGGCCGGACCGGCCGCACGCACAAGGTGTTCAGCGGCCATCTGACGGACCTGCTCTGGGTAGGCAGCCAGCCGGGAGGATATGCTGAGCCGTAAGGCGCAGTGCAGCAGCCCGACGACCCAGGCGCGGGTAGCCGTCGCGGTGCTCCTCGCCGCCTGAGCCACCCCGCTCAGGCGGGGGTGTCCCAGGCCTCGGGCGTTCCCCAGCGCCGGCGCAGGTCGAGCATGTACTCGTACATCTCGAAGGGCACGCCTTTGAAGATGCAGTTGCTGGTGGCGTAGATGTATCCCCCCTGGCGCACGCCCCCGTGCTCCATGCAGTAGCGGGCGCTGCGCTCCACGGCGGCCTTGTCGCCCATCTGCAGGTCGGCCAGGTTCACGTTGCCGATGAGGCAGATGCGATCCCCGTAGAGCCGCTTCACCTCGGCGATGTCCACGCCCGCCATGGGATCGAGCGAGTGCAACGCATCTATCCCCGACTCGACCATCTGGTCCAGGATGGGCATGATCTGCCCGTCGGTGTGCTTGCAGGCGAAGGCGCCGGCCTGCTTCCAGGCCGCCACCTGCTTGGTCAGGTAGGGCGTGACCCACTCGCGGAACATGCGCGGCGACAGGAACGGCCCGTCGTTGAAGCAGTAGTCCGCGCACATGAGGAACACCTCGGCCCCGCCCTCGATCAACTGCAGCCCCGTTGCGATGGCGCTGTCGCAGCGCCGCTCCGTCTCGGCGCGCGCCTCGTCGCTGCGCTCGGTGAGCCACACCACGTGCTCGACCATGTCCTGCCCCGAGGGAATCGAGAAGGTGCCGTCCACGAACGCCGGCAGCATGTAGGTATCGCCCGAGATCTCCCGCACGTACCCGAAGGAGGCGATCTGGTCCTCCAGCGGCAGCCAGTGCAGGCCGGTCATCACCGAGTAGTCGAAACGCTCGCACACCTGCACCCAGTGCTCGGCGTTCCGCTTGAGCAGGTCCTGGCGGCGGGCCCCCGTCACGCCCTCGATGTCCTTCCCCCGCAGCGCGCGCACGCCGAAGACCTCCTCGGACAACTGGAACTCGAGTTCCATGTGGGGCACCAGGCCCTCGGGCACCCGGCGCTGCAGGGCTGCGATGGCGCGCTCTCTAGGGGTCACGGGCCAGTCTCCGTTCCGTTGTATCGCCCTTCAGGGCGCCGCGCGGCAGGGCCGGCGGGCCGCGGGGGCGAAGCGACGCGTATCATGCCGGCACCCATCAAAGTCGTGCTGGGCGACCACGTGCGCATGCGCAAGCGTCACGCCTGCGGCGGCGACGTCTGGGAAGTCGTGCGCACCGGCATGGACATCCGCATCAAGTGCCTCACCTGCGGCCGCCGCGTGCTCCTGCCCCGCGCCGAGTTCGAGCGCCAGGTCAAGGAGTTCGTCAAGTCCCAGGCCTCGCTCTCCTGAACGAGCGGCCTCTTCTCCCCCTGTAGCCCCGACTCCTGCGCCCCGCCCAGCATGGGGTTGACAGCCCCAACCGGACCGGCTATAATCCGCCACCGAGTCATCGGCCAGGACAACTGCATACGCACGGCCGCTCGATGTTACGGGAAGACGGTGCAACTCCGTCGCTGCCCCGCAACTGTGACCGCGGACGAAACCCGCATCATCGCCACTGTCCCCTCGGGGATGGGAAGGCGCGGGGAGTAGGCTGAGGCGGAAGCCAGGAGACCGATCGGCGGCCGAGTCCCAACGCCACCTCGCGGGAGGGGGCCCGGACCGGTTCGATGCCTTTCCGACCCCCGACCCATCCGGGCGGGGGTCTTTTCGTTGGACTGCGCATGCCGCGCCGCCCCGGCCGCACAACACAAGGGCTCCCCGGCTGCGCGCCGCGGAGCGAGGAGGTCATGTGCCATGCGACCCGTGCTCGCACTTGCCCTGGCGGCTGCCATCGCTTTGCCCGCCTGGGCCGCCCAGGAGCAGCCGGCCGACGAGCCGGAGATCGTCGTCGTCGTGACGGCCACCCGCATCGAGCAGCCCGTCTCCCAGGCCGCCAGCGACGTCACCGTCATCACCCGCGAGCAGATCGAGGACTCGGGCGCCGCCGAGGTCAAGGATCTGCTCGCCGACGTGCCCGGCCTCACCGTCTCGTCGTTCGGCCAGCGCGGCTCGACCACCTCGGTCTTCGTGCGCGGGGGCGAGTCCGACCACAACCTCGTGCTCGTGGACGGCGTGCGCGTCAACCAGGCCGGCGGGGCCTTCGACTGGGCCCACCTCACCACCGACAACATCGAGCGCATCGAGATCATCCGCGGCCCCCAGAGCGCCCTCTACGGCTCCGACGCCATCACCTCCGTCATCCAGATCTTCACGCGGCGCGGCGCGGGCGCGCCCACCTGGACCAGCGCCGTCGGCTGCGGCGAGGACGGCGCCCACGAGTGGCGCCTCGCCTCCTCCGGCGCCGCCGGCGCGGGCGATTACTCGCTGTCCTACGCGCGCCGCAAGAGCGACGGCGCCCTGGCCTTCAACAACGAGTACGACAACGCGTCCTTCAGCGGCGCCTATCGCTCCGCCCCCCGCGAGGGCGAGGAGTGGGCGTTGACCACGCGCTACACCGACGGCTCGTATCACTTCCCCATTGACGAGATCTACGGCCTGGCCGCCGACGAGCCTTTCCCGGCCTCCGACCCGGACCAGTTGAGCGGCGAGCGCGACCTGACCGTCGGCCTGCGCGGCCACGCGGAGCCCAAGCCGTGGCTGGCGCAGGACTTCACCCTCTCCTTCAACCGCATCCGCACCTGGTACCTCGACGAGCCGAACGCCATCTCCTCCGACTACGGCCGCTACGAACTGCTCACCAGGGAGAACCGCGTCTCCCTCGAAGCCATCACGCACGTGAGCGGCGGCGCCTCCGTCCTCTCGATCGGCGGCACCTTCGAGAGCGAGGACTACGACTACGATTCCCGGTACGCGTCGGAGTACTACAGTTCCGACTCGCGCATCTCGGCCCGGCGGATCAACCGCGCCCTCTACGCCCAGGAGCAGTGGAGCCGCCCCGACGCCTGGACCTTCACCGCCGGCGCCCGCTACGATGACCACGACGACTTCGGCGCCGAACTCACGCCCCGTCTCTCGGCCGCCTACTGGCTGCGCCCCGGCCGCACCAAGGCGCGCGCCACCTGGGGCCGCGGCATCAAGGCCCCCTCGTTCATCGAGACCTCCTCCACCGGCCTCTTCACCGGCAACCCGGACCTGAAGGCCGAACGCTCCGTCAGTTGGGACGTCGGTCTGGACCACGAGATCGGTGAGGCGCTCTCCCTCTCCGCCACCTACTCCAGCGCCGACTTCGACGACATGATCACCTACACCAACAACACCTGGGAGAACATCCAGGCCGCCCGGTCCCGCGGCTGGGAGGCCACCCTCGACTGGCGCGGCCCGCGCGGACTGAGCGCCTCGGCCGGCTACACCCACCTCGACACCGAGGTGACCGATGACGGCGGCGCCGGCTCGGCCTCCTACACCCAGGGCGAGCCGCTCACCCGGCGCCCCAGGCACACCTACTTCTACAACGTGCGCTGCGCGCGCGGGCCATGGCAGTTCGACCTCACCGGCAGCATCGTCGGCTCGCGCTACGACGTGGACTTCACCAACCTCGATCCCGACACGTTCCTCACCGATCCCATCCGCGTGCGCCTCGACTCGTATCACAAGATGGACCTCGCCGCCTCCTACAGCCGCGGCTCCTATCGGCTCCGCGCCCGCGTCACCAACCTGCTCGACGAGTCCTACCAGCCGATCTACCGCTACGCGGCGCCCGGGCGGCAGTGCATGCTGACCCTGGAGCGCGCGTGGTAGCCGCATCCTGACGACGCATCACCCCACCCCAACGCAAGCGAGGGGCCCGCAGGGGCCCCTCGCTTCGCAGTCCGAGCGTCCTGGCGCCGGCCGCTATCCCGTCCTGCACGAGCCGTCACGCTTGCGGTCCCGGATGCGGTCCGCAGTCGGCCGGCATGAGTCGTCGCGCTTGCGGTCCCGGATGCGGTCGCCGCCCTGCGCGCCCTTGGAGGCGGCCTTGCAGGATCCGTCCCGCAGGCGCTTGCGCGTGCGGTCACAGTCGCCCTTGCCGTTGCCCGCGCCCTTGCCGTAGGCCGGGCCGTTGCCCTGCCCCTTGGCCACGAGCACCGTCTGAGCCGAGTCCTCGTCGGCGCTCGCCGGGACGGCCGCGGCGATGCCAAGCAACAGGATGCCCGCCGCCACGATCACCGCCAGTGTGAGAATCAACGTCCTTTGCCTCATCTGGTCACCTCCTGAAGTCGCTGCGTTCCGTGGGTCCAGACGAGGCACGCGCCGCTGCATTCCATGCGAGGTGAGACTATTTCACGCTGTCCGCGACGCGGGCCAGTTCCTGGGGCGTCAGGTCCCCCCCCACCACCACCACCACGCGATCCTCCCCCTCCGCGCGCGCCGCCCTGCCGCCCTGCAGTCCCATGGCGCGCCCCCGGCCCTCGGGCGCGCCGTGGCGCCAGCCGTGCCTTCCCTGTCCCGCCATCCCCTGGCCGGCGTCGTGGGTCCGCGCGTGCTCGTACACCGAGAAGCGCCTCCGGCCGTCCCCGTAGCGCAACTCGGCGGCCGGCACGGCGTGCCGGCCCATCTGACGCGCGTGGGCGCCGATCTGGGTGAAGCCCTGCGGCACGTAGCCCGGCGCCTTCACCTCGAAGCCCACCCGCTCCGACAACTCGTCGAGCGGGACGGGCTCTTCGCTTCGCCCGGCCCCCGCCTCGACGATCTCCCAGCCGTCGGGCACCTCGAAGGCGCTCTCGGGCACCTCGGCGCCGAAGTCCACCCGCTCGAAGGCCATGCCGTTCAGCACCCGCCCGCGCTCGTCATAGGTCTCCTGGCGCAGCACCACGCCGGTCTCGCCGTCCAGCCAGAGCCGGCGCGCTACGCCGCCCCCGCGGCGGCGCATCACGATCACCGTCGCCTTCCGGCCGGCCACCTCCGCCCGGCCTCCGCTGGTCACCACGTAGTTCTCGGCCAGGCGTTCGAGGTCGCCGTGCACGTCGGCGGCGCGATACCGCTGCGCCGTGCGGGTGCCCGGGTCGAGGCGATACACGTCTCTGCCGTCGTCCACCACCACGCCGCTACCGTCGGCCATGCGCATCCTGTCGCCCTTCTGGTCCACCGACAGCCGCTGCGGAGCCTGGGGGCCGCCCCCGATCACCCGCGCCTCGCCCGAGAGCGTCACCGTGTCCCGGGGAGCGGCGGCGGCGCGCAGCAGGGCCAAGGCCTCCGGGTCGGAGGCCTTCGGTGCGCGCGCCCGCCACACGCCGAATCCGACGGCCGCGGCCGCGACTGCGACCACCACCAGGATGACGGCCTTACGGTGCATCGCCGCCCTCCTGCGCCTGCGCCAGGATCATCGCCGACAGCCCCACCCGGTCCGCCAGCGGCTCCCTCCATTCGGCGGCCGCATGGTCCCGCACGTAGAGCGACATCTCGGCATCATAGGGCGACGTGGCCAGCGGCGGCTCGCCGCGCAGCCCCAGCCACGACCCGACCGCCAGCACCAGCGCCACCCCCGCTCCCGCCAGCGCCAGCCGCAGCCCGCGCCACGCCGGCGCCCGCCGCGGATGGGCGGCCACGTGCGCGAACACCGCCTCGTCCACACGCGGGGGCGGCGACTCCAGCCCCGCCGACTCCACGAGCCGCGCCGCTTCGTTGAGGCGGGCCAGTTCGGCGCGGCACGCGGCGCACCGGCCCACGTGCGCCTGGACACGCTCGGCCTCACGGCCCCCCAGCGCGCCTGCCGCGTACTCGGCCAGCGTGCGCCGGCTCTCGTGCTTCAGGTCACCCATCGGCCGCCTCCTCCCCGCGCAGGTACGGTCCCAGCCGCTCGCGCAGCGCCTCCCGCGCGCGCGCCAGCCGCGACATCACCGTCCCGGGCGAGACGCCCAGCGCCTGTGCGATCTCGTTCACGCTCAACCCTTCCACGTGGTGCATCACCACCGCACCGCGGTGGATCTCCGGCAGCGCCGCCACCGCATCCCGCACCTGCCGCCTCATCTCCTTCTCCAGCAGGCCGCTCCCTGCATCGCCAGCCCCTACCGTCTCGTCCTCGTCCGGCAGGGGCTCCTCCATGCGCACCCGCGCCGACTTGGCCCGATCCCGGGCCAGGTTGCGTGCGATTCGATGCAGCCATGCCCCGAACACCTCCGGCTTGCGCAGCCGGGGCAGCCCGTCCCACGCCCGCACGAACACCTGCTGCGTCAGGTCCGCCGCCTCCTCGCGATCCCGCACCAGGTAGCGCAGGAACGTGTAGATCTGCGCCCGGCGCTGCTCGTAAAGCGCCCCGAACGCCTCGGCATCGCCCGACCGCGCCCGCTCGACCAGCGCCGTCTCATCCGGCGGCCGTGCCTGCGGCTGCTCTTTGCACACTGCCTCCATAGGTCCCGACGAGCCTGCGCCCCGCTCATTCCATCCCGGCGATGGTGCCGGCGCTCAGCGCCTCGTCGCCTCGACCACCGCCTCGACGTGCCGCGTCTGCGGGAAGAGGTCGAACGGCTGCACCCGCCCGATGGCGTAGTGCTCCCCCAGGTACGCCAGGTCCCGCGCCAGCGCCTGCGGGCTGCACGACACATAGATCATCCGCGGGACGCCCGCCTCGGCCAGGTGCCGCAGCACGCGCTTCGAGCACCCCGCCCGCGGCGGGTCCAACACGGCCAGGTCGTACCGCCCCGCCTCGACGGCGAACTTCTCCGCCCGCGCGCAGATGAACTCCGTATTCGCCGCCCTGTTGAGCGCCGCGTTCGCCCGGGCCCGCTCGACCGCCGGCTCGACCTCCTCGACGCCCGTCACCGACTCGGCCTCCGGCGCCAGCAGCAGGCCGATGCTCCCCACCCCGCAGTACAGGTCCAGCACCCGGCCCACCCGCGCAGCCCCCTCCCCCCTTTGCCGGGGAGGGCTGGGGTGGGGGGACGCATGGGGGCCTTCGCGGGCCAGTTCCCGGACGTACTCGTACATGCGCTCCGCCATCAGCGTGTTCGTCTGGAAGAACGAGTCGAGCGAGAGCGTCAGGTTCAACCCCGCCACCCGCTCGGAGAACTCCGGGCGCCCCGACAGCACCTCCACCCGCTCGAAACGCACCGCCGCGCCCAGCCCCGTGTGCAGCGTGCGCAGCACCCCGCTGAAGTCCACCTCCTCCAGCGCGTCCTTGAAGCGGTAGAGATCCCAGTGCCCGGCGTTCGTGACCAGGTTGATGATGCGGTAGTCGGTCGTCCGCCCCTCGCGCAGCACCAGGTAGCGCAGGAACCCCTCCCTCCTGCGCTGGTCGTAGGCGGGCACGCCTTCGCCCCGCGCCCACCGCCGCGCGATCTCGACGGCCTGCACCATCCAGTCCGGCGCGATGGGGCATTCCAGCAGATCGAAGCGCTCGTACCAGCGTCCCTTGGGGCCGAAGCCGAGCACGAGTTCGCCGTCGCGCGTGTCGAACGTCGCCTCGATCTTGTTGCGATAGCGCCAGGGGTCGCTGGCGGGGACAGTCGGCGCCACCTCGGCCTCGACGCCCTCCGCCGCGAGCGCCGTCTCGATGAGCCGCTGCTTGAGCGGCGGCTGGGCCTCATAGGGCAAGTGCTGCAGATCGCAGCCGCCGCACGTGCCGAAGTGCCGGCAGCGCGGCTCCGTGCGCTGCGTCACCGTCTCCAGCAGCGCCTCGATGGGGTGGGGCTTCCTTCGCTTCGCGGCCATAGCCTCCTCATTACGCCCGCCGCCCCCTTCCCCCCTGCGGGCCGGTACAGCCGCTTGCCCGCCAGGGGATGCGCGCCGCGCCGCCGAAGACCCCAGACGCGATGCCGCTCGATCACCCCGTCTCGGTGCTGGTGAAGCCGGTCTCGGCGGACTGCAACCTGGCCTGCCGGTACTGCTTCTACCTGCCCAACGCCGCACTCTACCCCGACTCGCCCCTGCACCGCATGTCGCCCGAGGTGCTCGAAGCCCTCGTCAGCCAGCAGATGCGCCTCGCCGCGCGCTTTCCCGGCGCCCAGGCCTCCTTCTGCTGGCAGGGCGCCGAGCCCACCCTGGCCGGCCTCGACTTCTACCGCCGCGTGGTCGAACTCCAGCAGCGCCACGGCTCGCCCGGCCAGAGCGTCGCCAACGCGCTCCAGACCAACGCGCTCCTCATAGACGACGAGTGGGCCGCGTTCCTCGCCGAGTACAACTTCCTGGTCGGCGTGAGCCTGGACGGCCCCCCGGACATCCACGACCACTACCGCCGCAGCGCCGCCGGGGGCGGCTCGCACGCCCGCGTGATGCGCGCCATCGAGCGCCTGCGGGCCCACGGCGTCGAGTTCAACATCCTGACCATGGTCACGCCCGTGAGCGCCAGCCGCGCCGACGACGTCTGGGACTTCATGGCGGCACACGACCTGCGCTTCCTGCAGTTCATCCCCTGCGCCGAGCGCGACCCCGCCACCGGGCGCCTCGCCGACTACTCCGTCGCCCCCGCCGCCTACGGCCGCTTCCTGTGCCGCGCCTTCGACCGCTGGATCGCCGACGGCTGGCGGCGGACCTACGTGCGCCTGTTCAACGACCTGCTGGCAATGACGGCCGGCCGGCCGGCCCCTTCGTGCACCTTCAAGGACCGCTGCGGCGACTACGTGGTGGTCGAGTACAACGGCGACGTGTACGCGTGCGACTTCTTCGTGCAGCCCGAGTGGCGCCTGGGCAACCTGCTGGAGGGGTCTCTCGAGGGCGCCTGCGACACCCCTGCGTACGAATCGTTCGCTGCGCGCAAAGGCGCCCTGGGCCCCGTCTGCACGGCATGCGAGTGGAAGGCCCTGTGCCAGGGGGGATGCCCCAAGTACAGGTTGCTGCAGGGGGGCGACGCGGCATCACCAACGTACTTCTGCGCCGCGTACAAGGCGCTGTTCGAGCACGCCCACGAGACGCTGCAGAGCATCGTCGGGCACCTGTCGGCCGCCGAAGGGGGCGGCGACGGGGTGCGCGCGCACCCCGGGCGGCGGCCCGGCCGCAACGATCCCTGCCCCTGCGGCAGCGGCAAGAAGTACAAGCGCTGCTGCGGGCGCGCCGCCTAGATTGAGGTCGGAACAGACTTGACACGACGCGGATCCCGAGCGAAAGTCAAGGGGCTGGTGGTGCGATGAACATCATTCTGCTGGGGTTCCTGGGTAGTCTGGCGGCGGGGCTGGCCACGGGCGTGGGCGCCGTCCCGGCGCTCTTCACCACCAAGGTGAGCCCGCGGGCGATGAACGGCCTGCTGGGGTTCGCGGCGGGGGTGATGCTGGCGGCGACGTCGTTCAGCCTGCTGGTGCCGGCCATCGAGTTGGGGGGCGTGTGGATCGCGCTGCTGGGGCTGGCGGTGGGGGCGGGGTTCCTGCACCTGCTGGACCGGGTGCTGCCCCACGAGCACTTCGCGATGGGCCCCGAGGGGCCGTCGTCGTCGCTGAGGCGCACGTGGCTGTTCGTGATCGCCATCACGCTGCACAACTTCCCCGAGGGCATCGCCGTCGGCGTGGGGTTTGGCGGCGGCGACATCGGGGCCGCGACGGCGCTGGCCATCGGCATCGGGCTGCAGAACATGCCCGAGGGGCTGGCCGTGGCGCTCCCGCTCATCCGCGAGCGCTACTCGCGCAGGAAGGCGTTCGGGATCGCGCTCCTCTCGGGCTTGGTCGAGCCGGTCGGCGGGCTGCTGGGCGTGGCGGCGGTGACGATGGCGGCGTCGCTGCTGCCGCTGGGGCTGGCCTTCGCGGCCGGGGCGATGCTCTTCGTCATCAGCGACGAGATCATCCCCGAGACCCACCGCGTGGACAATGCCGCCGACAGCCGCCTGGCCACGGGCGGGCTGATTGCGGGCTTCGTGGTGATGACGGCGCTCGACAATCTGCTGGGCTAGCCCACCCCACGCAGGGACGACGGGGCCCCACCCAGGGGTTGCGCTCCGCGGTGGGGCAGGCTACAATGGCGCGCGGGGTACTCAAAGCGGCCGGACAGCGGGAAGCGTGAGACGACGATGCGCATAATCATCCTGGGGTGTGGACGGGCGGGCTCGACGCTGGCGACGCTGGCGTCGGAGGCGGGACACGAGGTCACCATCGTGGACCGGGATCGCGGGTCCTTCCGCCGGCTGGGGCCGGCCTTCTCGGGAAGGACCGTGGTGGGGCTGGGCATTGACGAGGACGTGCTGACCGAGGCGGGGATCCAGCGGGCGGACGTGTTCGTTGCGGTGACCAGCGGG
>Ga0180434_10005472_pt1 | contig 14934 bp, 8 predicted proteins | sample SS_ome_7_FD_132453 | JGI IMG/M metagenome (GOLD analysis project Ga0180434, IMG submission 132453) | Hypersaline lake sediment archaeal communities from the Salton Sea, California, USA - SS_1_D_2 metaG | ecosystem: Environmental > Aquatic > Non-marine Saline and Alkaline > Hypersaline > Sediment...
GGTGGTGCGGTGAACACAACACGAGCTGTCTCCACTCGCTGCTGCAGGTTCCGGTCACGGTCCCGGTGGGCTATTCTTTCGGCTTCCTTCCAGTACCTTTCGGCGGCTTGATTGTCCCCTTCTTTAGCAGACAGGATGCCCAGCATCAGGTTCATCTGCCCCGGCTCCTGATCGGCCTCTATCGCTCGCTCCAGGTACTCCCTTCCGATCTCAAGCGCGCCGGTCATCACGGCCATCTCACCGATCGCCGCAAGGACGGGCGCGTCGGCTGGAGCTTTCTCAACGGCACGCTCCAACCAGGGACGTACGATCTCATCCTCGTAATCCGTGATGCAATAGGATACCTGGGCCAGGTAGAATTCATAGGGCAGGTTCTCGATGGCGGCTTCTGCTCTTTCCAGCGTATCCCATGCTTTGTCGGGATCGTCCACGTCAAACCAGGCGTGGATGATCTCGCTATACACGTCCAGGGCGTCCGGGTTGTTGGTCAGTGCGTTCTCGAAATACGACCGGGCGGTGGACTCCTCGCCCATTCTCAGGTGGCACCCGCCCAAGGCCGCCAGAATCCGGCCGTTTCTGGGCTGGTACTCCAGCGCTTGCCGGTACATATGGACGGCGTACACGTGATCGCCCCACGAGAGCCTGGCCTCTGCCTCATCCTGGTAGAAGTCGGCCAGCAACTGGCGGGCGGTGGCGTTGTCGGGCTCTAGCTCGAGCACCCGCTCCCAGTAGGAGGTGGGAGCGTCCCAGCGCCACCAGCGGCCGCTGGCGGCGATGACTTCTCCCTGGCGCAGCAGCGCGGGGACGTTATCCGGATCGCGCTCCAGGATGCGGCCCAGTTCGTTCTCCGCGGCCTGTATCTGGCCATTGGTCAGCAATGCCTCCACCAGTGCCAGGCGTGTTTCCAGGTTGTCCGGGTTCCATTTGACTGCCTGACGGTAGACGTGTACCGCCTCGTCGTACTCGCCGTCCTTGGTATAGGCCTCGGCGGATCGCCGCCATAACTGGGCCACCTGTTCGTCGGTGATGGCGTCGGGATGGTCGTCGCGACGCGGGCGGCGGCGCAGCGCCTCACGCCACAATTCGCCAGCGGAAAAGAAATCCTCGCATCGCTCGTGGGCCAGCGCGAGGTTGTAGGCCAGCCGGAAGCTGCCTCCCTCTGCATCGTGGGCCTCCTCCCAGTGCGCGAGGGCGGCGCTCCACCGCCCGGCAGAGGCGGCCTGGTAGGCCAACCGTTGGTGCGCCTGGGAAAAGAGCTCATTGAGCCGCTTGTCGTCAGGCGTATGGCGCAGGGCTTCTATCGCGGCCGCTATGACGTCTTCAACGTCCGTGAGTGAGGAAGCATCCGCCAGTCGCTCTTCGGCCAGCCGGTGGTAGGCCTCGCCCAGGTTGGCTGTCAGGCGCGGAATCGCCAGGCCGGCGGCATGGGCCGCTCCCCACTGTCTGCGGGCTTCATCCCAGCTCTCTTCCTGCGCCGCGAGGACGCCCCGGTAGTAGTGGGCCATCCCCTGCTCCACGGGATCGGTTGCGCTTTCTATGACGCTGTCCAGGAGGACACGGGCCTGTTCGCGGTCGCCGGCGTCCAGCGCCGCCATGCTGCGCCACAGCGGTGGCGCGTCGGGCGAGAGGGTGTACGGCCGGCGGTGGAACGTTGCCGCCTGGTCCAGCGTCGACTGTTCTTCGGCGGATAGCTCAGACCACATCGGGTCATTGGCCGGGTCCTTGCCGGTCTGAAGCAGCGCCAGCGCCAGGGGATAGGCCGCCCGGGCGGCGAATTCACTTTCGCTGTGGCCCTGGCGCACCGTTCGATACGCGCCCATCGCTTCGTCCAGGTCGCCCCAATGGTGCATGGCCAGGCCCAGGTGATACCTGTAGCGAGGGTCATCCGGCTGTAACTCGGTCGCTTGCGTTAGATCCCGCAGGCCAGCGGGAGGGTTGGGAGACTTGCCGTAGAGATGGCTTAGACCCCGGCGGAAATATGCTTCAGCCAGAGCTGTCCTCAGGCGTACGTCGAGGGGGTGCCGGCCCACTCGCTCCCACGTCTCAATCGCCTGGCTGTAGTCTCCTCTTTTGAACGCTCGTAGCCCGTTCTGCTTCAGAGCAGCCGCGCTTTGCGCTCTTCGCTTGTCTGACTTTCGTCTGCGCTTCGTCATGGCACCCTTTCCCCTCGACTTTCCTACGCCGCTATTATAAATGCCCGCGGGCGAACTGGCAACCTGCTTAGGACGCCAACACGTCGGTGCTTCCGTGACCCGAGGTCAGGCGCGGGGGGATGGGCTGATTTGCCACTACATCCACGCGCGTCGCTGCATCCACAGGTACATGCTGGTCGGCAGCAGCAGCAGCGCCGCGAGCATCAAGCCAAATGCCACCCGACCCGTCCAGGCGTTCAGTGGCACGACGGGTTGGAAGAAGTTCATACCGAAGAAGCCAGTCAGGAACGAGAGGGGCATGAACAGTGTAGTGATGACGGTCAATGTCTTCATCACCTCGTTCATCCGATTGTTCACCACCGAGAGGTATGTATCCAGCGCGCTCCCTACCAGGTCGCGTAAGCTCTCGGTGATGTCGTACAGGCGGACGAGATGATCGTACACGTCGCGAAAGAAGACTCGGTCTTCGACGTCAATCACCAGATAGTCCCCACGCGCCAGTTTGTTGAGCACCTCACGCTGCGGGGCGATGATGCGGCGCAGGCGAAGCAGCGCGCGCTTGAGCGTGAAGACCCGCTCCAGCAGCGATGGGGTGGGATCGTCAAAGACCTGATCCTCGATCTGGTCAATCGCTTCGTCGATCTCCTCAACCACCGGCATGTAGTCGGCCACCAGCTCGTCGACCAACTTGTACAGCAGATGATCTGTTCCCCTCTGCAGGTGGCGCTCATCCCGCTGGCAGGCCGTCCACACGCGGTCGAGAGCGGCGATGGGCCGGGTCTGATGTGTGACGAGATAGTTCTTGCCGAGGAATACGTCCAGTTCCAGCGTGTCCAGTGGTCTTTCATCCTGGCCGTCGAAGACAGCGGCGTGCAGCACGATGTAGAGGTACTGCCCCCAGTCGTCGACCTTGGGGACGTGTGCCTCTTCAAGGGCGTCGGCCACGGCCAGGGGGTGGAAGTCGAACGTCTCACGCAGGATGGGTTCACACGTTTCCGGCGGTTCGTCCGCGAAGTCCACCCACAGCAGGCCGCCGGCGTCTTCCAGGGCAGCGGTAAACTCGTCCGGGCTCAAATCAGTGCGCAGATGGCCATCTTGTGTTCGGTGCAGTGAACGGATCATGGGGTCTCTCCTTCCAATGGTAAAGGGAAGCCCGACCGCCTTGCGGTCGGCAGCGGCCTGTTCAGTCAGCCGTCCCGATCTCGCTTCTCAATGGCGGAAAGCCGACGATTTCGAACGTCGCCGACGCCACCGTGACGTCAGTTTCCGACTCAAAGTGCTGCAGAAGCTCGTGGTGGAGTTGGGCCTTCACCCGGCGACGTTCCTGTGCATCGACGACGTAGCGCAGCGTCATCTCAATCCAGTTGTCGGTCATCAAGATATACAGCGTGGGTTCCACCGTCGTCTCGTGGACCGGGTACGCGTTCACCAGGTCGCGGAGTTGAGCCTGGGCTTGAGCCTGAAGGTGGGAAGTGTACTCTCGGCCGTGTTCCAACATCCGCTTTCCCGCATGCCGCCAATCGCTGTTGTAGGTGATGGGGATCGTGATCTCGTCCCAGAGGTAGGGCCAACGCTGTGTGTAGTTGAACACTGGGGCGGAGAAGACGACGCGGTTCGCGACGGTGACGATACGGCCGGTATACTGGTCGGCCTTGACCCATTCGCCGATCTCCATCACCGTGGTGCGCAGGATGCTGACGTCCAACACGTCCCCCACGACGTCTCCGATCCGCACCCGGTCACCGATACGGAACAGGTTGCTGGTGACGATGTTCACGTAGCCGGCAAAGGAGCCGATGACTTCCTGCGAGGCAAAGGCGATCCCGGCGCCCAGGATGCCCATCGCCACGGTGAAGTTGCTGCCGAAGCCGAGCCAGATAAGCAGAATGACGACACTGCCGACGAGAAAGACGGAGTTGCGGACCAACATGTTCAGGGTGCGCATTTGGGCGGGGTCTTTGACCCGGGCCTTCAGCACGTTGCGCAGAATGCGCTGGGTCACCACCGTGAGGATCAGGGCGAGCAGCGAGAAGAGCAGCTTGAGGATGATGCTCACGTAGGTCTGTGGCAAGGGTGGCATAGTTAACCTCCTTTCAGTTGTCGGGCCGGCACTCGAGCGTTTTTCTTCTTTGCCCTCCCTCCCCTTGTTAGAGTGTACACTCAGGTCGCTCGGCTGGCAAATCTAACGGTTCTCTAACGCACTTCTTATGCCAATCTAATGGGCGGTTGTTATAAAAGATTCGACTGAAAAACCCACAAAAACACCAAGGCACAAGGAAAAATCCAAACTCCTTGTGGCTTCGTGTCTTGGTGGTGAAGAAGCCCCCTTTTTTCAGGGCAGTCATAGATTTGTTGACGAAGAGCGTGAACGTATTATAATATATCATCCAACATAGTTCTCGCAGGGCCAAACGATGTGTACCTGTCAGAGTCCCTTCCTGTGGCAGCAATCTCCCTGGCCTGGGTTCACCCGCGGCGGCGGGCGGCTCTGGCCAGGTTTGGCGCATTGCCCGTGATTGTGTAGTTGCATATGGTGTCTAACGTTGTTCTAATGCAATTTGGGTAAAATAGGAACTTGAAGTTGTTTCGATCGAGAGGGGGAATGCGATGACTGAGCAAGAATCGGCGACCGATCGTCGCCCGACGATCAGTCGCATGGAGTTTCGTGCCGAAGTCCAGCAGTTGCTCAACATTTTGGCCAACTCGCTGTACACGGAGCGCGAGATCTTCCTGCGCGAGTTGATCTCCAACGCATCCGACGCGCTGCATCGTATCCAGTTCGAGATGTTGACCAACCGCGATGTGCTTGACCCGGATGTTGAGCTGGCGATCCGCCTCGATTTCGACGAGGATGCTCGCACGCTGACGGTCTCCGACACGGGCGTCGGCATGACGCGCGAGGAGTTGATCGAGAACCTGGGCACGATCGCCCACTCCGGTGCCATGGCCTTCTTGAAGGGCTTGGAGGAGAGCGCTCGCCCGGCAGATGTCATCGGGCAGTTCGGGGTCGGTTTCTATTCCGTCTTTATGGTCGCCGAGGAAGTCGTGGTGACCACGCGTTCGTATCAGCCCGATGCGCAGGCCTGGCGGTGGACCTCGCGTGGCGACAGTCAATTCACGCTCGGGCCTGGCGAGAAGAGCGATCGCGGCACCACGATTGAGGTCAAGCTTCGGGATGACGCCTCTGAGTTTGCGTCGGCCTGGCGGCTGGAGCAGATTGTCAAGAAGCATTCGAACTACGTGTCGTTCCCCATCTACTTGGACGATACAGCGATCAACCAGCAGACCGCCCTGTGGCGCGAGCCGCCGCAGGAGGTAGAAGAAGAGGCGTACGAGGACTTCTACCGCCAGCTAACGCTCGATTTCGAGAAGCCATTGGCCCACGTCCACCTGGTCACCGATGCGCCGGTGAACATCCGCAGCATCCTCTACGTCCCCCGCAAGCGTGAGCGCGGTCCCCTGGCCCTGCGCACCGACTACGGCTTGAAGCTCTATTCCAGGAAGATCCTGATCCAGGATCACAACAAGGACTTGCTTCCAGAGTATCTGCAGTTCGTGGAGGGTGTAGTCGACTCGGAGGACATTCCACTCAACATCTCGCGGGAGACGGTCCAGAGCAGTCGGGCGGTGCGGCACATACAGAGGGCGCTGAGGGGGCGCGTGATCAGGACCCTGGTCGAGCTGGCGGAGGACCGATCAGGGGAATACGCCACCTTCTGGGCTGAGTTCGGCGCGTTCATCAAACAGGGCGTGGCAACCAACCCCCTGGATCACGACGATCTGGTACCGTTGTTGCGTTTCTACACTTCCAAGTCCGGAGACGAACTGGCCTCATTGTCCGACTACGTGGAACGGATGGCTGGCGATCAGGGAGCAATCTACTACATCCTGGGTGACGATCGGGCCTCGGTGGCCCGGAGCCCGCACCTGGATTCCTTCAGGGCTCGCGATCTCGAGGTGCTCTACCTGCTGGAGCCGCTCGATGGCTTCATGATGCAGAGCTTGAAGGAATACGAGGGGTTGTCCCTCCAGAACGTGGACGATCCCAGCCTGGAGCTGCCGGAGGTGGAGGAGGCTGAACGCGAGGGGGACGCAGGGGTGGCGCAGGCTGATTTCGAGCGGTTGACCGATCGCTTCAAGCGGGCGCTGGGCGACCAGGTGACCGAGGTGCGTGAGTCGAAGCTGCTTACCGACAGCCCGTGCCGCCTGGTCTCTCCAGAGGCCGGTCCGGAGCGTGAACTGCAGCGTGTCCGGCGCTTGCTGGAGCGAGACTTCGAGCTCCAGGCCAAGATCCTGGAGCTGAACCGCCGGCACCCCTTGATCCAGAATCTGGCGCGCCTCGTCGCAAACCATCCAGAGGATGCTGTGATTGACCCGACCATCGAGCAGTTGTTCGAGAACCTGCTGCTCCTGGAGGGGATGCATCCCAATCCGGCGCAGATGGTCCCGCGGATCCAGGCTCTGCTGGAGGCGGCGACGGAGGGTTAGGTAAGGGGATGTGGACACGCGACACGCACTAGGTGTTAGATGTCCATCATTGCGCTTTGAGGAGAAGGTTTCAAAACTGTGACTGCTCAGGCTAGGTGCCAGGCACTTCTGGCGAGTATCTGAAGCCAGAATCTGCTTGAACGCACCCAGGCCTTCAGGCAAATAGCGCCTTGTAAGTGCCTGGCACCTGGGTAGTTACCCACAACCGTAGTATGCATCATTTGCTGGGAGAAGGAGATTATGATTGACGTCACTGATGTAACCAAATCGTATGGCCCCGTCGAAGCCTTGGGCGGGATCACCTTTCACATTGACCCGGGGGAGATTGTCGGGTTGCTGGGGCCCAACGGTGCCGGGAAGACGACCACGATGAAGATTCTGACCGGCTACCTGCAGCCCGATGAAGGTGTCGTCATCGTGAACGACCTGGATGTGCTTACGCACACCCGGGAGGTGCAGGCGCACGTCGGCTATCTGCCGGAGAACGCGCCTCTCTACCCGGAGCTATCGGTTCAGGCGTACCTCAAGATGATGGCCGAGTTGCGCCAGATCCCGGAGGAAGAGCAACTGCCCCGACTCTCGGAGGCGATCTACTCTGCAGGGTTGGCCGACCATCTGACCCGCCCAATTGGCGAGCTGAGCAAGGGCTTTCGCCAGCGGGTGGGGTTGGCTCAGGCTATTCTCCACCGGCCACGGCTGCTGATCCTGGACGAACCTACGCTGGGGTTGGATCCGACGCAGGTCGTCGAGATCCGGCGCCTGATCCGGAGCCTGGCAGAGCACAGCACCATTCTGTTCTCGACGCACATCCTGTCTGAGGTTGAGGCGCTGTGTGACCGGGTCATCATCCTGATCAGCGGTCAGATTCGGGCCGATGCCCGGCTTTCTGAGCTGGCGGCCACGCCGGATGCGATCTTGGTGCTGGACGAGGCGCCGGCTGGCGTGGATCGCGCGCTTCGTAGCCTGAGCGGCGTGCGCGGCATCAGGCAGATCGAAGATCCCGACGGCTACCCCGCCTTCCGTGTGCTGGGTCAGGAAGCCGCGGAGGCTGATCTCTGCCCGGCAATCTACAACCTGGCGCGGGGGGAAGACTGGCCTCTGCGCGAGTTGAGGCGGGACGTGCGCACGCTGGAGACGGTTTTCAACGAGTTGGCTACGACTGTGTGAGGTGCATCGATGAAACAAATTCTTTCCATCCAATGTAAAGGGAAGCGAAGCGGCCCCATCACACGCAAGGAGCTGGCGGGCTATTTCGGCTCGCCGATGGCGCTGATCTTCGTGGGCGCGTTCCTGGCGGCTACACTATTTTCTTTCTTCTGGGTGGATACGTTCTTCGCGCGAGGCATCGCCGACGTCCGGCCCCTCTTTCGCTGGATGCCGGTACTGATGATCTTCCTGGTTGCGGCGCTGACGATGCGCCAGTGGAGCGAGGAGCAGCGCTCCGGAACGCTGGAGGTGCTGCTCACGCTGCCCATCTCCCGCATCCAGTTAGTCGTCGGCAAGTTCTTGGCCGTGATGGCGCTGGTCGCCGTCTCGCTGGCGCTGACGATTTTCCTGCCCATCACTGTCGAGGTGTTGGGCAACCTAGACTGGGGGCCAGTCTTCGGAGGTTATCTGGCCGCCCTCCTGCTGGCGGCGGCCTACACGGCCATCGGGCTCTTCGTCTCGTCGCGTACGGACAACCAGATCGTGGCTCTCATCTTGAGCGTGCTGTTGTGTGGTCTGTTCTATCTGGTGGGTTCCAGAGGCGTGACAGACTTCTTTGGCGACCGGGTGGGTGAGATCCTGCGGGCCATCGGTACAGGCAGTCACTTCGAGAGTATCGAGCGCGGGGTGGTGGATCTGCGCGACCTGATCTACTATCTCTCGTTGACCGCTGTGTTTCTGACGCTCAACGTCGTCTCGCTCGACAGCAAGCGGTGGAGCGCCGGCGAGCGCACGCGGCCCTACCGCCGCAGCGTGGCGCTGACCTCGGTTCTGGTGGCGGTGAACATGGTGGCGCTGAACGTGTGGATGTTCCCGCTGAACGGCTTGCGCCTGGACCTCACCGCGCAGCGGGAGTACAGTCTTTCCCAGACCACCCGAGATCTGCTGGGCAACCTGCAGGAACCACTGCTGATCCGGGGCTACTTCAGCGAAAAGACGCACCCGCTGCTGGCGCCGTTGGTCCCGAGCATCCGCGATATGCTGCGGGAGTACGAGGTGGCCTCGGGTGGTATGGTACAGTTGGAGATCGTCGATCCGGCGGAGGATCCGGAAGTCGAGGCCGAAGCGAACCAGACCTATGGTATCCGCCCGAGTCCATTCCAGGTGGCCGGGCGCTATGAAACCTCGATCATCAATTCCTACTTCGACGTCCTGATCCGCTACGGTGACCAGAACGCGGTGCTCGGTTTCCGCGATCTGATTGAGGTCGAGCCTCTCCGCGATGGCAACGTGGATGTGCGCCTGCGCAACCTGGAATACGACCTGACCAGCTCAATCAGGAAGGTGGTATATGGTTTCCAGAGCGTGGACGCGGTGTTGGCCGCGCTGGAGGAACCGGCCCAGTTGACGGTTTACCTGACACCCAACACGCTGCCCGATATGCTGGCCGATGTCCCGGTCACGATCGAAAAGGTGGTCAGAGACATCGCCGGCGAATCCAACGGCAAGTTTGCTTATTCTGTGGTCGACCCTGATGCGCCCGACAGCCCCGTCACGCGCCAGGATCTGTACGATCGCTACGGATTGCAGCCCTTCGCCGTGTCGCTCTTCTCCGGTGAGAGCTACTACCTTCACATGGTTCTGCAAGTCGGGGATCAGGCGCAGGTGGTCTATCCCTCCGGCGATCTGAGCGAGGCTGACGTGCGCATGGCTATCGAGTCAGCCCTCAAGCGTGTGTCCCCGGGCTTTTTGCAGGTGGTGGGGCTGTGGACGCCTCCGGCCGAGCCGACGCAGGACGCATTTGGGCAGATGCAGCAGCCCATCTCCAGTTGGCAGCAGCTCCGCGACTCCCTGAGCCAGGAGTACGAGGTCCGCACGGTGGACTTGAGCATCGGCCAGGTGTCGACGGACGTGGATGTGCTGCTGATCGTCGCGCCTCAAGCAATGACCGACAAGGAGCGTTTTGCCATCGACCAATACCTGATGCGCGGCGGTTCGGTCATCCTGGCGGCCGGGAACTACGGCGTGATGGTCGATCAATTCGTCGGCGGGTTGGGACTGAAGCCCCTGGAAGGTGGCCTGCGCGACATGTTGGCCGAGTACGGCATCGAAGTGGAGGAGTCGTTGGTCATGGACCCGCAGAACGAGGCGTTCCCGGTGCCGGTTACCCGGCAGGTGGGCGACTTCCAGGTGCAGGAGATCCAGGCGTTGGATTATCCTTTCTTCGTGGACGTGCGGCCGGATGGGATGGCGTCGGACAGTCCCATTGTCTCGAACTTGTCCGCTGTGACGCTGAACTGGGCTTCGCCCATCACGATCGACGAGGAGAAGAACGCGGAGCGGGAGGTGACGAAGTTGCTCCAATCGAGCCCGGCTTCGTGGACGCGGACCGACACGAACATTCAGCCGGACTTTGAACTGTACCCGGAGTTGGGTTTCGCCGTGGGTGAGGAGCAGGAGCCCCACACGCTGGCTGTCTCCGTCCAGGGTGTGTTCGAGAGCGCCTTCAAGGACGAGCCCTCTCCGCTGGAGGGGAGTGCGGCTGAAGAAGGGGAGGGGGTGGAGGAAACTGAAGAGGAAGCGGCCGAAGAACCCATCGCTGGGACCATCGAGGCCTCGCCGGAGACGGCGCGACTGATGGTCATCGGCAGTGCCGAGTTCGTGGATGACATCGTCTTCGACATCTCCTCCAGCCTCAGCCGAGATCGGTACCTCAACAGCCTGAAGCTGGTGCAGAATGGGGTGGCCTGGTCGACGGAGGATCTGGATCTGCTGAACATCCGCTCGCGTGGGACCTACGCGCGGGTGCTGGCCCCGATGACGGAGCGCCAGCAGTCCTTCTGGGAGGGCGCCAACTACGTCGTCGCGCTCCTGGCGCTGGCTGTGATCGGCTTCGTGTGGAACGCCGAGCGCCGGAACGAGCAGCCGATGGAGTTGACAATTAACAATGACCAATGACCAATTAACAATGATCAATTGCGAATCGCTGATTGAGGATGAGGAGAAATATGAAACGCCATAACCAGATCCTAGCGGCAGTTTTGGTCGTCCAGATCATTCTGAGCGTCGTCGTGTTCTGGCCCAGGTCGGCGGCCTCGGCTGAGCGTGAACCTCTCTTTCCCGACCTGGAGGCCGACGACATTGTCGCGCTGACAATCACGGAGCCTGAGGGCAAGAGCGTCACGCTGCAACAGGTCGAGGAGGACTGGATCTTGCCTGACGCGGACGACTATCCAGCGCAAGCAAGCAAAGTCACCCCGCTGCTGGAGAAGATCGTGGGCCTCACAACTGGCCGGCTGGTGACGCGCACGGATGCGAGCCACAAGCGGCTCCAGGTCGCTACCGATGATTTCGCGCGCCGCATCGACTTCGAGACGACGGATGGGGAAACGCACTCGCTCTACCTGGGTTCCTCGCCCAGCTACGGGGCGATCCACTTTCGTGTAGAGGGCCAGAGCGAGGTCTACCTGGCCAGTGACATCAACACCTATGAGGTCGGCGCCACGGCCGCGTCGTGGGTCGATACGACGTACTTGAATATCCCCCAGGGTGACGTCACCGCCGTGACGTTGGAGAACAGAAATGGGCAGTTTGCCTTCGTCAAGGAAGGCGCCGGCGAAGAAGGCGGCGGTACCTGGACGATGGAGGGGCTGACCGCAGACGAGATGCTGGACGGGGGGAAGGTCGATGCGTTGCTTCGGCAGGCGGGGTTGGTTAATCTGATCGAGTCCTTGGGCAAGGAGGACCAGCCTGAGTATGGGATGGACGAGCCCGGCGCTGTGGTGACGCTCAGCACCGGGGAAAAGACGGTCACGCTGCGTGTGGGGGCCAAGGATCCTGACGATAACAGTTACGTCGTTACTTCGTCCGAGTCACCCTACTACGTGCGTGTCGCCGAGTACAGCGTGAAGGAGCTGGTGGAAAACGCGCGCGAGGATTTCCTTCGGCAGGAGCCGACGCCGACGCCGGAGGCGAACTTAGACGAATCGTGAGTGAAACGATGCACGTGAGCGGCATTCAGAAATGTCGGGTGCGTGTTCCATTGGAAAAACGTGCTATATCTGCGGAAACCTGCAAGAATCCGCGTCCAGAATCAGGGACAAGTGGCTTGAGGGTTCGGTCGCCGGATTTCAGGCGTACACGCCGCGGTACTTCTCCGGCAACGTTTCGGCGATGCGGTGCATGATGAGGTCGGTGTATTCCTGCAGTTTCTGGCCCCGCACCCGGCCGCCCTCGGGCAGGCGGAACGGCTTGCCCACGACAGCTCGCACGTGTGTGCGGCGCAGCCGGGGCAAGTTGTGCTTGATGTGCTCGGTTCCCATCAAGCCAACGGGCACAATCGGCACGTCGGCACGGGTGGCCAGGTAGGCTGCGCCGGTCTTCCCCTCCTGCAGCGCGTAGGTGCCACGGGAGCGGGTGCCTTCGGGGGCCACGCCCAGGACCCCGCCGTCCTTGAGCACATTGAGCGCCTGCCGCAGTGCCTGGCGATCCACCTCGCCCCGCCGCACCCAGATAGAGTCCATCATAGCTAACAATGGACCGTAGATCGGATTGCGCTTGTGCTTGGCTGCGACCAGGGCGCGGATCTTGTGGGGACATACGGTCAGCAACACCGGCGTGTCAAAAATCGATAGGTGGTTGGTCACCAGGATATACGGCGGTTGGGGGAAGTTCTCGATCCCGATGTAGTCCCGGCGGACGAACAGATCGATCAGGACGTTGACGATGACGCGTATGGTGTGATACAAAGCTGTTCTCCCAGTTCTATGTAAAAGGAAGCCTGACCGCGCCGACTGCCTCCGACTGTCTGCAGTCGGCGCGGTCGGCAGCGGCCTGAGATGGGCTACTCGGCCGGAACGCGACCCAGCGCGATTACGTTGAAATCGGCGGGGGCATCACCATGGAAGGTGAACGTCATTGCGAATGGCGCGGTGACACCAGGTGCAAGCGTGCCTTCGATCTCAACTCTCCTATGTCGAAATCCCGTCACTGCCCCTTGAGCGTCGTAGGTTGTAGCGATGACTCTGACATCCCCGGCGGTCTGGTCGGCGCTGGTGTTTTGCACCACCCCGGTTACCTGGAACTGTGACCCGGAGAGCTGTCCGTCTGTCTCGGTGACGTCGATCGGGACGTAAGAGTCGGCCAGCGATCCAGCCGCTTCACCACGTAGGATCGTTACATCGGGAGTGGCCCAGCCCGGTGGGGGGTTTGTGAACAGAACGCCGAAGGGAGAGCGCTCGCCAGGCTGGATGAGGTCGGCGGCTGCAAATGCATCTGCTTCAGCCAGCCGCTCGCCGGCTGCATCGAGGAGTATCACGTGCACCTGCACATTTGTGAGGGTAGCGTCAGTGGTGTTGACGACCTCACCCATGCACCAAAGGCTTCCGACAGGTGTCTCGTGGAGGGCTATTCCCTCCAGGCCGAATGATAGCGGAGTGGGCGTGGGCAGCAGCAGGTTGGGTGTTTCTCCGCTCTCTTCCTCGCCAGTGGGGATGATCAAGCTCTGCCCCACTCGCAGAAGCTGAGGGTTCTCAATGCCGTTTATTGTCTGGAGCGCTTGCAGGTTCACTCCGTAGTCGAAGGCGATGCTAAGCAGTGTCTCTCCTTCTTGGACGACGTGGATGATCGGTGTTGGCGTGAGAGTCGGAGTCGCCGTGGCCGCGGGAGGGGTGACAGGGGCTGTGGCGGTTACCCGGAGGGTGGGCGTGGCTGAAGGGAGCGGTGTGCTCCCAGGTGTTGTGTCTGTGGTTGGCTGCGGGGTGACTACCTGACCGCAAGCCGTCAGTACAATCAGCCCTACTGCCAGAAGAAGGCCGCGGAGCTTCCTTATCATCTACTGTACTCCGATACAGCGGACGCGCAAGGGTTTGCACCTGGTCGTCGTGACATCGTCCGCCTGTGCTTGAGTAGCGTGTTCATGATTATACCACATCCACCGCCACACGCTAGCGCGCGCGCCATCGGAATGGCCCTTCCAAAAAATGATGGTGCGCCATCGGAATGGCCTTTCTGAAAGGCAACTGTGTGTAACAGATTCGTTGGTGATAGGATCGTGATCTCTGCATTGACCGAATCTGCGAATCTCTGGACAAAGGCTCTGACCTATGTTAGAATCGCCTCAGTCACGTGCAGAAAGTCGATGTAGCGTCATTTTTCTACGAGGTTCCAACTCCCAGCGCTCGTTGCTTCCGTCTGCGATGGTCTCCTTGCGCACCCGCCGGGCATAGAGGAAAAGGCAGGCTTTCTGGATGGAGCGTGGGTTGGGGGTATATGTTGCTGCCACTAACCACTACTGTGCCATCGGAATGGCCCTTCGGAGATTGATGGTGTGCCATCGGAATGGCTCTTCGAGAAGTGATGGTGTGCCATCGGAATGGCCCTTCGAGAAGTGATGGTTGGCTGCATTCCTGCTCGGCTCTGGGTAGGCTGAAGGTATCTACGTGTCCCGCTTGGTGGTGATGATGAGCCGATCGCGTCTGTTGCCCATTGCTGTTGTAATACTCTATCTGCCGCTGGCTATCGCCTACGGGCTGATCACGCCAATATACGAAGGGCCAGACGAAATCGGCCACGTGCTCTACGTCAAGCACATAGCCGAGGGGCTGGGTATGCCGGTCCAGACCCGGTCGTATGCCATCGACTATGGTTTTGGGCAGGAGGGCTCCCAGCCTCCGCTGTACTATGCGCTCAACGCGGCACTGGTGCGGGTTCTTCGTCTGTCGTTGAACGATCTTGATGGGCTGCCATCTGCCAACCCATTCACCACCTGTGGCCGGCCTGGACCATACAACGTCGCGCTGTACCGGCACGATCCGCGTTCGGAGCGCTTCCCCTATCAGGGCGCAGCTCGTGCCGTTCACGTGATGCGCCTTTTCTCGGCCCTTCTGGGTGCATTTACCGTAGGGGCGGTGTATACAACAGCCCGGTTGGCCTTCCCGCGCCTGGCAGGGGTGGCACCACTGGCGGCCGTGCTGGTCGCCTTCAATCCGCAGTTTGTCTTCATGAGCGGCCTGGTCAATAACGACAACCTGGTGAATTGCCTCTCAGCATTTGCGATAGCCCTGACGATGGTTTGCCTGCGGCGTGGGTTTACCTGGCGTCGTGTGTTGGGGTTGGGTTTGATTTGTGGGTTGGCCACAATGGCCAA
>Ga0180434_10005473_pt1 | contig 14932 bp, 15 predicted proteins | sample SS_ome_7_FD_132453 | JGI IMG/M metagenome (GOLD analysis project Ga0180434, IMG submission 132453) | Hypersaline lake sediment archaeal communities from the Salton Sea, California, USA - SS_1_D_2 metaG | ecosystem: Environmental > Aquatic > Non-marine Saline and Alkaline > Hypersaline >...
GAGTGAATTACATAGATACGGCTTTTCCGTATCATATGGGGAAATGTGAACCTTTTCTCGGGCGCGCTCTTGCGGATGGATATCGGGAAAAAGTCAAACTTGCCACGAAAATGCCTCCCTGGGTGATCGACAGCTTTGAGGTCATGGGCCATGTTCTGGACTCCCATCTGGAGAGGCTTAAGACAGAATACATCGATTATTACTTGATATATTCCCTTGATAGAAAGATCTGGGAAAATATGAAGGATCTCGGGGTACTCAATTTCCTTGATATAGCAAAGGAGGATAAGCGGATAATTAACACCGGATTCTCCTTCCATGGGGAAATAGATGTCTTCAAGGAGATAATCGATGCCTATGATTAGGATATCTGCCAGATCCAATACAATTTTCTCGACGAGAGGAACCAGGCGGGCACGGAAGGTCTGGAGTATGCGGCGGCAAAGGGATTGGGCCTGATCGTTATGGAGCCACTGCGCGGTGGGAACCTGACACGAAAGATCCCTCAGGAGATTGAAGCGATATGGGACCAGGCCGAAATAAAACGCACCCCGGCTGAATGGGCCCTTCGCTGGGTATGGAACCGCCCCGAGGTTGACGTTGTCCTCTCTGGCATGAATGAGGAAGAGCATATCGATGAGAATCTACGCATTGCGGATGAGGCCTACCCCGAGTCTCTCACCGAGAAAGAGCTGCAGCTTGTCAGCAAGGTAAAGGAAACCTATCGAAGATTGATGAAGGTGGGGTGTACCGGGTGCCAGTACTGCATGCCTTGCCCGGAAGGTGTTAATATCCCCGGCTGCTTAGAGATGTATAACAACAGGCATATGTTCGGGGATGAGCGGACAGCATTGATATATATGCTTCGTTATAGTGGAGTTACGGGTTTTCCCTCTTATGCCTCCCTCTGCAATGACTGCGGACAATGTGAGGAACTCTGCCCCCAGCATCTGCCCATCCCCGATCTTCTTCGAGATGTGGCGAAAGAGTTCGACACCCATTTGCAGGGATAGTCTGGGCGGTTCCGTCTCTCGCAACGTGGTGTATACACGATGAGGGCTTTTTCATGCCCTCCATTTTGTTCATTGTTAAAGTATTTATCGGGGGACCACGAGATATATAGAAAAATTCAAGCTAATGAAAGGGCTAATGAAACTATTTAGGATCGTCGTAATCAGCGCGATCGTACTCGTCACAGCATCCCTCTTGATGTTTCTGGTCAGTTTCTGGACCGGGGACTCGCTTGCCCCGGCCATAAACACCATACAGTTCATCCTGGTCTTAATGGCTCTGATCTTCGCCGCCTACCTCTTCTTCCGGATGGAAAAGGGGACTCTGGGCCGGGATATCTGGGGCATCATAGCCATCACCCTTGCTATAGATATCATCGGTGTCACCTGTGAGTTGGTAAACGGATATGCCAGGTCATGGAAGATAAGCCAGGACATCGTCTTTACCGCATACCTGTTTGTCTGGCTGGCATTGATAGTGGTTACCTTAGTCCTTTTCTCCAAATACCGTAAAGCCGGTTTTACTTTCAGTGCGGAAGCCTATTACGCGGTTGTCCCCTCGCTGACCATCGTAAGCCTGGCGACCATCGTCTTCGTTCTCGTGCCCTTGGGGCGCAGCGACCTGGACGCGGGGACTAAGATATCTAATTTCGTAGCCATAATCGTGGGTTTGGGATTGCTTTTCATCCTACTATTCCTGGTAGCGACCATGGGCAGAGGTGAGCTTGGCAAGCCCTGGTTGTTTCTATCCCTGTGCGTTGCCTCCATCGTCATCCAGACCATCGTCTCCACCAATGTCATTCTTGTGCTCGGGTACATGAGGGTGCTGGAGCCCGCGAATTTCTTCCTCCATCTTGCTTACGGCTTTTTGCTTATAGCGGAGGCTTATCAATACCGCATCATTATCGGCGAATAGCTACATAAGCGAAGGGGGTCCCATTAGAGACCTCATTAAATGATGGTGCCCGAGGTCCTCTCGGTCTCAATCACCAGCGAGTTCTCGCTCTCAATGTGCCATCTCACTTCACCCTGGTCTCCGGTGATCAATTCATAGAAGGCGGAAAAGGAGCCGGCAAGCAATGAGGGAAAGGCGGGATTGTCCACGCGCATGCGCATCTTGTTGCTGTCCTGGTCGAATTCCCTCAGGTAACCGAATCCTCTCAAGGCGAGCAGGCGCTTGTAGCCCTCGCTGCTCATACGCGCCTGGTCTTTGGTGGCGGTGGACATGAGGAAATCCCGCTGCGCAGACACGAAGAGCGGGATAACGTTTTCACCCAATGCCCGCTGGAGCTCGCGCAGCACGTTCTCTATCTCCCAAGCCTGCAGAAAAGCGACTCTGTAGGCGTTCAACGGGTCGGTTATTATACCTTTCTCCAGGTCCCACTGGTACCGGGCTATCTCCAGGGGCACGCCGCAGGCGGAGCAGGGCTTGAACTCTACATCTCCCGGCAGCCTGGAAGGAATGGGCATCTCTATTTTCTCGTCGGGAGCCCTCTCGAGGTGGGAAGCTGTCGCTTTATAAACATACTTTCTTTCCCCCACGGCCTCCCATTCCGTCTTCACGGGACCCCTCAGAGATACCTGCGCGGAGGCGGCGAAATCCCCCAGGGACATAGGCAGGGAATAAGGCCGGGAGGCCTCGATCTCCGTGCTCCTCAGGCGCTTGGCCTTAATCAGCTCGATTCCTCCAAGGCCTAAGACGCATGCTTGTTCCGCGAGCTTGCGGCATACGGGATGCATGCCCAGGACCTGCATCATCTTAACGCGGAAATCGCTAAACATCTCTCTGGTAGAGGGAAGGGTAGATTTGCGTTTCGCCTCGGAGATGATGCCGTCGACGGGGGTCTCTGTAGTTTCCTCAAGGTGGCGGAAGAGCATGGTCAGGTTTTCCGTCTCGAAGATGACCATCCTCCGGTTCGGGTCGTCCTTGGCCGTGATAGTGCCGTCCGAGTTCCAGACGTAATGCTTGCCGATGGCCTCCGGGACGCCGCATTCATTACAGGTCTTATATCTCATTACCACTCCTGCCGTCGTTTTTATCTATTACATTATTCCCCCGCCGGGCTCATGTACACATCCCGGGGGGGAGAGCGCTGCAAAAACCGCTATTATAGTTGTATGTGATAATGATAGATTATCCATCTCGAATAGGAAACTGCAGACTATATTGAAGAAGGGGAACAGCCATCTTGAAGTGGGAGAAAGAGCGTTTTGCGGTCATCAAGAGGGTGCGAGAGACACTGCGGTACTGGCCCATGTTCGAAGGCGGCGGCCTGATCCTGCTGGCCGTCTCCGGAGGCGGAGATTCCCTGGTCCTTCTGGACGTGATGGTGCAACTTGCGGAGGAGGAGGGCTTGGGCCTGCGCGTGCTTCACGTGGACCATGGCCTGAGGCCGGAATCGGGAGAGGATGCCCTTTTCGTCTCGGAGGTCGCCGCCCATTACGGCCTGCCCTGTGACGTAGTTGAGGTAGAGGTGGATACCCTAGATGGAAGCCTGAGCCCGGAGGAGGCGGCAAGGGAGGCGCGATACGGCGCTTTCAGGGAGGAGTTGGAGAGAAGCGGGGCGAGACGCCTGGCAACCGGACATACCGCCGACGACCGGGTTGAGACCCTGCTGCTGCGGCTGATCAGCGGCGCGGGACCCAGGGGGCTGTCGGCCATCCCTCCCATCAGATGGCCCTTCGTAAGGCCCCTTATCCAGGTGTGGAGAAAGGAGGTGGAGGACTACGCAAATCATCTGCCCTTCAAACCTCGCCTGGACCGCTCAAACCTTGATATCTCCATCCCCAGGAACCAGGTCCGCCACAAGCTGCTTCCCCTGCTGGAGGAGGAATATAATCCCGCAGTGAAAAAGGTGCTCGCCAGGGAGGCCGACATGTTCTCCTCCCTCGCCGGACTCTTAGATTTATTAGCCGAGGAGGTGGAAGCGAAGGATGTCCATCATACCGCCAGGGGAGTGGAGATGGAGGTGGAGGGACTTTTAACCCACCCTCCAGCCCTGCGTCAACATATGATCGCCAGGGCCCTGAGGAAGTTGGGGCTGGAGCCCGAGTTCGACCTGGTAGAGGACATCCGCCGCGGGCTCCTGGAGAAAGATGGGAATGCCCGCCTGGACCTGAGCAAGGAGCTCACGGCTCGCAGGATATACCATCGCCTCGTCCTCGGCCCCAGGCCGGTCCAAGCCCGGCCGGAGGAGACGGTCATCCCCGCCGAGGGGCGGTATTACCTGCCCCTGCCCGGGGCTGACCTGGAGGTGAGCGTCATCCCCCGGGGTGAAGAAGATCCCAGAGAGACAGCTGGTGAACCCCACCTGGCCTGGCTGGACGCGGACAGCCTCTCCTTTCCACTCAAGGTGAGGGAGGTTCGCCCCGGAGACCGTTTTCATCCCCTGGGTGCCCCCGGCAGTAGAAAACTACAGGATTTCTTGGTCGATCTCAAGATACCCCGCGAGGACAGGGACAGAGTGGCCTTGCTCACCTGCGGCGATGAGATAGTGTGGGTGCTGGGGATGCGCATCGATGAGAGGTTCAAGGTTACAGAGGAAACCACCCGGGTGGTCGTTCTCCAGGTGATTAAAGGGGAAGAGGGGGAATAATAAGGGTGAGAATTGATTTAGGACGTGGAGATAAAAGACGATATGATATTAAAAGGACCTGTAAGAAAGGTCTCAAATAGAGGTCACCACCGGCTCGCGGCGGCGGCAGCCGGGGGAGGGGATTTCTTGATTCATTCTATGTTGAGATATATCAGCTCCTTATGACCGAGGCAGGAGGATAATCGGTGGTGAATAAGGAGGTGGAGAAGCCACTCTTAACAAAGGAGGAGATATCGGTCCGTACCGGTGAGCTGGCGGCCCAGATAACCGGGGATTATAAGGGCCAGGACCTGGTGATGGTGGGCGTGCTCAAGGGAGCCTTTATTTTCCTGGCCGACCTGGTGCGTCAGGTAGATATGCCGGTGGAGATAGACTTCGTGGCTGTTTCCAGCTACGGTACTGACACCAAGTCCTCGGGAGTGGTGAAGATAATAAAGGACTTAGACATCAAGATCGAGGGCAAGCACGTCCTGCTGGTGGAGGATATAGTCGACACCGGGCTTACCCTCAAATATCTCTCCGGAATGCTGCAGGGGAGAGGTCCGAAATCAGTGGAGATTTGCGCCTTGCTTAGTAAACCTGATGCGCGTAAGGTGGAAATTGAGGTCAAATACTGCGGTTTCGATGTCCCCCCGCTCTTCGTGGTGGGTTACGGGCTTGATTACGCGGAGAGGTATCGCCAGCTTCCCTACGTGGGAGTGCTGGAAGAGACTGAAGGGAGCGAGGATACAGTTTGAACTCCGGTAGTGGTGGCAGCAATAAAAGGCTGTGGAGAACGGCCATATTCTACCTGATAATAGCCTTCGTGGTCATACTTGTGTGGACCAAGTCGCCCAGCCTGTTCGGCAACGACATCGAACACGACCTCACCTGGTTTCAGGACCGCCTGGAGGCGGGAGAGATCTCCGAGATAACCATCAAGGACCAGGACAACTTGATAGTGGGCACCCTGCAATCGGGCGAGGAGTTCGAGGTCAGTTTCCCTGATGAATACAGCGACGACCTCGTGAACGACATTAACGAGAAGCGCGACCTGGCCGGTTCCGATGACCCGGATACTGCCGAACAGTATCAGGCCTACCAGAACCTTAGCGTTACCGTGGATACACAGGGAGGCTTCGACTTTCTGAGCATAGTCCTGAACCTCCTGCCCTTCCTGCTCATTATCGTGCTCTTCTTCTTACTCTTCCAGCAGATGCAGGGAGGCGGGAGCAAGGTGATGTCCTTCGGCAAGAGCAAGGCCAAGATGATGACTAAGGACCAGCCGCGCACCACCTTCAAGGACGTCGCCGGCATCGACGAGGCGGTGGAGGAGCTGGAGGAGATAAAGGACTTCCTGTCCAACCCGGGTAAGTTCCAGGCCCTGGGGGCCAAGATTCCCAAGGGGGTGCTGCTCTTCGGGCCTCCCGGCGCAGGAAAGACCCTGCTGGCCAGGGCTGTGGCTGGGGAGGCGGGAGTGCCCTTCTTCTCCATTTCCGGCTCGGATTTCGTGGAGATGTTCGTGGGCGTCGGCGCCTCGCGGGTCAGGGACCTTTTCGAACAGGCTAAGGCCTCGGCGCCGGCCATCATCTTCATGGACGAGATAGATGCTGTAGGCCGTCACCGCGGGGCGGGCCTGGGCGGCGGACATGACGAGCGCGAGCAGACCCTGAACCAGCTCCTGGTGGAGATGGACGGCTTCGATATGAAGACGGGCGTCATCCTCATAGCGGCCACCAACCGCCCGGACATCCTGGACCCCGCCCTGCTAAGACCGGGGCGTTTCGACCGTCAGATAGTGGTGGACCGTCCGGATCTCCAGGGCCGTGTGGGTATCCTGAAAGTGCACACCCGGGAGAAACCCCTGGAGGATGATGTGGACCTGGAGGTGCTGGCAAGACGCACCCCGGGCTTCACCGGGGCGGACCTGGCCAACCTGGTCAACGAGGCTGCGCTGCTCGCTGCCAGGCACGGCAAGAAGAAGCTGGACATGGAAGAGATGGAGGAGGCCATCGACAGGGTGATAGCGGGGCCGGAGAGAAAGACCAGGCTCATCAGCGAAAAGGAGAAACAGATCATCGCCTATCACGAGGTAGGCCACGCCCTGGTGGCCCACGTCCTGCCAAACGCCGACCCGGTGCACAAGATATCCATCATCCCCAGGGGGAGAGCCCTGGGCTATACCCTCACCCTTCCCACCGAGGACAAATACCTGGTCACCAAGTCGGAACTGGTGGACGAACTGGCCATGCTGCTGGGGGGACGAGTGGCGGAGGAGATGATATTCGGCGACATTACCACGGGAGATCAAAACGACATCGAGAAGGCCACCAAGCTGGCTAGAAAGATGGTGTGCGAATACGGCATGAGCGAGAAGCTAGGACCCCTGACCCTGGGTCAGAAACAGGGCGAGGTCTTTCTGGGCCGCGACCTCACCACCCACCAGGATTACAGCGACCAGATCGCCTACGAGATAGACAGAGAGGTAAGGCGCCTGGTGGACGACGCCTATGAGAGGGCCGAGGAGATATTAAGGGAGAACAAGGGTCAACTCGAGAGCATTGCCTACGCCTTGATGGAGATGGAGACCCTGGAGAAAGAGCAGCTGCTGGCCCTCCTCGAGGGCGAGGAGATCGAGATGAAGCCCCAGAAAGAGGAGGCCAAAGAGGAGACCGCCAAGGAGGAAGAGAAGGAAAAGAAGAAGAGGTCCCCCTCTCCTATCAAGGGCAAGCCCGCCGTCCAGCCCGAATAATCCCAAACTCACCACATCTGTTATCAACACATCTAGGATTGAAGCGCGTAAGCGCTGGTATTGTTTACAGATGACACGTGCCAGGCCTCCGCATTCGGAAATGCGGAGGCGCTGGGCACCGTCGCGCCGGGTACGGCGCTGTCGCTTACGCGACACAATCATACGAGCATTAGGCAAGGGCTAGGGGGTATAATATGCGGGAAACGCATTTAGGAGGAAAGAAGTGGATAAAGACAAGATAAGAGAGGGAGTCCGGCTGCTGCTGGAGGGAATCGGAGAGGATATAGATAGAGAGGGTCTGCGGGATACCCCGGAAAGGGTCGCCAATATGTACGAGGAGATCCTCAACGGCATGAAGGTAGAGCCCTCCAGCGTCATCCAGCCCATGTTCGCCGAGGAACACGACGAGATGATAGTGGTCAAGGATATCCCCCTGTATTCGGTATGCGAGCACCACCTCATGCCCTTTCTCGGCAAGGCCCATGTGGCCTATATACCCGGCCCCGAGGGCCAGATCACCGGCATAAGCAAGCTGGCCCGGGTAGTGGACGTTCTCTCCAAGCGCCTTCAGGTACAGGAGAGGCTGACTATGAAAACCGCCGATACCCTGGTAAAGGCCCTCAGGCCGCGCGGAGTCCTGGTGGTGATCGAGGCGGAACACTTGTGCATGTCCATGCGTGGAGTGAAAAAGCCGGGCACCAGGACCATAACATCCGCCGTACGGGGTACTTTCCATACCAATCCGGCCTCCAGGGCTGAGGCCATGGCCTTGATAAGGAACAATGGCTGAGGAGCGGCCATGAGGTTCAACCCTCGGTTTGTCAATGTCCGGGACATTTATGAAGCCCAAACCCATATCGATGGTCTTGGTTCGGACGACCAAGGCAAGGCCATAATGGCACCTAAGATGGTGCACCGGGTAGTCCATGTCGATAACGTGGATACCCGGGCTGCAAATATACTCAAACAAGAGATGCTGTCCATCGGGGGTGAGGCTTCCCTGCCTCGCGAGGTATTCGATTTTGAAGGGAAAGAGGTCTCGGCTATCCTGTCGGGCAGCCTCAAACACTACAAGCTCTTGACCAAGAAGCTGAAGCGGCAGCCCTTCGGATTGAAGGCCCTGTCGCAGGAGCTGGAAGCGCTTTTTAGATTTGATAGAGCAGGGCGGGAGAGAGTGCTTCGTCTGGGAGAAAGGGACTACGACCTGGATGAGCGCACCTTGGTCATGGGCGTTATCAATGTCACTCCCGATTCCTTCTCCGATGGCGGACTTTTCTCCAGTGCGGAGGCCGCGGTGGAACACGCTCTTCGCCTGGTGGAGGAGGGCGCCGACATCCTGGATATAGGGGGGGAGTCGACGCGACCGGGTTCGGATTTCATCTCCCTGGACGAGGAATTGAGCCGGGTCATTCCAGTGGTGGAGGGTTTAGCGGACTCCAGCGAGGCGCCTATATCCATCGATACCACCAAGGCGGAGGTGGCGCGCCGAGCCCTTGATGCCGGGTGTGCAATGCTCAACGATATAAGCGCCATGCGGCTGGATGAGGAGATGCTTCCCCTGGTGGTGGAGAGAGGCGTGCCCTTCTGCCTCATGCACATGCAGGGCATGCCCAAGGACATGCAGGCAGAACCCTATTATGATGACGTAGTGGGCGAGGTATCGCGATTCCTGAGGGAGAGGGCGGAGGCGGCCGAAGAGGCCGGAGCCGACCCCGCCAAGATCATCGTGGACCCGGGAATAGGATTCGGAAAGACCCTGCAGCACAACCTGGAGATACTGCGCCGGCTGGATGAACTAAATTCCCTGGGATATCCTCTTTTGTTAGGGCCCTCGAGAAAATCCTTCATCGGCGGGATACTGGAACTGGATGTGGATGAAAGGGTAGAGGGCACGGCTGCCAGTGTGGCCCTGGGGATAGACCATGGAGCGGATATAATCAGGGTCCACGACGTCAAGGAGATGGTCCGGGTGGCAAGGGTAGCCGACGCCATTACCGGCAAAGGACAAGGGGGCGAGCTAATTGGGTAGAGCCCAGAAACTGAAGCAGCAGCGCAAAGAGGAAGAGCTCAAGCGCAAAGAGGCGGAGCGTAAGGATACCTACCGCAGGATAACCCTGGTTGTTGGGATAATACTGGTCATGGCGATAACCGTGTTCCTGGTCTTACTGGTGAATTATCTGAAGAAGCAGGAAGAACCCATGACTTACGAGGAGGCACTGGCGCTGGACCAGAGCGTCTCCACGGTTCAGGATGAGGTAGGGGTGTCCAACTTGCCCGGGGCGGTGGGCATGGCCAAACCCAGCGATCCAGAGACTCAAGAGCCCGTACCCGACTCCGCAACATCGCAGTTCTATATCATCAAGGACGCGGCACCGGAAGAAACCGCTTTTCTCGATAGTTATTTCACCATCTTCGGCGAGGTGACGGAGGGGATGGATGTGGTAAACAGCCTGGTGGTGGGAGACGACCTTTTCAAAGCGGAGATAAGGGAGGCTGAGGACGGGGAAGCCGGCAGCATCAAAGAATGGGTTCTGGAGACGAATAAGGGCAACATCGTCATCCGGCTTCTGACGGAGGAAGCGCCTTTGACCACCCAGCATATAATCGATCTGACCGAGCGGGGATTCTATGAGGAGCTCAAGTGGTACAGGGTGGAGGACTTCGTTGTTCAGACCGGAAGCCATATACAGACCCTGGAATCCATGGAGCCTGTGGAACCAGTCGAGCCTACACAACCCGGGCAGCCGATAGAGCCTATAGAGATTCCCTCGGAAGGCGAGCCTATAGAGATTCCCTAGGAAAGCGGTTAGGGGAAGTCGGCGGCAGCGAGATAATAATGGTTATGGGAAAGATAATCATCACTGGCTTAGAGGTCTTCGCCTATCATGGCTGTACTCCGGAGGAGAAGGAGAGGGGCCAGGATTTCCTTATCGATTTAGAGGTGGAGTACGATTTCTCCCCGGCCATCGCAGAGGACGACCTCGGCCGCGCGGTTGATTACGACGCCCTGGCCTCTGCGGTGCATGAACTGGCCAGCGAGGAGAGATACGACCTGTTGGAGTCGCTTGCTGCCAGGATCGGGGAGCATATCCTGGACAGCACTCCTGCCGAGCGAGTCTTGGTGAGGGTGCACAAGCCGGATGCGCCCATGCGCCGCGAGGTGGAGGATGTGGCGGCGGAGATGCTCTTTATAAAGGATGAATGATACGGAGGCACACGAAGTATTTCTCGGGCTGGGAAGCAACCTGGGCGATAAGCGGGAGAACCTGCTGATCGCGCTGCGCCTCCTGGATGGTATGGAAGGCATGGAGATGGGAGAGGTTTCCTCGGTATACGAAGCCGAACCCTGGGGCGTTCTCGATCAGCCGGGCTTTCTGAACATGGTGGCGCTGGCCCACACCAGCCGTGACCCCCGGGGCACCCTGGAAGCATGCAGAGAGGTGGAAAAGGAGATGGGCCGGGTTCGAGAGAGAAAATGGGGCCCGCGTATCATCGATGTCGATATTCTCCTTTACGACGATATAGAATTGGAGGAAGATGACTTGGTGATACCCCATCCCCGTATGCTGGAGAGGGAATTCGTGCTGGTTCCGCTTTTGGAACTCAGGCCGGAGATGTCCCTTCCCGGGGCGGGGAGGCTGTCGGGGTACCGCGGACCTCACAAGGATGACAAGGCGAAAAAAGCCTTCAAGTTCGGCAAGGAGGAATGGCATGGCTAAGAGAACGGACCGCTTCGTGATCATCGGAGCGGGCAGGGTGGGAACCGCTGTAGGTCATATTCTGCAAGGTTCGGGAGAAAAGGTGCTGGCGGTTGCCTCCAGGAGCGAGGACTCCCTGGAACAGGCGAAAGAGTTTATTGAAGATGCCCTGCTCACTGCGGATGTTGTAAGAGCGGGGAAAAAGGGAAACGTTGTCATCATCACCACCCCCGACGACCTTATCGCCGATACCTGCCTCAGCCTGGTTAGTGGAGAGGCGGTCAAGAAAGGTGATCATATAGTGCATATGAGCGGCGCCCTGGGCCTGGATGTCCTGGAGCCGGCCGAGAAGCTGGGGGCAAAAACCGTGAGCATCCATCCCTTACAGACCTTTGCCGATGTCAAGGGGGCGGTCAAGCGCATCCCGGGCTCGGTATTCGCCGTCACCGCCCGGGACGAGGGTACGGGTAAGTGGGCGGAGAACCTGGTAGTAAAACTGGGAGGCGAACCCGTCTCCCTGGCGGAGAAGGACAAGGTCCTCTATCATATCGGCGCCGTGGTCGCCAGCAACCTGCTGGTGGCGTTGGAGCATGCCGCCGAACTGATATACCAGGAGATAGGCATGCACCACGAGAAAGCGCTGAAGGCGCTGATGCCGCTGATCGCAGGAACGGTGGAGAACCTGAAAAAGCATGGGACGGAGAAGGCCCTTACCGGCCCGGTGGCCCGGGGGGATATTGGCGTCATAAGGCGGCACTTGGAGTGCATGGATGAGCAGGAAAGAGAACAATTGCTCCGGGTCTATGCTTCGCTGAGCATGTATGCCCTTGACCTGGCGGAGGCGGATATCAGTAAGGCCCGATGTGAGGAGATCGAAGAACTCCTCCGACATTACTATTAAAGATGGGGTCAAAGCTTCATTCTTCAATTTTTACGCAATTGAAGAATGAAGCTTTGACCCCATAGGAGGTTCTTATGAGGATCGTGGCTGCTGCGGATGAGATGCGGAGGATTGTAAGAGAACTCAGGTCCCAGGGAAAGAGCGTGGGCCTGGTGCCGACCATGGGCTGTTTCCATGAAGGCCATATTTCGCTTATGCGGGCCGCCAGGGAGGAATGTGATTACGTGGTGGTAAGCCTCTTTATAAATCCCACTCAGTTCGGTCCTGAAGAGGATTTCGAGGATTATCCCCGCGACCTGTCACGGGATGCGCAGATGGCGGAGGAAGCTGGTGTGGACTGTATCTTCCATCCACGGGCAGAGGAGATGTATCATCAACCTTACCTGACCTATGTAAATGTGGAGGATATAACCGAGACTTTATGTGGAGCTGAACGTCCTGGGCATTTTCAGGGCGTTACCACCATAGTTGCAAAGTTGTTTAACATCGTGCCCGCTCATCGAGGCTATTTCGGCATGAAGGACGCCCAACAGGCCCTGGTCATACTTAAGATGGTCGAGGACCTTGATTTCGACATGGATATAGTTGTCTGCCCCACGGTAAGGGAGGAGGACGGCCTGGCCAAGAGCTCTCGCAATATGTACCTGGAGCCGGAAGAGAGGGAGGCGGCTAGCGTCCTCTACAGGTCGCTGCAGCTTGCCGGGAGACTGGTTTCAGAGGGGGAGCGGGACGCCGGCCGGATCCTGGAAGAGATGAAAAAACTCTACTCCGAGGAACCCCTGGTGGAGCCGGAGTATATCGAGGCGGTAGATTACCGACTTCTCAAGCCGGTGGACCGGCTGCAAGGAGAGGTGCTCATAGCCGTTGCCGCCCGGGTGGGCAAGGCCCGGCTCATCGACAACATCCTCTTGGAAATCGAACGGTAATGCACTATATCGGTGTCAGGCACCCAAACGATGCAAATCCAACATATCGGTATCAGGCACCCAGATGTTACATTCTTACTCCTCACGAGATGACAATCCCTACATATCCGGTGGATTGTGATATATTTATTTCAGAGGAAAGATATCTTAAACAGGGTTTATATCGCCTTGATATCTGAATAATGGGGAGAGTGGAAATGACCATACAGAGGATAATGCTCAAGAGCAAGATACACCGGGCAACCGTAACCGACGCGGACCTTCACTACGTCGGCAGCATAACCATTGATGAGGAGCTGATGGAGGCCGCCGACATGGTCCCCTATGAGCGGGTTCAGGTGGTGGACATAGATAACGGCAGCCGCCTGGAGACCTATGTTATAAAGGGCGCGCCGGGCTCGGGGATCATCGGCATGAACGGCGCCGCGGCGCGTAAGATCCATAAAGGCGACAAGATCATCATCTTCTCCTTCAACGTAGTGGATGAGGAAGATGTTCCAGCACTCAAGCCCAAGATCGTCTACGTTGACGATATCAACCGCATCAGCTTCGTGGACGATCATGTGGCGGCCGACGATATCTGCTAAAAAGTGTTGACTTCAAGATGCCTGAGGGGGATCAACCCCCTATTTTTTTAACCGGCATAGAAGCCAGGCGGGGGCCTATAAAATGAGCGGCGTTAAAGAATTAGTCCAAAGCATCAACAGGTTGAGAGAGGAACGCCAGGCGGTGATCCTGGCCCATAACTACCAGAGGCCGGAGGTCCAGGACATAGCGGATTTCGTGGGAGATTCACTGGGCCTGGCCCGCCAGGCTGCCGCAGCGGATTCACAGGTTATTGTGTTCTGTGGTGTTCACTTCATGGCGGAGACCTCGGCCATAATCAACCCGGACAAGACCACCCTCCTTCCCGACCTGGAGGCGGGATGCAATCTGGCTGACGATATAACTCCCGCTGGGCTCAAGACCTTGAAAAAGCTGTATCCCGATGCGGTCGTGGTCACCTACGTGAACTCACCCGCAGCGGTCAAGGCGGAGAGCGACTACTGCTGTACCTCCGGTAACGCCGTACAGGTCGTCCAGTCCATCGATGCTGCGGAGATCATCTTTACCCCCGATAAAAACCTGGGTAGATATGTACAAAAGGTGACGGGAAAGCCCTTGATAATATGGGAAGGGTGCTGCTCAGTACATGAGGGCATCACCAGGGAGCAGGTGCTGGAGTTGAAGAGGCTCCATCCCGAGGCGGCGGTGGTCGCCCATCCGGAGTGCCGAGAGGAAGTGCTGGAACTGGCGGACGAGGTGGCCAGCACCTCGGGCATGTTCAGGTTCGCCGCCTCTACCCCCAATAATGAGATAATCACCTTGACCGAGGTAGCCATGGAGCATCCCTTGAGTAAAAGGTTCCCCGAAAAGCACTTCTGCTTCCCCCGCCACGAGGAACCCCTGTGTGAGACCATGAAGATGATAACCCTGGACAAGGTGGAGAGGTGCCTGCGGGAGATGAGGCCCGAGGTCACGATCCCCGTAGATATACGAGAGCGGGCCTTGCTCGCCGTGGAGAGGATGCTGGAGATCGGGTGAGCCTCCCCTGGCTAAAAGGGAGGATTAACGGCGCAAGATGCAAGGCTCCCCTTTAAGTGAATGGGAGGTTGCCGGTGGTCCCGCGTTATCTTATTAATTTCGATGTCGAGGACCTTCCCGGATTGGATTTCGACCTGGTGGTGGTGGGAAGCGGCGTGGCCGGTCTCTCCACCGCCCTTGAAGCGGCAGGCAGTTACAGCGTTGCCCTTATCACCAAGACCTCATTGACCCGTACCACCACCAGTTTCGCCCAGGGAGGTATAGCCTCTGCCCTCTCCGAAGACGACAGCCCTGAGCTTCATTTCGAGGATACGGTACGGGTGGGAAAACTCGCCGTGGAAACGGGTCTCTTTGTCCTCTCTGAAATCGAAGATGGGAAATTCCGCTTTACCGGAAGGAGCGAGACCCTGGCAAAGAAGGGAAAACGAACCCCCGTCGTTCAGTACGTGGAGAAACAGGGAAGATTCAGGAAGATGAGCATCGAGC
>Ga0180434_10005474_pt1 | contig 14931 bp, 23 predicted proteins | sample SS_ome_7_FD_132453 | JGI IMG/M metagenome (GOLD analysis project Ga0180434, IMG submission 132453) | Hypersaline lake sediment archaeal communities from the Salton Sea, California, USA - SS_1_D_2 metaG | ecosystem: Environmental > Aquatic > Non-marine Saline and Alkaline > Hypersaline >...
AGCTCCAAAATGTCGCATCCGGCCATTTCGGGCAGGGCAATCGTCATACGAGCCGTGGAATCGTAGCCGTTGACGCCGTACCAGATTTTGCCGGATTGCCGGCCGCCGGCACTAAAGGGCGATGGGTAGGCCTCCGTTCCGATTACCGGGGCGATCCCCCAATAAGAGGCATTGCCCTCGATCACCAGACCATCAATGTCCTCGAAATTCTCGGCGAAGTAATGGACATCCGCCTGCGCGGCTGCCGCCAGACACAGCACGATCCCAATTCTCGCTTTCATAATACCCGCTCCTTTCTCGTTTTTTTGCCCCCCCCCCTTAGGGGGGAAAGACTTGACATCGGGGAAAGCACTACGTAAGATTGTCTCTGAATACTAGCGACATCAGGAATACTTGGCGGACAGGAGCCATCGCATGGACAATGATCACCCGACCGTTGATGACTATGGCAGAGACTTGGCCATCAGTCGGATCACCCACGACATTTCCGATCCGCGCGTCCCTACTTGTTACGTGGAGTTCCTCGCCGACCGCGTCGAACGGCGGTTTCTCCAACCGCAGCGACGTCAGAGGCGCTTCCTACGTCGTCCTTGATCGCCTGTCGCCTGGCCTTTTGCCGTTTGCGAGTCTCTTCATCCTCCTTCGCGGCCCGCGAAATCCGCTCCGTCCGTTCCTTCGCGTCCAGGCCGTCGAACAGCTCCAGGCCCACGGACAGGATCGCCTTGACGCTGTGTGAATAGCGGTGTCGCTGCAGGATCTCTTTGGCCCTGATTGTCAAAGACGCGCTCGTCTGGCTCCGTTTTTTGGTCATGACGCAATTATCCATGATCTTTCCTCTCAACGCAAATCCTTAATAGTCAACGGTTTAGAATCTATGCAATCGCGTCCTGCCATGAAAAATCTATAAAGTATAGATTTTTCCCTTGCACCTGACCGATCAACCCTGTAGGATCTCCGGCATGGTTGAGATTGGATGGACAATCCGAGGAGCCCGGATATGAGCCGTAGGGGATCGAGCGGGTTTTTGGGGCATCCGGCCGCGGCAGCGGCGAGGCCCCGGATCCATCCATGGGAGTGCAGATCGGCGGCCACCGGTCTGAGCGAATGATCCTGCCCCCTCCGTGGGTGCAGGTTTGAGGATAGCCGGGGACCCCGGCGTTGTCAAGTGCAATCTTCGCTATTTTAACATTTTCGTCGGGCTAGTTGAGGGCATCGCATGCACGGCAGCGGCGAACCAGGACGACGAACGCAATCGAATGGAGTCGACAGCAGGGCGGCCCGCCCTCAACCATGCACATCTTCGGCCCCCGCAGGGCCAGTTGTCCTGGGGGCCGCCCTCGCTGATTCCTCCGGTTTTCTCCCCTCCAGACGGTCCGCCTCGTGGCGGCCGTCTGGGGCTCTTTGACATCTGAATCAGCGTGGTAGTGTGCTTGATGGCTTGCCATACCTCCGGCGCAGCCGTAGACTCGACATTGTGCTGCGGCTGTGCCGGGATCCCGAAAGGAGGCAATCATCATGCACAGTCTGCTAAGCGACCTATTTGCACGGTTCCGCACCGAGGAGTGCGGCACGCGGATCGCCACTCGCAAGCTCCGCAAGCAGGCCATGAACCACTGTTTGACCGCCGTCGGCGACATCACCCTCCACGAGTTCGGCTACGCCGAGGCCAGGCGGCTGCAGCGGTATCTGGTCGAGAGTCCTGCGAGGAATGCGGTAACGGCTAACACCTACCTGAGAATGCTTGAGCCGGTTTTCGAGCTGGCCTGCTACCAGGGGGACTTGGCCGAGAACCCACTTCGCGCGATCCGCCGGTTGCGGGAGCCGAAAAAACGGATCGAGACCTACAGCCGTGCCGAGGCCGAGGCACTGGTGGCGGCGTGTGAGTCCATGCGGCATCGCGCCACTACTCGGGCTTGGCGGGTCCGAATCCTGCTCGCCCTGTGCGCCGGTCTGCGCCGGGGGGAATGCCTGAATCTGCACGTCGGCGACATCGACTTCGAGGCCGGTTGGATCTGGGTCCGGGCCAAGGCCGAGCGTCCCGAATCGTGGGCCTGGTCGGTCAAGGACTATGAGGATCGCAAAGTACCGCTGCCCGAGATCCTGGCCGATACACTGGCCGAGGCCATCGCCGAGCTGCCGGCGGGTCAGCCCTACGTGGCCCTGACACCCCGGCGGTATCGCGGTTGTCAGCGGCACCGGCAGGCGGGGACGTGGTCGGAAGAGCTCGCGTGTCTGCCGGATCAGAATTTCCGCCAGCCGTTTCTGCGGCTCTGCGGGCGGGCGGGCGTCACGAACAAGACGTTCCATGCCCTCCGCGCGACGTGCATTACCTGGTGGCTCCAAGACGGAGTGCCGGCCCAAGAGGTTCGCGACCTCGCCGGCCACTCCGACCTGGAAACCACCATGAAGTATTATGCGGCCGTCCGCAGCGATTATGTACATCGGGCGGCGGCCACGACGAACGAACGAATCAAAAGGTCACAAATCGGGGCGACTGGACTTGAACCAGCGACCTCTTGACCCCCAGAAAAAAGGGGAACTCAGAGGGTTATTAACCGGAATCAAGAGGTTCTTCAAGCATTAACCCTGATGATCTGAACGAATCACAAGGTCGCAGTCGCGGCACGACTCAATCTTCACGGTGGCGGGCGGTCTCCGCACATGTTTGCTCTTCCTGACATCCAATGTCCCCGTCCGTCACCGTTTTGTCTGTCGTGAGCTTTTCATCACCCTCCTCCGAAGCCGCGGGGTTTCGGCCCCGCGGCTTTATCCGAGATACGATCGACGAGATACGAGATACGTTCTTCCGCCACGCTGATGACCGCAGGGACGCCGCCCGGGACAACTGACAGGGGTCCTCCGTGACGGGCGGCACGTAAGGGCAGGGACGTCCTCGCGGCCGGCGATATGGATGGCTTTGTATTGGCAGGCCCCGTGAGCAGCTCATACCTGAGTCATCGCCGGCCGTGAGGCGTTCCATGGCGACGGGCGGGCTCGGCACGGACTGGCGACGGCCAAAGCCCCCGAGCCCGCTCGATTATGACGTGTCACGTCTCACGTGTCACGACGGAAAGGACGATCATGATCCACTATCTCATCATTGTCGGACTGTGTGCCCTCGGCATTCCACTGTGCATCACAGCCTGGCGCGTGGAGCGGTGGCTCCGCGTCGTCGATGACGAGCGCGAATGGAACGATCGCGCCGTCGAGGAACTCGAGCAGATGGCCCGCGGGCTGGGCCGTCACTGCCGCCGGCGTGGAGATGACCCGGTGGGCTTCGAGGCCTGGCGGCAGACACTCGTCGAGATTGACCGCGAGCACTGCACCCGCCTCTCGGCCCCCAAACGCACCGGCCCCCCCACCGCGGCTTGATCCATTCGAGATACGAGCGACGAGATACGAGATACGGAGTTTAGCATGAAGGTGATCGAGTTACCACGCTGCGGAATCACGATGGAATTTCGCGATGGCAATGAGCCGACGTACCCCGATGCCAAATGGGGCGACTGCGTTGAGGGCTCCGCCAACGAAACACCCAAGCAAAGGGCGGCCGGTTTGGCCTGGTGTCCCTGTGCGTGGTGTGGCCGACAGGTACTGGTGACGGTGTACGAGCGGCGGTACGAGCGATGTGCGTGCGGGGCGATCCGCTGCTATCACACGGACAGCCGTCGGCACATCTATGAGGAGGGATGGCGCAAGGACGGCAAGAGAATCTGGTTCTGCTGATTCATTCGAGCGACGAGCGACGAGGTACGACTTTCACAACGGAGTCCGACATGGCACCGAGTAGCCTGCATCACGACTTGCAATGGATGGCATTGCGATGGCTAGGTGTCCGCGCAACGGCGTCGGGGATTCGGGGGGCGACGGAAGTGTATGTGCAGAAGGGCTACGTGGCTGACGCCGCCGCGTTGTGTTCGCTGCAGCATCGATTTTGGGATCAGTATCGCGGCAGCATTAGCTTATCCTGCTCGTCGTATGTGTCCTGCATCTTCGAGATCAAGGTCTCGCGAGCCGATTACCTGGCCACCTTTCCGGTGAGACAACCGCCTCGCAAGTGCCGGGTTTATCCATACGCTGATCTGCATTGGATCGTCACACCCCGTGGGGTCACGACAGCGGATGAGCATACGGGCTTTTGGGGTCTGCTCGAAATCAGCGGTGGTGGCTTGCGGCAGGTCCGCCCGCCGCGAATAACACCGCGCACCCTCCTTGAACGGGATCGATTCGCCCATCGCCTGATCTGGCCGATGATGCAAAAACGGCAGCAGTGGCGTCGGGTGAAAACGGATTGAAACGAACGCTTCCCCGGCGAATGTTAGTCCATAAGGAAGGGATTCGACATGGCGAAACGAGGACGGAAACCGAAGGGGCCGAAACGCAGGGCGGTGAAGATCTCATTGGCACCGCGAGAGAACGCCGGGAAGGTCACGCAGCCCTATCGAATCATGGAGGCGCTGATCCATCAGGAACGGGCCGATCTGAGGAAGTTGCGGATCGGGATCGCCTGGCACAGCGGTTGGCGGGCGGATGCTGATGGGGTGCGCACGCTAGGTAAATGCATCAAGCGGACGGATCTGGATCGGGCGATGGACGGGTTTGACTTCATGATCGTCCTGAACCAGGAGGCCTGGTCCGCCTTCACCGACCGGCAAAAGGAACGGCTGATCTTCCACGAATTGTGTCATGCACAGGTCTGTCTTGACAAGAGCGGCTTTCCGATGTTCGACGACAAGGGCCGACTAGTCACCCGCACTCGTCGACACAATGTCACGGCGTTCCGCGAGGAGATCACGGAGTATGGCTGGCAGGAGGACCTATCGGAGATCGCCAACGCTGGAATCGCCGACGCCGATCGTGGCCTACTGAAGATTGCTGAAGCGAAGGCTCAAGAGCGTTCTGCGAGCGACAAGGGACCAGCGACGAGCGACGAGCATCTCCGCTTTGTGCCTACGGGCATGAAGAAGGCCCACGTCGATTTCCATCTGGATCGCGACGACGAGGGCTGGTCCGTTCATTGGGACGTGCAGATCGGTCGCTACGAGCTGCACGGCGACATGGATGAGGCCGGGACAGCCCCCGATCGGGATGGGGCCCTGCTGGCGGCTGGCAAGGCGATCGACGCCATGCTGGCCAAGATGCAGATCATGGGCACGGCGCCGCAAAAAGTCGAGATGGAGCAGCGGGTGCACAGGTTCCGCGAACAACTGGTGGAATGGCTCCGCGCGACTGTCGGCGATCGCCCGGCCGGCGGAACCGTCGAGACCGAGGAATCGCGATGAGCATCGAGGCGATCAGGGTATTCGCCCGCCGCACGAAGATGTCGCCCACTGATGACCTGGCCTTCTACGGCGAGCCGCCGCTGTTTGATCTGCCGAATCTGCCCGTGGAGGTCTCGGTGACATTCACATGGGACGTCGAGCGTGGGTTCAGCCTCTACGATGCGTGGCGTCGCCGCTGCTCGTACGTACGGATCGGTGGTCCGGTATTCCAGGGCCAGGGCCCGCACTTCCAAGCCGGTCGATTCCTCAAGCCCGGCGTCACGATCACATCGCGAGGCTGCCCGAACCGCTGTCCATGGTGCATCGTGCCGGAACGCGAAGGTCCACTCCACGAACTTCAGTGGATCGAGCCGGGCTACATCGTGCAGGACAACAATCTGCTCGCCTGCTCGGATCTGCATATCGAGCGAGTCTTCGACATGCTCCTGCGACAGCCCAGGACCGCAAACTTCACGGGCGGGCTGGAGGCAAAACGGTTGCAGCCCTGGCACGTTGATTGGCTTCGCCGGCCTGATTTCCGACTTGGCGAGGCGTGGTTTGCCTATGACCTGCCCGGATCGTTTCGACATCTGGAGCGGGCCGCCGATTTGATGAGTGATTTCCCGCTGCGCAAAAAGCGGTGCTACGTCCTGGCTGGATTTCTCGACGACGATACACCGGCGGCGGCGGAGGCCCGTTGCGATCGCATCCTCGAGTTGGGCTTTTGCCCCTTCCTGATGCTCTACCAACCGACGAAGCGGAAGGTCTACGATGCAGCATGGAAGTCGGCGCAACGAAAATGGACGCGCCCGGCCGCTTATCTCTCTGTGCCCTCTGTGGCTGAATCCGGGGGCCTGCTATGACCCGCAGCGGCCGGCGGATGCCGAGGGCCGTGACACTGCCCCGGGTGGAGCCGTGCCGCGGTCGCCAGGCCTGTCCGGACTGTCCAGGGTTGATCGTGATGACGAACGAAGTCCCCTGGCGGGACCAGGGCGTATGGCGATTCACCTACCGCCCGCTCTTCCGCGAACCGATTCGGACGGTGGTGCCGGATCGCTGGCAGTCCTGGCGCATGGAGATCGGAGCGACGAGCGACGAGCGACGGGAGGGCCTCTGCCGTCTGGCCGAGACGTGCAAGGAGTGGTCGACGTACGGCAAGGACGCGCATGACGCCGAGCGGCGACTGCTCAAGTGGCTGGCCGGCTTCGCCATCGCGACAATTCGGATGTGCGAGGTCCGGCGCCCGCCGGATGCCGATCAGATCCGCCGGATCGAACGGATGAACTGGCAGTTGCAGCGTCTGCGAGATACGAAACACGAGATACGAGATATGGAGGTTGAAACCGCAGATGAACGCAGATGAACACAGCGTAAGCGCCAACCAACGAACCATCGACCGCTTTGAAATAGGCCAGCGGATTCGGATTGTTCGGGCGGTTCCGATCCTGCCGCTCACGCGAGGCAGAAAGGAATTTCGCGGGTGCGAAGCCACCGTCGCTCGCGTGCTACGCCGTGGTCCGGGGGCGTGGGTCAACCTGGATCGTTGGCCCGCCGAAGTGCCGCGAATGTTTCCATCGCTTGACGATCACCGACGCAACCATCTGTTCGTGCGCCCCGAGGAATGTGAGCGACTGACGCCGAGGAACGATTTGGAAACCGCAAATGAACGCGGATGAACACAGAATGGATAATGCGAGCGGTCACGACGCCAACGTGTTTGGTGACGGGTCGGTGCCGTCCACCGCACGTTGTTGGGTGTGCGCCCACTGTGGGCATCTGACAACCGGGGCACTGACTGCGCCGGGTGAGTACATCTGTCCGCAATGCGACCATCAGGGCGTCGACGAGGCCTGCCCATATACGTATCGGTGGTGTGCGTGGTGGAGCGGTGAGGAGTGCCTCGCCGGGACTGGATGTATGCATATGGGATGATAAGGATGTGGATAGCCCCCAAACAACTGTGCTCAGCCTTTGCAGCGGATACACTGGAATCGAGCTCGGGCTCAGACGAGTTGTCCCGGATCTCCGAACAGTCGCTTATGTGGAGATCGAAGCCTTCGCCTGCGCGAATCTGGTCGCGAAGATGGAAGCGGGTCTCTTACGAGATATGGGGTACGCGGTTGAGGCAGGACTATTTACAGCGGCAGAGTGCGGGGCCCCACACAGACGGCAAAGGTTGTTCATCCTGGCCCACACCGAACGTGCCAAACCGGGGGTGCGAGATGAGCAAGGCACATCGGCCGGAGAGCGGGGGAATCGACCTGCAATCGGCCGTGAAACTGTGGCCTACGCCGGCGGCGCAGAACTACCGCGACGGCAAGGCGAGCCCGGAGACGATGGCCAAGAATGCGAGGCCGCTACAGGAGGTCGTGATTTCTGGCCTGCCCGACCGGGAGAACCCCAATACGACTGGGAAGAGCCGAGGGTTGTGGCAGACACCAGAGGCGGCAAACCAAGGCGGGTATCAGATATCCAACGGAAAACGAGTGCCCCGGCTTGGCTCGCAGGCGGGCGGACGGCTCAACCCCGATTGGGTCGAGCAGCTCATGGGTATCCCCGTAGGGTGGACCGATTGCGATTGTGCGGCAACGGCGTCGTACCCGCCCAGGCGGCACAGGCCTGGGTGACGTTGTGGAGTGACGTTTCACGAACCCTATAGAAAGGATCGAACGATGAAGAAATGGATGACGGTAGTACTGGTTGTGGCCCTGGCTTGTAGCCAAGCCTGGGCGCAGGACATCACGGACCCAAACAACTGGTCGGCGATGGCCCTGGGCGGCGATGAGATGTTTCAGGTCCGCCTGCTCTACGACGGGGGCGGTCGCGTGAAGGTCGGGCCCGAATTGGGATGGTACGACGGGATCGAGGGCGGCCAGGAGGCATGGAGCTTCGGCTTCGCGGGGACCTACGACCTGTACGACGACCAACTGCCGCTGCTGGGTGACGTGAGCGTGCCGTGCACTTGGTACATCGGGGTTCGGGGCGGTGTGATCGTCCCGGATGACAGTGACGTCGACGCCACAGGCGGCCTGCTGACCGGGCTGGCGATCGGTAACGAACGGGCCTGCATCGGCATCGAGGGCCAATACCTGCTGACCGACAAATTATGGAGCTCTTTCGCCGACGTCGATGGTGACGAATGGCGGCTGATGGCGACGGGGGCCTTCCGGTTCTGACGATCTGAGTGGCGGCCGGCGGGGGCGGGACAGCGCCCGTGTAGTGGTCGATTGTGTATCGGCCCGATGGCTAATCTGTCCAGGCGGTGAACGATGTGGAGCGGGGGTGGGGAATCCGGCCCGCCGGCCGATTTCGAAAGGTAAGCCAATGAGCTACGAACGAATTGACGATGGCCAGCAAGTCACCGTGCGGAAGAACTGGAGATGCGAATGGTGTGGGGAGCTGATTCCCAAGGGTTCGCTCGCGGTCAAGCGGGCCTATCGCTGGGATGACGAATTTAAGGATAAGCGACAGCACCTTGAATGTTATGCGGCGCTGGAACGGCATTGCCGCCTCTCGTACGATGGCGAGTTCTATCCGCGCGAGAACCCTCGCGGGCAGACGCAAGAGGAATATGACAGAGAAGTAAGTTCTGTGTGAAAACCACTCTACGGGTTGCCGGCGGTGACGGGGTGGTTTTGCCCGTGGCCACGTTGCCGATGGGCGGGTGCCGGTGCGAGGGGTTCCGGCCCGCTGGCCGATTTTGAAAGGAGCGAATGGCATGAAGGCGTATGTCATCCAGCGTGATGATGGTTCTGGCAAGGCATTGAACTTGTTGAAGGCTGACTATTGGGACGGAAAGAATTGGAATTGGTTGGGTCGTGCTCACCTTTTCCGGTCCCTGGTGGAGGCTCAGAAGGCCTGGAGCAAAGGGGGGGATGTCGGGGCGGCGGTTATCATCGTGAGAGTGGACATCCAAATTGCGGACTGATGGAGCGGACCATTTGAAAGGAGAACGCACGTGCAACAAAACAACCTCATAGTAATCTCGGTGATGTGTGCGGTTACGCTCTATGCAATTACCGTGACTGCATTGGTGTTCATGGATGAGCGGCCCCCCGCCGAGCAGAACGATACGCCTACCATCGAGTCAGCCAGCGAGAGGATTGATGCGCTGAACGAGGAAATGAAGGCAATACGCAAAGAAGCCAAGGAGGCAGGCAGGCCCGTACCACCAATGATCTGCCCGGAGGGCTCCACCATGATCCGGGCGGATGCGATTTGGGCCATTTTCCCGCGCGATGCGAGCGTGAACGTATGGTATGGCACGTTGTCTCAGGACTACCGCTACGAGATGGGCCTATGCGCGATTGTGCGATGTTCAAGCTACGAGGAAGCGCAATTCAGGGCAGAGGCTCTACATGAGGTCTGGCGGCTTGCCATGCAATGTGACGCCGTGAAGGGTGACTTCCTTATGGCGCCGGGTGATTACAAAGTCGAAGTCAGCGGTAATGTGGTGGAGGGCGGATCGAAGAAGGGCACACGGAGTATCGCGAGTGAGTTTTGAAAGGGGCGAATGACATGAAGGCGTATGTCATCCAGCGTGATAATGGTTCTGGCAACGCATTGTACTGGGATGGAGAGAAGTGGGCTAAGCTCAATGGTGCGCTCCTGTGTCCGTCCCGAGAGCAGGCCGATGAGTTGTGGTGGGACTCTGGCGATTATGCCACAGAGAGGGTAATCATCGTATGTGTCGAAATCAAAATTGTGGAATAATCAGGAGAGCGACGAAAGGATGCACAACATGACAAAGTGGTTAGGTGACATCTTATTTGCGGCGACGTTACGCGCGGCGGGGCTGCTGTTTCGCTGGCTGGTGACGATTGACCGGGCGGTAGCCTGGCGGATGCAGATACGCCAGTGGTGGTGGCAGTACTACGCGGAGGCGATTGCTACGGCATCGCCGAATCAGATTCGTTTGGCGAATTGTATCGCCGGGTTTTTCAACTTCATTCGGGACCCCGAAGCCGCCGGGCACGACCAGAATCCGCAAGGTCGGCAGGTGTGATGTTCCGCCGAGAGCGTGACATGCGCGAGCCCGTCCGGGCGTGGATGGAGGCTGAGGGCTACATCGTGCACGATGAGAGCCACCTGTGGTCCGGGGGCATCCCGGATCTGTTGGGGTGCCAGCAGATCCATTTAGGGTACGCGCACTACACGTATCGCTTCGTCGCCGTAGAGCTCAAGCTGAGGCACCCGACACGAGCACTGGACCAAGCATGCGCATACAGCCCGTTCGTCCACGCTGTCTACGCGGCCTTCCCCGAGATGGTGGCATATCGGTATCTCGAGCAATATCGCACGCGTATTGAGGGGGACGGCACTGGTATCCTGGCCGTCACACCGGAGCGGTCTGAATGTATCCATCCGGCATGTTTGCATCACGAATGCGCCTGCTTCCCGCTGTGGAAGCGATTCGAGCGGGAATGGCGGAAGCGCGACCGGGAAGCCTGGGACTCTGTATGAGCCAGAGACAGGGATTATGGATCGATACGATCCTCTGTGCCAAGCGACTGTGGTGCTGGCTCGTCGGCCATGACATCTATGAGATTACCCCGGCCCGGGCGGGGGACGTCTGCCGTTTCTGCCGACGCTGCCTGAAGGTATGGCACAAGCGACGAGCCACGGGCCACGAGTCACGGGAGTACAGCGACCATGACATTTGAGCGATGGAATCAACGACCGAGGGGCAAGGCGCACCAGACACCGATGGTCACACTGTCGGAGGACGGCTCGTTGTATGCGTGCAAGAAGCTGACGGACAATGGCCAGTGGCCTGCGGCGGCGAAATGGGCGGTGCTGTTTTGGGACGCCGAACGCCGGCTCCTGGCGATCGAGCCGTTGACGGCGGATGAGGATGCAGGCGTCAAAATCTTCTGGGATCGCCACCACGCGACGCTCCGCACGCGGTGCGTATCGGCACTGAAGGCCTGGGGCCTGTACGACGGCCGCAAGCACTGGTGGCCGGCCCAGTGGGTCGACGGCCGGATCGTCTGCGACGTCGACGCCGAATCGAAACCGCAGATGAACGCAGATCAACGCAGATCGAGCGACGAGTCACGAGCAACGGACCGCGAGCCACGAGTCACGGGCCACGGGCGACGGGCCACGGATCGCGACCTGACCCCCGACGAGGCCAAGACCTTCCTGGCGATCAAGCGGACGTGCGAGCAGTGCGCGCATTGGACCAGCGGGATCTGCACGGCGGACGATTCGCCGCGATCGTATATGCAGGTCGGTGCAGCGACACCAGCGTGCCCGACCTTCGAGTCGATCCTGGGCCTGGCCGACAAGCGCCGGGCGCCGGGCCCCGGGCCCCGGGCCACGGACCCCCCGTCGCCGCCGTCGGTGGCCAGGCGGCCGCAGGCCCGTCGGCGTCCCCGCTGCCGTTGCCGCGTGTGCGGCACGGAGCACTCAATGACACCGAAGGGTAGGCCGTGGGCCCACGACGCCGACGGCGTCGATTATCGCGCCGGGCGCGGCGACCGGGACCGCCGCTGCCCGGGCAGTGACCAAAAGGGCACATCGCTATGACAAACCGCAAAACAATCGGCGCCGAAAGATTGCGAGACATCGCCCGTCAAACGTGGCGGCAAAGCTGCGCGCCGCAACGACACCTGCTGGAGATGGCCGATCAATTCGATGCATTGGTCGCCGAGAACGAAAGGCTCAGGATGGATGGCTATCAGGAACCGCAGATGAACGCAGATGAACGCAGATGAACGCAGATCGGGCCACGAGCGTCTGCCATGTCTGTGGCGGATCTTCGACGGGCGGCGGTGGCTGTGCGTGAAGGACACTCCCCGTCGCGGCCAAAGTTTCCCCATCGTCGAGGCCGACTGCCACTGCGCCCACTACGAGCCGCAGGCGCCGAAACGGGATGACCCCGATGATTGACCTGCCGGTGAATCAGATTGTCTGTGGGGACTGCCGTCAAGTCATGGCAGGGCTTCCGGCAGGGTCCGTGCATTGCGTTGTGACCTCGCCGCCCTACTGGGGCCTGCGCGATTACGGCGTTGACGGCCAGCTTGGCCTGGAGCCATCGCCCGATGAATACATCGCGAAGATGGTCGAGGTCTTCCGCGCGGTCCGGCGTGTCCTGCGCGACGATGGCAGCCTTTGGTTGAATGTGGGGGATAGCTATGCTAATGATACGAAATGGGGTGGCTCAACAGGGGGCAAGCACGTAAAGGCCCTTCATGGTCAGTCGGGCATCGGCCGGCAGCGACAATGCACGGGTCTCAAGCCCAAGGACCTCTGCGGCATTCCCTGGCGTCTGGCCCTGGCGTTGCAGGCGGACGGGTGGTGGTTGCGGCAGGACATCATCTGGAACAAGCCGAACCCGATGCCCGAGAGCACGACGGACCGCTGCACGAAGGCCCACGAATACATCTTCCTGCTGACGAAGCGGGCGCGGTACTTCTACGATGCGGAGGCGGTGAAGGAGACAGGTAGTCCAAATACCCATAGTCGCGGCAAGGCGGGCACAGGCCCCGACACGGCAGAAGTGAATTACAAAACCGATAAACCCGGTAGCGGCAACCGAAACAATAGCGATTTTCAGCGATACATGGCAGACCGGCCGGTGGGTACGCGCCGCAACAAGCGTTCCGTCTGGACGATTCCGACGGCTCCGTTCAAGGAGGCTCATTTCGCGACCTTCCCGCCGGAGTTGGTTCGCCCATGCCTGCTCGCCGGTACATCGGAGCATGGCTGCTGCCCGGCGTGCGGGGCACCGTGGGTGCGCGTGGTGGAGAAGAAGCCGACAGGGCAGACGCAAAAGATGCCCGATGGCTTTGCCACACACGCCGGAGATCATGGCTCCATACATCGTGACGGCCGCGAAAAAGGGAAACAGGGCAAGCCGGTGATGAAGTCGGAGACCGTCGGCTGGCGTCCCACCTGCGACTGCGAAGAGCCAAACGGCAATACGCCGAGTCCTGTCCCCTGCATCGTCTTTGACCCGTTCATGGGTGCCGGTACCGTCGGGGTCGTTGCCGTCCAGGAGGGCCGACACTGGGTGGGCATCGAGTTGAACGCCGGCTACGCCGAGAGGGCCCGTCGTCGGATCGCGCGGGCGAGGCCGGGGCAGTACGAATCGGGCAACGGCGAAGTCGTTGACGGCCTGCCGCTGTTTGCGAGTAGCGAGTAACGAGAACCGAGATACGGCCTTATGGCACGGACGCCAAAAACCGAGCGACGAGCGACGAGCGACGAGGGGCGAGTCTTCTTCGAGGTGATCAACTGGCGGAAGGCCCAACCGAAGATGCCGCGTGGCGAGGCCGCATGGCTAAAGCTCTACACCAGCCTACTCGAGCATGACGGTTACGCCTCACTGGACGATCGGTCGGCGAGGGTGCTGATCGGGATCTGGCTGCTGGCGGCCAAGACGGGCGAGCACATCCTGCCGGCCGATCCAGAGTGGCTGCAGCGGGCGTTACATCTGCCGTACGAGCCGGACCTAGCCCCGCTGGCCGAATGTCGCGACGCCTGGGGCCGGCCGCAGCCGTTCGTCCGCTACGTCGACGGCCCCGGCGGCAAGCCGGCCGGTGACAAAGGGCAGCCGTCCAAGGCCTTAGGGCGGCCCAGGACGGCCAAACGCCGGCGGGGGGCCACAGGGACGGGTCGCCGGGCGAAAGGCCATTGTGCGTGCGGTGCGGCGCTGAAGGGCCGACGTCGCAAGTGCGATGCGTGCAAGGCGGCGACGGCCGAGGCGGCCCGGGCCCGGCGGCGCGACAGGGAGGGGTCTCGCACGAAACCGTGCGCGAAGCCGAACGAAGCCGAACGAAGCCGGACGAAAACGCGCGCGAAGCCGGACGAAACCGGCCGAAACCGGCCGAAAACGGGCTCGGGGGGCTTGATTCGCAGTGAGATAAAGGAAGAGAGAGAAGAGAGAAGAGAGAGAGAAGAGAAGAAGACCCGAACCCTAACGGGTTCGGGAAAGAGAGAAGAAGAAGAAAAACGGGTTGCGCAGACGCAGGAAACAGCAGAAGCCAGAACCACAGAACCCGAGCAACCCGAGAACCCGACGCCTTCCGAAGCGGGGTCGGTCCGGCTGCGTTGGCCGGGGCCGGCCCCCGCCTCGTTCCGAGGCGGTGAGCCGGTGCCCCTGGGGTCGATCATCCCGCTGCACCAGATCGATCGGGAGGCCGAGGCCTTCGGCTGGGCGGTGGTGGCGGCCCTGGGGCTGCCCGGCGGGCCGGACGATCAGCAGGTGCGGAGCGAGTGGGGGTCGTTTGCGAGCTGGTGGTGCCGGGTGCAGTCGCAATGGGGCGGGCCGGCCGCCGAGTTGTGGCACGTGGCGATCGTCAAGGCCGAGCATATCCGCCGTCGGGGGTCGGGGGCCCGCAAGCCCGGCGCTGTCTGGCACCACATCATGCGCGGCGTGCTGGCCAAGGGGCCACGCAGTCCGCCGGCCGCGTGCGGATAGCGTAGAGAAAGGAACCGCAGATAAACACAGATGAAGGCAGATTGCGAGCATGATTGAATTGATGGGCACAGTGGCGTGCCTGCTGGCGGTCGTCGGTGTGGTCTGCAACAACCGGCGGCTGATCGCATGCTTCCCATTGTGGATGGTGAGCAACGGTCTGATGGCCGCAATCCATGCCGAGGCGTCGATCTGGTCACTGGTGATCCGGGACATCGTGTTTTTCGTTCTGGCCATCGACGGATG
>Ga0180434_10005476_pt1 | contig 14928 bp, 15 predicted proteins | sample SS_ome_7_FD_132453 | JGI IMG/M metagenome (GOLD analysis project Ga0180434, IMG submission 132453) | Hypersaline lake sediment archaeal communities from the Salton Sea, California, USA - SS_1_D_2 metaG | ecosystem: Environmental > Aquatic > Non-marine Saline and Alkaline > Hypersaline >...
CATTCTATCTTTGAAAAAATGTAGGCACGTAAGTCCTTACATATCAAAGGGTTAAGACTCTATTAAACTTTTAGCGTCATTGAACTTAGGTGAGCGAGGTTGACCAAACCGTTGCGGACTGGTCAACTTTGCTGACCAACCTTTCTCGTCTGCCTACCTGGAGATGACCTGTGACGACTGCCGAAGCCACCACTATCATGACCGATGTCGCCCTCGGACGGCGACCACACAACCGGGCTCAGCTGAAGGAAGCTCTGTCAGTTCTCGAGCCTGCTTCCGCTGCTCCCAAAAAGCCTGCCAAAAAGAAATCCTTGAAGACGGATAGCTGATGCCACGTACACTCGACCGCAAAGTCGAGGGTGAGCAGTACAAGAAGGACAGTCTGTTTCGGGCGGAACGCTCGCGGGTTGCCTCGTCGGCTGGGCGCGACATCGGGGATCCTCCTGACGTCGTCAATCAAAAACGACGTGACAACTGCGAGAACAACTTCCGGCTGTTCTGTGAACAGTACCATGCAGACCTGTTCTCTCGTGCCTGGTCGGACGATCACCTGAAAGCTCTCGACAAGCTCGAATCGGCTGTCCTCCGGGGCAGCCAGTTTGCGCTGGCGATGCCTCGAGGATCCGGCAAGACGACGATGTGCTACATCGCCTGCGAGTGGGCTCTGTTGTACGGGCATCGCTCGTTCGTCGTCCTGGTCGGAGCGGAAGCCACAGCTGCCCTCGAGTTGCTGGATGCTGTTCGCACTGACATGGAGAACAACGACAAACTGCTCGAGGACTTCCCGGAAGTGATCTATCCGATCAGATGCCTCGAAGGAATCTCGCATCGTTGCAATGGTCAGACGATCAACGGCGAGCGAACGCAGATGACCTGGACGTCTGACCGTGTTGTGCTGCCGACTGTATCTGGCAGTCGGGCAAGCGGAGCAACCTTGCGAGTGGTTGGATTGACAGGTCGTCTGCGTGGCATGCAAAGCAAGACCCCAGATGGACATTCGATTCGGCCTGATCTCGTTATTGTCGACGACCCACAGACTGACGATTCCGCCAGATCGGTCTCGCAAAACGACTACCGGGAACGGCTCCTGTCCGGTGCGGTGCTTGGTTTGGCTGGCCCAGGGGAACCGATCGCGGCTGTCATGCCATGCACGGTGATTCGATACGGTGACATGGCAGACCGGATCCTCGATCGACAACGTCATCCGGAGTGGCGAGGCGAGCGAACGCAGTTGGTCTATGAGTGGCCAAAGGCGACGAAGCTCTGGGACGAGTACGCTGATATCTGGGCAGCGGAACTTCGCAACGATGGTGACGGCAGTGCTGCCACGCACTTCTATCGGAAGAACCGCAAGGAGATGGACGAAGGTGCTAAGGTCGGCTGGCCGGCACGATTCGTTGAGGGTGAGATCTCGGCGATTCAGCATGCGTACAATCTCCGACTGAAGATCGGTGAAGAGGCGTTCAACAGCGAGTACCAGAACCAGCCGGAAGATCTGGCATCGATGACGACTCCGATCACGATCACGGCTGATGATATCACCGGGAAAGTCTCACAAGTCAATCGTGGCATTGTTCCGGTTGAGTACGATCGACTGGTTGGGTTCATCGACCTGTCGCAGAAATGCCTATGGTGGACGGTAATGGCATTCGGTCGCGGGTTCGCCGGCACTGTTCTGGACTACGGCATCTGGCCGGATCAGAAGGCAAGATACTCGAGGCTGTCATCGATCAAGAAGACTCTGCAGCGGAAGTATCCCGGGCATGGGCTCGAGGCCGCCATGTTGCGAGGACTCGAGGACTGTACGGCGCACATGCTTCAGAACTGGCAGGGCGAGACCGGGGGCGAGTTTCAGATCGAACGGTTGCTGATCGACGAAGGTGACGGCGAGCATACCGACATCGTGCGGTCGTTCTGTCGGAGGTCAGACTTTTCGGCTGTGCTGACTCCTGCCAAAGGTCGAGGCATTCGGGCGAGCAACAAGCCGATGTGTTCCGGGAAGCCGGGGAAGAACGAGCGGTTCGGCACGTACTGGAAAATGGTTCGGAACCGGGATTCCTCGAGGTCGGTCCACGTCGATGTGAACTACTGGAAGACGTTCTGCATGCGTCGTTTCGAGGTGCCGTTGAATGACAGCGGGTCGATTGACCTGTACAAAGCGACTCCTCGACATCACCAGATGTTCGCCGATCAGCTGACAGCCGAAGTTCCCAAAGAAGTTGAAGACGTCGCAACTGGCAACCGGGTCATTGAATGGTCGAATGCGAGACAGCAGGATAACCACTTCTTCGACTGTGTTGTCGGTTGCCATGCTGCGGCGTCGATGCTCGGTTGTACGCTGGCAGCACAGGAACCAGTTGAGCCTGCCAAACGACCAAAGCGCAAGAAAGTGCAGTATCTCTGATGGCAAAACGCCGAAGCAAAAAGAAACCTCGTCTGGAATGCGTGACGACTCGTCCTGCTGCGTGTCCTCGCTGCCATTGCACGGATCGCACGGAGAAGGAATCAGTCATCACTCGTGATATCATCGGCGCGACACATCCCGGCAAAGTGCCGTACACGCAGGTTCAGTGGAGTTACTGCACCTGTAAAGAATGCGGCATGCGATATCGATTCATGGAATATTTGAAGCCTGCATCTCGGACGTCCGAGAAGACACCATTGCAAGGCGAGTGAAGCATCCCATTATTCAGGGATGGCAAGCGAATCTGAAATCGAAGACGCAATCGCTCATCTCGAGTCGGTCATCAATGCCGGCGTTATGCAGAGCGCGACAGACGGCATGTCGACGACGTTTGGTCACATGCGGGACATGCGTTCGCAGCTGGCTGATCTGCGTCGTCAGCTGCAGGTCTTGCAGTTTTCGGATCAGACGAAGCCACGAGTCTCCTCGATCAATATGTCGGGGAGCATGTGATGCTCGAGGGACTAACAAACCGGGTCGGGACGTTCTTTGCCACTGGCTATGACGCGATCAAAACGTCAGGCAAAAGGAAGGCTGCCTCAAGTGTACTGAAGCACGAAGAGGAGCAGCTGAAGAATCGCGACCGGAAAGCACTGATACACACCGGGCGAGACCTGAATCGCAACTATGCGATCGTTGCCTGGGCAGTCCGGAAACACCTGGACTATGTCAGCACGTTCGAGTTCCAGTCTCGCACTGGCGTCGAGGAGTTCGACCAAACCCTCGAGCGACTGGTGCTTGAGTGGTCTCGCCCGGCAAATTGTGATGCTGCTGCCCGTCATCCGTTTCCTCGCATGGTGCGGATGGCTGAAGCGCGGCGAACACTCGACGGTGACGTGTTCTTCATCAAGCGAGCGAACGGAACACTGCAGCCGATCGAGTCTGATTTGATTCAGGATCCGCCTCGACGGGAACCGATGGAATCGAGGGATCGCTGGTTCAACGGATGCAAGGTGAACAAGTACGGTCGACCGCTCGCGTGGGGTTTGTACACGAGGTCAACTGCAGGGCAGTATGAGTTCAGCCGAACGCTTCGTTCTTCCGCTGTTATTCAACATGCATTCTTTGATCGTTTTGATCAGGTGCGCGGCATCAGTCCATTGGCCGCAGCGTTCAATTCGTTCAGAGACACCTACGAAGGCATCGACTTCGCACTGGCAAAACTGAAAGTCGAACAGCTGTTCGCGATGATTATCTCTCAGCAGAGTGACATCGGAGTGGGCGATCACACAAACACGGGCGACGGGTATGAGGTCGACTTCGGCAAGGGGCCTATCAAACTCGAGCTCGACCCCGGGGAAGACGCAAAGTTCCTGAAGACAGACAACCCCGGGTCAGACACGCAGGACTTCCTGCATCTGGTGCTGGGAGTCGCGCTCAAATCTCTGGACATCCCGTTCTCGTTCTACAAGGAAGACTTCACGAACTTCTTTGGGTCGAAGGCGGCATTCATGCAGTATGAACGATCGTGCATCGCGAAACGCGCCGATGTTCAGGAGATGCTGCGGAAGATCACAGTCTGGCGACTGCAACTGTGGATTCAAGATGGATTGATTCGCCTGCCGGCAGGGATGACTCTGGGGGACATCCCGTTTGAGTGGGTGGCGCTGGGCATGCCTTGGTGGGATCCCGCCAAAGAGATCAAAGGCGATCTCATGGCGATCGGAGCCGGACTTGATAACCCGTACCGGGTTTGCAAAGAGCGGGGCAGAGGAGAGTTTGAAGATAACCTCCGCCAGATTGCTCGAGCGAAAGCTGCGGCAGAATCGTTGGGCGTCGAGGTCAACTTCAACGCCGACGTTTCTGCTCCAGCTGAACAAGACGACCAGCCCGATGAAGAGGCTGAAGACCAGACAGACGAACAGCCAATGGAGGATGACGATGCCAACAGCGATTGACCAAGCACCAGCATACTTCCGCTCTGCTGCGATTCATGCCGGTGTGCATCATGTTGCTCGCGATCTCGGGATCTTCGGCAAAGGCGTGATCACTGACATCTCAGTTATCACTGCCGGCGAGGCATTGGGGCATGATCTGTGGATTGACCAGGACTTTCTGTCGGACGTCGCAGATGCAATCAACGCTTTTGCGAACACCGACCTCGGAGGAGTGAAGGCTCGCCTGACACACCCCGGGTTGTCGTCCGATGGCGTGGCAACCAAGCTCGGTCGCGTGCGGAACGCTCGCCTCGAGGGTGATCAGGTCTATGCCGACCTGCACTTTCAGGAAGCGGCAACACGCACTCCCGATGGTGACCTCGCGGATTACGTGATGACTCTTGCGGAAGAAACGCCGGAAGACTTCGGATTGTCGATCGTGTTCGAGCATGACCTCGAGGCGGCTGATGAGTTTGTCGCCGAACACACATTCAACAATCGGTTTGTCTCGCCGGATGAACTGAACAAAAACAACTATCCGCATGCACGTCTTTCTGCACTGCGGGCTGTCGACGCCGTCGACTCTCCTGCTGCTAATCCTGCCGGGCTGTTTCAGCGAGGTCAGGAAGCAGCGGCAGAAGGCGAGGCGTTCCTTGAATACGTTTTGGGGTTGGACACGCTCAAGCCTCAGACGTCACGTTTTGGCGTGGATCCGGATCGTGCTTCGATCTTCGTGACACGCTTCCTTGAGCGTCACAATTTAACCCTCGTTGAGAAAGGTGGTGATCCAGTGGACACCGATGTTTCAACAGTGGAAGCCCCAGTGGACGCTCCCACTCGAGAAGACTTTGCTGCCGAACTTGGGCAGTATGTCGAAAAGTTTGGGTCAGAAAACGGTGCCAAGTGGCTGAGTGAAGGTGTGTCATTTTCTGACGCACTCGAGCTCCACATCGCGGCGCTCGAAGCTGACATCGAACTCAAGAACGAAAAGATCGAAGAGTTGGAAACAACTCTGAGTTCGCTCGATCGTGGCGATGAGGAAGGTGCGGAATTCGCAGACGACGATGAGTCGCCTGTTGAAGAACGCTCTCTCCGCAATCGCATCCGCATTCAAGGTCGAGCGTCCAACAACTAGGCACGTTGCTTCGTTGTTTGCTCTCCTGTTTCCTCACACTCTCTAGGAGTTTTTGATCATGGCTAACGACCTGTTAGCAGTTGCAGACTTCATCGCTGATGCTCTCGATGTCGATAAGACAATGACATCAGAAGTCCTCAACGCTTCTCCTCTTGTGGCTCGGTTGCCCATCGGCGACACCGCTGACGGATCCGAGACGCACAAGTACAACAAGTACACTGGCGCTCCGTCAGTCGGATTCCGTGCGGCCAATGCCGGACGGGACTACGACCACCCGGAAGACACCGTCGTGACTGCAACCTGTACCATCCTGGACTTCTCGTTCCGGGTTGACTACGCGGTTGCAAACGCATGGCGGCAGGGACCAGAAGACCTGATTGCTCGAGAGGCTGTTCGCCATCTCGGTGCTGCTCTGTTCAAGGTCGAACAGCAGGTCATCTACAGCACGTCTGCACTCGGTGACGCAAACGGGTTTGCCGGGTTCATCACGAACACGGACTACGATGCTTTGGCTGATGACATGGTCATCAACGCAGCAGGTTCGTCAGCTGACTTGCAGTCGTCCCTCTGGGCATTTAAGACTGGGTTCAATGATGTTCGCCTGGTGACTCCGTTCACTCGTGGCATCACCCTCGGTGATACCATCGTGACGGAAGCCAACGATTCCAACCACCCTGTGTACTACACCCCGGCTTCGATGTACATCGGGCTGCAGATGGGTGGCAAGTATTCTGCTGGCCGGATCGCGAACATCAACAGCGCGGATGACACCAAACCGCTGACTGACGACCTGATCTCTGATCTGTTGTCACAGTTCCCAGCAGGAATGGGTCCGGACTTCATGGTCTGCAACAGAACTTCTCTGAAGGATCTACAACAGAGTCGTACTGCGACGAACACCACAGGCGCGCCTGCTCCATTCCCTATGGATGCATTCAACGTGCCTCTGTTCACTACAGATGCGATCGTTCAAACCGAAGCCGTTGAAACGTAAGTCTGATGTCCTCACCACTTGAAACTGCTGTTCAGGCCGGCTTGGATGCCGTGAGAAAAGTACACGGAGCATCCGTGACTTATTCTCGCGGCGAGACAGATCTCACTGTCGCCCAGGCTGTGCAGGGGCGCACCGGCAAGATCACAATCGATGTCGGTGGAGCGGAACAAGTGGTCGAGGCGGCAGACTGGCTGATTAAGGTTTCGGATCTGTCTCCACTCGCTCCACCACAACCGGGTGACACGATCACTCGAGTGGTGGAGGGGGAGACTTATATCTGGACGGTGGAAATACTGGACTTGAGTGAAGCCGCGTGGGACTGGTCAGACACGTCTCGCACGACTTACCGAATTCGATCACGTAAGGACGGCGCTGCCGCCTACGAGGTTTCAGTCCCTACAGGGTTCGACCTGGCAGGCAACGAGTTGAAGTGATGCCGAAGGGCGTAGAATACTTTCAGATCCGGGGAGTCAATCAGACGATCCGGAATCTGCACAGAATCAACGGGGCATGCGCTCGCCCTGCTGTGGCATCGGGGATGAAAAAAGGGCTGGCGGTTATTCGCAAAGCGATTCGGAATGAGTGTGAGCATCCCAGTGTTCGCGCGACAGTCGTGAGTCGTTTTGTGCGAGGACGAAAGAAGAACAACAAGCTCTATGCAAAGGTGGGTTTCGGAGTAGGCAAGCGACGTCCTGGGCGATTCAACAAGAGTCGCGGAGTCGGGATGTCGACCTACAACATCCACTGGTATGCATTGGGCATGACCAAAACACAGAACAGACTTCAATACACAACCGGACGATACACCGGGCGAATGTGGACAAATAAGTCGCGACCGGAGCCGGTGCAGATCGGGTATCGGAAGAGTCGCCGAAGAGCAGTGAAGACCATGCGAGATCAGATGCAGCGAGTCTTCATTCAAAAGATGAAAAAGAGAATCAAGGTTCGCGGTTTCCGTGCGGGACTGGGAATCTGAAATCGACTGGCAGGTTGTCTGTCTTTCGTTGACAGCGTAACACGATTACGAAAGGTTAATCACAATGGCAAAAGTTGCCTCCAAAGGGACTGTCCTGTCGATCGATATCGCTACGACACTGACGGCAGTTGCCCAGTTGACCGATGTGAGTTATTCCGGCCTGGAGTCGGAAACTTACGATTGCACAACCCTGGACTCCGGTGTGTTCAAGGAACTAGGGCTCACCGGGTATTCTGAACCGGGCGAGCTATCGTTTTCCGGGTTCTATGACACTGCCAATGCGGGACATCAGAATCTCGGTGACCTGATTGCCACTCCGGCAGAAGCGTCTGCCCAGATTACGTTCTCGGATTCAGGCGTGATCTCTTTTGAGACTGCCGGCATGTCACTCGAGATCACTGCTGCAATGGCAGATGGGGTAAAGTTCTCCGCAACAGCGAAAGCGACAGGCGCTGTCACACTGCCATAGTCTGACAACTGCCTGCCAGCAGTCCTGAACGAAAATCAAAAACAATGAAGTGCAAACTACTCCAAGTGATGCAGGCATCGCCAAAGGCTAACGACGATGACTGCTTCGAAGAAGACGGTGTACGGTTCCTCAAGAAGGGTTCTATCATCGACCATCCGGATGCCTACAAACTTGTTCATGGCGGTTTCGCTGAGGCCGCCGATGATGAGTGCCGCGAGAAGGTCGCGACGATGAGTCCGAGGTCTCAGGGAACGCTCAAGAAGATTCATGACAGGATCATTCAGGAGCAGCGAGATTTCATTGACGAACTCGAAGACGAAGAAGACGAGGACGAACTCGAAGACGAGTGACATCTGTCGTCGTTTGTGATTTGCCTGCCAGCAAACTTACAACACAGAGGATTTGACAGTGTCACTGACTCGAGACCAATTTCTGAAACCCGTAGAGATCCCTCGAGAGGAAGTTCAACTTCCGGAACTCGGGGGATCTGTCTGGGTGAAGGGGATGTCCGCTGCTGACCGATCACGATTCGAGAAGGAATTTCAGACAGCGTCCGGAAAGTCCAGCAAACGCCGGATGGCAGAAGTGCGTGAGCGATTGGTTGTCGCCTGCGTCTGCGATGAGAACGGCAACAACATTCTGACAACTGCCGACGTCGAGGATATCGGCAAGCAGTCCATCCAGGTGATCGAACGCATCGTCAACGTCGCTCAGCGTCTTTGCGGCATGTCCAACGAAGACGTTGAACAGATGGCGGGAAACTCCGAAGAGACAGAAGGGGACAGCTAGCCAACGAACTGGCTCGATTGATCGGCAGTCTGCATCCGGACGAGATCATGGAGTCACTGACCAACGACGAGTTTGGCAGGCTCGAAGCCTACGATCAGGTCATGCCACTGGATCACTCAGCACGGATGCTGGGCCTGCTGACATTCATGGTCGGAAGTTACCTGGAGTTCAACACGGGTGAAGACGTCACACTTCGTGAGATCTGCATGCCGTGGTTGCCGGAATACAAAGAACAGATGCACACCGTGCCAAAAGAAGTCGCACCACTGATTCGAGAATAACATGAGCGTTGCAGGAAATCTTGTCATCAACCTGATGGGCAACACCCAACATCTGGCGAAGCAGCTTGCCAGGGGTAAAGGGATGGTGCGCTCGTTCGGCACTTCCTCGACGACCGCACTGACTCGGTTTGGCTCGCGAGCGACAATGGTGTTTGGTGCTGTTGGGACTGCTGCCAAAAAGATGGTCGGCGTGTTGGGATCTGTGGCGATGATCTTCGGCCAGGCGCTCACCGTGGGAGTGGGGTTGTCACTCGCCAAAACGATCCAGTACGACGACGCGATCAGAGCAGCAGGGGCAAGGTCTCGCGCGACCCAAAAGGAAATAGCCGATCTGGATGCGCGTGCGCGAATGTTGGGGAGGACGACGTCGTTCACGGCGAGCGAGGTCGCGAATCTCATGGAGGAATTGGGTAAGGGTGGATTCAAAGTTCCGGAGATCATCGATGTCACTGATGACGTGATGAACCTTGCTCGAGCGACCGGCACAGAAGGAACAATGGCAGCCGAAATGATGGCGGTCACGATGCGAGTGTTTGGACTGGCGACGAAGGATGCCGGGCGAGTCGCAGACGTGTTCACCGGAGTTGCGAATCGTACTCTGACCTCCGTGGAAGAACTGGCCGAAGGCTGGAAGTTTGCGGCGAAGCCGGCAGCCGATCTGGGGATGTCCCTCGAGGAAACAGCAGCAGTCATGGGGACGCTGTCACAGATCGGGCTGAAAGGTTCGATCGCTGGTACGGCAATTCGCCGGCTGTCGACGGTGAGTGCTGCCCAGGCTGACATGCTCAAGAAGAAATTCGGCATCGCATTCAGAGATGCTGCCGGCAATGCTCGCCCGCTGATTGATGTGATGGCGGACATCTCGGCTGCCACGCAGTCTCTGGGGTCGGCAGACCGCATGACGAAGTTCTATGAGGCATTTGGCCTGCGAGGTGTGACGGCAACCGGGGGGCTGGCTGACAACGTCGTGCAGACAGACCAGCTGGTTGCTGCATTGCAGGCTGCTGGAGGCGAGGCTGACAAGACAGCCAAACAGATGGATGCCGGCATCGGTGGATCCTGGCGGAAGTTCAAGTCTGCCCTCGAGGGGATGGCACTGATGTTCGGTGAAGTTCTCACTCCGGGTGCGATGAGCGCGATGGACAGTATCCGCGAGGCAATGAACTCGACGACCGACTGGATCTCACAGAACTGGCAATGGCTGTCGAACAAGATCGCTGAGTGGATTTTGATCGCTATGACGATCGGCGAGTTTGCGCTTAACAACTTCACTGAGATAGCCAAAGTGTCGGCAATGGAGTACGCACTTTTCTACGTGAAGGCGTTCAACCAGATCGTCTACTTCCTGACGACTGTCATCCCGGAAGCTGCTGGCTGGTTCGCTGAGAACTTTACGCGGATTGTGGGCAACGCTGCCGGCTGGGTGTATGACTCATTTCAGATGATGGCCGAAGGATTGCGGTCGATCTGGAGCGCCCTTCTCGACTGGATGTCAGGCAAGGGGTTCAACCCTGATTTCTCCGGAGTGAAGAGTGAGTTCAAGGCTGCTGCCCTCGATTCGTTTGAGTTACCGGAGCGAGTGAAGGGACAACTCGAGACGGATCTCGAGACTGCTATCGGTTCGGCCAAAAATAAGCTCGGGAGTGACCTGCAGACAATGCTGGGTGATCGCCTGGATGAGTTGCACCGCATGCAGGAAGCGGAAGCGGCGAAGAAACTCGATGACACCAAACCAGAGGATCCACTTGGCAAGACTCGCGAGACCGCAGACATCGCTGCTGGCCCAGAGGGGACGAGTGATGCGGCTGTCTCCGGCGCACAGATGCGAGGGAGTGCTGAAGCATTGATGACCATCCTGAACGCTCAGGGTGGGCGCACGGATGAAATGCAGTTGGCGATTCAGAAGAAGCAGCTGAAGGAAGCGAAGGCAGCTGCAGAAGCATTGAAGAAAGCCGCCAAGCAGAAGCCAGTTCAGATCAATGTTGTGGGAGTGCCTTAATGTCAGTCATCTTCAAAGGTGAAGACCACGAAGCTCGCAAAGGCCGGAATGATCTGGGTTCGCGATCATACACTCGCGTGTTCAAACTCGAGACGACCGCGATCAGCGATGACGTGTTTGACGTGGGTTCACACCCTTCACTGCCATCCATCGGTGACATCTATCCTCGAGACGCAGGTTCGTTCTGCCAGTCGCTGGATGTAGAGTGTGTCGCCGGCTGGAAACAGTGGCGAGTTACGGCAGAGTACGCGGTCTCTGAGGCTCCTAATCAGGGGCCTCCGGAAAATGATCCGTATAAGCTGTCCTGGTCATCAGAGATCTATCAGGAGCCGGTATTTCGCGAAGCCACAGAGGATCAGGACGCTGTCTGCAATTCTGCCGGCGACTACTTCGTGGATCCTGCTCCACAGAGAGACGCTGCTCAGCTGATCGCAAAGATCAAACAAAACTACCAGGTCATCCCACAAACGATTCTGACTCTGCAGAACACGGTAAACGAATCTGCCATTACTATCGGCGGATTAACAATCGATGCTCAGCTGGCAAAGATGACTCGCGTCGAAATCTCGTCGTTCAAACAGCGTGGCGATTATCGCTATTATGAAGTTTCCTTCGAGATCCACATTAAGAAAGAAGGATGGCGGCCAACGATTCTGGATGCTGGTTTGCGGGAGATTGACCCGAACGATGAGACTAAGCGCATCCACATCAAAGATGATGAAGAGGTTGAGATCACGTCGCCAGTCCCGCTGGACGGTGAGGGCAAGAGGTTGGTCAACCCAAGTCCATCGACAGCACGGTTCAAGACCTTCCAGATCTATGCAGAGGCTGACCTCACTGTTCTTCCAGGGGTTTCTTGATGCCGTCGATCCCGACAGATGAGTTGATGGTCTTGATCGTGCGAACGGTGGAGGACTACCTGCGCCGGACTAAAGGTAGCGCGGGAGTATCCGGTAAGTACAATGGACGTCCGATTCGCTCGCATTGGGCATTAGCGACATCCGCAATTAGTAAGGCAAGCAACGGCGCAACAGCACCAGGAAGCGGGACAGCAGAAATTCTGAAAGAGGATTCCAGTGGTAATCTGATACGAACTGGAATCGAGAAGACGATTAAGAACAGATATGAAAACATTCAGGTTGAAGAGGACACATTGATTCGGATTAAGAATCCGGGTGGAGAGTGGATGCTCGAGACTGCTGATTGTGGTCCCATGGAAGAACCCCCTGCAGAGTTGGGGGGATAACATGCTCCTTGGACACTGTTGTCATTGCAAGGGTGAGCCCTTGCCAGGAGACATAAATCTCCGAGCATTCAGTAAAACTGATGGGCAAGTTTTGTGGGAAGACTCTGCTATTGTGCTAGGGGGCGCGTTTAATCCAGGTGTTGCTTCATTTGGCAACACAATTCTTGCGATGTCGTGGATCCCTGACTACGAAGAAGAGTTTGAACTACTGGGAACAGGGTGTGAGAATCCGGACATTGTCACGCTTAATGAAGATCTCACGTCAGATGTAAAGTCTGACATGCGTAACTGGATCCTCAAAAATCGTCTGATTGATAGAGTGACGGGAGATAGTCAATGGTTGCCAGGTGAATATGCTGTATCTGCATTTCGCGATGAAGAGTTGAACGACTGGACAGGTGACCCTAACAGTGCAGAGTTTGAGCGAATTAATGCTGAAAGTGGATTTGCATTCAGGACACGAGGTTTAAGAATTCCCGTGTCAGCAGCAATGAGTGGATACTCAATAGGTGGTCTGTGGCAGCGGCAGAATGTTGCGACTAAACATCGAGTCTGGGCTTACAACTCTTATGACGCAAAAAACAAGTACAAGAAATACCACATCGATCCAGTCTTGCAGTTACATGGGGTGAAGTTCAAGTTCACTGTGCCAGCGTTTGAAGACGCTCCAGCTCAAATCCTTGAGTTTTTGAATACTGACTCTGCTGCGGCACTTGAAGCAATGCTCAATGCAGTCCCGCAAATAGAATCAGCGACAGTCAGTGGCGGGCCGTTTTCCACTGACCGACTCATCATCGAAGTGACATTCTACGCGGGATCTCAGCGACTGGTTAATTGGACACAGCAGAGGTTTGGGCAGTTTCAAAGTCATAATTCTATTGTCTGGTATGAACATCCGGGCAAAATTACGCACTGGTTTGACTATAAGGATGCTGGCTATCCAACATTTGGAAGCACTCGCCCTGTGATGATGGGCAACGGCAACTTCCATGTGATAACACGGGATGAAGAGGTCAGCCCGAATTACATCATGTATGAGTTAAGCGGGCAGGATTTGAGCCAAACAGGCAAGTCCTATGAGATCGGAGCAGACGCGCCAACGTCAAATGATCCTCACGCAACAGTGTTTAAGACGTGTCGTCTTTACCGAACAGAGTTACAAGACTCAATCCGCATGGGGATTAGTGTTGCACCGAACGACTACGGAGTAGGTTCGATAGCGGGAACACTGCACTTAAGTCAGGACGATTGGTCAGTGATTGATTTCGAGATGTCGAGCCCTAACTGGCATCTGAACAATTATGACTATTTTCAAGAGCAGAAATATTTAACCACAACTATCGAGTCTCCAGGGCATCTGCGAGATGAGAGAGCCGATGTCTGGTCACAAATTAAGTACATCAATGATGGACTGGGACAGAGACAGGGTGGGGGGGTCGGCCAGTTCAAGGCACCCGGATACTACGCTTGGCGCTGGTTGTCAAATGGAGATGACATATCACGGTCAACCGGCTACCCCGCAGATTTGTGTGACGCATCTCATGCTTACAGCATTTATGGGTTCCAGGAAACATCACTTGAGCCAAGCGGTGGAGTCACCAATCTGCACCAAATCGCGTTTAGTACAATTTACGCTCGCACGTATTGGCCGTTTGGTGATTGGGCAAATACGTGGCATGCAGACAAAACTGAATGGACAATTGTTCCACCTACGATGAGTCGATACAAGATCACAGGAGACACAAAGTGGCGGATCAAGGTTGCTGGAGGCAGCACGGCATGGATGGACTGGAATGTCTCAGAGGCAGCAATGCAGGCGGCAGTCACGGACACTTTTGGAACATACTACAAAAGAAGTCGTAGTGGTCCGGATGAGTATGTGCCTACGGTAGAGTGCCGATTGCAACTCAATAATGGTGTGCCGTGGGCGCATGATGTAATGACATGGCAGAACGGCCTTATTATTGAGGCTATTCATGGGTCGACAAAAGAAAACCCCGTTGGATGGTGGGACAACGTGGCAGCAGATGGATGCGTAGGGCATTACACAGACACGACTTTTTACACGGCTGCTGAAAATGCTCAGCGATGGGCCGCTGCGTGTTATAGCCTCTCAGCCTACGTTTCGATTGAGATAAAAAATGCAACTCCTATGTTTAAGGCTGGGCATGTCATGTCAGTTGAATTGTCTACAGGAGCTAAGCGATGGTCGCGACAGTTCGGAGAAACTACGATACCAGCAAGCGGCGGAAATCCATCGCAAGTTGTTGCGGCTGATGGCGATCTGGTGCAATCCGGCACTACCATCGTAGGATATTCACATGACAAGTACATGATTCGCGAACTAGAGGCAGTTGTGTTGTAAGGCTGCATTGTTAGCTACTTACTTTATCATTGACAGGGTAGAAAGCCGAAAACAATGTTCGCGACAGTGGAAGCACTCGACTGGTCGAATCTTAGCGCGTTGGGAACACTGATGGCGCTGGTTTTGTGGTTCGCTACAAAAGGGCTGCCGTCAATTATGGAGAAATGGGAGCGGCAGGCGCAGATTGCACGTGAAGACTTCAGAGTGTCGATCGAAAGACTTGTGGAAGATTCCCGGCAACAGCGGCAGGAGTTCCGTGAAGAATTGGCGGCGCATCGAGAACAGTCGTCGCGGCTTGCGTTGTCGGGTCATGACACGGTCAAAGGGCTGACG
>Ga0180434_10005477_pt1 | contig 14924 bp, 18 predicted proteins | sample SS_ome_7_FD_132453 | JGI IMG/M metagenome (GOLD analysis project Ga0180434, IMG submission 132453) | Hypersaline lake sediment archaeal communities from the Salton Sea, California, USA - SS_1_D_2 metaG | ecosystem: Environmental > Aquatic > Non-marine Saline and Alkaline > Hypersaline >...
AGGCGTGCCCATGTCCCCGGCGTGGCCCGTCGTCTGGGCTCCCATGTCCGCCGTCTTCTCGACCGCGTCCCGGACGTTCCCGTCCGTGTCGCCCTGGTCGGTCAGGCCGGCTCCCTGGACGTTACCCGGCGCACTCCCCATGCCCTTGTAGTCTCCCATCTCTCTCCTCCTTTGCGCGGACTCTCCCGCTCCATGCCGCCGGAGGCCCAAAACCATACAAAGCCCGACGCTTTGTGTTGTTGTCGAACGCGGGCACACGGCATGCTGAGTGCGATAGTCATCTGCCGCGACAGGTCGGGGTACACCGCGAGGTGCCTCGCGTCCCTGACGAGCCAATCCGCCGGATTGGGCCACGACTTCGAGATTGTGGTGGTCGAGCAGGGCTCAGCGAGCCTGGGGCTCGCGTCCGGCCTGCCTGTGACATACATCGGCCTCCCGTACGGCGACACGATCAACAGGGCCTGGCTCTGCAATGTCGGGGCAAGGGCCGCGAAAGGGGAATGGCTTTACCAGGTCGATTGCGACATGATCCTGGAGCGGGACGCGATCCGCAAGATTCTCACTTGGGCGGGCGGGGGGCGGAGCGCTTCTACGCGACAACGGGTCTCCGGGACCTCTCCGAGGCGGAGACGGTGACGGCTCAGGCGGACCACTCCCTGGAGCCGGACGCGAGTTGGGGCATCCCACACGGCCACGACGGCGGGGCGGGCAACCCCATCCTGTTCCCGGCGGACTTCTACGCGGAGCTGGGCGGCTACGACGAGGCGTTCCGCGGGCACGGCTGCCAGGATTTGGACATGCTGGAGCGTGTCAAGGTCGCGGGAGGCAGGCTGACGACCCTGCCAGTGGCGGCGTGGCACCAGTGGCACGGGGTGACGCCGAAGCGCACGGCCGTCCTGCCCAACTGGAGGCGGTACCGCAAGATGCGGCGGCGGATGCGGCGGGATCCGGGGCTGGCCGTCAGGAACGGCGGCAAGTGGGGTTTGCGGGACACGAACGGCGGAGATCTCCCGGCTGGGTAGGTCTTATGATCTTTTTGGGTGCGCGTCGCATGGGAGCGAGGAGTTCGCGTGAACGCGGCGGCTTGAGCTAGGAGGAGCTATGGCAGTCAATGTACCGGACAGGAACGACGATCAGGTGAAGGTCACTGGCGCGGAGCTCGACCAGGTCGTCGAGAACCCCGAGAACTCGGATGGCGGCCTGAGCAAGGCCGAGCACGAGACCGTGGACACGGCCAGGGTGCACGACCACGGCATCACACCCAAGGACCACGAGAACCAGTCGGCGCAGAGGATCATCCGGCAGGACGTCAAGAAGGCCGGCAACCCGTCGCCGGGGCTCAACGGTCCGGAGATGGACGACGGCGGCAAGACCGGCGGGACCCTCCTGAGCTACGACTAGGCCGTGGACTTCGAGCGGATAGTGAAGGAGGCCGTGGCCGGCCTGCTGAACCCATTGCGCGAACGCCGGGACTACGGCGGCAACGAACTCGACAAGCGTAAGCGCTGCGAGTGCGGGCGCAACGAGGAGTGCGAGTGCGGGCGCAAAACCGGCTCCAAATGGGTATACGAAAACCACACCGTCAGGCCGGACGGCACGCCCGCGACCGACAAGTTCGTCTGCGACGCCTGCTACGAGGCGAGGTACCGGGAGCAGGTCGAGGCCGGCTGGCCGTCTGAGCTGTTAATGTCCGAGAGCGACGGGAGCGTCCCCTGCGCGGACTGCGGCAAAAGAGGGGCTCACAGAATCTCATAGCCAAGAGTCGAGACCAGCGGCGCAGAGAGCCGCCTGCGGAAGAGATCCATCAGTGCGCCGTCGAACCTCGCGAGGTATTTTTTGCCCGTGTAGTACGACGGGTCGAACGGCTTGTTGGTCTGCCCCATGCCCCAGCTTAGGTCGCTCCGCCTCGCCATGCGGACTTCAGCGTTCCGATAGCCCTCGTCCCGCTTCGCGAGCCGCAAGCGGGCGGCGAGGCGATCCAAAGCGGCGTCCAAATCAAGCAGCAAATCCTCGTATCGGACCATGGCAGCAAGCGGGCGCTGCGAAAGCGCGTGCCAGTTGGCGTGCAGCGAGTTCCAGAGGCCCACCCCCTCCTCGGGCGTCATGGCCAAATCGGGCCGCTTCGTCTCCACGAACCTGGAGTAGCTGTCCCACCAGGCGTACGGATTCTTGACGGTTGCCACATACCTCAACTCGCCGGATGCGGCAGCCCGGCGCAGATCGTCGGTGACCATCGCGAGCAGCCTTCGCTTTTCGGCTTGGGCGGCCGGGCCGTGAGACGCGTCAATCCAGTCCGCGCCGCTCCAGTCGATGGTGTCCGGATGCGGCCCGTGCTTCCAGCCAAGCACCTCGGACAACACCTGCACGCCGTGGAAATTCTCCTGGAGCAACCAGCGCGTGTAGTTAGTACCACTGCGCTTGGCGCCATACTGCTTGATGTAAATCATCTCGACACCTCGCCCATGAGCGCCCACACCGCCTCCCCTGTGCTGGGCAGCGAAGCGTAGTCATCCGGGAACCACTCCGCCTTGAGTCGATCCAATGTGCTATTGAAGAGGGCGCGGTCGCCGCGAAGCATCTCCACTTTTCGCGCCAACTCCGTCGACGTTACGGCGTAACCCGGATTGAACGCCCCGAAATTTACGCGCGACACTATCTCGTCCACGGCCGTCTCGCTGAACTCAATCGTGTGGCCCAATCCGTTCACGAGTGTTCCGCCGCCCGGCGGCAAATACAGCACGGGCATGCAACCGAACAGGAGGGCGTCCAAGAGCGAACTGCTGCCGCATGAGAGATGGAACTTTGCGATATCCGCGCAGTACTTTCCGCCGCGCGGCGACTCGAAAATAGAGGGGAGCCTGACGGTTCCCTTCTTGACCGCGCGATCCGAGACATTCCACGGCTTGTACCATACGGTTCTGAAGAGCCCGGGGTACTCGAACTCCACATCTTTCGCCATGCGACGACTCATAATGGGATGAGACGAACCGATCAGCACGGCATCTTCCCAGGGCGATGCGCCTGACATCGCGTACTCCGGATAGTCGGCGTCGAGCTTGTTCCACTTTGCCATCACCGATCTGTAGCCAGCCTGTTTCAGAGCCTGCCGGTGCTTTTTCTGGAAACTCACGACACCCAATGTCTTTCTCCGAATCCCTCTCTCCGGCTCCGGGGCAAGCAAATCGTGCTCCAGGAAAACATACCCTAGCCGCGGGGTCACGCGCTTCTGGAACCTGTTCATTCGCTGGCTCTTGCGGCAATGGATGCAGAGCACGATCACATCATAGCGATTCTGACAACGCCTGACGAACCGCCTGTCCGCGAATATCGTGCTGTCCGGACAACCCGGATGACTTTCCCGTTCGGTTGTGTCCGCGACAATGAGCGTCTCCACATCGCAGCCGCGGTCTTCCAGGAATCGCACAACATGGTCGTACACCGTCTCGAACATGGCTTGCACCACGAACAGCACCCTTTTCGGGACGAAAATGCGCGACAATGCCGCGGCGCGCGGCGCGCGGTGCGGGCGGGCACTCATGATGGACATCATGGACGCCTCCAAGCTCAATGCGTCGTCGAACTTCCCGGCTATCCGCCATTTCTCGCCTAGGCCCGGATCGTGCGGCGACTCGTCCTCCGAGCCTGCGGGGCAGCTCCAGCCGAAATCTATGAGCTTGATGACGCCGTCCGACACCAGCAGATTGCCGGGGCGGATGTCCCTGTGGCTGCATTGTGCCGACCGCAGGGACTTCAAAATCTCCCTGCACTGCTCTCGCCAGTCGGGCGGGACGGTGGCGGCGGTGATATGCTCCCCGCACCAAGTCATTTCAAGCCACCTGCGCCTGACATTCAGCCGTTTCAGCCTCGGGAAGTGTCCCTGCGGATCGTGCGCGGCGATCTTCTGCAACCAGCGCGCCTCGTTGTGTATGAGATCGTGCTCAAGGTAGCTTGTCTGCCTCTTCCAGACCAAGCTGTCGCGGTACGCGATTTCTGATGTCTGCGCCATTCCACCCCCTACGGCGTGTCGAAGCCCAACTCGCGAACCACCGCGATATCCGCTGAATCCAGGTCGGAAAGGTCATGCTTCCGGTAGCGACCAATCGTGGGGGGCGTTTGTACCATGGCCACCAACTTGTCGATTTCGCCGAGCCCCAACGGGCGGCCGAGGAAACCCGCGAGATCCGAGATGTGCCGGCGAGGGTCAGCGCAGAGCTCGTCGAACAGGATCACATGGCACCGCCGGCCTAGCATGCGTCTCGCGTTCGACACCGCAACGCGGTTCGCGCATGCCCAGTAGTGCAGCGCGGCGCGGGGCATGCCCTGCGCCAAACGCGGCATCTCGCACCCGTACAGGCTGCCCCATAGTTCCAGTTGCTTTTGGTTTGAGCTAAAGGCCATGTCGAGACCGTTGCGGATCACATGTATGTACTTCAGTTCCGGGAAGTACGGGCAGATGTGCTCCAGGAAAATGTGCGTGTTGGGTTCTTTCCACCCCCAGCCGATGCAACCTTGCGGCATGCGCGAGCGGAGGATGGTTCGGACCTGCCGGCGGCCCGCGCCCATGCCAAGTGCCTGCGGGTAGGATAGGATTTCGCCGCTGGCTTGCTCGACAAAATCCACCTCCCAAGGCTCGGCTCGCGACCGCAGGCCTCGGGTCATGGCCTTCTCGAAAACGCTCAGGGCTCGCCGTATCTGGTGTCCCCTTGCTTCGTCGTCCGCGCCGATGTACCATCTCGGACGCTTGAAAAGCAGCGTGAACCAGAGGTTGTCCATGGACTTGTTCAGATCGCTGCCAATGTACAGCCCTAGTCCCTGAATCAGGCTGGCGACGACTCGCGTGCCGCTGCCGCCGACTCCCCCCACCGCGATGGGGCCGGGCAACGATGTATCCGACATCGACATCGGCCTACTCCCGACCCCAGCACATGAATAACGGGCGGCGGAACCACCGACCGCGGGGTACACCGAGCCTCACGACATTGGCATAGCCGCTGCGCGCCAGTATCTGCTCCGGCGTCATGTCCACCACATCCCCGGCCATCCCGTCCCCCTTGCCGGAGGCCGTGTCGAAGAACAGCACATCGCACCGCTGCGACACCTCGGCGAGCTTCGCCAAGGCGGCGTCCCGCCCGTGCAGCTTCCAGACCCACATGAATACGGAAAGCCAGATGCAGAAATCGCACTCCGGCACGGGGAACTCGGCAACATCCCCGCAGATAAACGAGGTGTTTTCGGCGACCACACTGTCGCCAATCGAGAGGCGCCACTCGCGGACGGCGTCCGCGACACCGATTGCCGCAGGGTCGTAGTCCACGCCGACCATCTTCGCGCCAGCGAGAGCCAGGCGGAACGAAAGCCCGCCGACAGAGCATCCGAGATCGACACCGGACTTCCCTTTGAAATCGTATCGCGACGCCATGAGCCTGAACCGATGCCTGTTCCCTCGTCGGTGCGCCGCCATGCCTGACAGCTCCGGGAACGGCAAATCATGGTAAAGCATGCCGCGTTCCACGGACGAGCCATCGCAACGATTCTCAGCCAGGCGGCTGGCGGCTTCTCTGATGCTGTCGAGCATGTTCCCTCCTTACAAAACCCACGGGTTAAAACAAAAAAAGGCGACGCTGTGTTGTTTTCCTGCTACCAGCACGGGCATGTTGGATGTGGTGATACTCGCAGCAGGTCGCGGCACGAGATTCGGGCGCGGACTTCCGAAGTGCCTTGTGCAATTCCGCGGAAAAACGCTGCTAGAGCGTCAAGTCGCGGCGGTGCTGGGCGCCTGCCCCGGCCTGGATTCGTGGAGGGTGCGTGTCGTCACCGGCTACAGGCACGACCTAGTCGAGCAGCATGTCGCGGAAACACAACTGGGCGTCAGTCTGGTGTTCAACCCGTTCTGGGACTCGGCCGGCATCCTCGGCTCGGCCTGGGCATCGCTGCCGCATGTCGGTTCCGAGGTGCTTCGGCTGGACTCCGACCTCCTGTTCTCGGATTCCTCCGAGCTCGCCCGGCTACTGGCGGCGGACACCACCTCGCTGTGCCTGGGGCACAGCTATCGCCCGAGGACGACTCCGCTGGCTCGCGTGCGAGGCGGGCGCGTCGAGTCAATCTCGCTGGTTGACGACTACGAGGGGCCGGGGGAGTGGCTCTGCGCGGAGCTGTACAGGGGGGGCGATTACGCGAAGGTGGTACGATCCTCGCCGGATCTCATCGCGGGCGGGCACTACTTCAGGGCGATGAACCGCTCCATACTGGCGGAGCCGCCTTACCCTCTCGCATTCTGGATGTCCGGCGCGTATGAGATGGACAGCGAGGAAGACCTGTCCCATGTCGAGCGGATGCTTGGCTAAACCTAGTCAAGACGTTAGCTAACCCTAGACAAGACGAAAACGAACTGCCTTGTGCCGAATTTGCTCTCGATCTCGTCCGGCCATATCCTTCCGGACTCCAGGATGTTGTGCCGCCGGCTAAGCATCGCGGTGAGGTTGGGCACCGTCCTGTAGATCGCCGCGTATTCGGCGCCCAAGGCCTCGGAGTACGTGCTCACGACCTCGTCCTCCGGTAACATCGTGCACGGCGACCGCAGTATCACCTTCTTGGCCGGCACGGCGGCAAGCAGGCGGTGCACATCCGCGTCGGAGAAGAGGTACGGCGTGACACCGAGAAGCACGGCCACATCAGTTTCCGGAATCGCGGGCAGGGGGTCTCGCGACTGATCCCACATGTGGAAATCGGAGATGCCAGAAACCTCTCGCATCGCCATCATGGTGCCGCCGTCGCCGCATCCGATGTCGATGATGCTCTTGGCGTCCGCGATGCGCTCGGCGATGAAGTTCAGGTCCCGAAGCCGCCGTGCCTTCGTCTGGTGGTTATAACCCGATCCCAGGAACGCGTTCTGCCGCGACCGGGTCCAGAATTTGCGAGCCACCCCCCGGAGCGCCTCCATGCTATCCATGCCGTCACCTCCAAAGGGGCGGCAGGGGCTGAAGACAATACTAGGACGCCTCGTCCAGAAGCCTCCTAACCCTGTCGAGTTCGTCGTCGGTGTGGACCACCCCGCCGGAGTTGATGTCCAGGTACCACTGTAGAACCTCTCGCCGGGTCTCCAGGCTGTTGATGTGGAAGCGGAGCGTGGGGTTGAAGGGCTCGTCGGCGAAGTCCCTGCGGAAGTGTCCGCCGAATACCGGGACCGTCCCGGCCATGAAGCCGAGGCACGCCGCCAGTCGCTGCTTCCCGTCCACGAGCTCGAACGGCCCCCTGAAGGAGCCCATCCAGCCCGGGCAGTTGAAGTAGATGTCCCTTGAGGAGTTACCGCCCCGCAGGAGGAACTCGACATAGCGGGTTTGCTGCTCCGGGGTCCAGACATGGACCCGCTGGAAGTCCGGCTCCATGTCGAGCGGACAGAGCTCCTCCTCCTGGTACGACCTGATGGCCTCTGGCAGCATGTGCAGGAGGTGGTCACAGGTGTACCCCGGACGACTCATTTGCGGGATGTCGGCGAATTTCATCTCAATGCCCATTCGCGTTGCGCTTTGTTCGGTGTGCTGGCCGCCAGCGCCCGTCGGAACGCGCCCTTGTGCGCGTCCCCGTACCTTTTGGCGATGACCTCCAGTGCCCTGCGCTTGCGCTGTCCCTGCGATCGCAAGGTCGGCCCGGCAAGCACCCATTCGCACAGCCCGGTTGTTCCCATGTCGCTCGCGTTCATCTTCCACACCTCGCGAGGAACTCCGTCTCGTCGATGACCTCAACACCCAGCGACTGGGCTTTAGTCAGCTTCGACCCGGCCTTATCGCCAGCGACAACGAACGTGGTTTTCTTCGTCACCGAGCTGGACGCCTTGCCGCCCAGCTCCACGACGAGGGTCTCAGCCTCTTTCCGCTTCATCGTTTCGAGCGTACCAGTGACGACCACCGTCTTGCCCGTCAATGATGCGGAGCCCGTTGGTGGAGCCTCCTTCTCCGGCTCGGTCATGTTCACGCCCGCAACCCGCAGGCGGTCAATGACTGCCGCTCCGGCGTCGCTGTTGAAGAACTGCTTCAGCGAGCCGAGCATCGCCGGGCCGACCCCGTCCACGCCCGGGTCCCCTTGGCTGGCGCTCCTGACCGCCTCCATCGTGCCGAACTCCCCGGCGAGCAGCCTGCCCGCCGTGCGCCCGACAAACCGGATGCCGAGCGCGGGCAGCAGCCGCGACAGCGGCTGCGACTTGCTCGCCTCTATCCCCGCCAGCAGCTTCTCCACGCTCCTCTTCCCGAGGCCCGGTATCGCGGCCAGCGCGTCCGCCTTGCCCTTGAGCAGGTAGAGGTCGGCGAAGTCGCTCAGGAACCCCTTGTCCACAAGCATCTCAATCAGCTTCCTGCCCGCGCCCTCGATGTCCATCTGGTCGCGGCCACAGAAGTTGATGAGTCGCTCCTTGAGCTGCGCCTCGCACATGGGGCTGAGGCACTTGATCGCGACCTCGCCCTCGTCCTGCCCGACCTCTCCGCCGCACGCCGGACAGGCGGCGGGCCGCTCGATCGGCCTGGCGTCGGCCTGGCGCAGCCCCTCGACCACGCCGACGACCTGCGGGATGATCTCCCCGGCCTTCTCGACAATCACGGTGTCCCCAATCATCACACCGAGGCGCTCAATCTGGTCCCAGTTATGCAGGGTCGCGTGCCGGACGGTCGTCCCGGCCAAGTCCATCGGCTCCATGTTGGCGCGCGGCGTGATATTGCCCAGCTTGCCGACCTGATAGTCAACGCTGACGAGCACGCTCTGCGCCTGATCGGGCGCGAACTTGTACGCGATGCACCATTTGGGGTGGCGGCTGGTTGCGCCGATCTCGATGCGCTGCGCCAGCGAGTTCACCTTGATGACCAACCCGTCGGTCTCGTAAGGCAGGCCGCGGCGGCGCTCGTCCCATTCACCTATCTTCGCGATGACGGCCTCGATGTTGGCGCACGTATCGGCGTATTGGCTCACGGGGATTCCCCACCCGGCCAGCTTGGCGAAGACCTCGCGGTGCGTCCCACCGAGCCCGGCGCCTGCGCCGAGGCTGTGCGCGACGAAGACGAGGCCGCGGTCGGCCACCTTCGCGGGGTCTAGCTGCTTGAGCGTCCCGGCGGCGGCATTGCGCGGGTTGGCGAACGCCTCTCCCCTCTCCGCCTCGCGTCTCTTGTTGTACTCGGCGAAGTCGTCGGTCGGCCAGACAATCTCACCCCGGACCTCAAGCACGGCGGGTATGCCGTCGCCGACAAGGCTGAGCGGCACCGAGCGGATTGTCCGCACGTTCAGGGTGATGTCATCGCCCCTCTTGCCATCGCCGCGCGTGAGCGCCTGCACTAGCACGCCACCCTCGTACCGCAGCGACACGGCGACGCCGTCGATCTTCGGATCCACCACATACTCCCACGACTGGTCGCCGAGGACTTTCCCCACTCTCGCGGCGAACGCCCGGAGCTCGTCGGCGCCGTATGTGTTGTCCACGCTGAGCATGGGGGCGGCGTGGGCGACGGTCTCGAACCCGTCCAGCGGCTGCCCGCCGACGCGCTGGGTCGGAGAGTCCGGTGGGATCGGCTCGCTCGATGCGCCCTCCAGCTCCCGCAGGCGCACCATGAGCGCGTCGTACTCCCGGTCACCAATCTCTGGGCGGGCGGCGACATAGTAGAGGTAGTCATGCCGCCGAATCTCGTTTCGCAGTCGCTCCATATCGGTCATTGCGTTGTCTCCATTCAGAAATCGAAGCCGAGGTTCAGGCACTTCTCCAGATCGGCCATCATCATCTCGCCAGCGTCGAGGACGCGGCTCGCCCAAGCCCCGAGCCAAAGGGATTGCCCGGACCTGACCTGCCGCAGAAAACGCCGGAGATCCCTGTCTAGTTTGATCCTCACTCCGAATCCTCCTGTCCATGCGGCTTGACCTGCCACGACGGCACGCTCGTCGCCGCCGCGAAGAACGCCTCGGAATCCCGGGAGTATCCGGCCAACTGGATGTCGAGGAAAGCAATGGGGCTCCCGGGCTGGCTCACCCGGTAGACCCGCCCCCACTCGCCCGTGCGGCCGCTGATGCGCTGGTTCGCGGTCAGCTCCACGAGATCACCCACCTCGAAGATATGCGTCTCGCTTCCGTCTTCATGGCGTTTCGTCTTCATGCCATCCCCTGCCCCGGATCGACGACGCCTACGGAAATTCCGAGTCCGGTAACACCGGGGGGCGTGTACAATCCGACCATTGTACGCCCCGATCGCGGCAGAATCAAGCCTTTACTTCCCGGGCGGGCGGGCGTACAATCCCGCAAGAGAATCTACGAAAAGGGAGCGGACATGAGCGAATTCGCGGACTTTGGCCTGGGCGACCCCATCCTCCAAGGGGTGGAGGGGGCGGGCTTCGGGTCGCCCACCGACATACAGGTGGAGCTGATACCCGCCATCCTCGGCGGAGGCGACGCACTGGGCCAAGCGCGCACCGGGACCGGCAAGACGGCGGCCTTCGCGCTGCCGATGATGGAGCGGATGGCCCCCGAGGACGGGCTCCAGGGAGTGGTAGTGGTCCCGACGCGGGAGCTGGCCGTGCAGGTGGCCGGGGAGTTCCGCTCGCTCGGCAAGTTCACTGGCCTGTCGTTCACAACCGTCTACGGCGGGGTGCCAATGCGCCCGCAGATATCGGATCTGCGCGGCGGGGCCAATGTGGCCGTCGCCACGCCGGGCAGGCTCCTCGACCTGATGCGCCGCGGGGCCATCGACACCCGCTGCGTGAGGTTCACGGTGCTGGACGAGGTCGACCGGATGCTCGACATCGGGTTCATCGACGACATCAGGCAGATAATGAGGGCGATGCCCCGCAAACGCCAGACGATCCTGGTCTCCGCGACCGTGGATGATCCGGTGAAGCGCCTCGCGCGCGAGTTCGCGTCCGACCCCACGGAGATCGACGTCTCTCGAGACGAGCTGACCGTCGGGGAGGTCACGCAGTTCTACTGCACGGTGGGCGGCAGGCAGGACAAGCACAGGCTCCTGCTGGCGCTCATCGCCCAGGACAAGCCGGACTCCGCGATTGTGTTCACCAACATGCGCGTGACGGCCAGGAAGGTGGCCGAGAGGCTTCAAGCCGACGGGGTGCTGGCCCAGGAGATACGCGGCGACCTGGACCAGTCCCGCCGCGAGAGGGTGATGGCGAAGTTCAGGGACGGCCGCATCCGCATCCTCGTGGCGACCGACGTGGCGGCGAGGGGCATCGATGTCGCGGGCGTGACGCACATCGTGAACTACGACATACCGCTCGACGCGGAGAGCTACGTGCACCGCATCGGACGCACCGCGAGGATGGGCGCGGCCGGCAAGGCCGTGACGTTCGTGACCCGCGAGGAGGGGCGCCAGCTCACGCAGATCGAGATGCTCGTCAACACGCTGATCGAGGAGGCGAGGTACGAGGGCTTCACGCCGAGCCAGCCGCGCGAGGAGAAGCCCGCCGCGCCCCCGCCGGAGCCCGAGCCCGAGGGGCCGGCGCGCCCCCCGAAGACGCTGGGCAGCAAGTTCAGGACGAGGCGCAGGCGCAGGTTCCCGTAGCGTCGCCGGCTCGATAAGGTTTTCACGAATTTGTCCCCGTCGTGAGCAAATACCACACTGCGCTCAAGCTGCTGACCGCGAGACCGTTCGGGCCGGACGAGCTGTCGTACGGGCCGGCCGTGCTGGAGGAGGGCGAGGAGTACGCCGACCTCCCGCCCTGCCCCCGCGTGCTTGTGATCGTGGACGTGCAGGAGGAGTTCAACATCGCCATCAAGTTCGACACCAGGGCCTTCCTGGCCTGGCTCCGCAAGTGCAGCGAGGCCGGGACGGAGTTCCATGTCGTGTACGACGAGCTGGGCGACGAGCCGGGCATGTTCGCGGAGCTCGGGCCGACCTACTACGCCAAATGCTACGGGGCGGACCCGTATGAGGGGGTGGTCAACAAGGAGACGGGCGAGGAGGTGGACGCCTCCGAGGCCGAGGACGGCGTGATCTACCACGACCCGGCGGCCAGGCTGGACATATTCATGTCGTCCGGCCACGAGTGGCAGCACGTGTACCCGGACATGGTGGAGCTGGCCGACGCCCTGAGGGGGCGGGGCGACGTGGTCCTGGTGGGCGGCGCGGCGAACGAGTGCCTGCGCGACATGACGCACTGGCTGGACATCAGCGGCATCGACTACCGTCTCGAACAGGAATTCGTGTACGGATAACGCGCAAACGCCGCGAGGCCCATCAGAAATCCAAGTGGCTTGTCCCGCGATACCGCGAGTACCGCACGCCGGGCGGTGCGACAACCGCAACAGCCCTCTCCGCGGCCGAGGCGCCGTGCCATCGCAGCAGGTGCCCCCCAACGGCGCTGCCGAGGCCCACCGGCACCGCGTTGCCGATCTGCTTGTAGACGCTCGCGAGGCTGCCCGAGAACCGCCAGTCCGACGGGAACTGCTGCACCGCCGCGTACTCCTCGACGGAGAGCGGGCGATCCTCGTCCGGATGGCACAGGCAGGTGGCCTTCTGGGTTGGGCTGGTCAGCAGCGTGGGGCACGGCTTATCCCACGCCACACGGCGGTAGAAGCCGACCTTACCTCCGCCGGACCGGTACGCACCGCCCAGAGCCTCCTCGTGCAAATCCCGGGGCAGATTCCGCCAGTTCTGGCCGGGGCCGAGCATCCGCAGGAAGCGGATCGCCTTGCTGGAGAACGAGCCGTGGTGCGACGATTCGACATCGGCGACGGCCTCCCGGAAAGTGACCCAAGGCAGCTTCCCGTCGCCATGGGTCGGCGGTACGAGCGGGATCGGGCCAGCTCGCGACGCCAGCATGACAACCCGCTCCCTCCGCTGCGGGACGCCGTAGTTCGCCGCGTCGTAAAGCGTGAACGTGACGGCGTAGCCGGAATCGCGCAGGCGGCTCGCAATCAGCCTGACCGCGCCGCCCTTGGAGGCGTCGCCGGGGGCGGGGGCGGAGAGGAGGCCCCGCACATTCTCGATGAGGACATACGACGGGCCAATCTCCGCGATCAGCTCCAGGAATTTGAGGAACACGTTGCCCCGGTCATCGTCGAGACCCAGCCGCCGCCCCGCCGTGCTGAACGCTTGGCACGGCGGGCCGCCGCAGACCAGATCCACCCGATCCAGGCCGGACGCGGCGAGCAAATCCGCCCCTGTCACCTCCCTGATATCGGTCTCCATCAGCGGCATGGACGGGCGGTTCGCCCGGATTGTGTTGCAGCACTCGCGGTCGAACTCCAGCGCGCACCGCACGCGAATCCCGACCGCCTCCAGGCCCAAGTCCAGCCCCATGGCCCCGCTGAATGTGGAGATGGCATCCATCCTTGACGACCTCCCGCGCGTGCGTATTATCAGACAGTGGATTCTAGCGACGTGCGGGGGCTTGCCTTGGCAGGCAGGGGCCCGCCGCCGGTCTGTAGTTTAGGGTGATTCATGGCCACGAAAAAAAGACAGAGGCAATTGAGGGCGAAAAGGACGAAGAAAGCGAAGAGGACGAAGAGGGCGCAGAGGGCGCAGAGGGAGCATGTGCAACTGAGCCAGTTCAACCCGCCGGAAAGCCAACTCAAGTCGGCGAGCATTACATTCACTCTGAATCCGACCGCGACGCAGCGGGATATGCTCCTGAGGAAGGCCAAGAGGGCGATGAGGGAGTTCCGCCGATCCGTGGAGAGGAAGGCGAAGTCGCGGACGCGATTCGCGGACTACACCGACGTATCAGGGCACGCGTTCGCCGAGACACTCCAGCAGTTCGGCGGCGGGACGGCGGCGGTGGCGAAGCTGCTCGTGCAGAGCAAGTACCAGATGGGCGGAGAGACGAGATTCGGGACGATCGTGGAGTCCATGGCCGCGAAGGACAGGTTCGGTGGCCTCCCGCTGCGCCAGGACTACGGCTGGAAGCGCCTCGACGACGACAAGGACCTGAAGAACCGCGTGCGGGCCGCGCTCGGGACGAACATCACCAAGGTCCTCGACCTGATCGATGTGCACGACGACCACGGCAGGGCAGGCATGAGGGTGCTGCGGCTGGTCGGCATGAAGCTGAACGGAAAGACGGCCAACTCCAGCATCATGAAGTACGGCTCCGACGCGATGGCCGAGCTGCCGGACAGGATCGCCAGATTCACTGCGGAGGAGGGGGCGGACAGGGCGGAGATCGTCCTCGGCGTGGCCTACGACAAGAGCGACAGCCAGCCGCGGAGGATGCTCGGCTGGGTCGCGGAGGCGCTGGGCAAGGACTGGGTCATCGGGAACCTCCACGGGCCGTGCCTGACCTCGCCCGACGGCCGGATACGGTTCCGGGTGCTGGTCGGGCCGGCACTCGGCGGCTACCTCCTGAAGCCGATGGACGATGTCGCGCCCTTCGACCTGATGGCGGTCCTGAGCCAGGCGCAGCACGAGCTCGGCGGGTCAAGAACGCTCTCGCGGATCATAGGCGAGCTGGCGGAGGACATGGACAGGGTGGCGAAGGCCAACATGCCGGCCTTCCTGGCCGACCCGCGGTTCGCGTACCTGGCAGACGCCTCCCCGCAACGGCAGAGGCGGAGCCTGTGGGTGAGCATGCTGACCGGCTCGTGGCGGACGGTGCAGTTCTGAACCGCGCACGATAGGGGGGCCGCCCTCCGGGCGGCCCCCCTGCAAGCGCGCCGCAAACCGGCCGGGCCCTACCAGCCGGGCTCGAACTCGATGTAGTACCACCTCGCCCCGTTGATGTCGTTGAGGCCCCGCCCCTCGTGCTGGAGGTAGTCCTCGTCGCCCTCGGGGTAGGTCCAGTGGGTCTCCGCGCTGGGCTCGTTGGCCGCCCAGGGCAGGTACTCGATCGGCTGCCCGTCCTCGGGGCCGTCCGCCCACATCCAGACGTCCTCCTCCGCGCGGTCGGTGCCCCCGAGCATCGCCGGGGCGTTGCCCGCGACGGACGACAGGAACGACCTCTCGGCGGCGC
>Ga0180434_10005478_pt1 | contig 14921 bp, 15 predicted proteins | sample SS_ome_7_FD_132453 | JGI IMG/M metagenome (GOLD analysis project Ga0180434, IMG submission 132453) | Hypersaline lake sediment archaeal communities from the Salton Sea, California, USA - SS_1_D_2 metaG | ecosystem: Environmental > Aquatic > Non-marine Saline and Alkaline > Hypersaline >...
GGGACAGGGGCCGTTGCGGCACTTCGTCGCGCGGTTCGAGCAGCTCGTACGGTAGATCATGACAGCCGATCGCCTGGGCGAGATCGCGGCGCTCGGCACGTCGGTTCTTTGGGCGCTGACCTACGTCCAGTTCACCTTTGCTGTACGCCGGTTCGGAGCAGTTCGTCTGAATAGACTAAGGCTGCTCATAGCTCTAGCGTTGCTCGGTGCAGCGCATCTCGTCTTGTATCGATCACCGTTCCCGTTGCACGCGGAACTGTGGCGGTGGGGATGGCTCGGGCTGTCGGGTGTCGTTGGCTTCGCCGTGTGTGATACGATGTTATTCAGTGCACTTCTCCATCTGGGAGCCCATCGAACATCGCTTTTCATGGCGCTAATCCCGTTGGTCAGCGCGCTGCTGGCATGGGTCACCTTCGGGGAACGACTCGGCTGGCTGACGATCCTCGGTGGTTTCACGACGATTGGCGGGATCGCAACTGTGATTGGCGCGAGGGAGGACCACACCGGCCGGCGATTCCGGCTTCGATGGGTTGGTGTGTGGTTTGCATTGGGGGCTGTCTTGGCGCAATCGCTACGCTACATTCTCTCCAAGAAAGGGCTCACCGGCGGATTCCCCGTGGCATCCGTCCAGGTCATCCAGATTTTGGTCGCCACGGTGGTTGCGTGGATCCCAGCGATCGCTCGAGGAACCGCCCTGGGGGATTTTGCACTCTTACGGGATTCCGCGGGGCTGTGCCCGACGGTGGGAGGAGCAGTAACTGGACCGTTCCTTGGAGGCCTGCTTTCATTGGTTGCGCTTTCGATGGCGCCTGTCGGTATTGCATCAACACTGATTGCGTTGTCTCCTGTCTCCCTGCTGTTCTTGGGGTATTGGGCGTTTGGCGAGAAGATCACAGTTCGCGCCGTCGTCGGCACAATCCTTGCCGTGATCGGTGTCTCGATCCTATTCCTCTCATAAGGCGACGGCCGGAGGCTTAGGGAAACTGCCGCAGCGGTAGCAAAGAGTCCAGCGGGAGGGATACGACGGTCCCCGCAAACCAGGACCGAAGCTGCTTGCGGAAGCAATGGGCAGGCACTAAGCTCCCGACAGACGAAGCTGCGGACGAAGGAGGACGGAGATGCTCGATCTGTTGATACGGGACGCACTCATCGTAGACGGAACGGGCGCGGCAGGCATCGCGGGCGATGTTGGTGTCCGGCAGGGCCGTATCGTAGCCGTTGGACGGCTTGAGGATGCGACGGTTGTTCGCACCATTGAGGCCGACGGCCTTGTCGTGGCGCCGGGGTTTATCGATATGCATTCGCATGCGGACTTCACACTGCACGTCTGTCCAACGGCGGACAGTCTCGTGCAGCAAGGGATTACGACGGTCGTCACAGGGCAATGTGGAATCTCCGTCGCGCCTGTTCCGCCGGAACGTCGTGACGAAGCGATCGAGGCTAATCAGCACATTCGCGAGTTCTCTGGTCAATGGCCTACCCTTGGTGCGTGGCTCAAGGATCTACGCTCATCGGGCTTCTCCCTGAACCTCGTTCCCCTTGTCGGTCAGGGCACAGTTCGCCTGGCTGTCATGGGCACTCGGTCGGGACCGCCGAATCCAGAGCAGACTCGGCAGATGCGAGCGCTGGTCGAAGAGGCGTTGCAGGATGGCGTTGTTGGCCTGAGCACAGGTTTGACCTACATCCCCGGGTGCTTCTCTGCCATTGATGAGCTCGTCGCGATTCTTGCTCCGATGAGGAGTCGCGGGCTCTATTTCACGCATATGAGAGGGTCCGGTGGCAACCTCCTTGATGCCGTTCGTGAGGGGATTGAAATCGGGCGTCGCGCGTCAGTGGGAGTGGAACTGAGTCATTTCAAGGCCGCAGGAAGGCCGAACTGGGGAAGTGCCGCTGCAGCGTTGGCGCTTGTCGAAAACGCGCGATTGTCAGGGGAGGATGTCTCTTCAGACATGTATCCATACACTGCGGGCAGCACGAGTCTCCGCGCGATGCTCCCCGATTGGGCTCAGGAAGGAGGAGTGCAGGATGTATTGGCACGCCTCGAGGATCGAGTGCCAAGACAACGGATGTGCGAGGAGATGAGGAATACCACGCCGTACTCGCATCTCGAATGGGATGAGGTGCTGATCACAGAAGCCCCCGGACATCACGAGTGGGAGGGGGAGAAGGTGGCCGATCTAGCATCGACGGAAGGTATCGACCCTTGCACATGGGTCCTTGATGCGCTGCACTCGAATCAATTGGCCGTGCAGATCGTGATGTTCATGATGAGTGAAGAGAACATCAAGATGCAGCTTGAGAAACCCTACATGATGATCGGGTCCGATGCGTGGGGGCTCTCTGCCTCGGGTCCACTGTCAAGTGGAAAGCCGCATCCACGGTGCTACGGGACCTTCCCGCGTCTCATTGCAGAGTATGTAAGGAATCGCCGCATCATCCCATTGGAGGACGCGATTCACAAAGCAACCGGTGCGCCGGCGGAGAAACTCGGCCTTCGAGACCGTGGTCTAGTTCGACCGGGCTACTGGGCTGATCTTGTCTTGTTTGATCCTGCGGGAATCCAAGACGTGGCGACCTACGAATTCCCGCATCAATACCCCAAGGGAATCCGCTGTGTCATCGTGAATGGCGATATTGTGATCGAGAGTGCGCAGCATACAGGTGCACGACCGGGTCATGTCCTTAGCCAGGTGTCATGAGCCGCTCTAGACGCACAAGAGATGCGGCCGCTACTTGCCGCTTTGCGGACGCGCATAGCGCATGCTAGGCTAGACACCGGTTGATGAGTTTCAGATCATCAGAGCACCGCCGTCAACTTCCACACTCTCACCCGTGATGTAGCATGCATCGTCAGACGCAAGAAACACGACGACTGTTGCGACCTCACGGGCGGTTCCAATGCGCTTGAGGGCGAGTTGGCCAACAACCTCTTTGATCTTCTCGAGCGTACCATACTTCGTGTTTAGCGGCGTATCGATCATGCCTGGGCAGACGGCGTTGGCTGTGATCTCCGGACCACCTTCCTTTGCGACGTGGCGTGTGAGTCCTAGAACGGCAGCCTTGGACGTGGTGTAGTGTGCACCGCCGAGGTCGCTTGTGCTGCGGCCGGCGATTGACGCTATGTTGACGATCCGTCCATGGCCTTGAGCTTTCATTGGCAGGAAGACGGCCTGGCAGCAGTGGAAGACGCCGTTCACGTTGACATCCATGATCCGGGACCACTCGTTGAAGGGGATATCTTCGAACGAAGTGGGAGCCAGGATCCCGGCATTGTTGACGAGGACGTCGACATGATCGTGGCGGCGAACAATGGTCTTGAACACATCGTGAACCTGATCGCGGTTCGAGACGTCGAGCTGCAGCGAGAAGGCCTGGCCGCCGGCATTGGTGATCGTCTCTGCAGTACGAGCGGCGTTCATCTCATTCAAGTCGGTGACAACGCAGAGGGCGCCGCGTTCCGCTAAGACAATGGCAACCGCCTCGCCGATCCCTTGGCCTGCTCCCGTAATCCATGCAATCCGCCCGTCAAGGCTGCCTGTGACGCTCATGGTGCTCCTTCGCTTGGTAAGCTATCCGTCCAAGGGCTATCGACCCACATCCTGTCGGTGGCCTCTCGGCGCAAACACATCATGCTGAGCTGACTCCGACCGCCACGCACGCGACGAGAATCCGAAGATCCTTGTCTCCGTCATTACGCAGAGCATGAGAATGCCCTGCGGGGGTGAGACACACAGCTCCCGCTTCCAATCGGCGCTCCTCCAGATCCACGACCATCGTGCCTTCGCCCTCGATGACGAAGTAGATCTCCTCGTCAAGCTCATGAGGGTGAAGCCCGATGGTTGAACCGGGATAGAGCGTCAAGTCGCGGACGTACTTGAAGCCGTCAGTTGCTGTCCGATCGAGGAGCGTTCGAACGAAGTACTTGCCGGTACCTCCATGCGAACAACATCCAAGCGTTCCTTCAATCTCCTTGGGGGATCCAACGATCATTGCTACCTCCGTGGTCTGAGGGGTTGCTTGGCCTGTAGCGACTGGGCATTTGGCCACCGACCCAGGAATCCGCAAAGCCTTGCCACTTGACATTGGGAACGCACTGTGGCAGTAATGGGATACTCTGGTGAAGCGATAGAATATAACGACGACATATCATTATCATAGCGCGTCGAAGGAGGTGGGTCAAGGATGGTCGACATTCTGGAGGAAATACGGCGAAGGATCGTCTTCAATGAGTATCTCCCAGGCAGTGTATTGAACGTTCGGGAACTGGCAAAGCAGTTCCACGTTAGTCCGACCCCGGTTCGCGAGGCGCTCATCCGTCTCGAATCGGAGATGCTTGTCAAGCGGGTCCCGAACAAGAGCGTCCAGGTCACAGAGCTCTCCTTGCAGGACATCCGTGACATCTTCGAAGCGCGGCTGACACTCACGGATACGGTAGCGGTTCTGGCGACGAACAGGATCAACCGAGAACAGCTCATGCGAATGACCAAGTTGACTGAGAGGATGCGGATGGAGAAGGACAAGACGAGGCTTCTTCAGCTGGACTATGAGTTCCATAGCCTCGTCAGCGAGGCGACCGGCAACCGGGTTATCGGGGACATCCTGAGAACGCTTAGGAACCAGGTCACAAGGCTCTGGCTGTTCGTTGGTGAAAGCGACGGCTATTCCGTGAATCGCGCATCGGAGTTCGACGAGATCAGAGCGTCCCTGGAGAGACGGGATGCGGAAGAAGCGAGGGTTCTCTTACGCAAACACATCCAGGAATTTGCTGATCTCGTGGCAAAGGCACTCGTCTCACCCGATGACCTTGAGATCACCAGGCCCAATGCTGGCTCTCGAGCATCTTCTTGACACACCAGTGCCACATCCATAAAATAACTCCGATATAGCACGACACCCCCGCGATTATGTGCCCCAACGTCTCGCGGAAGCAGCGAAGAGCGTGCAGGCTCTTCGGAAAGGAAGAGCGGTGAGCGTACTCCGACGATATGCACGCGGTGTCATCGCGTACGATCCCGAGAAGTGCTACAATGGATACACTTTGCTGTGGCCGATGGGCAGCCATGATGTATGGCTCATCAACATGGAAGGGCAGGCCGTCCATCGCTGGCAGATGCCATACCCTGCAGGCCTCCACGCTGTACTCCTTCCCAATGGGAACCTGCTCGGGGCCTGCCAGGTGATTCACAGCAGGACGTTGGGTCTGCCTCAGTGGTTCTCGGGATTTGGCGGACTGCTCCTCGAAGTCGATTGGGATGGAAACATCGTATGGGAGCACAAAGCGCCGTACCAGAATCACGACTTCAATCGTCTTTCGAACGGGAACACGATCTACACGACGTGGCGACCGGAAGGGAAACTGCCTTCTGAGACTGCGAGACAGCTCAAAGGTGGGCTTGTGGGAACGGAATTCAATGGGGAGATCTGGGGGGACAGCTTCGTCGAGGTTGATCCCGAGGGCAGGATTGTCTGGGAGTGGCTTGACTGCGAGCATCTAGATCCCGAGATCGACGCACTTGGACCGCTCGTTCCTCGAACGCAGTGGCCCTACATTAACTCTGTCTTTCCCCTGCCCGATGGAAACGTCTTGGCAAGCCTTCGGTATTGCTGCACTATTGTAATTATCGACAGAGAAACAGGCGATATTATCTGGAGATGGGGCCGCGGTGAGTTGGGGAATCAGCATGATGCGCGATGGACCGAGGACGGGACGATTCTAGTCTTCGACAATGGGACACATCGCGATCTGTATGCGCCTAACTTCTCACGCATCGTGGAAGTGGACCCGAAGACAAAGGAAGTTATATGGGAATACCGATCTGACCCGCCCACGGAGTTCTTCTCTGCTGTTATGGGCGGTCAAGACCGATTGCCAAACGGGAACACACTGATCTGTGAATCGCTCACGGGAAGGCTGTTCGAGGTAACGCAAAGCGGGAAAAAGGTCTGGGAATACGTAAGCCCGTTCTACCACAAATGGTACCACCACGGGTTCATCAACCTTATGTATCGAGCCTACCGATACGGGCCGGATTTCCCAGGATTGCAGGGGAAAGACATCAACCCGGATCGCTACGAGTGGACAAACCAACTCTACGCAGAAGGAAGGGGCAGGATCACCCGACGAGGAGACGAAAAGCATGGCTAAGCAGGATGTTCCCGCAACCGGCGAGGTACTGGTTTACAACCATGCGAAGGCGTACCACGGCTTCACCCTGGTTGCGCCACTAGCCGCACACCGGATCGATCTCGTCAACATGCAGGGTGTGCCTGTGCACTCATGGAGCCTGCCGCATCCAGTCGTCGGAGACGCCGTGCTTCTCGCAACAGGACGATTGCTATACTGCGCGCGGGGTGGCCATGTTTCCCTATCAGGTGCAGAGGGGGCGGCGAGCTCGATCGTCGAACTAGATTGGCATGGCCGCGTTGTCTGGCGGTACGACGATCCCTATCTCCACCACACGTTTGCTCGAACCGAGACTGGAAGCACGCTGGTGCTTCGATGGATTGAGGTGCCCGAGCGGATCGCGAGCGCGGTTCGGGGGGGGCAGCAGGCGAGCACGTCAGGTGCGGTCATGTGGAGCGATGCAATCGTCGAGATTGGAATCGACGGGGCACCGTTGTGGGAATGGAAAGCGTACGAGCACTTGGATCCGGACTCCGACCGCATCTGCCCGCACTGCCCGCGGACGCAATGGCCCGGCCTAACGGCTTGCAGCGTCATGCCTGACGGTACGATAGCCACGAGTCTCCATAGGACGCACAACCTAGCGATCATTGAGCGGCCGAGCGGATCAGTACGCTGGCGATGGGGTCTCGGCGAAATCGCACACGCGAATGCAGTGACTGCACTCACGGATGGGAACCTGCTCGTTCTGGACAACGGGATGCACACTTACTACGACCCTATGGGCTTCTCGCGCGTGCTTGAGATCGATCCCTTGACAGACGAGATCCTGTGGGTCTACGAGGATGTCCCTCGGTCGAATTTCTACACATCAATCCTCGGCAACGCTCAACGCTTACCGAATCAGAACACGCTCATATGCGATGCGACGGAGGGCCGCATCTTCGAGGTGACGCCGTCTGGAGAGACAGTCTGGGAATTCCGAAGCATCCTCTATCACAGGGCAGTCGTCTATGGCCGGACCAACTACCTGTTCCGCGCCTATCGGTATGGACCGGACTTTGAGGGATTGCCAGGGAACCTATCAGATAGCGCCGTAGTACGTGCCTCGATGACAGAAACAGCCGGAGACCTGGCGACGAACGAGGTGCTACAAAGAAGACTGGAGAGTCTTGGGTATTGATCTGTCGGGCAAAGGGAACGTCCGGGAAGCATCTGCAGAGATCCCTCCACACGGGGGAGCACTTGTGAATCGAGCGTCGTCGACCTCAGAGAAAGCGGCGACCCAACGGACCAGACCCGGTACACCGAGAATCCAACTGAACTCCAGAGAGTATGCGGATCTCGTTCTACTTGGCTGCGGGGCCTACAGCCCGCTGACGGGATACCTTGTCGGCGAGGACTACCATGCTGTTGTTGAATCAATGCATCTTGTGAATGGAGTTCTATGGCCTCTCCCCATCTGTCTGTCGATCTCAGAGGAACAAGCCCGGACGATCGACATCGGAGACGATATTCCCTTGGTCGGCCCGGAGACGGAGGAGATTGTCGGGACCATTCGTGTGGAGGATGTCTATGTCTATGATCGTCGTGTCGAAGCGGTTCACGTGTTCGGTACTGAGGAGTCGGGACATCCTGGGGTGGCGGCGTTGTACCAGCAACAACCAGTCTATGTAGGCGGTCAAGTTACAGTACTCGATGCGCGGGGTGACTTCGCTCGATTCTCCGAGTTCGCGCTGCCAAGCGAGACCCGAGCTGCATTCCGTGAGCGAGACTGGAAGACGGTCGTCGCCTTTCAAACGCGGAATCCAATGCACAGATCGCATGAATACCTGACAAAGGTTGCATTGGAAATCTGCGACGGTCTCTTGATCCATCCGACAGTGGGAAAACTGAAAGATGGCGACCTTCCAGCCGACGTACGCATGCGATGCTACAGGGCCTTGGTCGATCACTACTACCCGAAGGAGCGTGTGCTATTTGCCGTGTATCCATTGGAGATGCGATACGCGGGACCTCGCGAGGCGATCCTGCATGCGATTGTCCGACAGAACTTCGGCTGCACCCACATCATCATCGGACGTGATCATGCCGGCGTCGGCAAGTACTACGATCCGTTTGCCGCTCACGCGATCTTCGACGCTCTAGGCGACGATGAGTTGTGCATTGAGCCGTTGAGGATGGACTGGACGTTTTGGTGCCAGAAATGCGAGGCTGTGGCTTCGTTCAAGACCTGTCCGCACTCGAACAACGACCGGCTCCTGATCAGTGGGACAGCACTCCGGCAGATGCTGGCGGCAGGGGAGCGTCCTCCGGAGGCGTTCAGCCGCCCCGAAGTGCTGGATATCCTGATTGACTACTACCGTGAGAGGAAGCAGCAGGGATGAAGAATGTGGTTCTTGTAACAGTGGATGCAACACGGAAGGATGTGTTCGGTGCGTACGGCAGCGAACTCGGATTGACACCGTGCTGTGATGCCCTGGCCGAATCGTCCGTCGTCTTTGAGAAAGCCCAATCGACGGGACCATACACGCAGGCCTCGTTCCCCGGCATCCTTACGAGTTCACACTACCTGGACTATGGCAGACCACGAGGCTTGGCACGTGAGCGTACATTGATCTCGGAGCCACTGCACGATGCGGGGATCACGACGGCTGCATTTCATTCGAACCCGTACCTATGTGATTACCTGGGGTGGAATCGCGGTTGGGACGTCTTCTATGATTCCATGGAAGATGAAGTGGGCGCGCGTGTCCCTTACATCCGTGGGAACGCGATCAACGCAAAGGCAACCCAATGGCTCGAAGCGCAGGCGCGTGACAACTTGGGCAAGCCGTTCTTTCTGTGGGTCCATTACATGGACGTCCACGAGCCGTACGTTCCAGAGAAGCGATTCATTGACCGCGCGGGGTTGACGATCGATCTAGGTGAGGACGAGATGTTCGCACTCTTCCAGGACATCCTACTTGAGCGCGATGTCTCCGATCCCGAAGCCGTCCGACTCCTCCAGCAGCTATACTGGGCTCATGTCCGGGAGGTTGACGAGTATATCGAGGAGCTTGTTTCCTGCCTCGACGGATACGGGCTTCTCGATGAGACAGTGCTCATCGTGACCAGCGACCACGGCGATGAGTTCGGAGAACACGGTGGATTGTCTCACGACGACAAGATGTACTGCGAGCTTCTGGACGTTCCCCTATTCATCCGCGGAGTCGACGATCCGTGCCGGTACGATCGGCTGGTGAGCACTGTAGACATCGCTCCCACCATCCTCGATCTCTTCGGGCTTCCTGCGGTATCAGAGTTTCAAGGAGCAAAGCTGCTACCCCTCGACGGTGCGCGAGACATCGGGGCGTTCAGTGAAGCCATCGACATGCGTGCAACGCGAGGGGGAGATATCGACCGGGACAGCTACTGCTATCGTCGCGGCGACATGAAGCTAATCCATCGACGCGCCGAGGGTGCGTGGGAGCTCTACGATCTTTCGACCGATGGCTCGGAACAGGACAACATCATCGAATCGGGAGGTGCCATAGAGGAGCTTCAGCAGACGCTCCTCCGCCGTGTGCGCCGCTGGGAAGGGGAAGTACACAGAAGAGAGGAGACGCGATGAGCTACACAAAGCAGGAATGTCTGGAAGCCGTGGATAGGTCGAAGGCTGTCGTTCGGGATGCATTTAACAGGTTCAATCCCGAGGATCTCGCCATCACTTGGACTGGAGGGAAGGACAGCACACTAACCCTGTGGATCATCCGCCAGGTATGCGAGGAAGACGGGATCGAGCTGCCGCGCGTCATGACGATTGACGAGTTCGACACCTTCGCAGAGATCCACGACTTCATGGAGGCAACCGCGAAGAAATGGAAGGTGAAGCTGGACTGGCGAAGGAACGATGATGTTATCCAAGCTGCCGGGAGCCGGCTGAATGCGAAAGTGTTGGTCAAGGATCTTACCGAACGGAACCAAGCGGAGCTGAAGAGGATCGAGTACGAGCTCGAGGCGTTCCCTTTCGAGGCGGAATCCTACGTAGGAAACCATTTGATGAAGACGGTCGTATTCAACATGTACCTCGAAGAGAGGAAGATCCGCGGGATCTTCCAAGGACTCCGACGTGATGAGCAAGCGGCAAGGATCCAGGACGAGTACTTCGAGACGAAAGAAGCTGCGCATCTGATCCCTGCGCACGTGCGCATCAAGCCGATCCTCCATTTCACCGAGCGGCTGCTTTGGGACACGACCCTGCAGTTGGGGATCCCGTACTGCGTGCTCTACGAGCGCGGGTACCGCTCTCTCGGAGCGAAGACGACGAGCGCGATCGCTCAACCTGGCGTTCCCGCTTGGGAACAGGACTTGGAGAACACAGAGGAACGAGCAGGCCGGCGTCAGGACAAAGAGAAGATGATGGCGCGCCTTCGGGACCTTGGTTACATGTAGATGTGGGTGGAGCGCTACATCAGTCTAGTTAGCAGGTGGTGGGAAAGCGATGCAGCCTGGTGAGAAACGTGAAGTCACAGCCATGAGAAAGGCCAGAGATACTCCCAGACGTCAAGACATGCTAAGCGATTACCAGCTTCGAGACGCGCTAGGGGCTCACGAGGGGAAGGGGGGTGGTTTCTGGCCATAGTTTACTCTAATGGCTTATAGGACGGCTGGCTCTGAGTTGGATGGGCATCAATAAGGAGGATGCAATGATGTCAAGATGTATGTCCATTTTCTCGATTCTATTTGTCGCCATACTCGCCGGTGCGATAGTGGCTACTGCTCAGACGTTGAACTTCGGCTCTACAGGTGAACCACGTACCCTCGACGTGCAGGATGCAGTTGGGGTTGAGAACTTGGTAACCCACTACTGCTACGATCGACTCGTTGAAGCCAAGATGGTAGAAGGGACACTCACTGTTCTACCAGGTCTTGCTGAACGTTGGGAAGTGTCCGAGGACGCTCGGCAGTTCACATTCTACCTGCGGAGGGGAGTGCAGTTCATTGATGGTCATCCTCTCGATGCTGACGCAGTGAAGTTCAGCTTCGATCGGCTCTTCGCACTCGGATTGCCAGCCTCCGGACACCTAGACTTCATTAGCAACTATGAGGTCGTAGACGAATACACGATTGCATTCCGCTCGGATGTACCATTTGTACCTGGCATCATCAGTTTCGCGGCGACAGGTGCGAGCATCGTGAGCCCTGGTATACGTACGTATGAGGAAGAGTCTGGAGACTGGGCGAGGGATTGGATGACAGGCAATACTGCTGGGACAGGGCCGTTCGTGGTCGCAGAATGGACGCGGGGGATGAGGACCGTTCTGGTACGGAACGATGACTACTGGGGTGAGATGCCTGTGCTTGAGAAGGTAATCATCAGATACATCCCGGAATCCTCTACTCTGCGGCTCATGCTAGAGGCTGGCGACATCGATATGGGTGAAAGCTTCACCGCCGAGGAAATCGGGGCCATGGGCAAGAATCCGGCCATAAAAGTCGTGACAGCTCCTTCCAATATGGTGTACTATCTCTATCTCAATAATAAGCAGCCATATCTCGAGGACGTCCGGGTCCGCCGAGCAATCTCCTATGCGATTGACTATGAAGGGATATTGGAGTATGTGTGGGGTGGAAACGGGTCGATCATGCAGGGTGTGATTCCGGCAGGAATGCTCGGTCATTGCGACTCGATGTTCCAGTATACCCGGGATCTAGAGGAGGCTAGGCAGCTTCTTGAGGAGGCAGGCTATCCTGGAGGAGGTTTCTCTCTCAGGATCCAATCAGCCGATCTTGTGCCAGAATGGCGCCAGATATCTCTGGTAGTGCAGCAGAACCTCGCTGACATTGGAATCGACGTTGTGGTTGAGGACTACCCCAATCCGACGCACAGGGAAAGGCTGGGAACGGGGAATTTCGACATATCCAATGGAAGGTGGTTCGGCGGGTCTCCAGAACCGCACGTGTACGTCGGGTACTGGTTTGACTCCGACAAGCATGGTCTGGCAGGAAACCGCTCGTTCTACACCAGTCCCGTGATGGATGAACTGGTGGCAATGCAGGCACGAGAGACCGATCCTGCTAGACGCGAGCAGATCTTGGAGACAATCCAATGGCTGGCATTGTCTGATGCCCCATATGTTCTGCTCTTCCAAGATGAGAAGCGACAGGTCATGCGAACATGGGTTCAGGGCTACGAGTACAATCCTGCGTACAGCTTGACGCCGAACTTCCCTGAGATCTGGCTAGACAAGTAGACACGAGAATGGGAGGGGTACTCCTGGCCAAGCTCAGGAGTGCCCCTCTACAAGGAAAGCTATGTCCCTGATTGCCTACGTAGCCCGACGTATCATACTGCTGATTCCCGTCCTGTGGGGAGTGGTCACTCTTACGTTCTTCGTTTCCCATGTCATTCCGGGTGACGCTGCGCAGTTGATCGCGGGGCCCAGGGCTACGGCAGAACTCATCGCTAGAATCCGGACTGAGTATGGCCTAGATCAACCACTGTATGCCCAATACTACCAGTATATGTTGAATCTGTTGAGAGGAGACCTCGGCACGTCTATTCTCACGCGGAGGCCTGTGCTTCATGACATTCTGCAGTACTTCCCCGCAACATTTGAGTTGACAACGGCCGCGATCCTTGTGAGTGCACTCACTGGAGTCACGTTGGGGGTGGTTGCGGCAATCAAGAAGGATACGTGGGTTGACCACGCGAGCAGGGTTATCTCGATTGTTGGTGTCTCAATGCCCATGTTCTGGATGGCATTACTCATGATGGTGCTATTCTATGTCAAGTTGGGGTGGTTTCCTGGTGCAGGTCGGATTGGGGGTGAGCCACCATTGAGGGTGACTGGCCTATACGTCTTGGATGGCCTCCTGACTGGCAATTGGGAAGCGCTAGGTGATGCAATATCTCATCTTGTACTACCAGTTACAGCTTTGTCATACGCTGTCTTGTCTCGTATTGTAAGAATGACGCGTGCCAGCATGCTAGAGGTGCTTAACCAGGATTTCGTACAAACTGCGCGGGCCAAGGGCTTGGCTGAGAGAACGACGCTTTTCAAGCATGCGTTGAGGAATGCCCTGATTCCGGTGTTGACGGTGATAGGCCTATCCTATGGCATGCTCTTGGGAGGGGCATTAGCCACAGAGATCATCTTCGCATGGCCGGGCATGGCTCATTATGCAGTGGGCTCCGTCACATCTCTTGACTATCCTGCCGTAATGGGCGTGGTGCTGGTAATCGCGGTTCTTTACACTGTAGTGAATATGATTGTGGATGTGACTTATGGGCTCATCGATCCACGGATCCGATACTGAGCATCGGCGAAGTCGCGACAAAGGCGAGCTGGCGCGCGCGTTGGCTGCGCTGACAAAGAATCCGCTGAGCATCACTGCCGTCATGCTACTTGGAGTAATGGCCCTAGTTGCGGTATTTGCTCCTGCCCTAGCGACGCATCCGCCAAACCAGGTAGTGTTGCAGGATAGACTGCTTCCTCCCAGTAGAGTTCATCTCTTCGGCACCGACGACCTTGGACGCGATATGTTCAGCAGAGTGCTCTATGGGGCACGCATCTCTCTTCGGATTGCTCTTGTCGTTGTTGGCACGGCTGTGGCACTCGGAACAGCATTGGGAGCCGTGGCTGGTTACTCCGGTGGTTGGGTCGATGAGTTGATCATGAGATGCAGTGAGATCTTCCTCGCGTTCCCTCCCTTGATCCTGGCGATGGCGATTGCTGCTTCGCTCGGAGCGAGTATCGCCAATGTGATGCTCGCTCTGACGATTGTCTGGTGGCCCCAGTACTGTCGGATCATACGTGGATCTGTCCTGGTGCTCCGTGAAACGGACTTCGTAACAGCAGCAAGGGCGCTTGGTGCCTCCAATGGGCGTATCATATTGAGACATATCTTACCCAACTGCTTCGCACCAGCTCTTGTACAAGGGAGTCTGGATCTAGGCCGCGTATTGCTTACCGCAGCTACATTGAGTTTCTTGGGCTTCGGCGCGAGGCCGCCTGCCCCTGAATGGGGAGCCATGATTAGCCTTGGACGTAGCTTCATTAGGGATCATTGGTGGTATGCCACGTTTCCTGGCCTCGCCATGCTAGTTACGGTACTGGCATTCAACCTGTTCGGTGATGCGGTTCGTGACATGTTGGACCCGCGTCTTCGGCATCGGTAGGTGATGGTGAACGTGACGAGGAATAGGCTTCGCATGCCCCGCCCGGAAGGGCGGCGCTTTTTCACTGGAACCTGCCGTTCCACTTCGCTCTCAGAAATGGGCCGACGTTGGGGTTGGTGGCAGCGGAATTGAGTACACGATCCTTCTGAGATGACTGAGGCCTTCCAGAGTAGGCACTTGGGAGGCTTGCTTGTGCGGAGCGAGAAGGCGGGGGGACGTCGTACCCCGGGGCGGGCAGTTGGCAGTGCCAAGGAGCTGGCGAGGAGAAGGTGGTATGGTCTTGCGATTGGAGGAGGTGAGCACCAAGATCGATTCTGTCAATCAGTGGCCAGATAGTCGGATTGGGTGGCCGCCGTTGAGTCAGGTTAAGGAGCTAGGCATGCATGTGCGGCATGTGTGACAAGCAGTAATGCGAATGCAGAGACAACCGAGAACATATCCTACAACTCATTACATATGCAATCTAGTGAATTTTGCAGTCACGATCACAGGGAGGGACATTCGATGGACAAGCAGGCGTTCATTGACCGCGCGTTGGCCGATCTACGCGAGAAGGGGTTATACAACACGATTCGCACGATCGAGAGCGCTTCGGATGCTTGGGTGACGATCGACGGTCAGCGGAAGCTGAAC
>Ga0180434_10005479_pt1 | contig 14919 bp, 11 predicted proteins | sample SS_ome_7_FD_132453 | JGI IMG/M metagenome (GOLD analysis project Ga0180434, IMG submission 132453) | Hypersaline lake sediment archaeal communities from the Salton Sea, California, USA - SS_1_D_2 metaG | ecosystem: Environmental > Aquatic > Non-marine Saline and Alkaline > Hypersaline >...
CATATCCGCTCGGTTACGGGCAAGCGCACATTAAATCCGAGGTCTCGATACGCAATTTGCTTGTGAACCCCGGTCGGATAGTGAACTTGCGTCTGTATTCGGCTCTGTGATAGATGCTGCTGTAACGCATCTCTTTCTTTGGACTTGATGACATACTGATGATAGACGTGCCTGGCGTATTTCTTCTCAACCGGCGCGACGATAGCGGCACCACTGAGATGCTTCGTGTATTGCCTGGCTGTCTCTCTACGTCTCTCGTTCCAGCGGTCCAGGTACTTCAGTTTGATTCTCAACACCGCTGCCTGTATTTCATCGAGCCTGCTGTTGATTCCGACAAGGACATGGTCGTGTTTTCGCTGCTGGCCGTAGTTCCTCAACATCTTCAACTTCTCGGCTATCTCGTCGTTGTTTGTCACCACCAAGCCACCGTCACCATACGCGCCGAGATTCTTCGCAGGATAGAAGCTAAAGCAGCCGGCATCACCAATGCCACCCACTTTTTGGCCTCTGTATTCTGCGCCGTGAGCTTGACATGCATCTTCGATGACGAAGAGGTCGTGTTTTTTGGCTATATCCAGAATTGGTGTCATATCTGCCGGATGGCCGTAAAGATGAACGGGCACAATTGCCTTTGTCCTTTTTGTGATCTTCTCTTCGATCTTGGAAGGGTCAATGCAGAATGTCTCGGCGTCAATATCCACGAAGACCGGCTCGGCATTGTTTCTCACGATACCATCCACCGTCGATATGAAAGTATGGGAGACCGTCAATACCTCATCGCCCTTGCCGATCCCCAGGGCCTTAAGGGCCAGCAGAAGAGCGTCAGAGCCGGAGTTAACTCCTGCACCGTATCGGGTTCCAATGTAGGAGCAAAACTCTTCTTCAAAGCCCGCCAGTTCTTCCCCCAGTATGTACCATGCTCTGCTTAGAACTCTGTCGATAGCTTTCTTTATCTGCCTCGATATCTCATTGTACTCTTGTTTCAGGCCTGCGAACTCTATCATTCCGTTCTCACTACGGCATCATTTTTCAGCTTGTAAGTTTTTCCACAGGCACATTTTGCTACGGCATCTTCGAAAGCAAGGTCCCGGCAGCACTCACAGACATACCCCCTTTTTTTGGCCGGAACTCCGTAAACGAGGGCATAGTCAGGCACGTCTTTTGTGACCACACTGCCCGCCCCGACCGCTGCCCACTGTCCTACGGTCACACCACATATAACGGTAGCATTTGCACCGATACTCGCTCCCTTGCGGATACGGGTCTTCAGAAAGGCATCCGGGTAAGACTTACTTCTCGGCCGGATGTCATTCGTGAACGTTGCGTTTGGACCTATGAATACGCCGTCTTCTATTCTTAGACCGTCCCACAGATAGGCGCCGCTTTTTATTGTCACGTTGTCTCCTACAACTACGTCACCTTCAATGAATGTGTGGTCACATATATTGCAGTTCCTGCCCACTCGCGCGCCTCTCAAAATGTGGGCGAAAGCCCATATTCTCGTTCCCTCACCGATGCGCTCCGTCTCCACTATCGCTTGCCCGTGTATGAATACAGCCTCTATTTTTTCGATCCTGGTCATCGTCTCCGCCTCCGACCGCAAGCCTTTTTGAACTCGCGGTAATCCCTTATGTAATCTTCTTTGTCATAAGGCTCAGAGGCCAAAACCAGACACACCGAGCCGGATGAGAAATTGTCTATTTCACGCCAGGTCATCGTGGGAATGTACAGGCCGTAATAGGATCTGTTGAGATAGAAGTCTTCCTTGGTGACGCCGTTGTCTGTGATGACCGTAAAACTGCCGCTCGCAGCGATGACGAATTGCTCCAGACGACGGTGAGCGTGGCCTCCTCTTGATGCGCCTCCTGGCACATCGTAAAGATAGTACACGCGTTTGATTTCGAATGGTACGTGTCGGCAGGCTTCGATGAAGGTGAGATTGCCTCTTCTGTCCACTATCTTCGGCAGTTCTATGATTTTACACTCTGATGTGCTCATTGTGCTTTCTTGTTTGAAACGCCGGCCCCGAGAGATTGCTATCGCTTGACTCCGGACTGTCCACCGGCATCAGCTTCTTGCCGGGTCCCGTGCCTCATCAACGGCCCTATCCAACGACGTTTAATGCAAGGCGGCATTATACCAGATAGAGCTGAGGTGCAAACAGCATTTTCGCCGGCGCCCCAAGGATGTCTGGGTGTGGTTGCAGTGAGTGCGGGCCAATCGACCTGCGGCAAGCGAGTTGCTCGCAGGGACGCGTCGCTCCATCCGGTCTGCCCGGAGCTGGATTGCAATCAACGTGACGGCGGGCCCGGTGGCGGTGGCTGCGGTTCAGGTTCAGGCTCAGGCTCAGGCTGAGGTGGCATGGGTGGAACGGGTTTGGCAGCTCCAAACCACATCGTCTTGAGGTGCCAATCCGAAGCCAGCAACGTAAAGTCGAGCAGATCAACATCCCCGTCCCTATCGAGATCTGCTGGTAGTTCGCCACCAGTAAGCGCCGAGTTCTGTACCCAGAGGTTAAGGTCGCGGGAATCGACTGTCCCATCATTGGTCAGGTCAGCGCGGAGAGCCCAGGTGGGCGGCGGCATGGATGCCTCAGGTGTGCCGCCATAAGCTCCCACGTTCACGCGTGTGTTCTTACCCCATCTATTCGTTGGATCGGCGGGCACCGTGAGCAACTCGTGACTCAATGGCGTGCCGGGGTTGCCCGCGTCGATACATCGGCTGGTTTCGGCGTCCCAGACCCAACGGTAGCCCTGCGTGACATCCTGCGTCCATCGCCAGCCTTCACTCCTGAGGTGGTAGTCGCCGGGAATCCACTCGGCGCGGCTGTACGAGGGGTACTCGGTCCAGTAGCCGGGTTCGGCGAAGCAGGGGTCGCAGAAGATGTTGCCGGTGCCGTACCAAACAGCGCGAATGTCCTGCTGCGTCGCGTCCACGGCGGTGTATGTGATGGTCACGGAGGAGTTGATGTTTTCTATCTGTGTCCCTGTGTAGTTCCAAAGTACACTATTTGTGATATTCAGTGTGCCATTCTCACAGAAGATGGCTGAGCCGGTACGGGGGCCGAGTTGGCGTTGTCCCATCGGTGGCTGCGGTTGCGCGACGGGCTCGAACTTCTCGTTATGTGCGATGGTGCAGTTGCGAATGGTAAGCTGACTCTGCCGGGAGTATATGGCGTTACCACTGCCGCCATAGCCGTTTTGGGCGACATTGCCGCAAAGAAGGCTGTTCACGATCAGAGGTGAAGAAGACTGGCAGTAGATAGCGGCTCCCAACTGTCCCGTGACGTTGCCGACTATGCTGCAGTGTGCGATTGTCGGGCTGGCGTTTTGGAGTGTGAGGCCGCCGCCTTGTTCCCACTCGTAGTTTCTGCAAGCCGTGATGACGCAGTTTCTGATAGTCGGGCTTGTTCCATTGCACAGTATCCCGGTACTGTACCGCGGGGCCGAGATGGTAAGACCGGCAATCGTGCAACCGGCCATTTCGCCGTTGTTGATGACAAGACTGCCGTTGAGCCGTGTGGAAGCAACGACATTGGGATCCTGTGCGTCCACGCTCTGAATGACGACGTTCCGACCGAGGGTCGCGAGGCTCTCCTGGTAGCTGCCGCGGGCGAGATAAATCTTGTCGCTATTCTCTGCAGCATCGATGGCGGACTGCACACTTTGTAATGCGGCTTCCCAGGATAGGCCGTCGCCGGCGTTGTCCGGCTGGTTCGCGTCCACGTAGTACACGTTGCAGGCGACAATGGGACTGCTGGAGAACAGTTCGTACTCGCGCAGATTCGTGTGGGTGTCGCCGTCCCAGTCATTGTCGGGCATTGCAACGTTACCGGCCCCGAAGTACTGGGTTTCCCACCAATCCGGCAATCCATCGCTGTCGGCGTCAATGAACTCGTCAGAGCCCATATCGGTTCCTCTTCCGGCCCCTCGTATCTCCCCGTCGAAATCGTGTGCCGGGTAGGGCGGTCGGCGTTTTCCCGTGTCGATGCAGGGCGAGCCGGCCTGGAGGTGGCCGTCGGGAGTCAGCAAGGGCGGCGCATCCATATTTCCATAGCCATCGAATCCGCCTTGCACGTCGCTATAGGTTACGGTGAGCTCATCACCTTCGGTCTTTGCCTGCTCAGGCCAATTTGCCCATATAATGCAGTTCGAAACGTTTGCGGTTGCATCGTATTCGCAGTAGATGCCGCCGGCCCTGTACGTATACCATTGTTCTGGTGAGTTACCGTAGATGGTGCAGTTGGTGATGGTTGCCTCGCTTCCGTAGGCGACGTACACTCCGCCGCCATCGTTGTTGCCGCTGATGAAACAGTTCGTTATTTTGATGTCTGCGTACCAACAATTGACCCCCTGGGCGTTTTGCGAAATAACGCTCTGATCGAGCAGAGTGTCTTGCGAATTCTCTACATATATGCCGTCGTAATTGTCGAGCACCCTACTTCTTCTGATGACGGTGCCACGAGAGTTCATGAGCAGCACGCCCGCCTCTTCGTTATTGCTTACGGTGACACGTTCTACCGTGGCATTGGTTGTGTCAATAAGCGCTACGCCTGTTCCGTTGTTCTCCATGCTCAGGTCGCGGACATTGATATTGGAACAGTCTACCGCAAAAACGCAGCCGGCGAGGCTGGAGCGGTCCACGGTAGTTCCCGTCTCGCCGACCAGATAGTAGATGGGCTTGCCATCGACCGTATTGGAGGTGGTGATGTTCTGCTCGTAATGCTCTCGAGAATAACCTTCACAGGAAAAGTTGTAAAGGTTATTCATCATCATGTTGTCCCTCAAGGTATTGGTTGCGGACCGGTATAACATAATGCCGTAACGGCAGCCCGAGACCGTATTGCCGACCAGGGTGTTATTGGTAGATTCGTCCAGCCATATTCCCGCCTCGCTATTGTTCGTGGCGGTGACATTTTCAATTCTCGAGAAGCGGGTTCTTATGAACAAGGCTGCTCTTGCATTATTGGTTAGCGTTAGATCTTTGACGATTATGGAGCTGCAGTCGACCGCGACCACACAGCCGGCGTTAGAAGCGATGTCGATTAGGGTATTGTGCGCTCCGACCAAATAGTATATCGGCTTTCCGTCTACGGTATTGCTGGTATCAATATCCTGATTGTAGTCAATTGAGGTGGTGCTGGTGCTTCCGTAGACTTCGAAATTGATGGCATTGTCGTGAATTGCATTGTCCCTTAAGGTATTCTCGCTTGAGTAGTAGATTCGGACTCCGTTGAGCGTATTATGGGAGATTTCATTGTTCGTGAGAGTGTTGTTGCCGGTCTCATACGACAGTTCGATGCCCGACTGATTCTCCGAAATGATGTTGTTATTGAAGGTATTGTGCGACGACTCAACATAGACACCGTAGTAAGCGCCGGTGATCTTCAAGCCGTCGACCGTGCAATTGTCCGCAGAAATCATCACCGCTGCGCCGTAGCCGCTACGGTTTGCGTCGATCACAGGTTGGTCAATTCCTATCAGTTCAACTTGTTTCTCGACAACGACAGCCTCGTTGTATGTTCCCGCTGATACTTCGACGGTCTCGCCCTCCATCGCAGCATCTACTGCTTCCTGAATTGTCGGATACTGCTGCGGAACGTAGCGCGTGCCCTTGATCCGGAGTGTTACGCAGATTTGCTTTGGGCTGTTCACAGCGTTAGGATCAATGATCGAGAGGATGGTGCGGTAGGCGCCTTGCTGCAGTCCTTCGGTATCCACGCGGACCGTGAGCGGATTGATCTCGCCGGATGAGCTGCCCGAAGCCGGCTCCGCCGTCAGCCAGGGACAGTTACAGTCAATATGCCAATTCAGCGTTTGGCCTCCGCAATTGCGTATACTCAAGGTGATAGGCTCCGGGTTTGCACCGTCTTTTTCTCTATTGAATTCCATGCTGCTCTGCGAAACTGCAATCGATGCCAACTCTCGATTGAACTCAAAGGCTCCTATATCAGCGATTGGCGTGCCGTCCCCATTTCCGTCGAGAATCCGAGGATTGCCATCAGGGTCGGCGGAGAACTCATCAAACGGGTCGTTGGTTCCCCGGTCAATACAGGTGGAATCGGAGAGTATATGGAAATCTTCCGTGAAGGCAAAACGAGGATTCCCGGTTTGATTATGTTCGTTCTCCGCAGACAGATTGTTTATTTGATAGCCTCCCGTATAGCCAGTCCATGTTTGGTCGTCAAAGTAATCGCCGTCCTGGTTGTTGTAGAACAGGCAATACCTGATAACAGGGCTGCTCGCGCCGTACTCCCTATATATGGCATAATTCGGGTGCTGCGTGAAGATGCAGTTCGTTATGCTCGCGTCCATTTGGCTTCCGCAGGAGATTGCTGATCCTCGATAGTCGGTCGTATTTGCGTTGAATGTACAATTTGTTACTAGGGGCGCGCCCTCATAATCAAAAGCCAGCGCTCCCGCCCGGTAGTCGGATGTGTTTTTGTCGAATACGCAATTGGTAAAGGCTGGCGAGGAGTATCTACAATACACAGCTCCCCCGCTGTAGCGCGCCGCGTTGGCGCTAAAAGTGCAATCGATGACGGTCATGTCCGAACCGTCGCAATAGATCCCCGCGCCGTAGCTTTGGGACACGTTGTTGGCGATCCTGCAGCCAGCCAGTACCGGGTCAGAATCCTTACAGTAGAGGGCACCTCCTCGCGACTGCCCGGTGTTATCGATCATACTACAATCGGTAATCACCGGTGCCGAGTTGTGATCGCAGTATATGGCTCCGCCCGCATATGTAGCCGCATTATTGTACAGCAAGCAGTTCGCGATTCTCGGAGAAGCCTCTGGGGCGCAGTATATGCCGGCCCCTTGCGATTCTCGGCCGTTGGTGATGGTGAAACCCTCGATGAGGCAGCCTGCGCTGGCTTTGCCGTCGAAGAGCAGTCGTCGACTGATGGGTTGTTCGGCCTCGACGTAAAAGGCGCGGTCCTTATTCTCGCAATCAACGATGCAGTTGGTGGGTCCGTATTCGCTTCTTAGACTGATGTTTTTGCCACCAAGGTGAAGCCCCCGATTACCCGGCCCTTTGTACAGACCATCGGCCACGAGGAGTGTGTCGCCGGTCGCAGCAGCGTCGATGGCGGCCTGGATGTTATTATAGTCGGCAGGATTATCGTCATCGACGGTAATAGTCAACCCGTGAGATGCAGTTACCAAAGCGAACAGTAAGATGGCGGGAACGAATCTTCTCATCCTGAAATCCTCCTTTCTCTCTTGGCAAAAAAATCGACCATGCGTAGTCTACCCAATTTGCGGCTTCAATTCCAGAAAAAAAGATGTCTTTTTCATGCAGGAATATACTTACCTATGCATCTATGCTATGGGAGTCCCTGTCCCGGTTATTTATGCCCTTATTCGTAAAGACGCCTTGTCGTTCATTTTGTTACACGCTCTATGTAGAAATACTGACACTATTCGAGCATTTTACCGCTTTTACTGCCGGAAAAACGAGCAGGGCAGGTGCGATGTAGTGAGCTGACCGCCGGCGCATGTGCTATGGACCGGCGCAATTGCACCAGAGAGATTCTCGACGGCACCCTGATTGGCGACCCGAATATGCGGTTTTGTAAAACTCAGGTCTTGTTATCTGTCAAGGGCGATGGCTGAGAACGGTGCTCGCACATCGTCGAAGAAGGGCGTGTTTTCCCGTTCCACACAAGTGGCAGCATACAGAAACATGGCCGCCGACCAGCTCTGCCAGTCCTGCCCTTGGGGCGTCCCATCCTGAGCGCGCAGCCACTCGTTAAAGCCGAACGCGACGTCTGCCTCGCGTGCCGGCCGCACCAGTTGTGCAAGGGCCAGCAGCTTCTTTCCGGCGAGCTGCTGCCTGCCGGCGGCAACCAGAGCAGCTATGTAGAATCCGCAGATGAAAGGCCAGACTCCACCATTGTGGTACTCTCCCGGTTGGTTGTATCGCTTGTATCGCGGATTCCAGTCGGGGTCGTCCGGTCTGATGTAAGGGAAAAAGTTGGGCGGCAAATCGACAGCTAAGTCCTCGTTCTTGCGCAATGCGGCGCATTCGGTTTCTATCCAGGAGACAAGCTCTCTGGCTCTGGAGGCGGATGCGATCCCGGATAGAATCGCGAGGCTGTTGCCCAAGAGGTCGAAGCGTTCGCTTCTGTACACCTTGTAGGACCATAGAGCGTAATACGGCTTGTATCTTAGAACTAAGCCTTCGTGTACATGGCGTTGCTGTCGCTCTCCTTTGACGGTGAATCGGCCCATCTCCTCTCGCAGCCTCGACGCCCGCTCGTCCTGGCCGAAGAGTCGCAGGTATGTGTATACAATTGTATTCAGATAAAGACCGTAACCGAGAACCCACTGCTCGTCACGCCAGTCACTGGTGGGCAGTTGCGCCACAATGACGCGGTCGGAAGGACTTTGATACTCCATCCAGGTCATCGCTTTCTGCACCGCCTCGTCCAGGAAGTTGCTCTCGCCGGTTGCCCTTCGAAACAGACCGACCGCCGTCAGGAACAAGGGCGTAGTATCACTGGCGCCGCGATCTTCAGGGTCGTGCACTAAGGACGGGATATGTCCGAGTTGGCTCTGGTTTCGCGCAACGGTTTCGAGAACCCGGCGAAGCAATTTGATGAGGTTTTTGTTGCCGGAAGTCAACACGCCCAGTGACGAGATCATCAGGTCTCGCGTATATGGTTCTGGGTAGCCCCAGCCGGCTGTGCGTGGAAGGCCGCGGTAAGGCCCGTGCGCGTTATGCAGCAACACCTCCAGCGCGGCCTTTCTTGCCTGTGCAATCAGTCTCTTTTCGCTTGCTTTCACTTCACGAAATGCCCAGTTTTTCCGAGACGAGTGTCATAAATCGCTTTGCAATCACGCGATAGTCGTAATGTTCCAAAGCTCGTTTTCGTCCTGCTTCGCCCATTTGCTTTCGCAGTTGGGCATCCTGCATCAAGTCCATAAGGTAGTTTGCTATGTCGTGCACGCTGGCGCGATAATCGACAGTGCGTGGCCTCTTGAAAACCACACGATGGCCCGCTTCATATCCGGACTCATCACCTACCATTGTCTCTCTTAGTCGAACCTCTTGGGCCACCGAGGCCAAAAACGCATTCTGGCCGTGGGCCATGGTATCCAGCATGCCCATAGCTTTGATGCCGATGACGGGTTTTCCACAGGCTCCAGCTTCGACCTGAATCATCCCAAAGCCCTCCAGCCGGGATGGCGCAGCATAAATGTCGCAGGCCGCCAAGAGATAGGGCATGAAGTTGCGGGAAATCACATTCGTGGTATAAACGACATTCTTCTCGATGCCCAGCGTGGTGGCTAACTGCAGGTCCATGAGATTCTGCTGTTCGGTCCGTGGCTGAGGCCAGACCTTGCACACATACTTCCAGTCCGGCGCTTTGGTGTCGATAAGCGCCAGGGCCTGCATGACCTCTTGAGCTCCTTTGCTGGTCGCATCTCCACCGATGGTCATAATCATGATCTGGTCCGGTGCGACCCCCAGCGCTTCGCGGACGGCCGCGACTTTGGGATCGTTCTTGTCCCGAGGGATGAAGGAATCCGTATCGCATCCCACCGGAAGTACTTCGATGTTTTTCCCGCTAAGGCCGTCCCGTTTGTAGACGTCTCTTACCCACCTGGAGGTCACCAAGATCATAGGCAACGCCTCCAGAACTTCGTGATAGTTAGCCATGTATCCGTCGGCAACCAGCCAGGGCACGGATTGCACGCCGTACCGCTGGGGGTGCAGTACAAGGTAGGGCGTGTGGCCCCAATAGCCGACGCCAACGACCATATCCGGTTCGAACCAGCGATAGTACCATTCCTTTTCTTGGGCCGACTCGAAGTGTGCTGAATGCACATCGACGCCGAGCTCCTCCAGCCCCCGGTGCAGTAAACTGCCCTGTGTGGCCAGTCCCGCCGGCGAGGGTGGGTAGTCATACAAGACTAAGACCTTCATGTTTCTACGCTCCTGCTTGGAATTTCTTGCACGTTATTCTTTGCGGCCGGAGCACCAAAAAGCTTCTCGCCGCGGCGTGCTCTTTGCTTCAAAGCTGTTCGCGTCGAATCCGTATGTTTTCGTAATAATGTCGTATTTCCGCTGCCAGATCTCTTCGGGCAAGTCTATCGCTATGTCAGCATCATCTCTGGCCTGCGGCAGATGCTTTCCGTCGCCGTCCACGTAGGCAAACTTCCATAGTCGTTTTGCACTTAGTTTACCGTTTTCCCACAAGTGAGCAACCGCTCTGCTCGTTTCCTCATGCCTGCGATGCCGGGTATATTCGCCCTGAGGTCCGTGCGTGATGACCAGATCAAATGTCTCGTGTCCGAGTAGTTCGGTTATGACGCTTTGTACTTCGGCTTGAGCCAGCGGCTGCTGGTCCGGGCCATCATCCAGATCGCCCATCTGGCCGGCGGCATTTAGCTGCTCGACAGCGCGAAAAAACCTCGGCCGACGGTCCGGATCACTTTTTCTGCAAAGCGCTATTATCTTCCATCGAACTTGCGGATTCATCAGTATAGTACCACCCGCCCACAGGCTCTCATCGTCGGGGTGCGCGACTACGACGGCGCTGGTCTGGACACCGGATAGCCTTAGAAAATGGTTCTGTTTGGCCATGTTTTTTCCTGGGCCGTCCAGATCATTCGTTGCCGCTTTGCTGAGGGCATCGAAGCAGAAAGTCGACCAGGTCATTTAGCTTTGCCGTCGCAAGAGCGATGCAGGAGTCTGCGGCCCCATAGTACATGGAGACCGTCTTGTCTTTAAGCACCCACCCACAAGGAAAGACAACATCGTCGACATCACCTTCCCGCTCATAATGGGCTTTCGGCCCGAAGATCCATTCATCCGACCGTCGAATCAAGCGTGTGGGCTCGTCACGGTCCAGCAGTGCAAGACCCAGTCTGTATATCGAGCCTGACGCCGTGGTTCGAACGCCATGGTACAGGGTAAGCCAACCTTCAGGTGTTTCAAGAGGCGGAGCCGATAGACCGATTTTGTTTGCGTCCCACCATCCTCCCTCTCGCGCGTGAATTACCTCCTGATGGCCGCCCCAGTGCTTCAGGTCAGGCGAAAAGGAAATCCAGATATGCGCTCCCAACATGGGTGACTTGGCCACGGGTCTGTGCAGCATAGCCCAAAGACCGTTAAACTGAACTGGAAACAGTGCGGCGTCTTTATCTTCCGGCGGCATCACCGGACCAAAGCGGTCGAAGAAAGTGAAATCGTCTGTGGTAGCCAGAGCCACCAAAGGGCCTCCCTTAGAATAAGCGGTGTAACAGACCGCCCACTTCTGCGGTTGTTCAAGCCACGTCACGCGCGGGTCTTCTATTCCCCAGAGTTCCTCCGGGTGCCTGGTAGGATCGGGCCGTAGAGTCGGCTTAGCATCAATGTGCCAATTACTTACACCGTCCTTGCTGCGCGCAACCGTGAAATGAGAAATGCCCCGGAAGTCTTCAACTCGCACGAGCAGTACAACCTTGCCGTCTACTTCGGCTGCGGCGGCATTGAAGACCGAATTGGCGTTATACGGCCAGTCCTTAACCGACAGTATGGGATTGTCCGGATGCCGCCGAAACAGTTCATGATTTGCTCTTCTGTCCATTCTGCTATGGTTATTCTTATGGGTCGGGCAAGTGCAGGTTGGCCTTCTCTGGGGCCACATACGAGTGCTACTTCCCGACCCAAATCACAAATAAAGTTAGGGCATCAACGTTTAGTTCTGCTAATCCACTGTTTAGTTCATGAATTATAACATTTTTCTTGTGGCTAATAAGTCTCTGGTCCGCAGTTCCTCTAATATCTTGTCGAGTTCACGTTGTACTCATAGCAAAAGCAGAGTCATCAGTGCCGCCCGGCCTCTCAGAACCGCGCGGCACATGTGCGCTTGCGACCTATCAGCCCTTGACCTTGATCTTGACGGGTTTGGCCCTCTCGCTTTTCGGCAGCGTTACGGTCAGGATGCCGTTCTCGCATGAGGCCTGGATATTGTCCGCTTCGACGTCAGTGGCGAGACTCAATTCGCGCTGGAATCTTCCGAACGAACGCTCAACATGGTAGTAGCCCTTACCCTCTTTGCTCTCTTGCTTCTTTTTCTCTCCACTGATGATAAGTGTATTTCCGTGGACCGAAATGTCAATGTCATCAGCCTTACAGCCTGGGACCTCAGCCTTTACCACGTACGCATCGTCATTTTCTGCGATGTCAATGGCCGGCCAACCGGCTGCAGGCCAGGAAGGCCAGTCCCAATCGCTGAAGAATCCACGGAACAAATCATCCATATCCCTGTGCAGCCGAGCCAACTCACTTCTGTCTTTTTCCTTTCGTTTCACCGGTAATAACGCCATCTTGCCGGCCTCCTTTCTTTTGAAGGGGCTCAAGCCCCTAAGTCTTTTTGATGCCGGTTGCCGAAATGGCTCAACTTCGTTTAGCGCTTGGGACGCCTCTCCATATTCGGCGCCACATCCTTTTTGCCGGACCCTCTGACCTTAATGTGGGGCTGCTTGTTCTTCTTGCGTGTCATCTGAGTTTCTCCTGAATCTGTATGAATCTGTCTGTGGCCTTCGTTTTGCCAACACTCCAGACATAGGACAGGGGCATCACTGGGATGCCCCCTGCACCATAGTTTGATGTCTCAGCAACTGCTCTGGTCAGCTACTTGCACATCGTCTTCTTAGGCTTTTGAGCCTTTGCCTGCTCCTTTTTGTTTCTTTTTTGCTTACCCGCCATTTTCTTTTCTCCTTAGTGCACTAGTGCCGTTAAGGTTATCCGCCCCGGCCTTCCATAATGGGCCGGAACCACTTTCTGAATGCGTTTGAGAGCGAACGCTGTGCCAAGCCGGTTGAGATCTGTTCTCCTTTTTCGTAACTTTCGCCTTAGGCCGGACTTGTAGATGCGAGATTTTTTCTCGGCGAGCTAAGCAAAAATCGCGTGTGGCATGAATCGGTGTTTGACACCCGAAGAAATCGGAAGTAGAATTCCGATTGCGACTTTGGAGGTAAGCGCGTTCGATGCTTCTGCATATCGCGTTGGCTGTGGATCAACCTGAGCTCGAGAATAAGCTGAGCAAGCTTCTGTCACGAAAGGACAGCATCGTCGAGCCGGTGCAGAATCTGCGAACGTTCTGGAGGGATATTGCCAAAAGGACCTCTGATTTGTTGGTTGTCAGCCGTGGGTTCATCGACAATCGGGCGTTGGGACGCCTTCGGAATCTGCGGGAATCCGCAGATGCCCCCGCGATCGTTGTCTTATCGCAAGCCGATAACGAAGAGGACCAAGCCCGGTTCATCGCCGCAGGCTGCGAAGCCGTTCTTAATTCCAGTTTATCCGCAAAGAAGATTGCTGAAGCCATCGATGCGATCTTGCAGAGACGGCGTCAGGTAGCTGCGTCTACGCTCTCGGTGCCGCGAAAACCGGACACGGCCCAAATCAGTGACTTCGTAGCGCAGAGCCCCCTTATGGTGCAGTTCGTAAGGCTTATTCCCAAGATTGCCAAGAGTGACTCGGCTGTACTCATTCTGGGTGAAACAGGCGTGGGAAAAGAAAGACTGGCCCATGTGCTCCATGCTGAAAGTCCTCGTTCGAGTGGACCATTTGTTGCTGTCCACTGTGCCGCCTTACCCGAGACGTTGCTGGAAAGCGAGCTGTTCGGTCACGAGCAGGGCGCGTTCACCGGGGCAACAAGGTCACGACGTGGCTGCTTCGAATTAGCCCACCAGGGCACCATCTTTCTGGATGAGATTGGAGAGATGCCCCTTCACCTGCAGAGCAAGTTGTTGCGAGTGCTGGAAAACCATGAGATACGACGGCTCGGCAGCGAACACGCGGTCAGGGTGGACGTTCGAATCATGGCAGCGACCAATCGAGACCTGGAAGAGCAGGTCAGCGCAAAGCAATTCCGGCGCGATTTGTATTATCGGCTAAACGTAGTCTCGTTGACCATACCGCCGCTTCGCGACCGCGTCCAGGATATTCCCGAACTCGTGACGAGCTATATCGACTATCTTGGACCTCGCATCGGCTGTCATGTTTCGGGAATCGCTAAGGAAGCACTGGATGCTCTTTGCCGCTATTCTTGGCCCGGCAACGTGAGGGAGCTGATTAATGTGGTCGAAAGAGCAATGTTACTGTCTGAAACCGACGTTATTACGTGCGATGATCTGCCTCAATGTATAGCAGACACAGTACCGTCGGCAGGGGCATTAACACAGCCGAAGGCCTTTCTTTACGCAGAGGAGACATTGCCGGGGCAATGGCTGCGGAAACCCTTGAGACAAGCACGCCAAGAGCTTGTGGAGCACTTCGAGCGCGCGTATCTCACAGCTCTACTACAGGCAACCACCGGACATGTCGGTGAGGCAGCTAAGCGAGCCGGCATAGATGCGAGGACTCTTTTTGGCAAGATGAAGCTTTACGGCCTTAGCAAAGAAGATTTTCGAAACGAAGCAAAAGAGCAGTAACCCCAAAGTCACAAATGCGCATGTCAAGTCTGCAGGCCGAAGTTCTCAAGCCCTTTTCGAATGAGCATTACAGCGATTGCGGCAAGCAAGAGGCTCGTTATCTTGGAAAGAGCCTTGGACCCGGCCTCACCGAGCACCTTTATCAAGACGGAAGCTGAAGCGAAAATCGCGCCGGCCAATAGAATGTTCGCCACCACGGAGATCAACGTGGCGAGCAAACCGTACTGTGATATGATGACCATTGAGGTGGTCAGGACGGCCGGACCTACAATCAAGGGCGTGCCCAACGGCACCACACCAAGGTCTTTGCTCGGTATTCTCCGCTTTTTGACCGGGTTGATGATATCCGTTATCGCAAGGCAAAACAGTATCGCACCGCCGGCGATCATGAAGTCGCCCATGGTAATGCCCAGAAGATGGAATACACCTTTGCCCAGAAAGACAAAGCCGGTTGCCAAGCACAGAGCCGTTAATGCGGACTGCAAAA
>Ga0180434_10005480_pt1 | contig 14919 bp, 10 predicted proteins | sample SS_ome_7_FD_132453 | JGI IMG/M metagenome (GOLD analysis project Ga0180434, IMG submission 132453) | Hypersaline lake sediment archaeal communities from the Salton Sea, California, USA - SS_1_D_2 metaG | ecosystem: Environmental > Aquatic > Non-marine Saline and Alkaline > Hypersaline >...
CCTCCCACGGCTGCGGCGAATTTCTTCGCAGGCCTCTTGAGGATGGTCGTCAGGAAGTCCAGCTTGTTCTCGTAAGCCGGGACTTCCTGGAGCTTGGCGATCTTTTCGACCGTCTTCTTGTCCCCGTATTCCTCACCGACCTTCCGGACGAGCTGGAGATTCTTCTCCCGGATCTCTCGATGCCTGCGCCCTCTGCGGGTCTGCACCTTCTGGAGGGTTCGGAAAAAGTAGGGGAAATAGTTCCTCACCACGTGCCAGAAGGCGTAGAGGTGTCTCCTCCGTATGGTGTAGAAGAAGGCGGAGACGTTCCGGTAGTAGGGTGCTGTGGGAAACCGAAGCTCGATCATGTTGAAGAAGTACCGGATGAAGAAGGAGCCGAAGGGTAAATCGAGCTCGAATCGCCCCACGGGGCTCTCCGGATCGATCAGGACCGGATACATGAAGTTGTGGAAGGCATTTGTGGGATCGTACTGGTTGCCGTGTTCGATGTACAGGAGCTTCTTGACATAGATCGACCAGGAACGGAAGAGGAGGCGATCCAGTGCGTCGGCGATTTGCTTCTCGGTCTTCCGGTCCGGCGAATCGACCTCCCGGAGAAAGGCCTCCATCCGTTCCATGAAGCGGTAACGGACCTCCGGCCAGAACCAGTTGACATCGTGGTTCCCCTTGAGAATGACGACCCGGTGGCCTTGCAGGAGGAACCGCGCCAGGGCCCGGAAGAAGACCGGGTGCCCCTCCACAACGCGCTCGAGTTGCCACTTGGACTCGGCCGCGGAGGAGCCCAGCCCGTATTTCTGCTTCGTCGGCGTGATCGGGGGAAACCCCTTGGGCAGATGGTGCGGGTCCGGGATCGAGGGGATCCGCAGGAAATCGATCAGATCCCCGTTGAAGACCAGGGTCCAGAGGTGTTCCCTCTGCTCGGCCCTTTCCTGGAGGTGGAGAAGGAGCCGCTCGAAGGGGCGATCGAACAGGAAGCCCTCGAACCGGGAGGTCTGCCCGGTCGCCTTCTTCTTGCCTTCCGCGAGATGAAGATCGCTGAGGATTACATAATTGAAACGGGACTTCCGCCTGTTCATCGGTTCCCCTGTCTGAGCAGATTCCCCACAATAGACCAATCGGACAGAACATGTAAAAGGTGTAGGCCGGGACTAGACTTCTTAGGGGCGTTTCTGTTAAATGTGGGGCACCGAGAGGGGCGGGGAAGCTGTATGGCGGAAAAGGAAGGAACTTTCGAGACTTTTCCGAGTCTATCTCATATGACACCTGACCTCTAGTCATGGAGTGGAAGTAGACCTATGGGTCGGGCAGCAGAAGAAGGGTCAGGCTTGCCGAGTTCGGATGAGATACTCGTGGCCAAGTGCCAGGAGGGGGACAAGCAGGCCTTCGATCTGCTCATGAAGAAGTACCAGCGTCGAATCTTTCACTTGATTTACCGCATAACCCAGGATCCCGCTGTGGTGGAACCTATCGCCCAGGAGGTCTTTCTCAAGGCCTACCGCTCAATCTCTTCCTTCCAGGGAAACTCGCGATTTTACACCTGGCTGTATCGCATCGGGGTGAACACCTCGCTGAGCCACATCAAGAAGGCGTCCATCGGAGAGAACCGGGAGCGAATGATCGAGTACGACCTCCACGCTTCCACCCTCCAAGCCGATTCGATGAAAACGGAAGACCCTGAGGCACTCTTCATGCGCAAGGAGTTCTTCAAGCATCTTCTCGACTGTCTGCGTCGTTTGCCGGAAGAGCTGCGGACAGCGGTGGTGCTGCGTGAATTTTCGGGCATGAATTACGAGGAGATATCGGAGGTCATGGAGATCCCCCTTGGGACGGTTCGATCGAGGATCTTTCGGGCGCGGGCCCGTTTGAGGGAGCTGTTGGAACCCTATGCTTACGAGAGTTAGATACGAAGATCTCCAGTTCGCTGTGTTTAGTGGATTTCTTCCGAAAGGGAGGGACAGCCGATGACTTGCAAGGAATACGCGCCCTGGGTGTCCCAGTACCTGGATGAGGATCTGGAGGGGAAGGATCTGGTGGCCTTTCTCGACCATCTTGCCGGGTGCGTGGAATGTCAGAAAGAGATGGAGGCGGTCGAGCGGATGCGAGGATGGTTGCAGGCCGCAGATGCGCACCAGGGCATTCCGGAGATACGGGGAGAATGGGGGATCGAAGATCTGCTCAGACGGGAGACGGCCTCGGAAGAGATCGATTATGCAGGGGCCCCCAGCTCGACGGCCGGCCGATTGGCCCCCGCGCTGGGAAGGAAAGGTCGCGGTCCGGGAGCATGGATCAAGAGCAATCTCTTCCCCTTTCCCCTCGTCCCCCGGCAGGTGATGAGCTATGCTGTTCCGCTGATCCTGGTCATCGTGGTAGCGACCTGGCTTTACACGCGACAGACCGGCAAATGGATCGATGTCAGCGAGCTTCAAACCCTGCCGACAGCGACCGTTTCGTTTCCTGAGGAGGGAGGCGACGCGATAGAGTATTACGTGGTTCAGCACGCCACCCACCAACCCTGGGAGCAGTATGGGGACGAAGTGCCCATGCTGCAGCTGGCATCCATGCCTTCCCGGTAAAAGGGCACGCGTATGCGTCGATGGAAAGCATCCCTGATTCTTCTGCTTGTGATCTGGTTCAGTCCAGGCTCCACAATGGGACAAGGCCAGGACCCGGATCCCGAGTCTCAATTGCTTCGCCTGTCCGAGGCGATCAAGAGGACGAAAACCGAAGCCCGGTTCGAAGCCGAGCAGACGGTCTATGCCTTTACCGGGGAGAAGCCCGTGGTCACCCGATTTCGGGTGCAATACGCGTATCCTTACCGAAAGCGGGAATGTATCGAGGGGCCCGAGCAGAACCGGCTCATCGTGCTTGAAGATGGGAAACACCAGTGGAGCTATTTCCCGGCGCGCAAACTCGTGGTGAAAGAGCCGCTTCGGGACGAAGACAGCCCGTTCCCCCTCTGCCCGACCGAAGACCTGGCCTTCCTGATGAAGAACTACCGGGTCCAGGTCGTCGGAATGGTCCCGGACGAGGGGGTTCTGTGCCGGATCGTTTCGTTCATTCCCAGGTCGGGGGATCGACCCCGCAGGGAGTGGTGGCTGGAGGAAAGGTGGAACGTGCCGGTTCGGGTCAGCGTCTCCTCGAGTGACGGCAGGCCCGCTTACATGACACAGTTACGGGATATTCTTTGGGATGCGGACCTGGAGCCGGAAGCCTTCCGATTGAGGGTGCCGAAAGACACGAGGGTTCATGAGATTCGGGAGCAGGAGAATCTCACGATCGAGGATGTCCGGCGTTTGCTCAAGCGTCCCGTCGTGCTGCCCCTGGCGATTCCGGCCGGGTACAGGCAACACGACATGGTGCTGCGATCGGAAGGATCCAGGCAGTGCCTGCAGATCATCTACACCGACGGACTGAGCAGTGTCTCCTTCTTTCGGGCCTGGACCCATCCGGGGAAGGGGGCAGCCCATACCCCACCCGAAATCGCCGTTGACCAGGCTCGCTCGGTTCCATCCTCCCGCCGGCATGGATTGATGAACGTCGTGACCCTTGCAGGGCCGGCCGGCCGGACCGTTATCGTTGGTGACGTGGACAAAGACAGGCTCATGGAGATGGCCGAGTCCCTGCGCGCCGCCAACCGAGAGCCTATCAGCGAACCCCTCGGCGAAGCTGTCCGCGAAAACCCGCCTGCCACGCCTTGACAACACGAAGAAGTTTTTACTAGGTTCCTCCGAAAGTGTCTCCCCCATGCAGCCGCCCCTTTGTTTGCAGGGCGCAGCCAGGAGCCCCTGTGTGCACGGCCTCCGACCCAGCGTGATGCGTTGACAAACCTCGCCTATTGTTATAATTAATTTGGTGTTGATATTGCGATATATAAAAATGATATCATGCGAAGCGATGATCGTAAGCCGAACGAATTGAGACCGGTGACCCTCGAGCGGGGGGTTCTCGACCATCCGGAGGGGTCCTGTCTCATCCGGCAGGGAAGCACCTGGGCGATCTGTACCGCCTCCGTGGAGGAAGACGTTCCCGACTTCCTCTCGGGGCGTGGGGCCGGTTGGGTGACCGCGGAGTACAGCATGCTGCCTCGTGCGACCCGAACGCGGTCGGGTCGCGAAAGGATGCCCGCTGCCGTTCGAGGCCGTACGGCAGAGATCCAGCGCATGATCGGTCGTTGCCTGCGAGCGGTTACCGATTTGAAGGGTCTGGACGGGTTTACGGTACGGATCGACTGTGACGTTATCCAGGCGGATGGCGGCACCCGTACGGCCTGCGTGACGGGCGCCTTCGTGGCGCTGGCCGAGGCGCTGGCCCTCTTGAAGGATTCGGGTCGCTTGGAGAAGATTCCCTTGCAGGACACGGTGGCGGCGGTGAGTGTCGGTCTCGTGGACGGCGAGCCCTATCTCGATCTGTGCTACGAAGAGGATGCACGGGCCGAGGTGGACCTGAACCTTGCCATGACAGGGAAGGGATTGTGGGTGGAGATCCAGGGGACCGCCGAGAACGAGCCGTTTTCTACAGAGAAAATGAACGCAATGATCGGGTTGGGGACAGAAGGGATCGAACGGTTGACCCAAGCTCAGCGGATTGCTCTGAAGGGGTTCAGATTGGAATGATCGAAGGGGAGAAATGATGGCGACAGAGAAGACGGAAATGATCCTTGGAACGCGAAACCATGGAAAGATTGCAGAATTTCGCTCCCTGTTCAAGGGGATGCAGATAAAGTTGTTGTCCTTCTACGATTTCCCGGATGTCCCACAGGTCGTGGAAGACGGGAAGACCTTTCAAGACAACGCGGCCAAGAAGGCCAAGGCGATCGCCAAGGCGACCGGCCGGATTGCGGTGTCGGATGATTCGGGCCTGGAGATTGACTTCCTGAAGGGGGTTCCCGGCGTCTTCAGCGCGCGGTTTGCCGGTGAAAAGGCGACCGACCGGGACAATGCAAGAAAGGCCCTCAAGATGCTCGACGGGGTGGCGTGGGAGGAGAGGACTGCGAGGTTCGTCTGCGTGATCTGTGCGGCCACGCCGAAAGGGAAGACCGTGAGCGCAGAGGGGACTTGTACGGGGACGATCAGTTTCGAGATGCGCGGGTCTCACGGTTTCGGTTATGATCCCATTTTTATTCCGCAAGGTCATCAGATCACAATGGCGGAGATGGAGCCCGAGTTGAAGAACAGGATCAGCCACCGCGCCGATGCGATGAAGAAATTCCGTAGCGTCCTGAAAGGATTTGTCCAGGAACAGAAGAAATAGGCCTCCCTCGATCCGCCTTCGCACCTCATCTGCGACCCGCCAGGGAACAGCCCGCGAAGCGAAGGTTCTCCCCCATTGAAAACAGAGGGGAAACAAGCGGTTATTTGAATCTTTCCTCGATTTGTGGTAATCATGTAGGGATAACAAAATGGAGGTGTGGATTCGAACATACGGGGCGTGGCGCAGCCTGGCTAGCGCACCTGCTTTGGGAGCAGGGGGTCGGAGGTTCAAATCCTCTCGCCCCGACCATCCTCCCCGGACTGTATACAGATATATATTCACATGCATCTTGGAAGAGGGGCGAGGGGACAAGAAGTCCTGCCAGGAGGAGGAAGGTTAGGCGCCTGTAGCTCAGGGGATAGAGCAACGGACTTCTAATCCGTAGGTCGCAGGTTCGAATCCTGCCAGGCGTGCCAGCACGCGAGACCAGCCGAGAAGGCCTGAGGAGACGATTCGACGATCTCCACTTTCTTTGAGATGCAGGTCCATTGGTCGCTGTATGGTGAGTGTAGCTCAGGCGGTTAGAGCACTAGGTTGTGGCCCTAGAGGTCGAGGGTTCGAGTCCCTTCACTCACCCCATTTATTGGAACAAAGATCTGTGCGCCCGTAGCTCAGCTGGATAGAGCGTCGGACTTCGAATCCGCAGGTCGCAGGTTCGAATCCTGCCGGGCGTGCCAATATACGCAGCATTTGTTCGGAAGGGATTTCTCAGGATTTTTCGTCAATAACCGTCGAGAGGAGGGCGGAAACTCCTCGAGGGCCGTTAGCTCAATTGGTAGAGCAACTGACTCTTAATCAGTAGGTTCGGGGTTCGAGACCCTGACGGCCCACCAAAGGAAAAAGGGGTTGCAGGCAATTAGGTCTGTAGCCCCTTTTTTCTTCGGCCTTGGACCCGTTTCCGCCTCAACGTCATGAACGGGGGGCCTGGATCGTGGAACTTGTCGTCAGCCACAGCCATGCGGACTTCGATGCCCTGGCTTCTCAGGTTGCGATCCACAAGCTGTTTCCGGATGTGGTCAGGGCCCGCATTGGAAAAGTCTCAACCCCTGTGCGAGATTTTCTGGCCCTGCACAAGGACCACTTCGAGCTGACGCCGATCCAGGAAATCGACTTGGCCGCGGTATCGAGGGTGTTTCTGGTGGATGTGCGTCGTGCGAGCCGATTGAAGGCCATCGAACCGTTGCTACGGCGTATCCAAGAGAAGGATCCGGACCTGGAGGTCATCATCTATGATCACCACGAAGCGGCTCCGGACGACCTCACAGGAAATGTCGAGGTCGTGGAGCCGATCGGGGCGACGGTCACAGTCTTGATTGAAGAGCTGCGGCGACGGGAGATTCCCATCAACCCCGTCGAGGCTACCTTGTTGGCCCTGGGGATCTACAGCGATACGGGTTCTCTTACCTACCCGAACACCACACCACGCGACGTGGAGGCCGCTGGGTTCTTGATCTCCTGCGGAGCCAGCCTGGCGACCTTGCGGTATTTCCTGCATCTCCCGTTGAAACCTCTGCAACGGGAGGCAATGATTTGCATGCTCAAGAATACAAAGGTTTTCAAAGTCAACGGCGTCCGCGTTGGAATAGGCGTTGTGCAGATGAAGAAGGCTCCGAACAGCTTCTCCGAGGTCGTCAACGATATCCTGACGATAGAGGGATACGAAGTTCTCTTTGGTATTCTCGCCCACGGAAAACACACCACGGTCATTGGTCGTACACAGGTGCCCCATGTAGACATCGGATCCATTCTTCAGGGCCTGGGGGGAGGAGGACATGCGGGTGCCGGTTCCGTGAAGTTTCGGAATACGGACGACAAAGAAGCAAGGAGAAGTCTCGTCAAGGCTTTGCGTGCCTGCCCGCCAAGACCCCGTCTGGTGCGGCATTTGATGTGCACGCCGGTACATACCCTGGATCATGAGACCCTCTTGCAGCATGCCGAGGATGATTTCCTTCGTTTCAACATAAGTGGGGCGCCTGTCCTGAAAGGAGGGGTGATCGTGGGAATCATCTCCAGACGGGATATTCGGGGCGCTCATCGTGACGAGAGAAAACGCCTTCCCGTCTCGAGTCGTATGGCCCATGAGGTGAAGACAATCGGTTCCTACGAACCTCTCCTTCGAGCGATGGAGAGAATGGTCACGGAAGACATTGGTCGGCTGCCTGTTCTGGAAAACGGGAACCTCGTCGGTATCGTTACCCGGAGTGATGTGATGCGTGTGCTTTATCCGGGAAAGAGGGCGAAAGGCCGTTAGCCGGCATTGACAAAAATACATAGCTAAGTTAATATGTTAGATTGCCTAGACTTCAGACTCTTAATCAGTTGGTCCGGGGTCAGAGACCCTGACGGCCCACCGTGCGGAGAGGGGACGCGGAAGGCAGGCTTGCGCGTCCCCTTTTCCTTTTCGCCAGATGAGAAGACGTTTTGCGCTTCTCGAGCGAGATCGCTACAATGTCTCCAATGCCCCTCCAAGCACGAGTTCGTCTGCAACCAGGGCCCGTTTGGCACCACGAATCGATGAAGTCGTTTCCGGTCTTTGGGATGGAAAACGCGAAGTGAGAGTGCGAGAGTGGCGGAATCTGGTAGACGCACTGGATTTAGGATCCAGCGGGCAACCGTGGGGGTTCGAATCCCCCCTCTCGCACCAGTTCGTCTGTTGAATTTGTCGGGATGTCGAACTTCATCTGAGGTCCCTGCATCCAAGGTAGTTGACAAGAGAGAAGGTCAAACGAGGGGAGAGGTGTACCATGAAAACCGAGGTTCAGGATCTGGGAGGGTCCCAGAAGAAGATCGTCTGTGAAGTTCCTTCGGAAGAAGTGCAGAAGAAGGTCGATAAATATTGCAGGACCCTTGCCAGGGAAGTGGAAGTCAAGGGATTCCGCAAAGGCAAGGCCCCCGCGAGCATTATCAAGCGGTATTTCCGCCAGCAGGTCCAGCAAGAAGTTGCCTCCGAGTTGGTTTCCTCTTCCCTCGAAGAGGCCCTGAAAGAGCATTCCCTCACGCCCCTCGGAGAACCGGAAATCGACGCACCCGCCCTGGACGAGGAAAAGGACTACGCCTTCAGCATCACGCTGGACGTGAAGCCGGAAATCGAGATCGGGGACTATCAGGGCATCGAACTCGAAGAGGAACCGTCGGACGTGGAGGAGGAGGAACTCGAGAAGTCCCTCGAGGAACTCCAGAAGGCCCACGGAGACCTGAAGGGGATCGAAGAGGATCGAGGTGCCGTGGAAGGGGACACGGCCCTGGTCGATTATGCGGCGTTCCTGGACGAGGAGCCGATTCCGGATATGGAAAGGAAAGACGTCTACATGGAGATCGATTCTGCGTCGGTCAAACAAGACGTGAAAGATGCTCTCCTGGGAGCCCGTGTGGGCGACGAACGGAAAATGGAAGTCGAGTACCCGGACAACTATATGGACCAGAAGATCGCCGGGAAGAAGGTTGAATACCGGCTCCAGGTCAAGAAGATCCTGGTCAAGGAACTGCCCAACCTGGACGATGAGTTTGCAAAGGACGTGGGGCCCTACGAGAGCTTGGAGGCCCTGAAGAACCGGATGCGCGAAGAGATCGGCAAGGAGAAGAAGTCCCGGAGCCGAAGGACGCTGGAGGATGCGCTGTTGGAGGAGCTTGTCAACAGGAATGCCTTCGATGCGCCTCGGTCGCTCGTTCAGGCCCGGCATGCCCAGATGATGAAAGATGCGAAGATCCACTTCCTGACAAAGGGTCTCCAGATGGAAGAGAGCAGCGAGGACTACCAGCAGCTGGAAGCCAACCTGGAAGAGCTTTCCGAACGGGATGTGAAGAAACATCTCGTGGTCGAAGCGATTGCCCAGAAGGAATCAATTCAGGTTTCCGATGAGGAAATGCAGGAGAAAATCAAAGAAATTGCCGATCAACATGAACAGAGCGTGGAAAAGATAAAAGCGGATATCCAGAAGAACGAGGACGGCCTCGAAAACTTCAGGTCGAACCTGGTCAGAGGAAAGACGCTTGATTTTCTCTTGTCGCAAGCTACAATAAAAGAGAAGGGAAAATAACGGGAAAGTGAGAAGCGACCCCATGAATCTGATTCCAATCGTTGTTGAGCAGACAAGCCGCGGCGAACGATCCTACGACATTTATTCCCGGCTCTTGAAAGACCGGATCATCTTCATCGGTACGCCGATCGCAGACGAAATTTCCAACATCGTGATTGCGCAGATGCTCTTCCTGGAGAGTGAGGACCCGGACAAGGACATTCACATTTACCTGAACACCCCAGGGGGGTCCGTAACGGCGGGTCTTGCGATTTACGATACCATGCAGTACGTGAAGCCGCCCATCTCCACCATCTGTATGGGACAGGGGGCCAGCATGGGCGCTCTGCTCCTTGCGGCGGGGACGAAAGGAAAGCGTTACGCACTGCCCCATTCCAGGATTCTGATCCACCAGCCCATGGGTGGCTTCCAGGGCCAGGCCACGGACATTGACATCCATGCCCGGGAGATCCTGAGGATGCGGGAAGAACTCAACGAGATTCTCGCGAAACACACCGGCCAACCCCTGGACAGGTTGCAGGTGGACACGGAGAGGGATTTCTTCATGACCGGTGACCAGGCCAAGGAATATGGAATCATCGACGAAGTGGTGGCGAAGAAGAGCTAGGACGTGTTCTGTAAACGGCAAGGGAAAAAATAGACAGGGTTTCGTTGGAGAACTTGTCATTGGAGGAACGGCGTGAGCAGAAAAGGCAGCTATGACCACACGGGGAAATTGGTGTGTTCCTTCTGTGGAAAGAGCCAGGACGAGGTCCGCAAGCTGATCGCGGGACCCACCGTCTACATTTGTGATGAATGCATCGAGCTCTGCAACGAGATCATCGCAGAAGAATGCGAACAGGAGGACCATCGCAAACGCGGGGCCGCGCTACCCAAGCCGCACGAAATCAAGGCCTTCCTGGACGAGTATGTCATCGGTCAGGAACGTGCCAAGAAGATGCTCTCGGTGGCCGTCTACAATCACTACAAGAGAATCCAGCAGCCACAGGGCACGGACAACGTTGAGCTCCAGAAGAGCAACATCCTGCTCGTTGGGCCCACAGGGTCGGGGAAGACGCTGATGGCCCAGACCCTGGCCCGTTTTCTGAACGTGCCCTTCACGATTGCCGATGCTACGAGCCTCACGGAGGCCGGGTATGTGGGCGAGGATGTGGAAAACATCATCCTCAACCTTCTCCAGGCTGCGGACTACGATATCGAGAAGACCCAGAGGGGAATCGTCTACATCGACGAGATCGACAAGATCTCCCGAAAGTCCGACAGCCCCTCGATCACGAGAGACGTTTCCGGGGAAGGCGTGCAGCAGGCCCTCTTGAAGATCATCGAGGGGTGCACGGCGGCCGTGCCTCCCAAGGGAGGCAGGAAGCACCCGCAACAGGATTTCCTGCAGATCGATACGACCCATATCCTCTTTGTTTGCGGAGGGGCTTTCCACGGACTCGAATCGATCATCGAACGGCGCGTTCGCGCCAAGACGATGGGATTCGGTGCGGAGATCCAATCCAGGGTCGAACGAAAGATCGGTGACATCCTGGGACTCGTGGAACCCCAGGATCTGCTCAAGTATGGGTTGATCCCGGAGTTCATCGGTCGGCTTCCCGTGATCGCCACCCTGGACGACCTCACGGAAGACGACCTCGTCAAGATCCTCACCCAGCCGCGAAATGCGATCACCCGCCAGTATCAGAGGCTGTTCGACCTGGACGGCGTGGCCCTGCGGTTTGCCCCCGACGCCCTGCAGTCGGTCGCTCGAGAGGCGATCCAGAAAGGGACCGGCGCCAGGGGGTTGCGAGCCATCCTCGAGCAGCGCATGCTGGACATCATGTACACGATCCCCACGCTGGAGGATGTGAAAGAGTGTATCGTGAATCGGGAGGTGATCCAGAAGAAGGCCGAGCCGATCCTCGTTTTTGAGAAGCAGCAGGAGACCGCCTAGGACGGCAGGCCTGCGCCTCCGTACCCGGGTGGCCCTCGGAAAATCTCCCTCCGGACTAAACAAGTGAGCGGCCATTGGCCGATAGAGTAAATAGACCCCTGGGTCTCAAGAACAGTGAGTGGCTATGACCTCCAGCGACAATCCAGACGATAAAGAAGAAGACATGACAGAAGACCTGACCATTCTGCCGATGCTTCCCCTGCGGGACATCATCATTTTCCCCCACATGGTCGTTCCTCTCTTCGTGGGCCGGGAGAGATCCATCAACGCCCTGGACGAGGCGATGAACAAGGACAAGCAGTTGTTCCTTGCCGCGCAAAAGGACGCGAAGATCCAGGACCCGGAGGAGAACGACGTGTACCCGGTCGGGACGATCGGTTCCGTGATCCAGATGCTGCGCCTTCCGGACGGGACCGTGAAGGTCCTGGTGGAAGGGCAGAAGAGGGCGGTGCTCACGGACTATCTCTCCAAGAAGGAAATCTTCCTCGTGCGGGTGCGGGACATGGAGGAGATCGACGGGGAGACCACAGAGGTCGAGGCGCTGATCCGGAGCATCCAGGACGCCTTCGAGCACTTCGCCCGGCTGAATCGCAAGATCCCCCAGGACATGATCCTTTCCATTTCCTCTATCGAAGAGCCGGGCAAGCTGGCCGATACGATCGTGGGCCATCTGAATCTCAAGCTCCCGGACAAGCAGGACCTCCTCGAGACGGCGGACAAGAAGGAGAGGTTGGAGAAGCTCTACTCCCTGCTGAAATCCGAGATCGAAATTCTGGAAGTGGAACGAAAGATACGCTCCCGGGTCCGAAAGCAGATGGAGAAGACACAGAAGGAGTACTACCTCAACGAGCAGATGCGGGCCATCCAGAAGGAGTTGGGGGAGAAGGACGAATTCAAGAACGAGATCGACGAGCTCGAGGCTCGTCTGCGCAAGAAGAAGATGACCAAAGAGGCGAACGAACGGGTGAAGAAGGAGATCAAGAAGCTCCGGATGATGTCGCCCATGTCCGCCGAAGCCACGGTCGTTCGGAACTACATCGACTGGATCCTTTCGCTGCCCTGGCACGAACACACCCAGGACGAGATGGACATCGACAAGGCCGAGACGATCCTGAACGAGGACCACTACGGGCTGGAAAAGGTCAAGGAGAGGATCCTCGAGTACCTGGCCGTCCGCTCCCTGGTGGAGAAGATGAAGGCCCCCATCCTCTGTTTCGTGGGCCCTCCCGGGGTGGGCAAGACCTCACTGGGCAAGTCCATCGCCCGCGCCACGGGCAAGAAGTTCGTGCGCGCCTCTCTCGGCGGCGTGCGGGACGAGGCGGAGATTCGTGGACACAGGCGGACCTACATCGGCGCCCTGCCGGGCAAGATCATCCAGTACATGAAGAAGGCCGGATCCGGCAATCCGGTGTTCCTGCTCGACGAAGTGGACAAGATGAGCACCGATTTTCGGGGAGACCCGGCGGCGGCTCTTCTGGAGGTCCTGGACCCGGAACAGAACCATGCCTTCAACGATCACTACCTGGACCTGGACTATGACCTGAGCCGTGTCATGTTCATCACCACGGCCAACACCCTGTTCAACATTCCCCGTCCCCTGCAGGACCGCATGGAGATCATACGGATCGAGGGATACATCGAGACGGAGAAGCTTCACATTGCCAAGGGGTTTCTCGTCCCGAAGCAGCTCGAGGCTCACGGCCTCTCCTCGGAGAATGTGAGTTTCACCGATAACGCCATCCTGAGCATTATACGTCGCTACACGAGGGAAGCGGGCGTCAGGAACCTGGAGCGCGAAATCGCCTCGGTTTGCCGGAAGATGGCCCGGGAGATCGTCAAGCAGGGCCCGGACACGAAGATTCGTGTGACCGCAAATGTTCTCGGGAAGTACCTCGGGGTGCCCAAGTACCGGTTCGGCGTCAAAGAGGCGGAGAATCGTGTTGGGCTCACAAACGGCCTCGCCTGGACCGAAATGGGCGGCGAGTTACTGGCCACCGAGGTGACCGTCATGCCCGGAAAGGGCAAGCTCATCATCACCGGCAAGCTGGGTGACGTGATGCAGGAGTCGGTGCAGGCCGCCATGAGCTACGTCCGGTCCAGGGCGGCCCTGTTGAATCTGGACAAGGATTTCTACCACAAGGTGGATGTTCACGTACACATCCCGGAGGGGGCCATTCCGAAGGACGGGCCCTCTGCAGGAATCACCGTTGCCACCTCGATCGCCTCGGCCTTGACGAGGCGCCCGGCGAGGTCGGACCTCGCCATGACCGGTGAGATCACCCTGCGCGGGCGGGTGCTGCCCATCGGAGGCCTGAAGGAGAAGGCCCTGGCGGCTCACCGCGCCGACATCGAGACGGTGCTCATCCCGGCGGAGAACGAAAAGGACATCCGCGAGGTGCCTGCCCAGGTGCAGAAGAAGGTGAAGCTGGTCCTGGTGGAGCACATGGATGAGGTGTTGAACCGGGCCCTGCTCCCCGATCCGATCCCGGATCCACTGGCGGGGACCCTGAAAGGCCCTGACGAGGACGAACGGCAGGACCTCGACAAGGAATACGTGGAAGAGGCCGGCACCACGCTGGTTTCGTAAAATCACTCCCTCACAGCCGCATCCGAGAATCTCCGATTCCATTCGGGCCGGGTCACCCCCGAGGGACGATCGGCGGGTTCACAGAGGGCTGGAAAAAGGAACCGATTCAAGGTATAGTAGATTTTGATTCAAGGGCGGGTAGCTCAGCTGGGAGAGCGTCGGCCTTACAAGCCGAAAGTCACAGGTTCGAGCCCTGTTCCGCCTACCAGGACATTCGAAACAAAGCGGGGGCGTGGTGCAGCTGGTTAGCACACCGGCCTGTCAAGCCGGAGGTCGCGAGTTCAAGTCTCGTCGCTCCCGCCAGTCATATCAAGGGGTTACGAGAGATCGTAACCCTTTTTTGTTTTGTTGAGCAATATTTCCCAACACTATTCCCAACACTCGTCATAGATCTTGAGGTAACCCCAGGTAGACCTTTCCCGCCTTCTATCCATCTCCTGCGCCATCTCTTCCTCTTTTTATCGCTCCGTCTGGGGATCCTCCGAAGAATTCAGAATAAGTGAATTTGCAGAAACTCCCTTCTCAGTATCATCTTCATCAAGTGAAGAAACCTCTAGATCTTCCTGACCCACAAAAAATGCCGTCTCAGAACCCCGAGATACCCTTCAGGCGCCGTCCCCCGTAGAGTTAATACCCAAGATCAGCCTCCAAGACAGAGAGCTTTCCTTGGAATCTCACCCCCGACCTGATAAGACAAACACAGAAACCGGTCCAAGGATCATCTCCGAAAACCGTGTCACACGGATCTACCTCAAGGGAGGAATCTTCCTCTCAGCACCCGATGAATCCCTCCAAGAGCTGAGTGGGGGAACAATCCCACCAGGGAGTCCCCAGGAGGAGGCAATCAGAAAGTGTGTCCTCTGCGATCGACCTTCGGTTCATTTCGGATTTTTCATGACCGGAGACGAATCTGTGGCCTACACGGAAAAGCGACGGGATGAGGCCACCGGAACATTCTTCGGTCTGTGTGAGAAGCACAATCCCCATGAGAACGAAGAAGAGGTCTGTGACGCGGTCTACAAGGTCATGGTGGATCAGCTCTCAGCTCAACCCGACCTGGAGTTTGCTGAGACGGTCATGACCACATGGTATGAGGAAATCAGAAAGGA
>Ga0180434_10005484_pt1 | contig 14916 bp, 14 predicted proteins | sample SS_ome_7_FD_132453 | JGI IMG/M metagenome (GOLD analysis project Ga0180434, IMG submission 132453) | Hypersaline lake sediment archaeal communities from the Salton Sea, California, USA - SS_1_D_2 metaG | ecosystem: Environmental > Aquatic > Non-marine Saline and Alkaline > Hypersaline >...
CCCAGAAGCGTCATCCGTGGTATCCAGCTCTCGCTCGGGGTTCTGCTAGGGATGCAGGGAGTTCGGATGATTAGCACCTGGTGGCTGCTCGGTATAGGCGCTGCGCTGATTGTCCTTCTGCTGCGCAACAATCGCTATGCCCCGGCTTCGATCGTGCTGGTTGCTGGCGGGGTCGTGCTTCTGGCCGTGAGAGGGGACCTGCCCGCGGCGCGCGCGTTCTCGCTCTCGTTGCCGCCGCTCGCTGCGATAGATCCTCGTGAGATCTGGCCAGCACTGCGTGACGGCGGCCTGGCGCAGATCCCCTTGACAGCCACCAATGCTGTCATCGCCACGTCGGCACTCATTGCCGAATACTGGCCGAACCGTCGCGTCACCAACCGCCAGTTGGCGTTGAACATGGGCGTCATGAACGTCATCCTGCCGTTTCTCGGTGGCATGCCCCTATGCCATGGAGCAGGCGGTCTCGCTGGGCAGTACTACTTCGGCGCGAGGACCGGCGGCGCCAACCTCATCGAGGGGGCGATCGAGATCTGCCTGGGGTTGTTCCTTGCCGGCAGCATTGCTGCGATCTTCGCGGCCTTCCCGCTGGCCATCGTCGGTGCGATGATGTTGCTTGTCGGGATTGAGATGGTGAAGTTCGCGCGCGACCTTCGCTTCAACAGGCAGCTGATACCCGTTGCTGCGACACTGGCCGGGTCGCTGCTCGTGAACATGGCTGTGGGCTTCGCAGCAGGGATGGTCGTGCATCATGTCTTCGTTGGAAGAGAGGATCGTCCGGCGACGCGTAGCCCAAAGCGTGACTCTTGATCGTGCGCTCCTTACTGATTGTCGGCCGGTTCGCGGTGAGCCTGCGGAACATGAGCAAGAAGTGTATTCCGTAGGTCAGTTCTGGCAGCGGGGCATTGACCGATGCTCAATGCGAGGGCGTGCCGCGCAGTAGAGGGACACAGCATCAGGTAACAAGTGAGCTCCAGGGTGGAGGCGTGGAGGACGCTCCGAGCCTAGGGGACTCGAACCCGAAAGAACAGTCCCAAACAGCGATGCCGCGAATCGGTCAAGCCGCGGGCTAATGCTCGAATGTGGGGGAACACCCTTGGGGACGGGGAATGGGTGGTTTCTCTGGAGCCTGGGGGACTGAATGTAGAACCCTCTCGGTAGCGTGTTCGTGGTGACAGCAGACGTCCAGAGCATACCCAGGAGCCCGTAGGAAACAGAAGTAGCGATGCTTGCCTTCGACGGAGGTTGATGCCGAACAAAATAAGCGTATACTCGTACCATAATAAGCCTGAAAGGGGATCGCATGGCACGACTACTCGAGATGTCTGAGGCAACGGCCTTGGGCCTTCATGCCATGGCGATCATTGCCAAGTCTGATGAGATGGTCTCCGCTGAATCTCTCGCGCAATCGCTGCGAGCATCGCGCGCCCACCTGTCGAAGGTTCTGAAGACCTTGAGTGATGCAGGATTCCTGACCTCGAAACGCGGGCCGAGTGGGGGATATATGCTCGCACAGCCAGCTGCGTCGATCTCGCTGCTGAGGATCTACGAGGCGCTTCAGGGATCAATCAGGCTGGATGGCTGCTTGTTCGACAAGCCAATCTGCGATCAGGTTCACTGCATCTTGGGTGACCTCGTGGAGCAGGTGCGCGGCGAGGTCTTTGAGTATCTCGCTTCGACGACATTGGAGGATGCTTCGAAAGGGTAAGGAGGCAACGTGTTCTGCTATCAGTGTGAACAGACCAAGGATGGAGCGGGCTGCACCGCGTACGGCGTGTGCGGGAAGGATCCGACGACTGCGGCACTTCAGGATCTGATCATCTACACGACCAAGGGTGTCTCGATGTGGGCGCACCGCGCACGAACACTTGGCGCGAAGGACGCGGATGTAGATCGATACGTCGTCGAGGCGCTGTTCACGACGATCACAAATGTTGACTTCGACCCCGAGAGGCTCGAGTCGATTCTTCGCGAGGGCATCACGCTGAGGGATCGCGCCCGCTCGCTCTATGAGAAGGCCGCGCAGGCGAAAGGGGAGATGCCCGAAGTGCTTGACGGGCCAGCGACATGGACTCCGCCAGCGGACCTTGAGGGGCTACTCAAGGAACAGGAAGACCTGGGCCTCGAAGCCAGACGCAAGGCCTTCGGGGACGATGTGGTTGGTCTGCAGGAGCTGCTGACCTACGGACTTAAAGGTGCGGCTGCGTATGTAGATCATGCCCTGATCCTTGGCGTTCAAGATGAGAGTGTCTGGGCTTACTTCCACGAAGCCCTCAATCTCCTCGCGGAGGAACCGACAGACATAGACGCCCTTACGCAGATGAACCTCCGCTGCGGCGAGGTGAACTATCGCGTGATGGAGATCCTCGACGAGGCAAACACGGGGGCGTATGGATCGCCTGTGCCGACGTCCGTCCGTATTGAGCCGCTCGCAGGCAAGGCCATCCTCGTCTCTGGACACGATCTAAAGGATCTGCATGACCTTCTCGTTCAGACAGAAGGCAAAGGCATCAACATCTACACGCATGGCGAGATGCTCCCGGCGCACGGCTATCCAGAGCTCAATCGGTTCGACCATCTGGTCGGCAACTACGGGGGCGCGTGGCAAGACCAGCAGAAGGAGTTCGACGCATTCCCAGGCGCAATCCTCATGACGACGAACTGCATCCAGAAGCCGCGTGAGACGTACAAGGGACGAATCTTCACCACCGGACTAGTCGCGTGGCCTGGCGTGACATACGTGGAGGGCCCTGACTTCTCGCCAGTCATCGAAGCGGCGCTTGAAGCAGACGGCTTCTCTGAGGATGGCCTTAACAAGAGCATCATGGTTGGATTTGCTCATGACGCTGTGATGAGTGTCGCAGGGAAGGTCATCGATGCGGTCAAGGCGGGCAAGATCAGACACTTCTTCCTGATTGGCGGCTGTGATGGTGCCAAGCCGGGGCGCAACTACTACACCGAGCTGGCGCAGGCTGTCCCAGACGATTGTGTCATCCTGACGCTGGCGTGTGGCAAGTACCGCTTCAACAAGCTCGAGTTCGGGGACATCGAAGGCATCCCGCGTCTGCTCGACATCGGCCAATGCAACGACGCCTACTCCGCGATTCGGATCGCGACAGCGCTGGCCGGAGCCTTTGAGACGGACGTCAATTCGTTGCCGTTGTCGCTGATCCTGTCATGGTATGAACAGAAGGCGGTCGTCATCCTGTTGACGCTGCTTCACCTTGGCATCAAGAACATCCGCATTGGCCCTTCTGTGCCCGCGTTCATCACCCCTCCAGTGCTGAACACGCTGGTGGAGGGCTTCGGACTGACGCCTATCACCACTCCGGAGGCCGATCTTGCGGCCGTCCTCGGGTGAGAGAGGGGCAGGAGATGGCTCGTACAGCACATGGTTGAGATGTTGGAGGCGGCTACATGCCAAGTCTGCTGGAGCAGGACGTACCTTCGTCTACATTGCCTGAGTCAGCGCGTCGTCGTTGGCTTGGGATCGCGACAACGCTCGTCATCGGCACGCTTGGCTACAACGTCGTTGAGGCAGGACTTGCTCTGTGGAGCGGGCTGCGAGCTGGCAGCATTGCGCTTGTTGGATTCGGCTTCGACAGTGTCATTGAGACCATCGCGGCAGGAGCTCTACTCTGGCGACTCCGGCGAGGGCGTAACGAGGCGGACCAGGGGCGCCTGGCTGAGCTGGACGCACGCGTGTACCGGGTCGTCGGCGGAACCTTCGCTCTGCTATCGCTCTATGTTGCATTCCAAGCCTCATGGTCGTTGTGGCTGCAAACGAAGCCGTCAGAGAGCCTCGTCGGGATTGGTCTGGCGATCGCGTCCGTGATCGTGATGCCGTTGGTGTCTTTCGGAAAAGTGCGTGCTGCGCGCCGTTTGGGCAGTCGGGCTCTCCTCTCTGAGGCGAAGGAAACGCTTGCCTGCTCGTATCTATCGCTGACGCTGCTCCTTGGTCTCCTGCTCAGCAGCGCCTTCGGGTGGTGGTGGGCCGATCCTATTGCTGCGCTCCTCATGCTGCCTTGGATCGTTCGTGAGAGCATCGAGGGCCTACGTGGCGAGGGCTGAAGGGGATTGCGAATGCTCCGCAACGTCTTTGAGATTCAGGGAGGAGGAGTCCGAGCATGAGCTTCCGATGCCCGGGGCTGAGTGGACGAATGTTGACTTCGAAGACCGTCGTCTGCACGGCGTGCGGTGCGTCAGTTGAGATCTTCTCTGATGAGGCGTCCGTCCGCTGCCCAGTCTGTCGCCGAAAGGTGACGCAGGATCCTGCTGCGACGTGCCGCACCTGGTGCAACGGCTGTTCTGGCGTTACCCCTCGGCGAGGAGAAGATACATGATCAGTAAGACACTTGATGAGGTCGCCATCGTAGACAACCCGCACCACGTCGATGCGAGGAATGTCTACAGCAGAGAGCCTCTGTCGATCACAGTAATCACCCTGAAGCCTGGACAGTCGCTGAAGCGACACATCACACCGGTGGATGTCGCATTCTACGTGCTTACAGGCCTAGGTGTCGTGGAGATCGGAGATGACCAGGAGCAGGTGGGGCCGGATACGCTGATCGAGAGTCCGAAAGGTATCATGCACTGCTGGCGCAACGAGAGCAGCGATCCTCTCCGGTTCATGGTCATCAAGGTCCCGCGACCGACTGAGAAGACGGTGCTTCTCGAGGACTGAGAAACACCAGCGCCGGGGGGAACTCGAACCATTCGCTCTTCCTCTTTGGTCTCGCGTCACGCGTAGCAGCGCCTGGTAGAAAACAGGAGCCGAGGATTCGAACCCGATAACGAAGATGAGAACTGCGTTTCCAGCGTTTGTTGGGAGAGGAGGATTCGAACCCCCACTAACAGGGCCAGAGCCTGTCGTCCTACCATTAGACGATCTCCCAAAGCTACGATGGGATGGTACGGGAGCGGCCTGAGGGAATCAAGAATCGTTGGTCCGTCCCGGCCGAGGGCGCTACAATCGTCCCATGGACGACACCGTTCGTGCTCCCATCGTCGCCGGTGCCTTCTATCCCGGAGACCCCGCTGTGCTCCGCGCGACGGTCGAATCCTTCTTCCAGGAGGACGCCGCGCGGCCTGATCGGAAGCTCGGTTCGTCGGTCGGGCTGATCGCGCCGCACGCCGGGTACCCGTACTCGGGCGCCGTCGCGGGAGCGGGGTACGACCGGGTCGGCGCGCTCGGCCGGCCGGAGGCGGTCGTCTTTCTGGGGGCGAACCACACCGGGATCGGAATGCCGCTTTCCCTGTCGGGGTTTGCGGCTTGGGAGACGCCGCTCGGACGGTCGCCGATCGACGTCGCGACGGTCGCGCGCCTGGCCAAGTCCGGCATCCCGCTGTCCGATGCGGCGTTCGCGCGGGAGCACTCGGTCGAAGTGCAGCTCCCTTTCGTTCAGTCGATCTGGGGGATCGATCTTCCGATCGTCCCGCTGTGCGTGGCGTCGATGCCCCGCGTCGTCGCCGAGGAGACCGCGGAGACGATCGTAGCAGCGGTCGACGGTCGGTCCGTGCTCGTCGTAGCGAGCTCCGACTTCACGCACTACGAGCCGGACGCGGCGGCACGGGAGCTGGACCGTTCGGCGCTCGAACCGATCCGGGCGCTCGATGGAGAGGGATTCGATCGCGTCTACCGCGAGCGGAGGCTGTCGATCTGCGGCGCAGGGGCGATCCTGACGCTGCTCGGGATCTGCCGGCGGCTCGGCCTGACGAAAGGGGAGCTCGTGCGATACGCAACGTCGGGAGACATGACGGGCGATCGGAGCGCCGTCGTCGGGTACGCGTCGGTTCTGTTCACCGGGGAGGGACCATGACCCGCAGCATGACGGGGTTCGGAACGGCGACCGTCGAGGACAACGGCTGGCGGATCGAGGTGACGATCCGGACCCTCAACCATCGGTATCTGTCGGTGCGGATCCGGTCGTTCAACGATCACCCGAACCTTCTCCCTCGGGTCGAGGAGCGGGTGAAGACGGCCTTCGCCCGAGGAGAGGTCGGCGTCTGGATCACGGTGGAGCGATTGGCGTCCGACGGCCCCGAATGTCGGTTCGATCGCCGTCTCGCCCAAACCGTCCTCGAAGAGCTGCAGGCGCTGAGTGAGGAGCTCCATCTCAGTGCGACCTTGACGCTGGAAGACCTGACGAGGGCCGGCGGGCTCCAGCCGATCCAGATCGAGGACGAGCAGCTTTGGCCCGTTCTCGAGCGGGCGCTCGATGCGGCGATGGAGAGCGCGAACGCGAGCCGCAACGTCGAGGGCGAGCGCCTGAGCGAAGCGTTGGCGACGCACCTCGATCAACTGGACACGTCCCTCGCTGAGGTTCGGGCGCGGGGTCCGGAGATCCTCACGGCGCACCGTGTCAACCTGAACGACCGGGCCAAGCAGCTCGAGCTGAAGGTCGACCCCACCCGGCTCGAAGCGGAGATCGCACTCCTCGCCGAGCGACTCGACGTGCAAGAGGAGATCGTTCGGCTCGAGGCGCACCTGGCGCGAGCGCGGGAGGCCCTGAATAGCACCGAGCCGATCGGTAAGGAGCTCGACTTCCTGAGCCAGGAGATGCTCCGCGAGGTGAACACACTTGGCGCCAAGGTGCGGGACGTCAAGGCCGGGGCACACACCGTCGACATGAAGCTGGCGGTGGAACGGTTCAGGGAACAGGTCCAGAATGTCGAGTGACGTTGCGGCGCGGCGGAAGGGGATCGGCCACGGGTTGGCGTTCGTCGTCTCCGGGCCGTCCGGGGCGGGGAAGAATTCGGTGATCAACTGCGCGATGGAGGGGATCCCCGGCCTGACGTACTCCGTCTCGCACACGACGCGTCCCCGAAGGTCGCACGAGACCGACGGCGTCGATTACCGGTTCGTGAGCCGTGAGGAGTTCAACCGCCTGATCGAGGGTGGTGACTTCGTCGAGCACGTCACGTATCTCGGCGATTTCTATGGGACGTCGAGGTCGCAGATCGACGACGTGATCGCTCGCGGTCTCGACGTGATCCTCAATATCGACGTCGAGGGAGCGAAGCTCGTCCGCCGGTCCGGCCTCGGGGAGCACACGGTCGTCTACGTCTTCCTCGTTCCCTCGTCGCTCGAGCGCCTGGAGGAGCGGCTGAGGGCACGGGGAACGGAGAACGACGCGGAGATCGCGGCCCGCCTGGAGGTCGCGGCGCGCGAGATGGAGGCGGTCGACGTCTTCGATTACCTGGTCCTCAACGACGAGCTGGAGACCGCCGTCGCCGAGCTCCGCGCGATCGTCGCTGCCGAACGGCTTCGGATCACATAGGAGAGACGGCGAAACATCGATCGGCTTCGCCGTCCGTCGGATGAATCTCGGGGAATGGGTCGACCGGCTGGTTACTTCTTCGCGACCCCTGTTGCGGTAACCTTGAGCTTCTTCTCGACCTGCCGCTTCAGTTCCTTCCCGGGCCGGAACAGAGGCACGACCTTGGCCGCCACCTGGATCGGACGCTTCGTCTGTGGGTTAATCCGACTGCTCGCCTTCCGTGCGCGCACGGCGAACTTGCCGAACCCGACGAGCTTCACTTCTTCGCCCAGAAGCAGCGTCTCCTGGATAAGATCGAGGACGGAGTCGAGGTGCTTCCGGGCCTCCTTCTTCGTCAGGCCGGTCCTGTCCGACAGGCGGTCGATGAATTCGCCTTTGTTCATTCCTGCACCCTCCTTGCGGTGTGGTTTTCCTCTTCTATTCGCTCTCGTCGTCGAGCGTCGCTTCCCCCAGGAGGTCTCGCATGCTCAACGACTCGTGCCCGGCTTCATCGAGGAACCGTCGATCGACCCGTTCTTTTCCGCGTCCGCGATCTTTCCGCTTCCGGCCGCGTCCGGACGGGTCGCGATCTCGATCGTCGAACGACATCGGCGGAATCTCGGGCGGACCGAACAGGTTTCGCATCGTGAGCCGAACCTGACGCTTTTCCTCGTTGATCCCGATGATCCGCGCTTGGACCTTGTCGCCGATGGCGAGCACGTCCGCCGGCGTGGCGATCCGCTCCTCGCTGATCTCCGACACGTGGATCAGACCGTCCACGTCGTCGGTGATCCGGAGGAACGCGCCGAAGTCCTTGATCTCGGTGATCTCCCCTTCGACGATCTCGTCGATCGCGTGCTGGTCGAGGAACTGCCGCCATGGATTGTCCTTCAGCTCGCGGATGGAGAGCGAGATCCGCCGCTCTTGCGGATCAGCGTTTAAGATCTTGACCTCGACCTCGTCGCCCTCGGCGAGCACGTCGCGCGGATGGTTGACGTGTCCCCAATCGATCTCCGAAACGTGGACCAGTCCCTCGACGCCGTCCTCGAGCTTGACGAAGGCGCCGAAGTCGGTCAGCTTCGTGACCGTGCCCTGGACCACCTGGCCCCGTGGGTACTTCGATTCGACGTCCTCCCACGGATCGCGCTGGGTTCGGCGGAGCGAGAGGCTGATCCTACGCGCCGCGTCGTCGCAATTCAGTACGACGACGGTGATCTCGTCGCCTTCACTGACCACGTCCTTCGGGCTCTCCGGGTGCCCCCAGGAGAGCTCGGAGACGTGGACGAGCCCCTCGACGTCCTGTTCAAGCTCGACGAACGCGCCGAAATCGGTTACGGAGACTACAGTCCCGGTCACCTGGGCTCCGACCGGGTATCGATCGGAGATCCCTTCCCACGGATTCGGCCGCAGGCGTTTGATCGACAGAGAGACCTTTCCCTTCTCGCGGTCGAAGTCGATCACCTTGACCCGGAGTTCGTCGCCGGCCTTGTACTCCGCCGGCGGAACGGGGAGGTCCTTCCACGCGATCTCGGAACGGTGGACCAGCCCTTCGAATCCACCGATGTCCACGAACAGGCCGAAGTCGACGATGCTGCGGATTGTCCCGTCGATCTCCTGCCCCTTTTCGAGCGAATCGAACAGGGCCATCCGGCGCTCCCGCTCCTGTTCCTTGATGTACGCCTTGTGGGAGACGACCAGATTCTTGTCGCGCCGCGAGATCTCGAGGATCTTCAGCTGGATCCGCTGCCCACGAAGCTCGTCGATCGAGCTGGGCAGATCGTCGCCCAGATGGGATCCGGGCAGGAAGGCCCGAATGCCGTCGAGGTTCACGTGGTAGCCAGCGCTCTTCACCTCGTTGACGACCTCGCCCTCGACGGCCTCTCCAGCACGATACGCCTCTTCGAGCACGTCGATCCGCTTCTCGTATTCGGCCTGCTTCTCGGACGCGTAGACGGTTCCCTTCTCTTCGTCGATGTACGTGACGAGGACCTCGATCTCTTCGCCCTCTTCGATCTTGCCGTCGTCCCGGAACGGAGACAGTTCGGCCGCCGGGAGGATTCCCTCCGACTTGTAGCCGATGTCGACGAGGATCTCGGTCTCGTTGACTTGGACCACCGTGCCGGAGATCACGTCTCCCCGGCTGTACATCTTAACGTCGCTTTCCGAGAAAGCGTCTTCCATCTTGATTCGCTGTTCCATGCTCCCGTGCCACCTACCGTTACGCCACCCCGGCCTCCAAACTCCGGGCTCGCGGAATGTCTGCGATCGTAAGAATTCCCTTATCCTCGTTCATTCCTCACGCGTTATCAACTCGCTCCATCAGGCGATCAGTGAGCATCCGGTACCGCTCCGCTCGCGGTGCCTCCGCGTCGATTCCGGTCGCTAGGTCGTCGATGGAGAAGGGACGGCCGATCGACACGGTCACGCGCGGGAACCCGAACGGGTACCTCGGCGGATACGGCCCCTTCGCCTGGATGTTGACTGGGAGGATCTCCTTCCCGGCGACCGAGGCGAAGTGGATCGCCCCGGCCTTCGCGTCGGCGCGCTTTCGTGTCGTTCCCTCCGGGAAGATCCCGACCAGGCGCTCGCGCTTGACGGCGGTCAGCATCTTCCGGAAATCGGACTTGGAGAAGTTCTCGCGGTCGATGATCGTCGAGAAGGTTCGGATCACGCCTTGAAGCAAGACGTTCCCCTTCATCAACCCCTTCCGGGCGATGAACTGGACGCGGTTCCAGCCGCCCACCGCGATCACGAAAATGGGAATGTCCCAGTAGCTTCGGTGCCGGGCGACGACGATGTACTCTCCGTTCCGGTCGATGTTTGCCCTTCCCTTGACCCGAAGGCGGAACAGGGGCTTCGTCACAAAGGAGAGGAGGAAGGCAAGAAGCCCATAGGCGCAGTCTTTGATCCCGATCCTCAGCCGCCCTGACAACGTCGTCCCAACCGCTCCCTGACCAAGTTTGATGCCGCGGAAATGACCTCTGTAAGGGTCTTTCGATCGGTATCGATTATAGTCGCATCCCTTGCGGGTTTCAAGGGCGCCACCTCCCGGCCCGCGTCTCGATCGTCCCGGCGGGTCAGATCCTGCAGGGTCCCGCGGTAGTCTTCGATGTGACGCTGCCTCATTCGCCGCTTCGCGCGGACCTCTGCCGCGGCGCGGAGGAAGAGCTTGACGTCGGCGTCGGGCAGGACGACGGTCCCGATGTCGCGCCCCTCCATGACGACGTCGTGCTGCGCGGCGATCTCGCGTTGCAGTTTGACCAGGTGCGCTCGGACCTCCGGGATCGTCGCGACCTGCGAGGACTTCTGGTCGTACTCCGGTGTGTGGAGCAGGTCAGTGACGTCTTCCCCGTTCAACAGGAATCGCTCGGACTCGGTCACCTCGATGGAGATCGCGCCGAGCGGGATTCCGCGATCGAACGCCAGGGCCACGGCTCGGTACATTTTTCCGGTCTCCACGAAGCGGCAGTCGAACGCCTCGGCAAGCGCCCGACCGACCGACGTCTTCCCGACGGCGGCCGGCCCGTCGATCGCGATCTTCACCGCCCCTCCAGGATCCGATGTCCGACGTCCGTCGGTCGGCAGACGAACACGTCGGCGGCATCGAATCGCCCTTTCAGGACCGCGGCGGCCCGTTCGGCGTCCGTGTGATCGGCGAAGGCGGCGTAGAACGACGATCCGCTACCGCTCATCCCGTGGTATTCGGCTCCGAGTGACCGCATGCGTTCATGATACGGGACGAGTTCGGGGTGGACATCCAGGGCGGGGCGGAGCAGGTCGTTCTCTCCCCGGCTCGGCGCGCTCGCTCGTCGCTTCCTCGTCGACCGGGAGAGCTCGTCCCATCGCCCGTAGATTTCCGCCGTGGCGCAGCGGCTCGGGGGGACGAGGACGACGAAACGCTCCGCGGACGGTCCCGGAGAGCGGTGGACGCGTCCGCCGCGCCCGCCGATTCGGATCCGTCCGCCGTGAAGGAAGAGGGGCACGTCGGATCCGATCTCGACTCCGATGTCGCCCAGCGCTTCGAGTCCCAGCTCGGGGGGCGTCAATCGGTCGAGCACATGGAGGACCGCTGCGGCGTCGGACGACCCGCCTCCCAATCCCGCGCCGACGGGGATCCCTTTCTCGACGCGGATCCGCACGCCACGATCGAACGCCTTTCGCCGGAGGAGCGCGAACGCCGCGCGCTCGACGAGGTCCGGCCCTTCGATGACGAGGTCGTTGTCGACCCGGACGTCCGTGGCCACAAGATCGATCGTCAGACGATCGACGAGATCGATCGTCTGGACCTCGGAGTCGATCTCGTGATAGCCGTCCGGCAGCCGGCCGAGAACGCGCAACGAAAGGTTAATCTTGGCGTGGGCGGCGACGTGGACGCTCATCGCGGATAAACGAGCCTCCCGTTGCGGATCACGGAGCGGACCGGTTCCTCGCCGAGGCCCGACAGGAGGTCGCGGTAATCCGGCACGTCGAGGATCAGAAGGTCGGCCCGCTTCCCGGGCTCGACGGTCCCGATCTCCGCTGTGGACTCGATCCCGTATGCGTTGTGCAACGTCATCGCGGCGATCGCCCGCTCGAGCGGCATCCCGAGCGCGGTGACCGCCAGCGCGAGGACGAGCCACATTGACCCGACCGCCACGGGCTCCGCCCCCGCGTCGGTACCGAGTCCGACGTGGAGGCCCGACTGAAGCGGCCAAAGACCACTTCGCCCCTCGCTTCCCCGGATCATCCCTTCGGCCGGCAGCAGGAGCGGGATCAACCCGGCGCGTTTCCATTCCTCCGGGTCCTGTCCGGTGAGGTTGCCGGCGTGCCCGACGGCGGTGACGCCGAGTTCGGCGGCCACGGAACCGAGACCGTCGATGCACCCGCCGGTCGAGTGGAGCTTCAGGTGGAGGCCCGCCGCGCGCGCGGCCCGCAGGATCGTTCGTGCCTCCTGGAGCGTGTACGCACCGGCGCCGCATTCCACGTCGCAGAATCGGGCCAATCGACGGCGTCGCGCGCCCGGGATGGTGTCCCCGATCAGTTCGGCCATCCGCTCGGCGTGGGCCGTCCCGTGCGGAGGTGCCTTCCCGAACAGGGTCGGGACGATTTCGGGGAGTCCCTCGTCACTCGAGCGCACGAGGGTCGCGAGCTCGCCCAGCTGCTGCAGCCCGTCGCACTTGACCTCCACAGTCGTGACGCCGCTGTGCAGTGAGCGACGGAGCCGATCGTGGACGCGCTGCCGTACACGGTCGTCCTGTGGAGCGAAGTGGGTGTGCGGATCGATCAACCCCGGGAGGACGACCCCGCCGCGCGCGTCGATCTCACCATCGACGGGCTCCCGCCCGTTCCCCGGTCCGATGGAAGCGATCCGGCCGTCCCGGACAAAGATCTCGGTCTGCTCCCGGACGTCGAGCGGGGACGAACCCTCGAGGGACGGCTGCGCGGCGATGGGCGAGACGAGTTGTCCGATGTTGGCAATCCGTGTATTCATCGACGCCCGAGCGGGAGTATAGTGCTCGGAGATCTGCTTTACAACGGAACTTGTGACCGATACACTCATTCCACGAGACCAGAGCCAGGTGGTCGAGTGCCGCGGAAGTGAACGAGGCGAAACGGGTGAAGGAAGGCAACCAGGGCAAGGTCGGGATCGTCGCTGTCGTTGGACAGACGAACGTCGGGAAGTCGACGTTCCTGAATGCCGTGCTCGGGCGGAAGCTCGTCATCACGTCCGAGAAACCTCAGACGACGCGGAATCGAATCCGCTGCATCCTGAACACGGATCGGGCGCAGATCGTCTTCGTCGACACGCCGGGCCTCCACCGACCGCGAAACCGCCTCGGTCGACACATCCTCCGCGAGGCCCACAGAGCACTCCGAGGCATCGACGCGATGCTGTACATCGTGGAGCCGTGGGGGAAGGTCGTCGCAGCGGATCGGGAGGCGCTCGAGCGATGGGGGAATCTGGACGTCCCGAACCTCCTTCTTGTGAACAAGATCGACCTGGCGAGAGGGAACCTGCTCGAGGAGACGCTTCTGGCGTACGAAGCGACGAACCGCTTCGCCGAGCTGATCCCGATCTCGGCGACGAAGGGCATCGGCCTCGATGACGTCGTCGACACCCTGACCGACTATCTGCCCAGCGGTGCTCCGCTGTTCCCGGTCGACGTCGAGAGCGAGCAGGACGAGACGTTCCTGATCAGTGAGTTGATCCGCGAGAAGGTGGTCAACCTCACCTACCAAGAGGTCCCTCACTCGATCGCCGTGCGCGTCAAGTGGCTCCGCGAGCGAGACGACGGCCTGGTGGAGATCCGGGCGGAGATCCTGGTCGATCGACCGTCCCAGAAGGGGATCCTCGTCGGAAAGGCGGGCGGGACGATCAAGAGGATCGGCACGCTCGCGCGGACGGAGATCGAAGCGATCCTCGGAAGCCGCGTCTTCCTTGACCTGATCGTGAAGGTCGACGCACACTGGACGAAAGACGAGGACCGAATCCAGCAGTTGACGGGTCAGACGTGAACGTGGGTCCATGACCGAGAAGAGCACGACGAGACTTCTTCTGATCTGCGACGATCCGACACACGTGGACGCGCTCCGCGTTCTCGCCGACGGCGCTTCGCGCGCCTTGCAGGTGCGAACCACGGAAGAACGGGTCGCTGAGGAAGAGCCGTTCGATCACGTCCTGTTCGTCGTCCGAACGGACGGAGACGACGAGTTGCGTCTCCTCGGCGAGTGGGTACGAAGACATCCTCAGGTCGACGTTCTCGCGCTGATCGAAGGCGGCGACGCCGTCACCGGGGCGCGGGCGATCGCCGCGGGCGCAGCGAACTGGGCCCCCCTACGGACGGACGCGGAGGGTCTCGACGAGATCATCGAGCGGGCGGTCGATCGGCGGCGACGGACCGCCGGGGCCGATGGGGAGATCCAGCGGTATCGGAATCTGCTAGAGACGGCGCCGATCGGCGTGTTCGAGCTTCGGGGTAGGCTTCTCTCGTACGTCAACGAGCATCTTCTTCAGCGCCTCGGTCGAGAACGGGACGAGGTGATCGGTCAGCCGATCGAGAAGCTGGACATCGCGACGCCGCAGGAACTCTCCAGGCTGCTCAAGGCGATCGAGGAGCGCCACCGGGGGATCGAGTCTCCCAAGCCGAACGTCTACCGGCTGAAGACGAAAACCGGGGGAACCTACGTCGCCGAAATCCGCTCGCGGGTCACCGAGACACCCGACGGTCCGGTCCTGGAGGGCACCGTACGGGACGTCACGCTGGAGACGCGCCTGGGGCAGCTGCGTCGAGTCATGATCGAACTCAGCGAGGTCATCCTGGGGGAATCGGACATCGACCGGATCCTCCAACTGGTGCTCGACACGATCACCGAATACAGCGGGTTCCGCCGCGCGGTCCTGTCGCTGTACGACCTGTCGATCCCGATCCCGTTCGAGGGAGAGGTCCACACGACGCTCACCTCGGGACTGACACCGGAGGAGCGCGAAGCCCTCCGCTCCCAGTCGCCGATCCCGATCAGCGAGCGGAAGCAGGTCTTCTCCGATCGGTACCGGTTGGGGCCGGCCTACTACATCCCGCACGACGACACGCCGTGGACCGTCGAGCGCGGGATCACGGGGAGCGTGTCGGTCGAGGGCTGGCACGTCGACGATTTTCTGTTCATTCCGCTCCGCGGGACG
>Ga0180434_10005485_pt1 | contig 14915 bp, 10 predicted proteins | sample SS_ome_7_FD_132453 | JGI IMG/M metagenome (GOLD analysis project Ga0180434, IMG submission 132453) | Hypersaline lake sediment archaeal communities from the Salton Sea, California, USA - SS_1_D_2 metaG | ecosystem: Environmental > Aquatic > Non-marine Saline and Alkaline > Hypersaline >...
GCCACCCGAAAAGCAGGCCGAGGGAATCCTCTTTCTTGTAAGCGGCGCTGTGTTCTGGGGCTTCCTCATCATCCTCTTCGACATAATCGCCGACACGATCGCGTGGGAGCGCTGGGAAGGGACCATCGAATACACCTTCATGGCTCCCATTCATCGCGTAACCCACCTCCTGGGCGAGTCCGGCTTCGGCGTCTGCTACAGCATCTTTCGCGCCATCTTCGTTTTCGCCGCGGTCGTGGTCTTCTTCCACCTATCGTTCCCACGGGCCGACATTTTCGGCCACATGAGGAACGCGAATTTCTTCGGAGCCGTCCTCGTCCTCGCCGTCGCCAGCCTCTCCTTCCTGGGCATGGGCATCATGGCCGCCGTACTTCCCCTCCTCTCGCCCGAGAAAGGCCCACAGGCCACGCATGTCTTTCAGGCGCTGATCATGGTCGTATCAGGCATCTACTACCCCGTGGATGTCATGCCCGGATGGATGCAGTCTCTGGCCCGCCTCTCTCCAGGAACCTACGCTCTCCGCTCCATTCGCGCTGCATTGGTGGACGGGCAGCCCACGAGGAATCTTCTCGGCGACATAATCATCCTGCTTGTCGCCGGAGTCATCCTCATCCCCTTCGGCGTATGGGTATTCCGCCTCGGCGAGATCACGGCCAAGAAGAAGGGATTCCTCAAGCGCAGCGGCTGATCGCGCCGCTCCCCGCCCGAAACGACGCGCGAATCAAGCCGCACTTCACGGAACCTCCTCGCCCTTTTCGCGTCTAACCCTCACGGAAGCCCCTGGCCAACCGCCATTTCAGTTGTAGAATGGGCGCGACCCCAACGGAAAGTCGCACAGGATCGAACTGAGGAGGTGGACAATGACCCACTGGAAAATCGCTTTGCCGATCGTTTGTGTGATGCTTCTGGCCGCTGCTTCAGTCCTCGCAGCAATCGAACAGCCCCAGGAGGCCGTCGCCAAGGTCAAGCAGGTAGCCCTCTTCAAGAACGGCATGGGCTACTTCACGCGGGAGGGCGAGTTCCCAAGAAAGGCCGGACCCTTCGTCATACGCCCCCTTCCCGCCTCGTCCCACGGTACCTTCTGGTTCGACTGCGGCGAGTCCGTCAAGCTCAACGCCCTCGCCTCGCGCAAGGCATTCGTTCCAGAGCCGGTCGAGGCCACGAGTCTCCTGGAGCTCCTTCAGGCCAACATCGGCGGGCAAGTGAAGCTTTACCTCAGCAGCGGCGAGACTCTGATCGGAAAGATCGTCGCTCTCCCCGTCAGCAAGCCGTCGGTGGAATCCGACCCTTACGTTGGTGAGCAGCGCCATACGTATTACGGTCCCCGCGTCAACGTCCCCACACCGCAGCTTGTGATCATCGAGACGGAGAAGGGCGTCGTGGCCTTCAATCCCAACGCCATCCAGCGCGTCGATTTCGTCGATTCGAACGCAGCCTATCATCTTCAGAAGGACGTCGAGGCGGTCGAGTTCGTGGGAAAGCTGGACCGCGCCCCGCGCAACCGAGCTTTCACTCTAAGCTACGTCGCAAAAGGTGTCGCCTGGGCCCCATCCTACAGAGTAGACATCTCCGACCCCGAGACCGCTGCGATCTCCGCCAAGGCTCTCGTCATCAACGAAGTGGAAGACCTCGAAGACGTCACCCTTCACCTCATAACCGGATTCCCCAACATCCAGTTCGCCGACGTGCCCAGCCCTCTGTCCCTCAAGCTCACCCTCGCGCAGTTCTTCCAGTATCTCTCCAATCCGCCCCAGGCGCTGCTGCACCTCATGGCAAACGTCGCAATGCAGCAGGCCGCTCCCAGCCCGGGGCGCGCCGGTCCCGGATACACGATCTCTGCCACCGGGCGCGCCACCGAGGACCTCTTTCTCTATCCCGTCGAAAACGTCACCCTCGCCAAAGGAGAAACAGGCTACTACCCAGTCTTCACCGGCCACGTTCCCTACAAGCACATCTACCAGTGGGACATTCCCGACTACGTGAACGCCGACGACCGGTACCAGCGCCCCGCCCAGACGGCGGCGGAAGAAAGGCCCCAGGTCTGGCACACCATAAGGCTCGAGAACGAGACCGCCCTGCCGTGGACCACCGCTCCGGCGATGACCGTCGCCCGGGGGCAGGTCGTCGCACAGGACACCCTCACCTACACGCCCGTCAACGGCATGACAACTCTCAAGCTCACTCGCGCGGTCGAGGTCTCCGCCGAGGAGCAGGAGCTGGAAGTCGACCGCGTTCGCAACGCCGCACGGTTCTATGGATACGAATACGACAGGGTAACCGTCGACGGCAAACTCCGGATCGAGAGCTTCAAGGACGAGGCAATCTCGATGGAGATAACCAAGACCTTCTCCGGGGAACTCGTCTCAAGCGCACCCGAAGCCGACGTTCAGCAGCTAGCCCGGGGCCTCAAGAGGATGAACCCCACCACCCTCCTCACCTGGCACCTCGAAGTCAAACCCGACGAAGAGAAGGAACTCACCTACAAGTACACCGTACTAGTGAGAAGGTGACGCTCCCACTCGACGACCCCGTTCGTTCAAGGAGACGCGCGCTCCGTCGGGCGCGCGTCTCTTCGCTTTAACGCCACCAATCTTGACTCGCCTGCGTCGAGAGGCTACGCTGGAGCGTGCACAAGCCGTCTTCTTCGCCGCGCATCTCCGCAATGGGGCCCTTGGTCAGAGAACCCTCCAATGGATCCGCACAGCATCGAGCTTCTCGAATTCAAACGCATCAAGGAGATCCTCAAGACCTACGCCGCCTCCGAGTTGGGGAAAGGCGTGGCCGACAGGATGGCTCCACTCTCCGACGCCGAGAAGATCGCTGTCTGCCAGGAGCAGACAACGGAACTCAGAAACCTTCTCGATGCGCGTATCCGGCCTCCCCTTTCAGGAGTCTTCGACATCACTGAAGCCGTCGCCGCCACCCCAACCGCAGGCTACCCTCTCGAACCAAAGGTCCTGCTGGACGTCGGCTCGACTCTCTCAGCGGCCGTCCAAGTCAAAGACCTCTGCTCCGATCTCGGCGCCGGCTATCCACGCCTCACGTCTCTCGCCAAGCATTTCGTGAAATTCGACGAACTCTGCAAGCGCATCGCCAAAACCGTCGACGAGCGCGGCCAGGTGCGCGACAACGCCTCTCCAAAGCTGGCCGAAATCCGCCGGAAGATCGAACTCCTGAAAAAAGACATCCGCGACAAGGCCTACGCGCTCACACAGTCCCCCCGCCTCCGGAGCAGCCTTCAGGACTCTAACGTCACCGCCCGCCACGGACGCCACACCATCTCCGTAAAATCCGAACTCCGCCACGCCGTCCCCGGCGTAGTCCACGACCATTCACAAACCGGCCAGACCGTCTTCATCGAGCCGCAGGAGCTCGTCGCCCTCGGGAATCAGCTCGACGACGCCGTCTTCGAGGAGCGCCGCGAGGTAGCCCGAATCCTCTGGGAGATCACCAAAGTCGTCGCCGACAATCGCGACGATATCATCTCGACGGTGAAGGCCCTGGCGTGGTTCGACTTCACCTATGCGAAAGCCCGTTACAGCCTCGCGTTCAAAATGTCGCAGCCGACCCTACCCTCCGACGGACGCCTATCCCTCTTCAACGCCCGCCACCCGCTTCTCCTCTGGCTTTCCGCTGAACATGAAGACGAAGACCCGTTCCAGGCCGTCGTTCCGATGAGCGTCCGCCTCGGCGAGGACTTCGACCTTCTCGTCATCACCGGACCCAACACCGGCGGCAAGACCGTCTCGCTCAAGACCATCGGCCTCCTTTCGCTCATGGCGCAGTCCGGCCTCCACGTTCCGGCTGAATCTTCCGAAATTCCCATCTTCCAGAACGTCTTCATCGACGTCGGCGACGAGCAGAGCATCGAGACCAGCCTCAGCACCTTCTCCTCGCACATGTCCCGCATCGTCGAGATCCTCCAAAGCGCCGACGGCAAGAGCCTGGTTCTGCTCGACGAACTCGGCGCAGGGACCGACCCCGCGGAAGGCGCTGCTCTCGGGACCGCCATTCTCGACCATCTGCTCAAAACGGGTGCCCGCGTGGCCGCCACCACTCACCTTGGCTCCCTCAAGACCTACGCCTACGGCAACCCTCGCGCCGAAAACGCCTCCGTCGAATTCGACGACAAGACCCTCACCCCCACCTTCAAGCTCCTGATTGGACAGCCCGGCTCCTCCAACGCCCTCGCCATCGCCCAGCGCCTCGGCCTCCCCCAACAGATAGCATCACGGGCAAGCGAAATCCTTGAATCAGAAGACCCTCGGCCCAGAGAGCTCATGAAGAAACTGGAGAGGGCTGCATCCGAAGCCGAGCGCCAGCGCGAGCATGCCTCTCGTCTCAAGAAGGAAGCCGAAGACCTCCGCGCACAACTCCAAAGCGAACTCGAGGAAGCCAAGCAGCTCCGCCAGCGCATATCGCACGAGGCCGACCAGGAAATCCACTCCGCCCTCCAGCGCGCCAAGCGCCGCATCGACTCCGCTCTCAACGGGCTACGCCAGGGACCCAAAGTCATAGCAGAATCCGCCGAGAATCTGGCCGGTCAGATAGAAGACGAGCTGCAGTCCACCCCGCTTGGGCAGAAGCACCAGCAGTTCATCAAGGGCCTCCGGCAAGGCGACCAGGTCTACTTCCCGCGCTTCGACACCATCGCCACCGTTTACGCCATAGACCACAAGAAGCAAACCGTCAGGCTCAAGTTCGGCGACGCTTCCCTCGAAACCTCCTTCGGGGAGATAACCTGGACCAAATAGGAACCGCCATGAAACTCAAGCACATGCAGCTCTCGGAAAACCCCTTTCAGCTCGTCGTCACCATCTCTCCTCATCCGGACGATTCCGTCATCAGTTGCGGCGGACTACTGTACCGCCTCGGCAAATTGCCCAGACCCGACCGCCCCAAGCTCGTAACCCTCGTTCTTACCCCCGGCCATCACGGCGTCAGCAACGAGTATCTGCGCGAGCACCTCGCAAGCCAGAACCGCGACGCCGCTTCACTCACACTTGAAGAGGCCACCTCCGAAAAGACCCGCATACGTCAGCTAGAGGTCGAGCGGGAGACCGTATGTCTCGGCGTCGATTCGGCCCTGCTTCTTAACCTTCACGAGCTTTACGAGAGGCACACCGTCAGTCCTGACGAAGTTGCGTCCGTATCTCGCGTGCTCGAAAAATTCCAGGCGCACATCCCGCCTTCCGCGCCCAAACTCCTACTACTACCTCGCCTGGACGACCCTCACCCCGTACACATTGCCTCCGCGCAGCTGGTGGCCGAGGCCGTCGAGCATATGCCCGGCTGGACGCTCTGGCATTACGAAAGCCCGTGGACCCCGCTGGATTCCCGCGAGGTTACCGTTATCGTCTCCCTGTCTCGCGACGACCTCGCCGCAAAGCTCCAGGCCGCCAACGCCCACAAGTCTCAACTCGCCCGCACCGACTACGCCAAGATCGTCCGCGACCTCGCGGAACTCAAAGCCCAGACCCTTCGCGAGATCCTCTTCGGCTTCGGGAAAAACGGAAACAAGCTCGGAGACTTCGTCGAAGCTTACCAGGAACGCCCCGAACTCACCCTGATCTCCTGAACCGCCCTCTCACCTCCGCACCAGCGCAACCGCCCTGATTGGCGATGAGTCCAGCCCCACTATCCGCAGCGGAAACCCGGCGAAGAAAAACCTGTCCGGCAAGTTCTCCATATTCACCAGACGCTCGATCAGCGGAATGTTCTTTCGCAGAAACGCATCGTGAACCGCAAGATCGTCATCCGCCTCGAGCGAGCAATTCACCCCTATCCCGAACATCTTTATCGGCAGCTCCGCCAGCCATCTCGCCGCCTCTCCCGTCGTCTTCGGGGAATCTTCCTTCGAAAGCTTGCTCCGCAGAAGCAGAATGTCGTTGGGCTTGAGAATATCACCCGCCAGCTTCTTCATGGCCTCTGCCGTAACCCTCGCCCCGGCCCCCGCCTTGTCGTAATCCAGCACACACGCTTCCCCGACGAAAGTCTCCAGCGGCAGAGACGCCGCGTCCGGAAGCTCCTCCTTGTAGTGCGACGGAGCCTCCACGTGCACCCCAACGTGACTCATCATGTCCACGTCATGCATGATCGTGTTGTCTTCCTCGTAGATGAACGGCCTTATCTCCAGCCTCCGCGACTCCTTCCCCGGGTGAAGCTCCGGTGAAAGGTCCACCAGCCGATAATCCTCCAGCATGTCACGCTCCTTATGCCTGCGACAAGAACGCCTCCGACGCTTGCAACTCCGCATCCGCCGCGCCCAGCAGATTGTTGAGTGAGCCCGCGTCCATGTCAAGCGTTTCCGACTCCGCCTTGACCCATCTCCCTCAGCCACCGTAGAATCCTTCCGTGCCCGCACAACCCCCGAACACATCTGGAATAGAACCCGTCAAGGGCCTCAAGCATCCCGCCGTCAAAGAGGCCCGCGAGCTTTCCACAGCCGTCGGCCGCCGCAAACACCGCGCCTTCGCTCTCGAAGGCCTCAAGAACCTCCAGCTTGCGCTCAACATACAAAGGTCCGTCCGCTCGGTGTTCATCTCCCAAAAGGCCCTTCCCAACTTCCCCGAGTCCACGCTGCGGCAGCTCGCAGATCTGAATACCCCCACCTACTCCGCCACATCCGGCATCATTGCCAAGATCCTCTCAATACGCTACGAGCCCGACGCCGAATGCGTGTCCGTCATCGAAATGGACGAATGGCCTCTCGAACGCCTTGCCTCCGCTAACCCCGGCTTCGTGCTCGTCTGCGACCACGTCGTCGACCCGCGCAATCTGGGTGTCATAATACGCACCGCCGACGCCGCTTCTGCAAGCGCCCTCCTTCTCACCCCCGGCTGCGCCGACCCATACGCGCGCGCCGCCGTGCGTGCGTCCACCGGCTCAATTCTTAGCATCCCCGTCATTCCTGTCCGGTCTGCCAAGGCCTGTCTCCACAACCTCAGAGAGCTCGGCCTCACGATACTCGCCTCCTCCGCCGTCGAGGGAAAGCCCATCTGGGAGCACGACCTCACCCGTCCCGCCGCCCTCATAATCGGCAACGAAACGAGTGGCGTCTCTCCGCAACTCCGCTCCCTTGCCGACCTAACCCTCCGCATTCCCATACACGGCTCCGCCCACTCCCTCAATGTCGCCGTCGCTTGCGGCGTGATCCTCTTCGAGCGCCTCCGCCAGTCAAAGCACTCCTGAACACGGTCACCCCCCGCTTGCCCTCACCTCATCGGCCGCAGTAGAATAAGGGTCTGCGCGCGGCACACGAAATCCCTTTGGGAAAGGAACATTTACATGAAAGCCATCTTGATCTCGCTCGACACCAACTGCGCCGACCATCTCGGATGCTACGGTTACCGCTTCGAGACTTCCCCCAACATCGACAAGTTCGCCTCCGAAGGGGTGACGTTCGAGCGCTGCTACGCTTCCGACGTCCCCACTCCCCCCTCCTACACCGCCATGTTCTCCGGACGCTTCGGCATACACAACGGAATCTTCGGCTTCCAGCCCCCCGAGACCTACAGGCCCGGACCTCCTCTACTTCAGGAAGTCCTCGTCGGCGCCGGCTACCGCACCGGCGCTATCAGCAACCTCTTCTACCCCTGCCCCTGGCTCTTCCGCGGCTGGCGCGACGTCACACCTCCCGGCACCGGATTCCAACGAGGCCCCGCACCCGAGGTCACCGACGAGGCAATCGCCTGGCTCAATAACCACTCGCAGGAGGACTTCTTTCTCTTCGTTCACTACTGGGAGCCGCACCAGCCCTATAAGAAGGCCCCCGAAAAACACCGCAAGCTCTTCCCCACCGAATCCTACGACGACTTCGCCCCCAGCATGGACTTCATCAACTCGAACCCCATCATGAAAGACTTCTACTACCGCTATCACGAGATGGGCGAAGGCGACGGCGACCTCTCCCCCAGCGAAGTCCTTGCTCGTTACGACAGCCAGATTCACTTCGCCGACGAGGAAGTCGGCCGCCTGTTCGGATACCTCGACGAAAAGGGACTCGCCGACGAGACCCTCGTAATCGTCACCAGCGACCACGGCGAGGCCTTCGGCGAGTACTGCTTCTTCGACCACTTCTCCTGCTATGACAACATCTCCCACGTTCCTCTAATCGCCCGCCTCCCCGGCAAGTTCCCCAAAGGCAAGCGCGTCGACGGCTTCGTCTACGGCGCCGACCTGATGCCCACCATCCTCAGCCACGCCGGCCTCGACGTCCCAGACGGCATCGACGGCGAAGACCTCCTTCCCTCAGTGCTCGAAGACGAGCCCACCCCCCACCCCTTCGCCGTCACCGACACCAACGCCCTCGTCGGCCAGCGAATGATCGTCGAGGGCAAGTGGGCCATGGCGCACACTCTTAACGCCGGCCCCTTTCTCCACATCAAGCCATACGAACTCTTCGACCTCGAAGGAGACCCCGAAGAGGACCTCGCCCCCGAGCACCCCGACATGGTCAAGGACCTTCGCATTAAGATGGAGGACTGGCTCGACGAGCAATTGGACGGCGGCCCGGACCCCCTCGCCTACGCCGCACGCGACGGCGGATGGGCTCTCGGGCACCTCTCCCTCATCCACGGCGTGCTCTCAAATCTCGAATTCGCCATGCAGAACAAGATCTTCTGGGAAACCTTCAAGCGAAAGCACGGCCCCGGAATCATGTACCTCCCACGACTCAAAGCCCTCAAGTGACTCCGCCCATCTGGAAAGACGTGTGCGAGTAACGAGGCAGGCGCTCGCCGTATGCCGCAACGCAATGAAACGACCTACACCGTAGCCAAGGCGACTCTCCTCGCCGAACTCAACGGACTCTGGGACGGACCGGCCTGGGGCCCCGTCGCGAGTCTTCACATTCGACACTTTCACCCCCGGAGCAGCAACCACCGCCCTGTTACTGAGGCCAAGCTGCTCCACAACGATCAAAACATTTATGTCCTCTTCCGCGTGCGCGACCAGTACGTCCGCAGCGTTGTCACCACCATGCACGGGCCCGTCTGTCAGGATAGCTGCGTCGAATTCTTCCTCCGCACCCGGCTGGACAAGGGATACTTCAATTTCGAGATCAACGCCGGCGGCACGCTACACGTTTCCTACATCGAAGACTGTAAACGCCTTCCGGACGGCGGGTTCGCCAAGTTCGAATTCTTGAAGCCGGAACTCGCCCGCCAAGTGCACCTCTTCCATTCCCTCCCTGATGTCGTCGAGCCCGAGATCGCAGACCCCACCGAATGGCTCGTCGAGTGCTGCGTACCCGTTCCGGTTCTGGAGCAATACGTGGGAGCAATCGGCCCGCTCTCCGGCCAGGAATGGCGCGCCAATTTCTACAAGTGCGGCGACCTCACCAGCCATCCCCACTGGGCCTCCTGGGCCCCGATCGGCACCGAACTCAATTTCCATGCGCCCGAATTCTTCGCCCCAATTCGCTTCGCCTCAGCGTGAAAATCCCATCTCCAGCCGACCGCCTCTATTGCACATGCAGGCCCGCGCCCTTATGATCGGCGTGCGGGTTTCCTCACGGCACATCAGGAGGTCGCCATGAGGAAACGTCTCGTTTTCAGGACAACGGCTCTCGTAATCACACTTCTCTTCGGCGCAGCCGCGTCCCACGCCGCGGTTCCCGTCAGAACTGCCCGGCCGATTCAGCCGCAGTCGTTCATCGGGAACTACCCGCCGCGGGATAACATCCGGCTGTTCGATATGGGAACCCCCGACAGCCCCGTGCAGCCCGGCTTCACTCGCGTTGCCCCGGGCGACGCATACTCACCAGCAAAGGGCTACGGGTTCGAGGCTCCTCCGTCCAAGGCCGACTTCCTCACCTACGACATGACCAGCCACAGCGACCTCACCCCCATGCCCTACCCCCTCCGCCAGTCCATCTATGGAACCGACGATCTCACCGCCGACTACGTCGCCGACAAGCGCGTTGTCTTTCGTGCCGACGTCAAGCCCGGAAAATACGACGTGATCACCGTCGTCGGACACATGTTCCCCGCGTTTCACGTCTACGTGAAAGTGAACGGTAAGGAAGTGCTCACCGACGCCGACATATTCACCTATCACCATTACCGCCGCGGCCATAGGGACGACCAGGCGCTCGGCGGCTGGCACAAAGCCTGGTCCGTGACCGACGCCAAGGACGGGAAGATAGTCGTCGAAGCCTACGGCGACGAAACCGCCGGCAAGCGGGATGTCAGCTTCATGACAGTCGTGGAGATTCCCGGCGACGAGCCGCCATGGGAAACCGAGTACTATGTCAGCGGCCCCTTCAAAGAAGCCGGCCTCATGTCCGTCGTGATCGTTCCTCACACCGACCCCCCGATTCTCTTCGCGGGCGACAAGCTCAAAGCCGCAGCAGACTGCCCCACCGAACTCGCAAGCGTCGTGAACGCCTTCAACAAGGGCGACGTCGAGCAGGCGAAGACGATTCTCGCCGCCATCACCAACCCTAAGCTTCAGTTCGGGAAAGGCATCATCTACATGGCTCTCGCCGGAACGCCTCTGCTCGACGAGGACTGGGAGATGCTCGACGCAGCCAGAGCCGCCTTTGATGCCGCCGCGAAAGCAGACCCGTCCAATTACTCCGCCCGGGTACTCCGCTCACAGTGCGACCACTTCTTCGCAGGGATAAACGTCTTCGTCGACCGCCGCAACGTGACCGGAACCGAGGTCAGTGCTACAGGACGCTTCCACCGTGTTCACATGCTCCACCGCCAATTCCCTCCCAACCATCCTTTCTACCTCAAGGCCCTCGTCTACAAGGGGCGCATGTTCCGCGCACTCGTTCCCTTCGTCAAGTGCGCCAAATCCTGGGAAGGACTCTTGGCTCTCGAGGAAGTCGAGAAGAAGTATCCCGACAACAGGTACGTCAAGCTCTTCCTCCATGAAGAGTGGAGCGCCGACGACTGGCCCTTCAACGAGTATCCCTCTCCCGAGGGCACTCCCGCTTGGGCCGACGCGCTCCGCCGCGCTTTTGCGCAGGGCATCGACTTCGGCGATTGGTGGGCCGACCACGGCCAGGCCGAAGACGGCGCTATCGGTGGCGGCTGGACCGACGACGTCGAAGTGATGCCCTTCTGGGGGCTCCTCTCCATGATCGACCCCAGCGCAATGCCCAAGTGTGTGGCCATGCTCGATAAGTTCACCGAAGGCCTATGGAACAGCCCCTACATCGACCGCGACCGCGTGTTCGAGCCGCAGTTCGCCGACGCCGAGCACTCCGCCGAGCCCACCGGCGACGGGATCAACTACCTCATCGGCGCGAAGTACGGACATCCGCTCTGGATCGAACGCAATATGATCCACGCCAAGCTCAACAAGAACCTTCTCACCGGATTCAACCCCCAAGGCATGCGCCTCTACCGCAGCGGAGACATGAGCGCCAGCCGATATGCCTCCAATCACGACCCCGCCGACCAGCAGTACCAGAATGAGGACGCGATCTGCCTCCGCGCCTTCCGCTCCGCCCCCTGGCTGGTTTGGTACAACGCCAATCCGGGCGCGCTCGAGCTTCTCCTCGAAAAGGCTGACGCTTGCCATGCCGTCTCAATGGGTGTCGAAGGAGGAAAGCCGCGCGGGATCATCCCCAACGCAGTTATGTGGGACGGACGACCCGGCGGACACAAGGATGGCCACGGCAACAGGCAAGGGGATAACGGCGGATACGCCGGCGCATGGTACCTCGGCGGCGCCGAAGGCCGGTGGCCTGGGATATACATGTCTCATTACAACAATCTGCTCATCTCCGCCTTCGTCGCCAGCGGTGACCGCAAGTACATCGATCCTTTCTACGCTCAGTACGAGTTCATCAAGAAAATGCACCCCGACAGCAAGTTCGACGATTTCTCCGACGCCGAGATCGGCTCCGACGAATGGGTCTCCAATGCCTTGCTGGCCGGCAAGACCAAGTTGATCCTCGCCCTAACCCAGATACGCATGCTCACCGGAGACAAGACCTTCGACGACCTCCTCATGGCCCGCGCCACCGGCTGGGCACGCTACAACCTGACCGGAGACAGGCAGGCTGTGGTAAATGATATGAAGAAGATCGAGGACGGGCTCGAGTGGCGATGGCCCCACATGACCACCGAGGCTTCCCAGACTGACCGCATCGCATACTATCCTCAGATGGTCAGCTTCTATCTCGGCGCTGATGCCCATTCCATCTTCGAGGGCCTTCCTCTGATGGCCGTGACTTACACGGGCGCTGGAAAGCACTTCGCCGGCCTTGTCGAGCGCTCCTCGCTCAAGGCTCTCAAGGTCCATCTCTACACGTTCTACGACCGCGAGAGGAAAATCGGGATTCGCCCCTGGCTCCTCGAGCCCGGCGCCGAGTACGCACTCAAGTACGGCATCGACAACGACGACGACGGGGAGATCGACAAGGTGCTCGAAGAGAAAGCCTTCACTCTAGAGGCCCGCGGGATGCAGGTGGAACTCAACGTCCCGCAACGGAAGACCACCACGGTCGAGATCGTTCAGACGAAGGCGCCCAAGGCGCTGTCGACTCAGTGCCTCCGGACCTCGCGATCTGCCCGGAGGACATACGCTTCATCCGCATACCCCCGCGTGACGACAACGAGATCGACATCTGCGTCCACAATGTCGGCGGAGCCGCCGCCAACGACGTGATCGTCGAGGTCTACCTCATGAAGCCCGACGCGCGCCCTGAGCTCATCGAAACCGGCATCATCTCATGCATCGAAGCTCCCCTCCGCCTCGACCCGCAGTACACGCGCATCGGAGTGTGGGGCCACCAGGGGAAACTTGCAGACGGCGACACTATCCTCGTCGCGGTTGACCCGCAAAACCGAATCCGCGAACTCAACGAACAGAACAACACGGCGCAGCGCGTAATCCGTCTGAAGGAGAAGTCGGAAACACCGAAAGAGGAAGCGGCTGACGCCGTTTCCTCTTCACCCCGGATGACCGTACCCGCACGCGGCCGGTGACTATGTCCAGACGACTGCTCATCACGGGCGCGACGGGATTTGTCGGATGGAACCTCTGCGCTGCCGCGCCCAGACATTGGCAGCTCGCCGCACTCGTCCGCTCCCAAACGCTTCCCGCCCCCGCCGCAGAGACCCTTGTCGCCGACATTAGCGACCCGGCAGCCGTTGAATCAGCATTCAAGAGTGTGTCGCCGGATGCCGTCGTTCACGCCGCCGCGATGTCCAAGCCCGCCGACGTCGAACTCCACCCCGAGCTGTCTCGCCGGGTCAACGTCGAAGCACCGGTCAAGCTTGCCCAACTCAGCGCGGAAACAGGCATCCCCTTCCTCTTTCTCTCCAGCGGATTGGTGTTCGACGGGACCCAGGCTCCTTACAGAGAAGATGCTGCCAGACACCCCGTCCAGCTATACGGCAGGCAGAAGGCTGACGCCGAGACCCTCGTTCTCAGCGAACACCCGCGCGCATGCGTCTGCCGCCTTTCCTGGACATTCGGCCCGCCGGCCCCGCAGCATCCCAGCTTCGTGCAGCCGATGCTTGAAACTCTCCGAAGCGGAAACGAACTCACCGAGTTCGCCGACGTCTACAGCAGCCCGGCAAACGTAAGGGCCGTCATCCAGGGGCTGATGCTTGTGCTGGAACGCGGCACAGGCATCTACCACCTGTGCGGAATGGACCGCGCATCGCGCTTCGAGTTCGCGCAGAAGCTGGCGGAAGCATTTGACTTGCCCCCTGAGAAGGTCAAGCCACGCTACCGATCTGACGTCAACGATGGGATAATTCGACCACCGGACACCACCATGTTAATATCAAGGGCGCGCGATCTGGGCTACGAGCCGCTGCCTCTCGACGAAGAGCTTCGATTGCTTCGCCAGCAATTGGCCGGCTGAAAAGCCAAGAACGATGATACTGCAGCACACCCACGCGAAAGCTTCATAGGGTCAGCCCAATGAGAGAACCGATCATAGAACACACACACATTGCCCAGTTCGCTGAACGCTTCGTGGCCATTCCCCGGGACCGGGAGACGAAGTGCCAAGAATTGTTCAGCCGCATGAGCGCCCGGCTTCGGGAATACAAAGAAGTGAACCCCCAAAGCGGGCTCGTGAAGTTCGTCCTCTCGGGCCCCGTCGCAAAGGGGATAGTCCTGAGGACCACCGAGAACATAGACGTGGCGCTCTATCTGACGGACCGCCTCGCCCCATCCTCAGCGGTGGAACTCCACGTCTGGCTACTGGAACGGCTCCGCACTCTGTTTCCGCCGATGCTGCTAAGCCCCAAGCAGCCTCCGGTGCCCGCCATCGCCTTCTCGCTTCCTGACGCCCCGCTCCCGCTGCTTCTCACACCCGTCTATGATGACGAGGCCCCCGACGGCGGCGGCAGGCAGTTCGCCAAGGAGACAGGAGAACTCGTCCGAACAAGCATCCCGCTGCGGATAGCTCTCTTCCAGAAACGCAAGGACTCTCAGCCCGTCCATTTCGCCCAGGTGTACCGCCTCCTCGAATGGTGGGCTGAACAACGCCGCAAAGACCCAGCTTTTCACTTCAAATCATTTCTGATCGAGCTGCTCTGCGTTCATCTTGCGGACCGCGGCGTTGTGATGTCGAACTATCCGGCGGCGCTGGAAGCTTTCTTCTCGTACGTAGCAGACACCCAATTGAAAGAGCGGGTTGCGTTCTTCGACTACTACTCTCCCCAAGACCTTCCCTCTCCCAGTGGTGCGCCTATAGAAATCTTCGACCCGATCAGCCCCCGGAACAACGTGGCCGTCGCTTATGACGACGCGGACCGCCGCCATTTCGTCGATGCTGCAGCCGCAAGCTTCGATGCAATCAACACGGCGAAGCGTGCCGCCTCAAAGAAGGAAGCGGTCGCGTGTTGGAGATCCGTTCTCGGCGATTCCTTCGACGCCTGACCGCGCTCGCCTCACCAGGGAGCGCCGCACTCACTCCCCCCACGACTCGCTTCAAC
>Ga0180434_10005487_pt1 | contig 14911 bp, 12 predicted proteins | sample SS_ome_7_FD_132453 | JGI IMG/M metagenome (GOLD analysis project Ga0180434, IMG submission 132453) | Hypersaline lake sediment archaeal communities from the Salton Sea, California, USA - SS_1_D_2 metaG | ecosystem: Environmental > Aquatic > Non-marine Saline and Alkaline > Hypersaline >...
ATTAAAATGAAAGTAAAAACAAACAAAAATATTTCAGTTGTCATTTTTTTAAAAAGTATGCATATCCTTGAGATCAAAACAAATAAATGAACATCGCCATTTTTTTATGAATAGGTCAGGTTAGATAATATCATTGACATCTCTTCAACCACTCTATCGATTTCCTTATAAGTAATCACAGCTGGAGGAAGCAGGCGAATGATATTGGCTCCCGCGGCTAAGACTAATATTCCTTGAGCCATCAATTCCAAGATGATCGGCTTAACCTTTATTTTGGTTTCAATGCCGATCATCAATCCAATCCCTCTCACTTCCCTTATCATTGGAGATTGGACTTTTTTGAGCTTCCCCAAAAAATAATTGCCTTTTTGAGTAGCGGCTCCAGCCAGATTATGCTTTTGAATGTAGTCGACAGTGGCAATGGCTGCGGCACAGACCAGAGGATTTCCACCGAAAGTCGTACCATGTTTCCCTGGCTTTATTGGTATTCTTCCGTTGCTAATAGTGACTCCCATGGGCAGGCCTCCGGCAATCGATTTGGCCAGACATACAATATCAGGCTTAAGATCAAAGTGTTGGAAAGCAAACATTTTTCCAGTTCGACCTAGACCTGTTTGAACCTCATCAACAATGAGGATGATGTTGTTTCGCCGGCATAATTTTTCAACTTTCTTTAAATAAAGGGGGTCGGCCATATGGATGCCTCCCTCTCCTTGAACAATCTCCAGAATAACCCCGGCTGTATGATCGCTCACAGCTTCTGCTAATCTGTCGAACCGGTTGTAAGGCACATGAGTGAAACCATTTAGAAGGGGAAGAAAATCTCGTCGATATTTAGGATTGTGGGTGGCACTTAAAGCTCCAATTGTCCGGCCATGGAATCCTCTGAATGTACTAATAAATTCATTTTTTCCTGTGGCTAAGCAGGCAAACTTTATAGCGGCCTCAACTGTTTCCGCTCCACTATTACAGAAAAAAAATTGTTTTAAATAAGAAGGAGTGATTCCAGTGAGTTTTTTAATCAGCAGCCTTCTTTGGTCATTGTAAAAAGTGCCCGGACAAGTGATGAGATTTTTAGTTTGTCTGAACATAGCATCAATAATCCTGGTATTGCTATGACCAACAAAAGCCACCCCGTGACCAGAAATACAATCAATATATTCGTTGCCATCCTGATCCCAAACAACTGCTTTTTTCCCTCTAACGAGAGCTAGCTCCCGTTTAGGATAACAGGGAAGTTCGAAATCTCTTTCCCAACTGAAATCATAAGTCATGGATTCGGGTTCCTTTTCCTCGGAGGAGGTTTTTAACCGGGTTTGGGATTCTGCCATCACCCATGAAAACAGTTGTTTTCCCCAGGGAAAAAACATTTTGGATTCCCCTGATTTTCCGTTTAAACCGCCCCTTGGCTTTTTTTTCAATGTCATCCAGCTGCTTTTTGTTTAATACAGGAATGAGGCTTTCCTTATCTATAGGATTACTGAGTAATCCCGGGGCTTCAATAAAGTGAAAAATTTTTTCGGCCTGGTAATGATTATGAATAAGGGCTACTATATCATCATTTTCCGAATTGATAGCTTGATTGAACTCATCAATAATGGGAATTGAGATGACAGGTGTATAATCAGCTTTCATAAGCACATTCAGGAGGTGAACATTCAAATGGTGAGGTTTTCCTGACAAATCCCGTATGATTTTAATTTTTCCATTCTCTTTGATTCTGATGCCCCGGTTCCTTTTTCCTATGACCAAGGGTCCGTCAAGACCAGAAAGCCCCACCGCTTTTATCCTGTTTTGATGGCAAAGCTCAACCATTCTTTTATTACGCAAACCTGCATAAGCCATCATTTGCAGATTGATGAGCTGCTCATCTGAATAAATACTGGTGTAGCCAGATAATGAAGTGATAACCTCAGGGACATATTTTAGTTGTTCTGCCAATCGATCACGCAGGGCATTGGCTCCATGAATAATGATAAACTTTTCTTTGATCTCAGCCAGATCTTCAACGATTTCTTTCAGATTGATTTGTTCACCGCCGCCTATTTTGACAATGATCATCCCATTACTTCCATAGTTTGATTTTTTATTTTCTTCCAATCATACTGATTCGGATATGGTTTGGAGCAGACCATCAAGGTACTGCTTTTCCTCTTGTAATGCATGGTAAAGTACTCTTCATCCTCAGTAAAAAAAGAATTTATGTAAAACTTCTTCCCATCACCGATTATAAAATTCATCCCCCTTATAAACTCACTTCTCTTTCGGATAACTGAAACGCCCCGGCGTATGGCTTCAAATAAATCACCTTGGTCAAATCGTTTGATAAAATTAAAGAGTTTTTCAGCGCCGATTCTGCCTTTTGAATTTATCCTCACTCTATGCAATTCCCCGTTAAAAATAAAAACATAATGCTGACTGCAAAAGGGCATGTTGTTTTCCACATTGATATGTTGGTCTCTGAAGGCACTACGGGCATGGGCCATTAACGTATTAGTGGATCCGAATACGGACAGGTCTTCTTCCCATATAGGGAGAAAGGAGTGATGCGTTTTCCATTCTTTATTTTTGATAAAAGCCAATCCCCAGCCATGACCCTGATATTCCTTGCTATTTCGACATATGACGGAAAATTCTTTCAGATGCCGGGCGATATTGAATGGATTGTCTGACTTAACAGCTAACAAACGGCACATCATTCACCTCAAATAGGATGCAAACCCGGAAAATCAAGAGCAGTTTTCTCGTTTAAACCATTCATGATGTTGAAAACGTGAACAGCTTGCCCTGCCGCTCCCTTCATTAAATTATCAATAGCACTGAGAACTACCATATGACTGGATCTGGGATCTTTACAAAATCCGATATCACAGAAATTCGTTCCAGTAAGGATTTTCGGCTCGGGCAGACGGTAAATCCCGCTATTATCTTTAACAATGCGGATAAACGGTTCAGAGCCATAGAACTTCCTGTATGTTTTCCAAATAACTTTCTCATCAACTTTCTCCTTCAAAAAAACATGACAAACAGCCTGAATTCCACGAACCATCTCCACTGATGTTGCAGTAAAATAAAATGGTGAATCAGAGGGAAGTGAGAGTTCCTGGAGAATTTCGCTGATATGACGGTGACCGGTGGGCTGATAGATACGGTAAGATCCTTTTCTTTCAGGATGGTGGGAACTCAAACCCGGAGAACGACCTCTTTGGCTTGATCCAGCCTTAACTTCAATTACAGTTTTAGGAGGAACACAAAGACCGCTTTTATATAAAGGATACAGCCCTAAAATAACAGCGGTGGCATTACAGCCAGCACAAGCCACCCATTTTGCTGATTTGATCTCCTCACGATGAAGTTCCGGAATACCGTAAATAAACTCTTCCATTAGTTCTGGCCTGGCATGAGGAGTTCCATACCAATTTCTATACTGCTCTGGGATTAAAAGGCGAAAATCACTACTCAAATCAATAATTTTTTGAGCTACATGACAAAAATAATCTATTTTTATCATGCTCTGACCATGAGACAGGGCAAGAAAAAGAAGATCACATTCCTCTAATTGATCCATGCTTGAGAATTGGATGGATGTAATGGATCGGAGATTAGGATGAACTTTAAAAACAGGTTTCCCAGCATACTGTTCAGAGGTAACCTGTTTTATGTCAACATTAGGATGAAAAAGAAGAAGACGGAGAAGTTCACCCCCGGCATATCCTGATCCGCCCACAATGGAGACAGCAGTCTTAAACATTGATTTTTCCCTTCGCTACTTGAACGGTGTAATCAGCTATCATCCGGTGAATATCAATGCCGGTTGGCTGGATACTGTTTTTAAATTCCATGGTATGATTGACTTCGTTAACAAGGTATCCATCCTCAGTCTCAAAAAGGTCAATGGCAATAACCTCTCCTTTAACAGCCTTGGCTGCTTTCACTGAAATCTCATTAATATCAGAGGTAACAAGACAATTGAAAACTTGTCCTCCACGGGCTGTATTGGTAATCCAGTGATCAGATTTCCGGTAAATAGCAGCTATGCACTGATCTCCGACTACAAATGTCCGGATATCTCTCCCTCTTTTGTTAATATATTTTTGTATGTAAAATATCTGATGATGGAATCCACCCAAAATTATTTTGTGCTCAACAAGGGCTTCCGCTCCATCCGGATCATTGACCTTCGCTAACAGTCTTCCCCAAGAGCCAATGACTGGCTTAAAGACTACCGGATATTCTAATTCTTTGGCTGCCTCAATAGCTGTTTCTGCAGAAAATGCCACTCGGAATTCAGGCTGTGGGATACGGCATTTGGCCAACTCCAGTGAACTTAAATATTTGCTGCCGCATATATGGGCGGTATGATAAGAATTGATGCAGGGGATGCCAAAGTGTTCAATATAGCGGATTGTTTGCAGGGAGGGAAAAAACTGAATGCTTCGCCCTATCATGGCTTCAACGCCTAAGGGATCTGGTTTGTTTGGATCAATCATTAATTGACGGTTGTCAAATAACACTAATTCTACCTTATTAATGGCCGCGAAAGCATCAATCAAAAGTTTTTCTTCCTTTCTAACCAAGGAATGGAGAAGACCAATTTTCATCATAGTGCAGCTCCAGGGTGTTGGTTTGGAGTCAAAAACCGGACTATGAATTTCAGTTCATCCAAATCCACTGTCCGACCAAGCTTACCGACTTCTTTTACTTTGCTCAAAACAGAACGGATTAATTTGTCTGAAGGATGTTTGATACCGATCTTTGCCAAAGCATAGACAATGGTGGATTGTCCAGACATATGATCCAAAGCAACCTCGGTCTGTCGACCAAATATTTCAGGGGATAGACTCTGGTAACGAACGGGATTCCTTATAGCAGCTTGAGTATGAACTCCGGCGCAGTGAGTAAATGCATTTTTGCCTGTTATCGGAAAATTAGCCGGCACAGGTATTCCGGAATATTGACTGACTAATCGGTACATACCTGGCAGGAGATCAAGCTGCCAGTGACGGCCTTCCTTGAAATCAGCACGAAGAACAGATAAAAGTGAAGCCAGATCCACAATGCCTGCCCTCTCACCCAGACCCATTACAGAGGCATCAATAATATCAGCACCTGCTCTGTAACCATCAATGGCATTGGACAAAGCTAAGCCTCGGTCATTATGACAGTGAATGGCTATTTGTGGAAAAAGGTCTTTTTTTCCCAACTCCTCACGGAAGCGGTGGATATAAGTAGAGAAATTGCGGTCAGTACCAGGAATCATGTAGCCGGTAGTGTCAGCAATACTGATTATATCAGCGCCTGCTCTGACTGCCTCAACTGAAACAGGGATCACATTTTTCCACTCTGAACGAACCGTGTCTTCAGGAGTATAACGAATCTTTAGATCAGGACTTTTCTCTCTGGCATAAGCAACTGTTTTTGAAATTTTTTCAATAGCCTGATAGATACTTTGATTCATATGAATCAATCTCTTCTCAGATACACAAAAGAAAATCCCCAAAAATTTAGCTCCACATTCCAAGGCTTGATCAACATCTTCCTTTATTGTCCGAGCATGGGCTCCAATCAAGGCTTTGGTCCCCAAAGAACTTATTTGATAAACCGCCTCCTTAACATCAGTTGAAACAGCAGGATGACCGGCTTCTATGATATCCACTCCCAACTGATCAAGCATTTCAGCCACGGCTTTCTTGATATGAGAATTTAAATAGACACCCGGCGTTTGCTCACCCTCCCGTAAAGTGGTGTCCAGAATTTTAACCACTACTGGCCCCAATCTTCAGCTTCCTGCGGAGCTTCATTGAGGATAACGGGGGTTACAGAAATAACTTCCAGTTCCATGCCACATTCAGGACAGATTATAAGCTCTCCACGAACAACATCGTCTGATAATGGAATCATGGCGCTGCAAATCGGACATTCCTTTTTTTGTTGATTCATCATAACTCCTTATTTTTTTATTTGTTCATTCAATCACTTCATTATATTTTTTATTAATTGTATGTCAAAAATTAATAAATTATTTACATTATTAATTTAATTTGTTATATTTTTGACATGCGAACTATTTCTGATGAAATCAAGCAGATCATCTCGGATTCACCTTTTCTGGAAGAAGGAATACAAAGGGGCATTGTCAATCTATCAGCACTTGCCAGAGAGATGAAACCCCATCTGGAATCAACACTCTTCAAGGAACTGAGTGACGGAGCTGTGACCATGGCCTTAAACCGAACAGCTAAAAAAATAAAACAAAAAGAAAAAGCTGTTTCTTCCAAAAAAAAGATAGTCGGTGATTTGATCGTCCGCTCTTCCTTGTCAGAGTTTACATACCGAATTTCTGAGACCACCACAAATAACCAGCGGGCCTTACTCAAAGAAACAAAAAAGGAAAGAAGCCAATTTGTAACCATTACCCGGGGAATTGATCAGCTGACCATTATCATCAGCTCATCCTTCCATGATGTAGTCAGGAAAATATTTAAAAATGAACAATTGGTTCAAAAGATTGATGATCTGTCTTCGATAACATGTAAACTTTACTCCCATGTTATTTACACACCGGGAATTTTCTATACCATACTCAAACTGCTTGCCTGGGAAAATATCAATGTGATTGAGGTTGTTTCAACGTATACTGAATTCACAATTGTACTGGACCGGAAATACATCGATCAATCATTCTCAATCTTAATGAAACACTTCCATCCCAAATAAACCATTAATAAACCGACTTGTATTGGATTCTCGCAAAAATAATAGGTTAAAAAAAGACAGTCGAGTAAAACAAGAAAGTTTATCTGTTTTTTCTTTATACTTTACAGTTTTGCTCCATAGATTTATAATTACTGGACCATTATAGTTAAAGATAATGCGGAAGTGGCGGAATTTGGTAGACGCGTAAGCCTCAGGAGTTTATGGCCCAAAAGGCCGTGTGGGTTCGAGTCCCACCTTCCGCACTACTGCCCTTTAAGCAAGCCTGGATTATCCACAATGGATTTTGCTGCGGAAGCCAAGGGCCTGCTTCTTTAAAACAATAAAAGTTGAATGAGGAAGACTTTTCCACATAAAATCCTGCTTATCAATCCCTGGATCTATGACTTTACCGCTTATGACTTTTGGCTCAAACCATTAGGGTTACTATATATCGCCTCTATCATTGAAAAGTTTACAGAAGCTCAGGTAGAATTTATAGACTGTCTGGACAGGCATCATCCTTTTCTTGAGAAAAAATACAAGACAAAAAGGGACGGGAGAGGGCCTTTCCCAAAAACAGAAATCAAAAAACCAAAAGTCTTAAAAAAAGTCCCTCGCAGATTCTCACGTTATGGAATTCCTGTAGAACTTTTTATAAATGAACTCAAACAGATCAGAAGGGCTGATCTGGTCATGATTACATGTGTCATGACATACTGGTATCCCGGAGTCCAACATGTGATTGAAATAGTGAAGGAAGAACTCGGGGATGTGCCTGTAGTCTTAGGCGGCATTTATCCCACGCTTCTGCCTGAACACGCCCAAAAAGAATCAGGAGCTGATATCATTGTACAGGGACCAGGAGAGGAAAAGATCCTTCCTCTGCTCAATAAACTATTTGGAGATAATTTCTGTTCTCCCCTTTGTTTTGAAAATCTCAACCACCTTCCTTTCCCTGCCTTTCACTTGATGAGAAATAGGGATTCTCTGCCTCTTTTGACTTCCCGGGGATGTCCCATGAAATGTTCTTTTTGTGCGGGTCCGATTCTTTATAAAAACTTCTCTCAACGAAACCCTCAATCCGTGGTAAAAGAAGTGATGCACATTATGCATGCATACAAAACTCGCCATATAGCTTTCTACGATGATGCTCTGCTGGCGAATAAAAAAAAACATATCCATCCCATACTCAAAGAACTCATAAAAAAAGACCTCCGCCCTGCTTTCCACACCCCCAACGGACTTCATATAAAAGACATTGATAAAAGAACCGCTAAAATCTTCAAAAGAGCAAGATTCAAATCACTCTTTTTAAGCCAGGAAACGTTTGACCCAAAGATTATCCATCACTCCTGCCCAAAGATAAGTCCCGGAGATTTGGAAAGAGCAGTTGCCAATCTGGAACAGGCTGGCTACACCAAAAAGCATATTAATGTGTATTTACTGATTAATCTCCCGGGGCAAAAATTCCCCTGTGTTAAGGAAAGTATCAAAAAAGTCATAAAATTAGGATTAAAGCCCAGGCTAGCCTATTTTTCTCCGGTTCCCCATACATCAGACTGGAGGAGACTCGTGTCTGAAAAAAAGCTCAGCTTAATGCATGACCCACTTCTTCATAACAAACTTGTGGCGCCCTATTACTGGGGGGATATTTCACCTGAAGAATTTGATGCCTTAAAAAATATGATTAGCCAGAACTATTCATAAAAAAAATCTATGAAGTTAAATGTTAAACGTAAAATGTGGAAAGTTTACACTTTTATTCAATCCGATATAATATTTATGTAACGATTTTAACATATACTCGTTTAATAAAAGGATAACGCTCAAAGGAGATCCTAATCGACAATGAGATACAGAGCCGTCTTAATCATTTTATTGCTTCTTCTATTATCTTCAGCACAGGGAATTTCTGACGTCAAGGAAATGCCTAAACCCTATAAAAAGTGGCTGGAACAAGAAGTGACCTACATAATATCCCCTGTAGAAAGAGAAGTCTTCCTTGAACTCGCTTCTAATCGAGAACGCAATCTCTTCATTCAAGCATTTTGGAAACAGCGGGACCCAACTCCCAACACAGAGAATAACGAATACAAACAAGAACACTACCGACGTATAGAGTATGCAAACCAATATTTTGGCAGAGAAGTACCTAAACCCGGTTGGATGACAGATAGGGGTCGAATATATATTATTTTAGGAAAACCCAATGAAATACAAACATTTGAATCCGAAATAGAAATATATCCCACCGAAGTATGGTTTTATCAGGGGATGGAAGACAAAGGTCTTCCTCCTGCTTTCAACCTTATGTTTTTTCAGGATAAGGGCCAAGGTGAATACAAACTTTACAGTCCCATAAACCATGGGCCTCAGGCACTCTTGACTTCTTTTGAACAGGACCAAACAAATTATGCGGCTGCTTATGAAAAAATAAAAAAAATTGAACCTTTTCTTGCAGATATTAGTTTGACTTTGATTTCAGGAGAAAAACCTGTTTCATACACAAAACCCAGTCTTTTTTCCGAACATCTATTAAATGAGATCGAAACCATTCCTCTAAGACAGGTTAATGATATTTATGCGCGAAAATATTTGGAGTACAAAGATACGGTTGAAGTTGAATATTCCACTAATTATATAATGAGTACTTCTCTTGTTAAAACAAAAAAAGGGCCTCATGGGGTAGATCTTATCCAGTATGCCTTTTCACCAGAGAGGCTCTCTATAGATCATTATCAGGATAAATACTATACCATTATAGAATTATATGGCAGAGTTTCTGATATGCAGGATAGATTGATATACCAATTTGAAAAGAGTATCCCTCTGGAATTCGACCAAGCTCAGATCAACCAGATAAAAAACAGACCATTTGATGTGCTTGATACTTTTCCTATTATTCCAGGTAAATTCAAATTAACTGTCCTTATGAAAAATAAAATATCAAAAGAGTTCTCTTCCCTAGAAAGAAACCTTTATATACCAGGCGAGGAAAGCCCTTTTCAAATGACCCCTCTTATGCTGGCTTATGAAATGGAAAAAGTTAGCCTTGAAAAAAATAGTATTCGGCCTTTTCAGATCAGAGACTATCAGCTGTATCTTCCTATAAATCGAACTTTTATCGAGGATGGTCTTCTTATCATTGCCTATCAAATACACGGATTAGATGATGCTATATCAAAAAATTTTAAGATCAGATATACCTTCCACAAAAATAAAGAGGAACATATTGAATTCACCAAAGATATCTCAGAGTATCCAGAAAGGCCTTCTTTTATTGAAAAGATTTCTCTTAAAGACTTTTCACCCGCACATTATATGATTAGAGTAGGACTTTTTGAAAACAACAATGAAATCATCTCTGCCAGAGAAGAATTTGATATAAGTCATTCCAAATCCGTTCCCCGACCATGGTATTACACCTTGCGTCTTTCTGAAAACAATGATCCTGGATTCTTGTATACTTTGGGTTTGCAGTATTTCCATTCAGGAAATTTAAAAAAAGCCGAATCCCATATAAAGGAAGTGTATGAAATGAAAAAAGATTCAGAGGAAATTGCCATGAACCTGGCGCGTATCTATATATCAAAAGAAAACTACAAACCTGTAGAATCTATCCTTTCCCCATTTATTGATAGTCAAGAACTTCCTAAATATCAGACTTATTTCCTCTTAGCTTTGTCTTACAAAAATTCAGGAGAATTCAAAGAAGCTGTCAGAATATATAAAAAAGCAATATCGGATTATGAAGCTTCTCCAGAACTTTTAAATCCTTTGGGAGAATGCCTGCTTCAGCTCAAAAACAAAAAAGGTGCTCTGGATGCATGGGATGAATCCCTAAAAATCAATCCAGACCAGCCAAAACTGAGAATAAAAATAAAATCCCTAAAAAATCAGAAAATTCAGTGCCCATGACTCAAAGAAAAAGATATAAGATTCTCTATTCCATGTGTATTCAAATTCTTTTCGTAGCTCTCCTCATCTTCTCGTCCTGCCAATACTATGAATTGGAGAAAAATCTAAAACCAGAGTACGCCGAATTTTATAATAAAATAAGGTATATCATCACACAAAAAGAAAAAAAGATCTTCCTTGAACTCCCTGATTCTGAGAAAAAAAACTTTCAGGAAGAATTCTGGAAAAAACGTGATCCTTTTCCTGAAACAAAAGAAAATGAATTCAAGACCATATATTTTAATAGAATTGAAGAGGCTAATGAACTATTTTTTGGCGAAGGAAGGCCAGGTTGGAGCACAGACCGAGGCCGGATCTATATCCTATATGGTTCCCCTACTTCAAAAAGAACTCACTCCCATCCCAGCTATAATAATAGATGTGGCGAGATCTGGTATTATGAAAATTATCCTGTGGTATTCATAGACCAGTTTTGTATAGGGCAGTATAAACTGGCTACATTTGACCTCACGCCAATCCATCACCTGAACATAAAAAATATGGGTAAACTTAATATGGTCCCGTCTAAAAGCCAACAGAGAATCAAACAAAATGAAGAAATTCTATTTGACTTCAACTGGAATATAAAAAAGACAGTAGTGAAACCAGAAATAATACAAGGGGCCATTGAAATCAACATCCCTTATGCAAACTTATGGTTTAAAGAGGAAAACGATACTTTATTGACTTTTATTGATGCAGCGGTTGAAATAAGGGGGATAAACAACCAACCATTATGGGACCATCAACAAGATTATAGGATCGAAATTAACGAAAGATTATTACGTAAAAAAACAGAAGAAGTGTACCGAATCGAAATCCCCTTTGTATTTGATGATGAAAAGACGCTTAATTTATTGAGAAAAGGGGAAAACAAGGTATTCGCTATTCTTAAAAACAGAACCTCTGGAAAAACCGTAAGAAAAGTCCAAAAAGCCAAATTCTAATCTATCTAAAAAATGATATGGATTCCGATTTTGAATATTCTATTATTATAGATTCCATAATTTATATAATCTCCGTATCTTTCAAAAGTGGGATTTTCTGGGTCCCTATAATCCACATATCCACCGGGATTGGAGGTCAGGAAATAACTGCCGGTATTCAATACATTGAGAGCATCCAAGTAGGCATTGACAGAAACAACTTCAGTAAGATTAAATCTCTTCTGAAGTCTAAAATCAAGGTTGGATTGAGAAGGAGTACGTCTTGAGCCTCTTTCCTCTGTAGCCACAGTATAGGTAGCGCCTGGATCCAAATATCTGTCATTTTCTGGAACATAAACCGTAACTGTTCTATTCCAAGGTATCCCAGATCTAAAATTGTAATAACAACCCAAATCAAATCCATAGGGAAGCGCTACCGAGCCTTGGATTTTTATATTCAGAGGTCTGTCAAAATCCAGACGACCATTAGCATAAACCATGGAGTTAGGAGTATCAAAATAAAAAGAGCTCGCAGTGGTTGCTGTATCCCAGCCACCTATATTTCCCCATGCCTTACTCCAAACCAGAGAAGCTAACAGCTGCCATCTATTAGACATTCTCTTATTAAGGACAAGTTGGATAGCGGAATATTTACGAAATGCAGATTCAATATTTGTATAATACCAATGACGACCTCCCGGGGATTCTTTCAGTTCTACATAGCAATAAGAAACCAAATCATCTCCAGTCCCGAAAATACCATCATTACCAGGGTCTGTAAATTCAAACTTCTCCCAATAGGGACTATCTGTACTGTATCCTTTCCAGGCTTGCTCTGCTCCCAATCCATAATCATTAACATTTTCGAATATGTTTTTTTTATGTTTGTAAATAAAGGTAGCGCTCACTGTAAAATCAGTGTTGATTTCTTGCTCAACCCCTACGCTGTACTCATCGGTAATAGGGGATTTGGCATCTGGGCTGAGCCGAGCGTCTATGTCCACAGAATCGGGATTATCCGCAGCGTCAATCAATGTGTACGTGTCATCAGTATCTGGCTCCTGGTCATAGTCAATATCATACCAATACCATGAACTCAATTGAGGATAAACAGGACTGACTTTGTTGATATATCGAAAAGAAACAGATTCATGGTACTGCGAATAGGTTCCGGAGAGGGAGGTCTTCCCATTGCCAAAAACATCAAATACAAATCCGAGGCGAGGAGAAATATTTAACCAACTCATAACATCTGCGGAGCCAGCATTATATGATCCATACTGCCGTTCAACTCCTGGAAGTACTGGGAATAGACCATAAGGGTCAGCGCTTTCCAGCCGATACTGCTTGGGAAATCCAGAACTACTCAAATCAAATCGTACTCCCAGATTTAAGGTCACACGGCGAGCAATAGTAAGACTTTCCTGTAAAAAACCACCTATGCGGTGCAATCCATTTTCCAAAATAGAAGAGTCTTCAAATGAACCACATGTATAAGCATAAATCCTTCCTCTATTAGGGTATGAGGCAGTGGAATAAGAATAAATGTCCCCTTTATAATAATCAAAGTAAAATGGATTTTCTCTCCAAAATCTCCATCTCAAAAGATTCCAATCATATTCCAAGCCCAATTTGATCTTATGATCTATTCCAAAGAAAGATCCCGTATAAAAGGTTGCTTTGAGCGAGGGGTTTAATTTTTGTATGCCTGTTATTTGCTGGAATTCAGGATTATTTCTATATATATTGTAATAACGATCATAATTACGGGGCTCATCTGAAAGAGCCTGTTCACTATAGGTAAGGGGAAACTTGCGGAAAAGATAGGTAACTCTTCCTTCCAGAAAAATATTCTTCTTCAGTGAATGGCTTCCCTGAATACTGAACATATGGCTTACTTCCCCTTTTCTTTTGTTTGTGGCTGATCGGTCACGATAATTCTGGTTCTGATGAATATAAAATTCTTCACTGATTGAAGTGAAGTTATAGGTAACACTGGCTCTAAAATCCAGGGGAAGAAGTGTGGTTATTTTCGTGAATATATTGTATTCCCGATGAGGAGCTTCATCTAGATTAAAGACTTCCTGTCCTGTTTCCTGAGTGCTGGACCAGTCTTTATGGCGAATACTTTTGATCCAATTTGAATAACGGGCATTGACATACATGTTTACAACATCTTTGGCAATAGGGCCTCCAATATGAAAAGATACATCATTCCATGATTTAAAGTCAGTGGGTTTGGATAGTCCCAACACATCCAGATCCTCTTTGCCCAAAAAAGATTTCTGCATGGATTTATCATAATATTCAGCAAGAATACCAGTTTTAAATTTATCTCCCCCAGATTTTGATACAATATTCAAATATCCTCCCTCAGTATCTGTATTCTCTGGAGAATGTCCTGCAATGCCAAATTCAATTTCACCATACGCATCCACACTGACGTTGGTAGTGGGATAGGAAGTTTTGGGATCGTTTAAAACAATTCCATCTAGTATAAACCTGTTTCCACGTACAGAGCCTCCAGAAACGCTGGAACCTCGCTTAATTCTAGGATTTTCTGGAACCGAACCAGGTACAGAATTGAGCACATCAAAAAGATCTCTATGGAGAGGAATGCTCTGTATAAAATCACTGGAATACCGAACTGAGGTGCTGGCGTTTCTTGTATCTAAGACTGGAGCTTTATTTTTGAGTATGGTCATCTTTTCTTCTGGGTCTTTATTAAGGACCACAAAAATATTTACATCTTCACCTATGTCTATGTCAATCCCTGTATATTTTTTTGTCTGATATTCAGGTTTTTCAGCTTGTAAGGAATAGCCTTCACCTGGAGGAAGGCCTGAGAACTGAAATTTTCCTGATTTTTCTGTGACAAAAATAATCATGCCTATTAAGGGAGGTCCTTCTAAAATGACCGTGGCTCTAGGTATGGGGTTATTGTCAGAATCTCTAATCACACCGCTCAATAATCCAGATGTGCTATGCTGGGATATTAAAAAAGGAGCAAGACCCAATGTAATCAAAAAAATCATAAATAGCTTAAATATCTGTTTCCTCAATTTCATCTCCTTGTCTTCAAGTAACCATGATTTAGTGATAAAGTTTATTTTATAATTCAGTTGAGGTCAAATTAATCTTGTCCTAATTCGAGTCGGACAGAATAAAATTGAATGTGGCCACTGAAATCTCGATTAGTGAATAAGCAATTTTATTAACCTGACCTATTCATAAAAAAATGGCGATGTTCATTTATTTGTTTTGATCTCAAGGATATGCATACTTTTTTAAAAAAATGACAACTGAAATATTTTTGTTTGTTTTTACTTTCA
>Ga0180434_10005488_pt1 | contig 14911 bp, 8 predicted proteins | sample SS_ome_7_FD_132453 | JGI IMG/M metagenome (GOLD analysis project Ga0180434, IMG submission 132453) | Hypersaline lake sediment archaeal communities from the Salton Sea, California, USA - SS_1_D_2 metaG | ecosystem: Environmental > Aquatic > Non-marine Saline and Alkaline > Hypersaline > Sediment...
AATTGATTACGGCCAGGTTGACCGAGAGGAACGCCAGGAAGCCCAGCAGTTCGCTCGTGCCGCCCTTGGCGCGTTGCACGGCGATGCTGATGATTCCGACCGGACCGGCGACGTTCTCGGTGCTGATCGAGCGGTCGGCCAGCCGCGTCAGGAACATATAGATCTGCCAGACGTTGGTGACGACGTATTGCGTGCCCATCTTTGCGGCGATGAACGGATTGCCGTGCGCCGACACCATGACCTTCAGCGGTTCGCACGCGGCCATGTCGAATAAATAGTTGATGCGCATCTGCCAGGGATCGGCGTTGGCCTCGGTAACCGTGAACTGAGATTCGAGCACCTCGCCGTCCAGAGTATGACTGTACTGCACTGTGACCGTCCGACCAATTTTCTCCTTGAGCAGCGTGTGCAAAGCGAGAGGGTTGGCCGCGATGCTCATCAAGGCCTTGCGGCCGTCAGGCGACCGTGCCCTGACTTTTTTCTCGCCGTCGACCGACCAGACCATGGCGCCGTGGGACAGATTCAATTCATTGACCAGGCTGCTAGGAACATCAACGATTCTGGCGGCTTCATCGCCGCCGCTGCGATAGACGATCTTCGCCGCGCGCCCCGCCGAAGCGACCAGCGCTTCCGCGATATCGTACCAATCGGAGATTGGCCGTTCGTCGATCGTTAGAATCGTCGAGCCGCGCGGCATGTCCAGCGCCGCGAAGAGCGTGTTCGGGGCGATATCCGCGACGACCGGCCGCGCGACATCGCCGTATAAGGCAAAACTGACTCCGATTTCAGCGCGAGCCTTACGGAACATTTTGAACGGTCGGCGTGGCGTGACGCTCAGTTCTTCTTCCTCGCCGTCCCGCAACACGACGACGCGTATTTCCTTGTTGGCGTTCGCCTGAATGGACTCGACTATCTCTCCGTAAATCGGATTCAGAATCGCGCCCCACGCGACGATTACGTCGCCGTCCTTAATCCCGGCTTCTTCAGCGGGCGTGCCGGCGATGACTTTGTCGATGCTTCGCCGCGGGCGTAATCCGAGGATGTGACAAGTGTCGAGAAGTTGCCCCTCTTGGGCGCCGGGCAACGCCGCCGGCGCTATGCGCAGAGGCGCGCGAGCGAAACATGTTACGGTCTCGTATTCATCGACGTCGTCGCCGTGCGGGCGTCTCGCGGTAAGTTCGAGACGCCGCCCGCGGCTCTGTTGATAAACACCGTAGATGTCATACACGTTGTCGACGGCCCGGCCGTCGATATGCGTAATCACATCGCCATTCTTCAGGGCCGGCAGATCTCCGATCGGTTTGCCGTCCACCATCATTTTAGTGGTCGTCGCCGGCAGGAAATCCAACGTTGGAATCGACACCACGTCCCCCACGGTCGTATCGACGACGAGCTCCTCGTCCAGCACCTTCCCGTTGCGTTCGATTTTCAAACGCACGTCCGTGCCGGACAGCGCGACGCGGTAACGCACGTCCTCGTAAGTGTTCACCTTGCTGCCGTCGACTTCGAGAATGCGATCTCCCGGCAGCAACAGTCCCCGCTGCGGGCTGTCGGCCTGCACCATTCCGACGACCGGCGCTGTCATTTCCTTGCCGACCATGAACACGCAAACGAACAAAAGAGCCGCGAAGAGCAGGTTAAAGATCACTCCCGCCGACACGACGATCATGCGTTGTCCGACGGGGCGGCTGGTGAAGGCGCGCGGATCGTCAGTGAGCGACATCTCGCCCGTTTCCTCGTTGACGATCACGTCGTCTTGGCCGAGCATCTTGACGTACCCGCCAATCGGCGCGACTTTGAAACAATAATCGGTCTCGCCGTAGCCTTTTTCATTGAGTTCGTCTGGCGAATAGTCCGGGCGGTTGCCAAGCGTAAATCCTTCGCCGGTGCGCCATCCGAAAAGCCGCGTGCCGAAACCCACGGCGAACCGATCGACGCGCACGCCGACCCATTTCGCAGCCAGGAAATGTCCCAACTCATGCACGAAGATGATCACGGAGAACCCGATCAGCACCTTCAGGAACATCAAAGTGTTGAACAACCAGCCCGGCATTTCGCCCGCGGCCAGGATCACTTGCGGCATTACTGATGATGACAGCATTCATTAACCTCTTGTCGAGCCCAGGCGTCGCTTTCCAGCAAGTCATCCAACGCCGGTTGCTCGATCACTCGATGTCTTGAGCAAACCTTGGCGGCGAGATCGGCGATCTCGCCAAAACGGATCTTTCCGCCGCGAAACAATTCCACAGCGGCTTCGTTCGCCGCGTTCAATACAGCCCCGCTGCTGCCGCCGCCCCGTGCCGCGTCGTAGCCCAACTTCAGAGCCGGGAAACGGGTATGATCGGGCGGTTCAAAGTTCAACGATCCAATTTCATTCCAGCGCAGCGTTTCGGCCAAGCCCGGCGTCCGCTTTGGAAACGTTATAGCATATTGGATGGGAGTCTTCATGTCAGGAGCTCCCATTTGTGCAATTACCGAGCCGTCGCGATATTCGACCATGGCATGGACGATCGATTCCGGATGCACCAGCACTTCCACCTGATGAGCATCCAATCCGAACAACCAGACCGCCTCGATCACCTCGAGCGCCTTATTCATCATGGTAGCGCTGTCAATTGTGATCTTAGGCCCCATTTTCCAGGTTGGATGCCTAAGCGCCTCTTCCAACGAAGCTTGCGCGATTTTTTCCGGAGGCCAAGTCCGAAACGGCCCGCCTGATGCCGTCAGGATTATCCGCCTCACTTCCTCTTTTTCCCCGCCGCGTAAGGCTTGAAACACGGCGGAATGCTCACTGTCCACGGGAATCAGTCGGCAATTCCGTTGCCGAGCTAGCGGGATGATCAGCGAACCGGCTACGACGAGCGACTCCTTGTTCGCCAGGGCGACATCCATCCCGCGGTCCACGGCCGCCAAAGTCGCGGGCAGCCCGGCGGCGCCTACGATGGCCGCTATGACGAGGTCGGCTTCACCGCCCAGGACCAGTTCGGTCGCACCCGTGGCGCCGGCCAGGATTTCGAGTCCGGGCGGAGCATGCTTCCGCAGTTCCTCGTAACCGGTTTCGGAGGCGATCGCGATACGTTTTACATCGAAACTCGCGGCCTGTTCAGCTAACAGCCGAGCATTGGCGCCAGCGGCCAAACCGACGACTTCGACCGCATCACCCAGGGCGTCGATAACCTCAAGGGCGGCTCGGCCGATCGAGCCGGTTGAACCCAGAATGATGATCCGTTTTCGCATCCCGCACACTATATCTTCGCAAGCCTCCGCTGTGTATTTGTTTTGGGGGAAAAATCCAACGCCGGGAAAGAGTGTGACCATTCTCCGCGGCACGATTGAGCGGCCGCCGTATCCGAACGTGAAGCGCAAGCGGGCGCCACGAGGGGAGACGCCGATTCCGGGTAGTTGCCCTTGCTAGCGTTTCGGGTTCGGATTGGCGTGTGGCACAGCCGCCCTCGGCGGTCCACGTCCGACATGGGGGATCGGACGCTACGTTCGCTCCGGAGATCGATAACCCGCCAGCGGCGCGATGTCAGCGGCGAACGACCGGCACGCGTGTGAGATGCACCCGCGCCAATCGCCGGCATCCCACCCGGCGTTCTCGTAGGCGTAGATCACGGAACGTGACGCATTAACCACGGCTCCCCCGCCGCCGGGCAAAAAACACTTCCCGCAGCTATCGGCCGAGGCGCCCTGCGCGCCGAATCCAGGTACGAGAAAAGGCGTGTGCGGCAGCGCCTTGCGCAATGCCGCCGTGCTTTCCCCATCCTTCGGTGCGACGACGGCCCCGACGCACGACAGCCCGCACTCGCCGCACAAACTCTCGTCCGCTCCCCAAGCGTGGACTAGTCTGGCCATGTGCTGGTAAAATTTGGGGTTTGGCCCAAATTCGTGTACTTCGTCCGCTCCGGGATCCGACGGCCTCACCAGGATATATATGCCGCGACCGTGCTCGCGGGCTTGCTCGATAAATGGCCGGACCGCGTTTATGCCGAGATACCCCGCCAGCGTGACGGCGTCGGGGATTCGATTGTTTTCGACGGCGGGAAACTCCGATTCCGCGAGGTGGCCGCGGGCGTAGAGCTTGGCGGTCGATCCGATGTCGCCACGCTTGACGTCGCCGATCACCAGCAATCCGCGCCGGTGGGCGTAGGCGATTAACCGATAGTAAACACCGACGCCGGCTTCTTGGAACGCCTCGAAAAAGCCTGAGTTGATCTTCACCGCCGGCACATAATCGCTGACCGCGTCCACGACGGCGCGGCCAAACTCCTCTAGCGCATCAACGGCGGGCGCCAGATCCGCTTCACGTGGGCACAATTCGACCGGCAGACGCTCGAGCACGGGATCAATCCCCACGACCGCGGCCGTCCGCTTCTCGCGCACGGCCGCCGCCAGACGATCCGCGAAGTTAATCGCTGTCTTCACCTTAATCAGCCTCCGACGGCCTTCTATAGGGCCGATTATGCATTTGCGTGATTACCACCTGTGATCGTGATCGTCGTCCATAGCATCATCCCGATAGCGAAGGTTGGCATCAAACGAATCTTCGGTCTCGACATCCTCGCCATGATCGACGACGACGTCGTCGTCATCGCCGAGAGAGATCGACTCGATGGGGGCGTCTTCGTTAAGCTCCCCTGCGTCTTCCTCGAAGTCGTCGAGAGGGGCCTCTTCCGGCAAGTGCTCAGGTGTATGCCCGCCGTCAAAGAATCCTGCCTCGTTGGTCGGAGAATCTTCACGCTCGGGCGCCGCCAACGGCCCGGGCTCGGGAATCAGCGGTTCGCTCGCGTCGTTCTCCGGGGGCTGACAAGCTGCTTCGGGCGTCTTGATATCATCGGGCGTGGTCGGCGCCAACGGCGAGGCTTGGAGTCCGACTGGTTCGATCTCGATCAACTTCGCATCTTCAAGCAACGGCGTCGCGGGCGGCGTCTCGATCATGGCCGGTTTACGGCGCGAGGTCCGACGTGTCGCGGCTTTGCGTGTCGCCGTGCGTTCTTTTGCCGAAATTCGCGTGGAGGCCGTTTTCCGAGCTGACTTTTTCGGGGTTTTCTTCCCGGCGGCTTTCTTCTTGGCGGCTCGGGCGACAGCTTTTTTCTTCACCACCTTTTTCGTCGTTGTTTTCTTGACCGTTTTTTTCTTTACGACTTTCTTTTTGATGGATTTTTTCGCGACCGCCTTCTTTCTGATCGTCTTCGTCGTCGTCGCTTTCTTGACGATTTTCTTCTTCACAACCTTCTTGGTTTTTTTCTTCACGACCTTCCCGGAGGGCTTTCCGATCGTCTTCTTCCGGGCGACTTTCTTTTTCGCCGCCTTCTTTCGCGTCAATTTTCCAGCGATCCTAGCGGTCGCCTTGCGTTTGCCTTGCTTTTTCACGGCTTTACTCGCGGTTTTCTCGGTCATTTTCTTGCGAGCATTTACTTTCTTCCGCTGCGCCATGCCTAGCCCTCGATTTCAATCCATGACGGACTTTTCTATAGCGATCGTCGGCGCACTTTACCGACGAAATCAACGACCGATTAGCACGTCGCGGACGGCCTTTACCGTCGCGAAACGACCGGTGCTCGCGACGCTGCACTGTCGCGCAAATTATGCCGCCGCAATGCGGAACATACAACCAATTGTCAGCCACGCAAGCCGAATCCAGGTCATATAGCCTGTTTAGGACGGGGGGAGGCACGGGCGCCCTGGCGCGCGAATTCCACGATCCGCTCGCCGGCGCCCGGAGCTCTGATTCCGGGATCGCTCACAACCTTTGGTTTCAGGCAAGGACACGTTACGGCTTCGGTACGCATTCCGTGTGCTGAGTCGAACCGCTCAATCCGGGCGTCATCGAGACCAACTTCACGTTGGCCGGCTCACTGAGCACTTCGCCGCAGGCGTTGGTCGATGTTACGTCGTACGAACCCGCGTCGGCCACAGTAACCGATTCCACGACATAAACATCCGAGTCGGCGCCCGGCAGATCCACGCCTCCCTTGCGCCACTGGCAATATCCCACGACGCTGACGGTCGTTACGCGTTGATGCCACACGTTGCTCTGGTCGGGAACGGGATTCGTCGGCAAGGCGCCGCCGTAGGGATCGGCGTAACCCGCGACCGTGGCCCCGAATGCCGTCGTCACGGGATGAGACGCGTCGGCTCGATAATAAACGTTCGTCTGCTCCCAACCCGCGCCGATGATGTAATGGTGCCCGGCTTCTAGCCGCGCCTCGATCGGATTGGACGCGTAGTATTGCAGACCCGTGCCGGACGATTCGACGGTATCCTCCAGCAGCAATTCGTACGGCCCGTCCGGCCCCGACGTCGATTCATACACGAAGAACATCAGCGGCCCCGCGGTCGTGACGTCCAGGTATTGCTCGATGAGCGTCAGGGTCGTGGTCTCGTCCACGGCGTACGAGTTCCCGCGCAGCTTATTGCCGCCCGGCGGCGGAGGAAGGTCCGCCATGCCGATTTCGTCGAGATCCGCGTTAAAGGTGCTCAGATCGAAGCGCGCATCCAGTTCAAGACGGTCGCCGAGTCTCAACATCTGGTCTTGCGGATGTTTCAGAATCACCGGATCCGACACCACGCCGATCCCCACGATGTCGCTGACCAGATCGCCGCAGTTGTTGGACACGACCACGCAATAATCGCCGGCGTCGTTGGGATCGGCGTCGAATATCGTAAAGCTGTCCTCGACGGCGTCCTCGATGTCCACGTCGTCCTTTCGCCATTGATACGTGACGTTCGTGCCGTCGGCGCTTACGGAAAACACCCAGTCGGCGCCGTCGCATAGATCGTTGGAAATTGGGCCTTGCGGCTGCGTTACGATGCCCAACGTCTCGTCCACTAACAATGTAGCCGTCGTGCTGGAGCTCGACCCGCAGGGATTCGTCACGGTCACGTAATAATCCCCAGCGTCGTTAGGATCGACGACGGCGATCGAATAGTCGGCGTCCTCGGCGCCTTCGATCTCCGCGTCATCCTTGAACCATTGATACTGATGCTGTTCGGGCGTGCCGGCGACGACCACCGTTAACGTCGCCGGCTGCCCCTGGCATGCGTCCAGGCTCTGCGGTTGTTGCGTGATGTCCGGCAAGCTTTCGACCATCGTCAATTGCGCCGCGGCGCTGGTCTCCGGACAACCATTGTCAACGATCACGTCGTAAAGACCGACGTCGTTCGGATCGACCGCCGTTATCTGATAAATCGAGGATGTCGCGTCCTCGATCTCCTCTCCATCTTTTCGCCACTGATACGTGATCGTTCCCCCGCCTTCAGCGACGACCTGGAACACGGCTTCATCGCCGGCACAGATGAACAGCGCCTCCGGCTGCTGCGTAAAGGTCACCGGCGAGTGTATGCTCACCAAGGCGGCGTCGCTGTAGACCGTGCCGCAATTGCTGTCGATCGCCACTATGTACTCGCCGGCGTCCTGCTCCGACATGTTTACGATCACGTGTTCCTCGCCGGACGCTCCGGGAACAGCCTCATCGTCCTTCCACCACTGGTAGGTCACCGCCAGATCGGACGTGGTGATACGTTGCATATACGCGTTGGTGTTGGAGGAACTAGGCAGCGGATCCGGCAACGGCGCGGTCCAGGAGGACGAATACGCCTTGAGGGACATGCCGAACGACTCGGCCCCGTGGGTGTCATTCCAATAAGATATGTGAGACGCCGACCAACCGGCGCCGATCATGTAATACTGCCCCTCCTGGATCTCGAAGTTGAGCGGATTCGATGCGAAATAGCCCGTGCCCGTCCCGGAATCACCCACCGTATCCTCCAGCGCCAAGGCGTACGGCCCTTCCTCGCTGTCCGCCTCATAGACGAAGAACACGAGTTCACTGGAACTCGTGATCGAGAGATATTGCTCGATACGCGTCAGAGCAATAGTCTTCGTCGCCCGAAAGTAATTCCCGCGCAGCCGCGCGGCGTTGTAAGAACTGGCGGTCGAGCCGATCACGTCCTGATAGATCGCCCCCGAATTATCGACTTCGACGCTGAGCGTATAATCCTCTTCCACACACACCGCCGCGCCCGCGGGTTGCTCGACGATGACCGGCCCGGCGCTGACGGTCAGCACGGCCGAAGCGCTGGGCGTCGAGCCGCAGTCGCTGGTAATGATCGCATAGTATTCGCCGGCGTCCTCCATCGCCGCGCTCGCCAGAATCAGCGAGGGATCCTCGGCGCCGTCGATCAGCTCGTCGTCCAGATACCACTCATATGTCAGTTCGCCGACCTGCGTCACGGCTGTCACGCTGATCGTCACCTCGTCGCCGGCACACGCGCTCAGATTCTCGGGCTGCTCGGTCACGATCGGGCCGGCGTCAACGTTCAACACGGCCGGGTCGCTTGCCAGCGATCCGCAATCGCTGGTGACTGAAACGTGATAACTGCCGGCGTCGTCGGTCGCGATATCGTTCAGAATCAATGAGACGCTGTCGCCGCCGTCGACCGGCAGGCTGTCTTTGTACCAGGCGTAGCTCAATTCTCCGACCAGCGTCGAGGCCGTCACGGTCAGGACGACATCCGCTCCGGTGCAAACATCCTGGTTCTCCGGATCTTGTGAAATCACCGGTCCGGCGTCGACGCTCAGCGCAGCCGGATCGCTCGTAACCGAACCGTAGGTGTTTTCGACCACGACGTCGTAATCCGCCTCGTCGGCGTCCGTAACAGCGGTCAGGTTCAAGGTGTGATTCTGAGCCCCGTCGATATCCTGGCCGTTCTTGCGCCACTGATACGAGAGCCCCTCCCCCGAAGCGTACACCGTGAACGAAGCGCTCCCCCCGTCGCACACCGCCAAGCTTTCAGGCTGCTGCGTGATCACCGGCTCGTCGCCCGCGGACGCCCGCCCGGCAAGGCCCCCTAGAATCGTCATAATTAACGTCGCGCGAATAACTCGGTAAAAATTGCGCATGGCGGAACACTCCTTTGTTATATTCACCGCGAATCCGTCAGCGGCATACACGCGCATTATTTATCGACACCGCGCCCCTCGCGCCTGTACTCCTCGTGAGTCATTCTGCATTTTGCATTTTTACTTTTGCATTATCCCCAATCATCCCTTCGTGTTGTCGCCGCACCATCGCCTGATACATCCCTTCCGCCTCCAACAACTCGTCGTGCGCGCCGGTTTCGACGATCCGGCCGTCCACGAGCACTACGATCAGGTCGGCGTTGATGATCGTGGACAACCGATGGGCGATGATGAAGGTCGTCCTGTCCGCCAACAAATCCTTCATCGAAGCCTGGATGAGCTGTTCGCTTTCCGAGTCGAGATTGCTGGTGGCTTCGTCCAGAATCAGGATGCGCGGATCCGCCAGAATCGCCCGGGCGATGTTGACGCGCTGAGCCTGTCCGCCCGACAAACGCACGCCGCGCTCGCCCACCAGCGTCTCGTAACCTTCGGTGAAACCTATGATGAATTCGTGGGCGTTGGCTCGCCGGGCGGCGTCCTCGATCTGCTCCGGTGAAGCGCCCGGCCGGCCGTATGAAATGTTCTCGGCGACAGTGCCGTCGAATAGAAAGACGTCCTGCTGCACCAACCCGAGCATCCGCCGATAGTTCTTCAACTTAATGTCACGTAGATCGACGCCGTTCAGGCGGATACGACCCTCGTCCGGATCGTAGAAACGGGCCGCCAGATTTGTTACGGTAGTCTTGCCCGATCCGCTCGGTCCCACCAGCGCCACCGTCGATCCGCCGGGGGTCTTCAACGAAAAATCCCGCAACACCGGCTGCTCGGCATTGTAGGCGAACGAGACGCGTTCGAACTCCAACATCTCTACTTGTCGCGGCGCGTCCGCGGCGTTCGTCGAATCGGGCTTGTCCAAGGGCTGTCGCAGCAAATCGAAAATTCGTTCCATCGCCGCCAGGGCCCGCTGCAACTGACTGTACGACCGCACGATCATCGAGACCGGGGCCAGCAACATAGCCAAATAAAGCTGGAAGGCGACGATTCCGCCGATGGTCGCCTGCCCTTTGAGATACAGCGCGCCGCCGAACCAGATGATAATCAGCGCCGCCAGCGGTATCAGGAATCCCCACCCGGACCAAACGACAAATTGCAGGAATTGCGCCAGCAAATCCTTCCGCATCACCAGGTGATGCCGAACGGCGTAGCGCAACGCCTCGGTTGTCTCGCGACTGAACGCGCGTACCACGCGAATCCCGCCGAACGTCTCGACCACGCGTCCGTCAATCTCGCCTCGATCGCGCCGCATACTGCGGTAAATCGGCCGTATGCGACGAATGTAGACCAAATTCAACGTCACGATCGCCGGCAACACTAACAGGGCGGCGACCGACATGCGCCAGTTGATCCAGAAGAGAATGCCGATGGTGACGCCGACCTTCACGATCGCCACGCCGGGCGTGAGGATGGCCAGTTGGACCATTCCGCTGAGGGCGTCGACGTCGCCGGAGAGCCGCGAGGTTATGCCGCCGGTCTTCATGTCGGACAGCTTGTGCAAGGGCAAATGCAGCAAGTGCTCGTACAACCGTTGTCGCAAACGGAAAACTATGCGGGCGTTGAGTTTGGCGGTCCGCCAGTTGCGCGACAAGTCGAAAATTTGCTGGATCACTATCAGCGCCAACAGCCCGCCGCCTAACATGTGCAGCGTTCGTCCGTCGCCGGCCGGGAGAATCACGTCGATGATATGCATCGTCGCCCGCGGCAACGCCAGGCTGAGCATCGCCGCCCCGAAACCGAGCGCCAACACGCCGGCTATCGCCCAGCGAAACGGCTTGAGCCACTGAATGTACTCGCGCAAATACCCGCGACGCGACTTATTTTCGTCGTCGAATCCACGATCGGCGTCCAGGGCCGGATCTCCGTCCCGCCGAAAAATGTCGAACAATTTGTGGGAAGAATCGCGTTTCGGCATGTATACAGTCTATACGGGAAACGCCGGCGCCGCGAAATTCCCCCCCGATCGGTCTGTGGCGACGTGTGGATTCTTGCTTGGCCGCGCTTGGTCTGCTCGCTACATAAACACGGGGCCGACGCCGAGCTTGCTCAGCAGCTCATCCTCGCGTGCATGCATTCGCCGAAAATCGTCCGCATCGTGATCGTCGTAGCCTGCCAAGTGTAAAACGCCGTGAACCACGTAGAGCGCCAGTTCGGCGCGGGCGGCCTGCAGCGACCGGCCGCGGCGCGCGGCTCGACGCCGGGCGACATCGGTGCAAACGACGATTTCTCCTTCGATATAACCGTGTGAGCGATCCGTATCGAAGTCGAACGACAGCACGTCGGTCGGCCCGGACTTGCCGAGAAAACGCATATGCAGCGTGGCCATCGCCGTCGCCCCGACCGCCGCGATCGAAAGCCGCCCCTTGGTGAATTCTTCCGACTCGGCCGTATAGGCCGCCACACGGTGCAGGAGTTTGACGGCCCGCCACGAATTTCGCGGCTGCCAATGGACTTCGGTAATCAGCGTGTCGTCGTTAACGGCCTTCAAGGGGCTTCCAGGATTCAGTGTTCATAATTCATTAACTAGGGTGCGGCTTGCCGCGCCATTTAACCAAACTATGGCGCCGATTTTTTTATTTCCTCTTCTTTCGGATAGACGATCCGCGCGTGATAAATCCCGCAGAGGCTTTTAATTAAGCTCTTCTCGATCACCGCCAATTCGCGAAACGTCAGTTCGCATTCGTCGAATTGCCCGTCGGCGAGTCGTTTCTGGATAATGTCGCCGACGACGCCCTCGATGCGGTTCGGGGTCGGCTCGGACATCGCGCGCACCGCCCCTTCCACCCCGTCGCACAACATGACGAGCGCGGTCTCCCGCGACTGGGGTTTCGGGCCGGGATAGCGAAACTCCGATTCGGAAACCTCCGGATCGTCCGGCGCGCGAGCCTTGGCGGCGGCGTGGTAAAAATATCGCACGAGGGTCGTGCCGTGGTGCTCGGGAATAAAACAATGCAACGTCGCCGGCAAGCCGTATTCCTTGGCCATCTCCACGCCGTCCTTGACGTGGCCGACGATCACCAGTTGGCTCATCGCCGGCGAGAGCTTGTCGTGTCGGCTCATGCCGGCGATTTGATTTTCGACGAAATATTCCGGCTTGTTGATTTTGCCGATGTCGTGATAGTAAGCCCCGGCGCGGCAGCGCAATCCGTTCGCCCCGATCGCATCGGCCGCCGACTCGGCCAAGGCCCCCACCAGCAAACTGTGGTTATAGGTTCCGGGCGCTTCGGCGGCTAATAAGCGTATCAATGGTTTGCTGGCGTCGCACCACTCCAACAACGTCATGCCGGTGCTCAATCCAAGCAAGCGTTCGACGCCCGGCAACGCCCCCTCGATCACGAAGGCCGCCATCAGCGTCGCTCCGGAGGCCCAAAGACTATCGCTCAAAACGAAACGCCAACTTTGCCCGTCGAGCATTCCGACGGCGAAAGACGCCACGAAGGCGGTCGCCGCCGCCCCTAATCCGACCAACACAATTTTTCCGCGATAGCGCACGACGCGCAGCCCGAACACCATCGCCGCCGACGCCCCGAGCAGGACGATGAAAAATGCGATGCTTTCCTGCACGGCCATCGAGAGCAGGATCGCCAACGCGCCGCAAATTGCGAAAACCGCTTCGTCAGCGTAGACCACCGCCAACAATCCCGCCGCCAACACCTGCATTCCAACGGCGAAGTACGGGGTGACGTCGCTCCCAATGAATATCAACCGGGTCAAGCCCAGAATCAGCAATAGCACGGCCATCGACGCCAGTCGCCGCAGATGATTCGAGAACACGCCCTGTTGGTAGCGACGCATGTAAGCCGCCACCCCGAACACGATCCAGAAAGTCAGCAGCATCCGCCCAAAACCGCGCACCATGGAGGACATGGCGACCTGCTCGCTGTCCATGTAAATCCGATGCTCGATCCGCAACAATTCCAGTTCGTCGGCGTCCAACGGGCCGGCTTTCGCCAACGGATCGCCTTCGGTGTACGTATGTTTGACCGGAGCTACGCCGGCGCGGGCGGCTTCGGCCATCTGTACGGACTGGGTGGTGTCAAATCGGTATATCGCGCGAAAAGGCTGATCCGCGGTCTCCGACTTGAGCATCGCCAATATCGACAAATTAAAGCTGGCGCGCAACTTGGTCGGCGTCGCTCGAACCGCTTCCTCCACTACGCGCGCCACGGCCGCTTGGTCGTTGCTGTATCGCAATTCGGTCATCAGTCGGCGCATCTCGCGCGGCCGAGTCGGATCTTGAAAAACAGCCTCGCGAGGCGTGCGGCGGGCGCCGGCCAATTCCGGCTCCACAATTAGGCTGGTTTTCAAATGTTCGACGGCTTGATCCACTATCCGTTGATAACCGCCGCCGTTCTCGAGCCCGGCCATTCGCAACAATTCCGACCGCCCGTCCTCGTCCAGGAGCACGTTGTTTTCGGTCGCCTGTCGCACGAACTCCTCCGCATCGTCGGCGTGCGCCCGAGCGAGGGACATCGCTCCGGTCAACCGCCCGCGGATATCGTCGAGCAGCGAAACATCCAATTTGTAATAATTCGGCGAAAGGTCGCGCGCGCGCAAACGTTCCAGATCGGTTTGCCGATCATCGATAATCTCAAACTGAACCCGTGCGGGTATGGCGCGCGATACGACCTGGTTTTCGCGCAAATTCATCACCGAGCCCCCCGCGTTCAACGCCAGCGCCGCCAACAGTGCGGTAGCTCCCGTGCTCAATGCGGTCATCACGGCGGATTGCTCGGGCGCCCGGCGATACCACGGGCTTACCCGTTCGGCTTTGGAACGCGCGATCTCTTTGCGCCGAGCTGTATGTTTTTCAAATGGCCACATAGGCATTATAATCCGCTCGGCTTGTTTGCTGAGCGAACTTTACGGCATCATTCCACGGCCGACGTCGAACCGGGGCCTGACGTAACCGAATTGCCTTTATTATCGGACTTGTCTGGCCGCCGCAAACGTTGCGCCTCGTCGTCGTCGTAGCGCTTGACGATCGCATGCACCAGCTTGTGACGGACAATATCAGTTTCCGTGAGCCGCAACAGCTCGATTCCCGGAATTCGACGTAGACGCTGAACCGCATCGATCAATCCCGAGGGTTGATCACGCTCGAGATCGACTTGGCTGTCGTCGCCTGTCACGATCATTTTACTGTAATTGCCCAGCCGCGTCAGAAACATCAACATCTGATTCGTGGTCGCGTTTTGGGCCTCGTCGAGAATAATCACGGCATGGTTCAAAGTGCGGCCGCGCATGTAAGCCAACGGGATAACCTCGATGATATCGTTGACCATGAAGCGTTTGAGTTGGTCGTAGGTCATCATGTCGTGCATGGCGTCGAACAGCGGCCGCAGGTATGGATTTACTTTCTGCTGCAAATCTCCCGGCAGAAAGCCCAGACGCTCGCCCGCTTCCACCGCCGGCCTGACCAACGCGATTCGCTTGGTTTTTCCAATTTTTAACAAATGGACCGCGACGGCGACGGCGAGATACGTTTTCCCCGTTCCGGCCGGCCCCGTGCAGAAAACCAGATCATTTTCCAACATCGCACGCACGTAATGCCGCTGGCCGTCGGTTTTCGGAGCCACGGTTTCGCGCCCGAAAACGCGAATCGCGTTCGCGTCCGTTTCTCCCTCGGGCTGCTCGATCCCGGAAACCACCTCGTCGACCGCTTTGGCGTCCAGAACCTCGCCCCCGCTCAACATGTCCTGCAAACGTTCGATAACTGCCGCCGCCTGCGCCACGGCGGCGGGTTCGCCGAGCAACTTCACCACGGAATTGCGCGCTTGCAGGCGTACGCCCAGCGCCGCTCGGATGCGTCGCAGGTGCGCGTCGCCCACGCCGAACAGTTCCGCGCGTCTCTCCGGGGCTTTGATTGTGATCGACAGTTCCATAACCGGTAGCCTATCCGGTCATCATCGATGTTGGCAACCGCGACATGTTTTGAAAAGCAAGTTTGCG
>Ga0180434_10005490_pt1 | contig 14907 bp, 23 predicted proteins | sample SS_ome_7_FD_132453 | JGI IMG/M metagenome (GOLD analysis project Ga0180434, IMG submission 132453) | Hypersaline lake sediment archaeal communities from the Salton Sea, California, USA - SS_1_D_2 metaG | ecosystem: Environmental > Aquatic > Non-marine Saline and Alkaline > Hypersaline >...
CCGTACAGGTTCGCGCCGTACAGGTTCGCGCGGCGCAGGTCCGCACCGCGCAGGTCCGCGCCGGCCAGGACCGCGCCGCGCAGGTCCGCACCGCGCAGGTCCGCGCCGGCCAGGACCGCGCCGCGCAGGTCCGCGTCGGCCAGGTCCGCGCCGCGCAGGGTCGCGCCGCGCATGCTCGCGCCGCGCATGTCCGCGTCGCGCAGGTCCGCCCAGCGCCCCTCGCGCTGGGCGTCTCGGATCTCGGCCATCGCCTGGTCGCGGGTCACGACATCCCCCCGCGGCGGGCGGCCTCGTGCTCGAGGGCGTCGCGGCGCTCGAGCTCGGACCACGCCGAGTCACGGGCGTAGGCCAGAGTCCGCAGCGCCCCCGCGACGGCGAGCCGCGACGCGGTGCTGATCCCGAGCCCGGTGGCCTCGGCCAGCCTGAGCTGGCGCGTCAGTGCGTCGAGGTCGTCGGCGTCCATGCCGACGGCGTATCCGATCTCGCGCATGGCGTCGTCTCGCTCCTCCCGGAGGAGCTCGACCTCGTCTGCGGCGTGCATGTACACCGCGGTAGCGCACGGGCCGTCAGCGAGCAGCGCGGCGATGATGTCTCCTCGTTCCATTGGTTCTCCTTTGCTTTCTAGCTCTTGGTGCCGCCGCCGTCGTCGTCGTCACACGCGACCTCGTCGCGCAGCTCGAGGAGGTAGTCCCGGATCGCCACCTCCTCGACGTCCTCGCTGCAATGACAGCGCGGCCTGAGCGACTCGGCCTCGGCGGCGGCGGCCACCTCCTCGTCGGTGGACGATGCCGAGAGGCCGAGGACCTCGAGGACCGCGGCCGGGCCGTCGATGCCCTCGAAGTACTCCTGCGGCGTGAGCACCGCGATGTAATCTCGGACGGCATAATCACGGATCACGACTCCCCCCTATCGTCGTGCTCGACGATGTACAGCGGCGCCCGCACGAGGGCGTGGCCGCAGCCCCGGAACCACCCCGCGACGGACGCCTCCAATGGGGCGCCGCGGGGAACCTCGAGCCACGAGCGGGCGTCGTAGCCCACTCGAACCCGCCGTCCGCGGGGGTCCTGCCCGAGGCGGCTCCACACATCGGTGACACTCACTGCGGAAATGGCCCGACGCGACGCGTCGGGCCACTCGTCGTCAGGGTCGAGCCAGGTCCACCCGTCGTCGTCCTCGACGAGGTCGCAGGCGTCGACGTCGCGCACCTGCGGCCCGGCGAGCGGGCGGGACGTATAGCGGGGGCCGAACGCCACGGCGTCCGGGTGGGACGCCGTGCAGACGGCGTAGGGGGTCCCCCACGAATCGAAAAAAATGGCCTCAATCATGCTGTCCTCCTGGTCCCCGGGGTCGCCTATGACGGCGGTAGGGCTGTACCCGCCCCGGGGGGGGCGTCACCAGCCGGCGATCCCGCCGAAAACGAGCATCGGCGGCCCGCCGCCGCGCCAGTCGTCATCGTCCACCGTGCGGTGGACGAGGGCGCGGTCGACGCGGCGAGTCAATCCCCGCTCGGCACACCACGCATCCCGCGCGTCGCACCAGGTCTCGACGAGCTCGGAGACCTCGATGTCGAGGCCGGCAATTTCCGCGGCGTCTCGTGGGGCGTTGCCCCACGAGACGCGCGTATCGTCATCGTCACGCAGCCGGCGGCGACGCGTCGCCGCGTCTGTCAGCGCGCGTCGCGCGCGCTCTTCGCTCATGACTCCTCCATCTCCAAAAGATCGCAGACGGCATCTGCGATCTCCTTAGCCGAGGTCTCGTCGACCCGCACCTGGTGCGGGTCGTGATAGCGCCAAGGGCCGATCTCGGCGATGATGTCGTCGGCGACGGCGGCGATGCCGGCGGGGGAAGGGGAGCGCAGGCCCCCTCGCGTGACGTACCACGCGACGCTGCGCGTGGCGTCGTCGCGGCGCCGGACGTCGACCTGCAGGGAGCCCCGGGCCGACTGCGTATAGACCGTGTCGCCCGTATACCTGACGACGACCGCCGCGAGGTGTCCTCGGGTCGACCGGCTCTCGGTGATCTCGATGGTCTCGGTGTCGCCGAGGTGCTCGAGGTACTCGCGGGCTGTGTTGGTCTCGGTCATCATGCTATCCTCCTGGTCCTCATGACAAAATTACTCGGCCTCGATCTCGGAAACGCCAACGATGCTCAGCGTCCCTGGCTCCCACACCCGGATGGTCTCGTGAGTGTAGGCGTTGTCGGGTCCCATGTCGTCGTAGCGGCACCCGGTGAAGCCCCGTCGGGCGAGCTCGACGCGGAGCTCCCGGCGGTCGACGAGCTCGAATGCGAGCCGGCAATCGTCGGTGATAATGTCCAGGTCCTCGGCGGCGTCGACGATGTCAGACTCGTCAGCGATTCGAGCGTCGGGGCTGATGTCGATCTCGTGGAGCCAGCCTCCGCACCACTCGACGTAAGGAGCCGCCTCGTCTGCGTCCGTCGTGAGGCAGATGTCGTCCCATGTGATTTCGTCGTATCTGGTGTCGGCTGCGTGGTACATGGTGTCTCCCTCGGTGTTGCCTGAGTATGGTGCGAGCAGCGTGCCAGTTTTTTGGGCTAATGATTTCGCGGGGTTAGGGGTGCGTGGTGGATGCGAAATTGGGTACGCGGCTACGCACCGTTTCACGAGGTTTCGCTGAAAAGACAAGCTGTTTCACCTAGTTATCTTCGGTGCGTAAAAAGTTACGCATGCGTAAAGAACTACGCACCGTTTGACGCCAGCACACTATAGGGTATACTATTACACGAAGGAGGTGAAATGCAATTGATGAACGTGACGATGGCCGCCGATCTCCTCGGCGTGTCGGCCGCGACGGTGCGGAGGCTGGTGAGAGACGGTGAGATCCCATCAGTCCGCGTCGGTCGGTCAATCCGTATCCGGGAGACAGCACTCGAGGACTGGGTCGCAGCGATGGAGGACATGCATGCTGAGCAGAGCGCAAAAAAAAGCAATCCACAATGAGGTCAGAGCCGCAGTCCGATCCGGCGTCATATCGAAACCGTCGACGTGCTCGGTGTGCTACCGCGAAAACGATAAAATATCCGCACATCATGAGAACTACGCGGCGCCGCTCGACGTGGTCTGGTGCTGTGATTTCTGCCACTCGATGATCCACGAGCACGGGCTGGCGGCATGGCGCGGATACACCGCGGCGGCCCCAGCTCGCCGAAGAGCCATGGAGAAAATCGCGCTCCGGGAGCTCGACCTTCTCGGCCAGTCTGTCCGGTCGATGACTGCGTCCCAGCTCAGACAGATATGCGAGATCCGGCGGGCCTGATCCCGTCACGTGGACACCCACATCGTCGGGCCGCCGCGCCAGGTGAGCCGCGCGGCCTCGCCGCGGGCTGTGAGTGCGTCCAGGGCCGTGCGTACCGTCGTGGTCCCGACCGTCGACGGGAGCCACACCCGCACCTGTCGCGCGGTGAGCGGGCCGTGCAGGTCGAGGGCGTCGAGCACCTCGTCGACCACGGGGCGACGCGTCCGGCGCTGCTCGGCGACGGCTGCCGACGCGAGCGCCCAGACGTAGGGGCGGCGGCCCATGGGGTAACGCGACACCGACGCCAGCCCGGCGCGCACGACGAGACCGTCAAGGCGCAGACCCCGCAGCGCGGACCGCACCGCGTCCTCGCTGCGCCCGGTCCGCAGCGCGAGCTGCCAGGCTGGCAGCCCGCCGTAGCCGGCGAGCTCCCAGAGGACGAGATCTGCCGTGGGCTCTCTCATGACTCCTCCTCTATCTCGCCCTCGATGACATCCCCGTCCGCGGGCGTGGGCGCGGGCGACTGACCAGCGCGGCGGATCCACGAGCGCAGACGGTCGAGGTCTGCCGGGGTCCACTGCGCCACGTCGCGCCCGTCGCACTGGGCGACGGCCTCCTCGAGGGTGTGGCCGCGGCGGCGGATCTCGGAGAGGGCGCGGAGATTGCGCCTCTGGTCGACAGCGGCGGACTGGGGCGCGCTGCGTCCGTCGTCGGGGTCCGGTGCGTCCCCGGTGGCGAGCCCGAGAGCGAGGAGTAGCGAGTAGCGCGAGAGGTACGTCATCGTCGAGCCGATGGCCTGGACCGCGCTTCGGCCCTTGCCCTGATCCGGCGGCGCGGGCGGGGTGCGGAAATCCTCGGAGTGCCCGTCGACGTGGGTCAACCGGCAGATCATGACGATTTCGCGTCCCTCCGTTTCGGTGCGCCACGATACGCTGATCCCGTGGCGCGACAGGATCGGGGTCACGACGGAGGAGATCCCGCCGAGGGTCGCGTAGGCGACCTTGAGGTGCGGGTTCTTCGCGTCGCGCCGGATCACCGGGGGAAGTTCCTCCTTCGCGGCGGACAGCGCGCGCGCGTAGGCCCGCCTCGCCTCGCCGGCCTCGAACTCCCGCTGGACGGCAAGGAGCTCGCGGAGCGTCGAGGGGTCGTAGCGCTGGCTGATCGCAGCCTGGATCACGGGGTGAAGTTGTCGCTCGTCACGCTCGGCGAGCTGGGTGGCCGTGGTCTCGATCTCGGCGGGCTCGATGGCCCGGTGGTCATCACTCATTTTCGTCCTCCTCGACGACGCAAATCCGCTGCGCTCGCCATTTCGCGCCGCCGCGGACGATCTCGTCGCGGTAGCAGTAGCACCGCACGACGGGGCAGTGTGGCAGGCGACCGCAGTCGTCCAGCCATGACAGGAGCCGATCCAGGCCCCAGAGGTAGATCCCGGGGTGGCACTCCGTGCCCTCGTCGAGCGAGAGATACGGCGCCTCGTGCCACCCCGGGGTGTACTCGTGCGACCCGATGTACGTGCTCGCGCGCGTCCGCCAGCCCCAGATGGTCTCTCGCCCGCCGTCGTCGACGTCGAGCCCGAAGCCGTCGGCGAGCAGCTCGTCGTCCTCGTAGATCGGACAGTGCCGGTCTGGGTCGAGACAGGTGTCGGTCAGGTCCGCGTCGCGCATGTCCGCGTCGGTCAGATCCGCGACGGTCAGATCCGCCCCTGTTAGGTCCGCACCGCGCAGGTCCGCGCCGGCCAGGACCGCGCCGCGCAGGTCCGCGTCGGCCAGGTTCGCGCCGTACAGGTTCGCGCGGCGCAGGTCCGCGCCGCGCAGGTCCGCCCAGCCCAGGTCCGCGCCGTACAGGTCTGCGTCGCGCAGGACTGCGCAGCGCAGGTTCGCGCGGCGATCCTCGCGCCGGGCGGTGCGGACCTCGGAGAGTACCTCGTCGCGGGTCACAGGATCACCTCTCTCTCATCGTTGGCCATCCCGGCTGCCCAGGTGGGCAGGTGGAGGTCGGTCACGACGGGCTCGCGGCCCGGCCAGAGGTCGGCCTCGCGGCACGACGACCAGGTCTCGAGGAGCGAGCGGTGGAGCCGGCGACCCGCCTGGATCACGTAGGGCGGCAGGCGCCACGCTCCTGCATCGTAGGGCTCGCTGGTCTCGAGCGCGATGATGTACACGCCCGCGTCGTCGTCGATTTCCTCGTAGCCGTAGGCACCGGGGAGATAGGGTGCGACCGCGGCGGGATCGATCTCCCCGGCCGCGAGCGCCCCGTCGAGGTACCACGCGAGCCCTCCGTGGTATAGCAGCTCGGCGGCGTCTTTCCAGAACCACTTGAGATCCTTGGTAGTTTTCAGGTCGACGAGGCGCCTCCCCGTGACAGCGTCGAGGCGGCCCTTGCAGGGGATCTGGCTACCGCCGACCTCGGCAGTCCACTGGATCGAGACCTCGCGACGGGTGTCGCAGAGCAGCGGCCAGCCGGCGGACTCGATGACCCGCGAGCGCAACAGGCTGACCAGCTCTGCGGTCTCATCGTCGATGATGATCCGGCCCTCTGCCTCTTGCTCGGCGCGCCATTCTCGGGCAGCCTTCGTGCGCCACGAGTCCCACTGGCTGGGGCGCAGGAGAACCTCCTCGTCGTAGCGCTCGGGCTCCAGGATCGCCGTGTGGATGAGGCGCCCGAGGCTCAGCGACGAGGTGTCGGGCCTCGGGTTGTCCTGCCTCCAGCGACAGAGCAGCGGCGAGACGTGGACGTCCCTCAGCGTCGACCAGTTGAGAGCGCTAAGCGCCCGGTATTCCTCGAAATTCACGCTACCTCCTGTCGGTAGATGCGCGGGCCATGTCGGCCCGGTATCTCCCGGTCTCAGTGCATGGTAGCGCGACCACCGGATATGTCCAGCCCTACAGCGTGCAAATATCGCTGGACTGTGCACGCTGGAGAGTGTATCATGCACGGAACGGTGGTTGATTTCGTCCGGGAGAGGAGTATAGTGCACGCATGGCCATAGACAGAAGGACATCTGTGGAGGTGAGCGAGGGGTCGTATCTCGACCTCCTCGCGCGTGGTTATCGTAGTGGATACCTCAGAGAATCGGTCGATAGGCGGGTCGAGGAGGCCCGCGAGGCTCTCGCGCTGCTGCGCGGCGAGACCGGCACGCGGACGGACGCGGAGATCGTCGCGCTCATCGAGGACGCGTCGGTCCCGGTCGCCCGACTGCGGGAAACCGGGCTTGTGATGCTCCGAGATGAGGAGATGAGGGGCATCGAGGTACTCTGGGCCGAGAGCGAGGCGACGGGCCTCGACGGCGCGGAGCTGCTCGAGGCGCTCGACAGTGGACGGTGCGCGTGACGCGCGACGAATGCGTCGCCGCGATGACGGTGGATCAGCTGCGAGAAATCGTACACCCCCCGAGGCCGGGGAGCGACGAGGCCGTCGACCGGGGCTGCATCTGCCCGGTCGAAGAGAATGGATTCGGCCATGGGGCCGTAGATCCTCAGTCGGGGTGCATCGGGGGATACTGGCAGACGCAGGGTTGCCCCGTTCACGAACCGACCGGCGAAGCACGGGCACTGCGGACTGCCGCCGTCGCCGAGCTCGCCAGTCGGTATCGCCGGGGGTGCTGCCAGTGACCCGCGAGGAGTGGCGGGTCTGGCGGATTGGCCGCGAGCTCGGGGAGTCCCGCGGGCTCGCGGCCCTGGGGTGCCCGTCGATGGTGGCGCTCCTCGAGATCGGCGAGGCGCAGGGGCTCGACGACGAGGCGGCGACCCGCGCCATCGCCCGGGGGGTGATCCTCGGCGACACGATGCGGCGGGCGGCGCAGGCAGAGTGGAGGAGAGGCAGGCGATGAGTTGGCAGGCAGCGTCGGTGGACGGGCGGGTGTGGCCCGACGCCCCGTGGAGCCCGAGGCGGTGGCAGGCCGAGGCGCTCGAGGCCGCGATGGCCGAGATCCAAGCAGGTCGACGGTCGGTGATCTCGGCGGTGATGGGCGCGGGAAAATCCATCCTTATCGCCGAGCTCGCGGCGCGGCAGGTCGAGGCCGGCGCGGGGCTCGTGCTCGTCACGACGCCGACGCGCGCGCTCGTCGAGCAGCTCGCCGGGACGATCTCCGAGAGGCTCCCGGGCCAGGTCGGCAGGTATTACACGGACGCCCACGAGCCGGATCGGGCCGTCGTCGTCGCATGCAACGCGAGCGCGGAGTCTGTCGCCGAGGCCGTCGGGGCGCTTGACAGGCGGGCGGATCTGTGGATCGCCGACGAGGTCCACAAGACCGAGACCAGCCAGATCCTTGCCGCCTACGAGCTGATCCAGCCGCGCGCGGCCATTGGGCTCACGGCGACACCGTACCGCTCCGAGGAGCGCCAGTCGCTCAGCCTGTGGGAGTCGGTGGCCTATCGGTACTCGCTCGGTGACGCGCTCGGCGACAGCGTCCTCGTCCCGTGGCGCGTCGTCCCGTGGACGGGCGGCGGTGACGCAGACCTCGACGAGGTGTGCTGGAGACTGATCCAGGGGGCGCTGGGTCCGGGCATGGTGAACGCGACGACCATCGACGACGCCGAGGAATTCGCGGCATGGCTCACGGGCCGGGGAATGGCGGTGGCTGTCGTCCACTCGAGGAGATCCAGCGAGGCGAACCGGCTGGATCTCGAGCGGCTCCGCGCTGGGGATCTCCGCGCCGTGGTGCACGTGAACATGCTCGCCGAGGGCGTGGATCTGCCGTGGCTCAGGTGGCTCTGCCTTCGCCGCCCCGTCGGCGCTCGCGTGCGATTCCAGCAAGAGGTCGGGCGGGTGCTCAGATCCGCCCCGGGGAAGGCCGAGGCGATCCTCTACGATCCGCACGATCTCTTCGGGACTTTCGGGTGGCACTACACCGAGGCCATCGGGGAATGGGCGCGGGCGGCGGCGACGTGCGGCGACTGCGCCCACTACGACAGGGCGCACGGGATCTGCCGAACTCGCGACCGGACCGTCGGCGCGGACGAGCCCGGCTGCGACAGGTACGCGGGGCAGGCGACGGGCAGCGACGAGGCAGGCGACGGCGAGAGCGCCACCACACCAGCCCGTGAGGGCGTGTCGGTCGACCCGATCTCGGCATGGTGCCGGCGACTCCTCCTACCACTCCAGGCGGCGGGGCTGAGCCCGTCGGACCGGATCTCGTCGCTCGCGTGGAGGCGAGATCAACCGTCGTCGAAGCAGCTCGATTACCTGCGGAGACTCGATTCGGCGGACCCGTGGCGCGCTCTCCCGGGCGACCACGGTGGGCTGGTGCGCCGCGCCATCGCGCGCAGCGACCTCCTGAGCCGGGGCGCGGCGTCCGACCTGATCTCAGCGGGCAAGGCGCTCGCGAAGGGCGGGCGATACCCCGAGATCACGGTGGACCCGCCACCCGATGGAGCGCTCGACGGCGAGGCCGCGGCGCCCCGAGATCCGAAGTGGTACGCCGCTGGAGCGTATCGGAAAACCGGACCCATGGCCGCGCTGGTCGTGATGCGCGAGGGGCGCGTCGTCGGGAGCAGCGTCGCGCCTCGCGGCTCGCGGTCCTGGGTCGACATCCAGGTCGCGGCAGTGCAGATGGCAGCGGATCTCGCACGGAGAGCCGGCGAGGAGACCCCGGTGATCGTGATAGATTCGAAGGCCGCGCTGCGCGCCAGACCATCGGGGGCCACCGTCGAGATCTCGACGAAGAAAGAGAACCCAGCGAGCTCGATGGTCTGGCGAGTGCTCGCGCGAGGAAGGTAGACATGAGCGAAAAATCCATCAAGGATCCGGCGAGGTGTTCATTTTGCGGCGGCGAAGGGGGCCAGCTCATCGCGGGCCCGGATGTTGCCATCTGTGATTCGTGCGTCGAGACGTGCTCTCAGATCCTCGTCGAAAACGACGGCGAAAAGGAGCGCACCGACGACCCGATCGATGCCTGGAGGTCGTCGAGATCCATCGACAGGGAGGCTGTCATTTCGGCGCTGCTCACGCGGCTGGATCACTACGGATCCATGAAAGACAAGTGGACCAGGTGGGGGCTGGCCGAGCTGGTGTCCGAGACCAATGGTCTCATCGCGTGCGCCACTGCTGCGGTCGCGCTCCTCCGAGAGGCGGGTGAGTCGTGATGAGGTGCCCAAGGTGCGGCGCCTCGGTCTGGCGCTGGACGGCGAGGCGCGCGGACGGCGGCGACTCGCTGGAGATGCTGTGCTCGCTCTGCGACTGGTGGGCGAGCGACGACCCGGCGGTGGTGTCGCTGGCGGTGAGCGTCGTCGAGATGCTCGAGGATCAGCGCGAGGATCAGCGCGAGGATCAGCGCGAGGATCAGCGCGAAGACCGGGACGGCGATGAGTCGTAAGGCAGCACCGAGGCCGAGGGTGTCGGCGCAGCCGGTCGGGGATGGGGTGCCCGAGGCGGCGAGGCCTGTGCTCTGGGCGCTCGAGGAGCTGGGCAAGGACGCGACGGTCGTCGAGGTCGGCCAGGCGCTCTCGCTCCTCGCGGACGGGCGACCGTCGAGGCAGGAGTGGGTCCTCACCCGCGAGCTGCTGCTCAGCGCGGTGCGGGGGATCTCGGCGGTTTCGTCCCCGGCGCGGCTGGTGGATCAGTACCTCGCCGCGCCGGGCAACGTGACGCGTATCCAGCCCCGGCGGACCGAGGAGGGCGGCCCGGAGCGCGAGGAGGGGGAGTGGCCGGCGTGGCCAGACGAGGTGCCGCTGGCTCGAAATCGGATGGGCGAGATCCGCGCGACGCTCGGCAATGCACTGCTGTACGTGCGGTTTTTCCCGCAGATCCGGGGGAGGCTCTCCTACTCGGAGCGCTGGCTGCGGTGCGAGTGGTCGACGCCGCCGCCGTGGCCGAGGCCGGGACGCGGGCCTGCGGTGACGGATGACGACGCCGTGGAGCTCGCCGCGTGGATCTCGGAGAGGGACGGGGTCGGATTCGGCAAGGACGCGATTCACTCTGCAATGGACGCTGAAGCTCGCCAGCACCCGTCGGATGAGGTCAGATCCTACCTCGAAGGCCTCAAATGGGACGGCGTCGAGCGGACGCTGGGGTGGCTCGCGGTCTACCTCGGCGCGGAGCCCGACGAGTGGCTCTGCGAGGCGGGGAGATCCTGGCTCGTCTCGGCTGTGGCCCGCGCCATGGACCCGGGGTGCCAGTGCGACTACATGATCGTCCTCGAGGGCGCGCAGGGGACGAGGAAATCAAGCGCGCTGCGGACGCTCGCGGGCGAAGACTACTTCGCGGATCTCGCGATGGACCCGGGCTCGCAGGGCACCATCGAGGCGATCCACGGACCCTGGATCATCGAGTGGTCGGAGCTCTCGGGGCTCAGTCGGCGAGAGGCCGAATCCGTCAAGGGGTTCCTGACTCGGCGGACGGACAGATTCCGCCCGGCCTACGGGCGCAAAACGCAGGATCTCCACCGTCGGTGCATCTTCGCGGGGTCGACGAACGAGAAGACCTACCTCTCAGATCCGACCGGCGCGCGGCGGTACTGGCCGGTGCGGTGCGGGGAGATCGACATCGAGGCGCTCGAACGGGACCGGGATCAGCTCTGGGCCGAGGCGGTGACCCTCTACGAGTCCGGGGCTCAGCGCTGGCTCAGCGCGGAGTGCGAGGCCGCCGTCGCTGTCGAGCAGGACTCTCGTCAGATCCAGGACACCTGGGATGATAAGATCCAGGCGTGGATCGACGCGAGGCCGCCGTCGGTGGACGGTGACGACGATTACATTTCCACGACCGAGGTGCTCGGTCAGGCGCTGGATCTCCCCTCGTCAGCGCAGACCACCGGGACGAGTCGCAGGCTCTCTGCGTCCATGGGGCGCCTCGGATGGAAGTCGGTGCGGCGACGCGTCGACGGAGTCCGCCAGCGTGGATACCAGCGCGTCGGCGGCGAGGCGAGGCAGATCAGCGCCTTCGACGATGGGACCGAGGGTGGAGTCGACGGTGGAGCCGGCGGTGGATTCGAAGAGGATCTCGGCGATGACGTCTCCTTCTGACCCGAACGCCTGCCCTGATCCGGGACACCGACTCTCGTCTGGGCCGCGTTTGGGCCATCATTCGGGCAGTGATTCCTCAATGATTTCGTCAACCTCCACTGCTGTCCTGGATGGCCCAGATCACATCACGAAAAATAAAGATAGAGGGGGGATATATAGGTATAGTGGTACACGTATATATAGGGGCTTAACTCCAGGTGGTTTAAGCAAAACCTTTGGGCCATCCAGGACAGCAAGCGTAAGTGCTTGGAATTACTCAACCCAGTTGCTGTCCCAAATGCTTTTTTGTCCCGGATTGTCCCAGATGAGATCTAGAGGACAAGTCGAATAGGGTACAAAAGATGTGGACAAAACCTGTGCAACACCGTTTGAGAGACGCGAAAGAGGCCGCTCGAGTCTGGGCGCCGCTCGTTCTCCTTGCCGCCGCTGTGTCTCTCGCAGCAGTGCTGATCCTTGCAGATTGCACCTGCGCTTTTGCCCAGGTCGCCCCTGAGAGCGCGGAAGGGATCTCCGAGGGGGTCTATGCCCGCCAGCCCGCCGGCGAGCCTGAGCGGGCTATCAGGCGGCACGACGAGGGGATCGGGGGCGACCAGTGAGGCTAATAAAAAAATGCTCGCGTACGCGTCAAGGACAGGGACCCGACGAAATCTCGACGCGCTCCGGCGGGCAGGGTGGCGACTCCTCGTCAGCGCCACAGGTGTCCATCGGACCGAGGGATTTCCTTATGCCCTCGACAACGGGGCCTGGACAGCACACCAGCGGGGCGAGCCATGGAGAGAGGATCTCTTCGTCGAGCTCGTCGAGAAACTCGGACACGGATCTGACTGGATCGTCGCGCCCGACATCGTTGGAGGCGGACTTGAAAGTCTCGCCCTGTCCAGAGAGTGGATCCCACGGCTCACCGGACGGAGTCGGGTGCTACTTGCCGTGCAGGATGGAATGCGGCCATGGGATGTCGCCAGTATGCTTGGACCGGACACCGGGATCTTCGTCGGAGGCAGCACGGAATGGAAGCTCGACACACTCCCCCAGTGGGGAGCGCTCGCCGCAGAGCGAGGATGCTGGCTCCATGTCGGCCGGGTCAACTCAGCACGACGGATCAGACTCTGTCTCGACGCCGGTGCAACATCCTTCGACGGGACGAGCGCCAGTCGATTCGCCGTCACCATCCCGAGACTCGACAACGTCAGGCGCCAAATGCACCTGTTCGACGCCGTGGTCGCACATCAGGGGCTCGGGGTGGAGGGAGGCGAGGGAGGCAGCGACGGCGAGACCTGAGTGGGTTGAGCGGGCGCTCGAATACCACCGGACGAGCGGAGACCGCCGCCGCGGCGAGGTCGGCACGAGGCTGCGACTACCAGCGGATCTCGAGGCGCTGATCAGAGACTGGGTGCGCTTAGGGGGACCCGACCAATGGGATTAATCATCGGCATCGACCCTGGACCCGTCACCAGCGGCGCGGTGCTCCTCGACGGGCTGCGCGTTCTGCGCTGCGACGGGGCGGCGACGGTCGACGAGATCGCGTCATGGGTCGCCAGCGGCGGGCCGTCCGTCCGCGTGGTCTGCGAGGACCTCAGCCCCCGGGCCGGTGGCACCCCGAGCCAGATCTTTTCCAGGTGGGGTCAGACGATTGCGACGGCGAAGGTCATCGGGCGCGTCGAGCAGCTCTGCGCGTCGAGGGGCTGGCGGCTCGTCGAGATCCATCCCGCGACGTGGCGTCGAGATCTGACCGGAAATCCGGGAGCGACCCCGGCGCAGATCGGCGCGTGCGTCCGCGAGGTCTACGAGCGCGCGGGCCTCGCGACAGGCGGCGGCGCCGAGCCGGCCAAGGGCACGAAGGGGCAGCCTGGCCCGCTCTACGGACTCCGTGGGAAGACCCACGCCCTCGACGCACTGGGGTGCGCGCTGGCGTGGCTGCAGGAGGAGGATCAGCGGTGAATCATCAGAAGGCACCTTTCCCCTGGTTTGGCGGAAAATCAAAGGCTTCCGAGCTGATCTGGTCGCGGCTCGGCGACGTCGGGCACTACGTCGAGCCCTTCGCTGGATCTCTCGCCACGCTGCTGCTGCGACCCCACGAATGCAACCGCCCGTATCACAGCGAAACCGTCAATGATCTCGACGGGTTCCTTGTCAACGCCTGGCGTGCGATCCAGCTCTCGCCAGACGAGACCGCCGATGCTGCATCGTGGCCCGTCTCCGAACTCGACCTGACAGCGCGCCACCTGTGGCTGATCCGCTGGCGTGACGAGGTGGAGCCCGCGCGGCGGCTCGCAGCCGACCCCGACTGGCACGACCCGAAGGCTGCGGGCTATTGGCTTTGGGGGATCTCGGCGTGGATCGGCGGCGGCTGGTGTACAGGCACCGGCCCGTGGACTGTCGGCGCAGACGGCCGGATCTGGAAGCAGCCCCCGGCGCGGAAATCCGCCCGCGCGCCGGGGGTAAGCGCGCGGCGCCCGCACCTCGGCAACGACGGCAAGGGCGTACACCACGCTGGGGCCCGCGCGCCGGGGGTGGCGCAGCCGGGGACCGAGGGTCGACCGTGGACGCCAGACGATTTTCACTCGATGACCATGCCTGAGCTGCGCGCCTGGTTCTCGTTTCTTTCCGCGCGGTTGCGTCATGTCCGCATCATCTGCGGGGACTGGCACCGGGCCGTCACGAGGTCGGCTGCGATCACGCTGTCCTGCGACGAGCGCACGCCGGCAGGGATTTTTCTTGACCCGCCCTACGCTGCCGGGGAGCGCGACCCCGATCTGTACTCCCACGATGACACAGATGGGTCACTACCTGCCGAGGTCCGACGATGGTGCGCGGAGCACGGCGACGACCCCCGGATGCGTATCGCGCTGGCCGGATTCGCGGGCGAGGGCCACGAAGCCCTCGAGGATCTCGGCTGGACCTGTGAGACATGGTTCACGAGCGGATTTTTGGCCGGCGGGATGGGCAACACCGGAAAGCCCGACGAAAACGGAGAGACACACCAGCAAGCCCGCGAGCGGATCTGGTTTTCTCCGCACTGCATCGGTGTGCAACCCGAGCGGCAGATAGGACTTTTTGGGGATGACGAGTGACTGAGCATACCGGCGAGAGGTACCGCTGCATCGTCGCGGATCCTCCGTGGCTGGAGCGCGGCGGCGGCAAGATCAGGCGGGGTGCGGACCGGCACTACCCGATCATGCGGACGCACCAGATCATCGAGACGATGCTCCGCGCTCCGTGCTGGTCGCCCGACGATAGCGGCTGTCACCTCTGGCTGTGGGTCACGGACGGGAAGCTGCCCGACGGACTCGAGGTCATGCAAGCGCTCGGGTTCCGCTACATCCGCACGATGGTTTGGGTCAAGGACCGGATCGGCCTCGGTCAGTACCTCCGAGGCCAGCACGAGATCTGCCTTCTCGGCGTGCGCGGCAGGCTCCCCGCGCTGAGCAGATCCGAGCCGTCGGTTGTCACCGCAGCCCGCCGAAAGCACAGTCAAAAGCCAGAGGAGAGCTACCGCCGAATCGAGGCGGTGTCGCCGGGTCCGCGCCTTGAGATGTTCGCGAGGTCAACTCGCGTCGGCTGGGATTCGTGGGGGAACCAGGTTGCAGATGACCCTCAGATCTCGCTCGGCATTCAAGCGGAGGAAAACAATTCATGAAAGATTTGAACATCGAGATCCGGCTTCGAAACAATCGGCTCCTCGCGAGGCGAAAGGA
>Ga0180434_10005493_pt1 | contig 14903 bp, 23 predicted proteins | sample SS_ome_7_FD_132453 | JGI IMG/M metagenome (GOLD analysis project Ga0180434, IMG submission 132453) | Hypersaline lake sediment archaeal communities from the Salton Sea, California, USA - SS_1_D_2 metaG | ecosystem: Environmental > Aquatic > Non-marine Saline and Alkaline > Hypersaline >...
AGGGGCACCTTGACCAGGTGCTTTTTGCCATCGGCAACCCCCTTTTTGACCGCACCGATGACATCACCGGCTTTGCCGACTCCGACGCCGACTTGGCCCTTTTCGTTGCCAACGACAACGATGGCCCGGAAGCTCATCTTCTTACCGCCCTTGACGGTCTTGGAAACCCGGCGGATCTGAATCACGCGTTCCTGCCACTCGGAGTCACGCTCGTCGCGACCGCGGCCGCGACGGTCTCCACGACCACGGCGATCACCGCCGCGGCCACCACCGCCGCCACGGCGTTCGCCTTGGCCCTGGCCCTGCCCTTCAGCAGCGGCTGGAACATCGGCGGCGCCTGGGACGTCCTGGCCGGGAGTCTGGTTAGTTGCTTGAGTCATGGTTGCTCGGGATCAGAACTGCAGGCCCGCTTCCCGGGCAGCTTCGGCCAGGGCCTTGACCCGACCGTGGTACAGGTTGCCGCCGCGGTCGAAGACCACCTGTTGGATGCCTTTGGCGATGGCGCGCTTGGCGACCAACTGACCGACTGCGGTTGAAGCATCGCAGTTGGCACCATTGTTGAGGCTGGTGCGCAGGTCTTTATCGAGGCTGGAAGCTGCCGCCAGGGTGTGCTGGGCGGCATCGTCGATGACCTGGGCGTAGATGTGCTCGTTGGAGCGATACACAGCCAAGCGTGGACGCTCGGGTGTGCCCTCGAGGTGACGGCGCAGGCGCCGGTGGCGCTTCTGGGTTTGTTCCTTGCGTGGAGTGGACATAGCGGAATAGCGGTGGGCTGAAGGGCGGCCTTATTTCTTGCCGGTCTTTCCGGCCTTGCGGAGGATGCGTTCCCCCTGGTACTTGATCCCTTTGCCCTTGTAGGGCTCGGGCGGACGGATGCCGCGCACCTTGGCGGCTTCATTGCCCACCAACTCCTTGTCGGCCCCGCTCACGGTGACCAAGGTGTTGTTCTCTACCGCAAAGGTGACGCCTTCGGGGGCATCCATCTCAACGGGATGGCTGTAGCCGGCGCTCACCACCAGCTTCTTGCCCTTGACCTGGGCGCGGTAACCCACGCCAATGATCTCCAGCTTTTTACTGAAACCCTTGGAGACCCCTTCGACCATGTTGGCCACCAGGGTGCGGCACAGGCCGTGGCGCTCTCGGGAACGGCGGCTGGTGTCGTTGGGGCTGACGGTGACGGCGTTGTCGGCCTGGCTGACGCTGACACCGTCGGGGAGCACTCGCTCGAGTTCACCTTTGGGGCCCTTGACCTTGACGGTCAGACCGCTGATCTCCACCGAGACCTTCTCGGGGATGGGGACCGGATTTTTGCCGATGCGTGACATGGTTCTGACCTCCGATCAGTAGACGTAGCAGAGCACTTCGCCGCCCACGCCTTCTTTGCGGGCGTCGCGGTCGCTCATCACACCTTTGGAGGTGGAGATGATGGCGACTCCGAGGCCGCCGAGCACCTTGGGCAGGTCGCGGCGGTTGGTGTAGATGCGCAAGCCAGGCTTGCTCACCCGTTGCACGGAACGGATGGTGGGCACCTTTTGCTTGCCGCTGTACTTGAGCGACAGCACCAGGTGCTTTTGAACCCCCTCGCCAGCCTCGGAGAACTGATCGATGAAGCCTTCCTGCTCCAGCACCTTGGCGATGCTGCGGTTCATCCGGGAAAGCGGGATGTTGGTGGTTTGGTGACGTTTCTCACACGCATTGCGGATGCGGGTGAGCATGTCGGAAATCGGGTCTGTGTTGGCCATAACGGTGTCCGGAACGTGAGCGATCAGTTGTTGCGGAACGGCATCCCCATCTCGCGAAGCAGGGCTTGCCCCTCTTCGTCGTTACGGGCGGTGGTCACGATGGTGATGTCCATGCCCCGGATGGCGTCGATTTTGTCGAAGGAAATCTCGGGGAAGATGATTTGTTCGCGAACCCCCAGGGTGTAGTTCCCGCGGCCGTCAAAGCTCTTCTCGCTCACACCGCGGAAGTCGCGGATACGAGGCAGGGCGAGGTTGATCAGGCGCTCGAGGAAGGCATACATCCGGTCCCCGCGCAGGGTCACGGCAACGCCGATTGGCATCCCTTGGCGGATCTTGAAGCCGGCGATGGCCTTTTTGGCTCGGGTCACCACGGGCTTTTGGCCAGTGATGGTGGCGATCTCTTCAACGGAAGCTTCCAGAGACTTGGCGTTCTGGGCAGCTTCACCAAGACCACGGTTCACGGTGACTTTCACCACCTTGGGAACCTGGTGCAGGTTGGAGAAGTTGAGATCCTTCAGCAGCTTTGGCTGGATCGCTTCCCGGTAGCGCTTTTTGAGTGACATGGCGGGGGTTGGGGGAAGTGTTTCTGGTCGGTGTCAGAAACGGGGGTGAACAGAGTGATTGGGCTCAGTCGAGCAATTCACCTGTTTTTTTGAGCTTGCGCTTTTTGTTGCCGTCTTTGTCGACAACGATTTCAACGCGGCTGGCCACCTTTTTGTCGGTGGAGTACACCATCACGTTGGAGGCATGCAGTGATGCTTCTTCGGTGACGATGCGGCCGCTCTCGCCTTCTTGGGCGGGCTTGACGTGGCGGGTGCGCAGGTTGACGCCCTGCACCACAACACGGTTTTCCCAGGGCAGGGTGCGCAGCACTTCGCCGGTCTTGCCCTTGTCTTTGCCAGCGATCACCTGAACGGTGTCGCCCTTACGAATCCGCATCTTGGTGCGGGTGGGTGAAGCGGTAGCCATTTCAGATCACCTCCGGAGCGAGGGACACGATCTTGGTGAAGCTGCGCTCGCGCAGCTCACGGGCAACCGGGCCGAAGACCCGAGTGCCGCGGGGATTTTTGTCGTCGTTGATGATCACGGCGGCGTTGTCATCGAAGCGAATGGCATTGCCGGTTTCGCGCCGCATGGTGTGCTTCGTGCGCACCACAACAGCTTTGACGATGTCCGATTTCTTGACGCCCATGTTGGGCATGGCGTCTTTGACGGTCGCCACAATCACGTCGCCGACATGGGCATAACGACGATTGGTGCCGAGGACGCGGATGCACTGGATGCGCTTGGCGCCGCTGTTGTCGGCAACGTTGAGGAAGGTTTCCTGCTGAATCATGGTGTGATCTCCTCAGCTCCCACTCTTGGTGGTCATGATTTCGGCCACTGCCCAGCGCTTGCTGCGACTCAGAGGACGGGTCTCAGTGATTCGGACCCGGTCGCCAACTTGGCAACGGTTGTCCTCGTCGTGGACCTTGTAACGGGTGGTGCGGCTAACCGTCTTCTTGTAGATGGGGTGAGGGAAGCGGTTTTCAACCGCCACCACCACTGTTTTTTCCATCTTGTCGCTGACGACGGTGCCGACCCTTTCTTTGACTGCCATGGTGATTCCTAGGGTCAGTTAGCGGGGGCGGCGGAGCGCTCGCGCTCCTGTTGCACCGTCAGCAGCTGGGCCAGCTTGACGCGGGCATGACGGAAGCGGTGCGGGTTCTCCAGCCGGCTGGTGGCCTGCTGAAAACGCAGATCGAACAGTTCGCGGCGGGTGCCGCTGATCTGTTCATTGATCTCGGTGTCGCTGAGCTTGCGGGTTTCAGCGATGTCAGGAAGGGCCATGGGTCAGGACTCCACTGCTGCGGTTTGCGCGGTGGCCTCGACAGCGGCCTCCTGCTCTTCTTTGACGAGGAATTTCGTCTTGACCGGCAGTTTGTACTGGGCCAGACGCATGGCCTCTTTGGCCAGCTCCTCAGTGATTTCGGGACCGCCGATTTCAAACAGGATGCGACCTGGTTTGATCACCGCGACCCAGAACTCCGGGTTGCCTTTACCGGAACCCATGCGGGTTTCGGCAGCCCGCATGGTGACGGGCTTGTCGGGAAAGATCCGGATCCAGATCTTTCCTCCCCGCTTGGTGTAGCGGGTCATGGCTCGGCGGCTGGCCTCGATCTGGCGGGAGGTGATCCAGCCACATTCCTGGGCCTGCAGGGCAAACGTGCCGAAGGCAATGGTGTTGCCCCGGGTGGCGATGCCGCGCATGCGACCTCGCTGTTGTTTGCGGAATTTGACGCGACGTGGACTAAGCATGGTTCAGATCTCCCTCACTCCTCGTTGGAGCGATCTTCGAACTCTTGGGGTCGTCGGCTGGCCCGACGACGGGGCGCAGCGCCCACGGGGGGTTGCTGCTTCTGGCCCGGCAGTACCTCACCTTTGAAGACCCAGACCTTGATGCCCAGCACCCCGTAGGTGGTGCTGGCCACTTTGGTGGCGTAATCAATGTCGGCACGCAGGGTATGGAGCGGTACGCGACCCTCGCGGGTCCATTCCGTCCGGGCGATTTCGGCGCCGTTGAGGCGACCGCCCACCTGGATCTTGAGACCCAGAACGCCGGCCCGTTGGGCCCGCTGAACCGCCATGCGAATGACGCGGCGGAACGCCACGCGCTTTTCCAGTTGCTGGGCGATGTACTCGGCCAGCAGGAAGGCATCGGCATCGACCCGTTCCACCTCAACAACGTTGATGCGGACTTGGCGGCTCTTGTCGCCAAGGGTCTTTTGGATACCGGCGCGAAGCTCTTCGATGCCTGATCCTTGACGGCCAACGAGGACGCCAGGACGGGCGGTTTTGAGCTCGACCTCGAGCTGGTCAGCCTTGCGGGCGATCAGCACACTGCTGATGCCAGCGGAGGCGTACTTCTTGTTGACGAACTTCCGGATCCGTTCGTCCTCTTGAAGCAGGGTTGGATAGGTCCGGGCGGGGGCGTACCAGCGGGAGCGGTGTTCCTGGGTGATCCCCAGGCGCAGGCCGGTCGGGTTGATTTTGTGTCCCATCGGTCGTTAAGCGTCTTGGGGAGTCACACCAATGGAGATGTGACAGGTTTGCTTTTTGATCTGGTAGGCACGGCCCTGAGCGCGAGGGCGGTAGCGCTTCATGGTTGGTCCCATGTCTGCGCTGGCCATGGAGACCACCAGGTTGCTGGGATCGAGTCCCATGTTGTGCTCGGCGTTGGCAACAGCTGAGCGCAGAACCTTGGTGATCGGCCCTGTGGAGCGGTAGGGCATGAACTCGAGCATGATCAGCGCGTCGCGATAGCTGCGACCGCGGATCTGATCGAGCACCCGGCGAACCTTCGAGACCGAGCCGCGAACGAAGCGGCCATGGGCCAGGGCCTGGGGGGATGCGGTGGTAGCCATCTCAGCGTCCTCCTTTCTTGTCTTTGATGTGGCCCTTGAAGGTGCGAGTTGGCGCGAACTCCCCGAGCTTGTGGCCCACCATTTGCTCGGTCACAAAGACCGGAACGTGGGCCTTGCCGTTGTGTACGGCAATGGTGTGGCCGATCATCATCGGCAGGATGGTGGAGGCCCGAGACCAGGTCTTGATCACGGGCTTTTCGCCGGCTGCGTTCAGCTTCTCCACCTTGCGGAGGAGGCTGTCGGCGACGAAAGGTCCTTTTTTGAGTGAGCGTCCCATGGCGGTTTAAGCGATCAGCAAGAGGTGTTGGTTCATCAGGAATCCCGTCCGCCACGGCTCCGCTTGGAGGTCTTGCGACGCTTGCGGAGGACGAACTTGTTGCTGGGCTTGTTGCGCTTGCGGGTCTTGAGGCCCAGGGCGGGTTTGCCCCAGGGAGTCACAGGACCAGAGCGGCCGATGGGAGCGCGACCCTCACCACCACCATGGGGGTGATCGCAGGGGTTCATCACGCTGCCGCGCACCTCGGGGCGGCGACCCAGCCAGCGTTTGCGACCAGCCTTACCCAGGCTGGTGTTGCGGACCTCTGAGTTGCCCACTTCGCCGAGAGTGGCGTAGCACTCGCGGCGTACCAGGCGAACCTCGGTGGAGGGCAGCTTGAGAGCGACGTAGTCCCCCTCTTTCGCCATCACCTGAGCGCTGGCACCAGCGGTGCGAACCATTTGGCCGCCGCGTCCGGCATAGAGCTCAACGTTGTGAACGGCTGAACCCAGCGGAATCGCTGAAAGAGGCAGTGCATTTCCCACCTCGATGGGGGCCTCAGGGCCAGCCACCACTTCCTGTCCCACCTGCACGCCGGCGGGATGAAGGATGTAGCGCTTTTCGCCGTCGGTGTAATAGAGCAGCGCCAGCCGCGCATTGCGATGCGGGTCGTACTGGATGGCCGCCACGCGGGCGACCACACCGTGCTTGTCGCGACGGAAATCAACGATCCGGTAGAGCCGCTTGTGGCCACCACCACGGTGGCGGCAGGTGATTACACCGCGGTTGTTGCGTCCTTTGCGGCGGTGCTTGGCCACCACAAGGCTGCGTTCCGGCTTGCGCCGGGTGACTTCACTGAAGTCGCTGACCACCCGGGTGCGAGTGCCGGGGGTGTAAGGGCGGAAGCTACGAATTCCCATGACTAACGCTCCTTACGACTCAGGGAAAAGCTGGATGCTGTTGCCTTCGGCAAGACGCACCACGGCCTTTTTGACCTGGGAGCGGCGTCCGGCAAAGCGACCGACTCGGCGGGTGCGCCGGGGCGGATTCATGGTGCTAACCCCAATGACCTTGACGTCGAACAGATGCTCAACGGCGGCCTTGATGTCGGGCTTGGCAGCCCGAGGGTCCACCTCAAAGGTGTACTGATTCAGCTCGAGGGCTCGGGTGGCCTTCTCGGTGATCAGGGGCCTGCGGATCACATCCGCCAGGCGAGAGCTGAAACGCTCAGCCATTGCCGTACACCTCCTGGATCTTGGTGAGAGCGTCTTCACTCACCACCAACTTTTGGGCGTTGAGCAGATCGAAAACATTGAGCTGGTCGGCAGCGATCAGCTTGAGCTGCGGCAGGTTGCGGACCGAAAGCCTGACGTTGTCGCTGATGTCAGCGAGCACCATCAGAACCTTGCTGCCAGCGGGAACCCCCCAGCGCTCAAGGGCGGACAGCACCTCCTTGGTTTTGGGCTTGGCGAGCTTGTCGCCAAAGGCCTTCACCACCACCATGTCCTCGCTACGGCTCATCAGAGCCGTGCGCAGGGCTAGACGGCGCTCTTTGCGGTTCATGTCCAGCTCATAGGAGCGGGGCTTGGGACCGAAAACGATGCCGCCGCCGGGACGCAGGGGTGTGCGGATCGAACCCTGACGGGCCCGGCCGGTGCCTTTCTGCTTGTACGGCTTGCGGCCACCACCGCGCACCTCGGAGCGAGTCAGCGTGCTGGCGGTGCCCTGACGGGCGTTCGCCAACTGCCGCACCACGGCGCGATGGATGAGATCAGCAGCCGAAGTTTCCTTGGCCACTTTCAGATCGAGGGAGGCCTTGCCTGCCTCTTTGCCTTGCCAGTCTTGGATGACGCAATTCATGGTTCAGTCCCTCCTCAAGCCGTGGCCTTGGCACCGACCCGCACCGCGGGGCGAATGCTCAATAGGGCCCCCGGTTTGCCGGGCACGGACCCTTTCACCACGAGCAGATTGCGCTCGCTGTCGACCTTCAGCACCACCAGGCCTTTGACCGTGGTTTTGGTGCCGCCATAACGACCAGCCATGCGCTTACCGGGGTAAATGCGGCCGGGGGTGGTGCCGGCGCCGGTCGAACCGGGTTCGCGGTGGTTCTTAGAGCCGTGGGTCATAGGACCGCGGCTGAAGCCGTGACGCTTTTGGTAACCCGAAAAACCACGACCCATGGTGTCGCCGCTGACATCCACTTTCTGGCCGGGCTCAAAGGCATCAACGGTGACGCTGCTGCCGAGCTCGACGCCGTCGGTGGAATCGACGCGGTACTCCTTGAGGTGGCGAAGCAGGTCTTCACCTGACTTCTTGAGGTGACCCTTGGCGGGTTGATTAACGAGCTTTTCGCGCACGTCGCCAAAACCCACCTGAACGGCGCTGTAGCCGTCGTTGGTAGGAGTTTTGACTTGAGTGATGCGGCAAGGGCCCGCTTCGATCACGGTGACCGGAACGGCCCTGCCCTCGTCGTCGAAGAATTGGGACATACCCAATTTCTTCCCGAGAATGCCGATGGACATTGGGGAGGGGAAAGACGCCAGCTGGACAACCCCGCAGCAGCACAAGGCCAACTGGGGGCGGATGACTGAAGCGAAACGAGTGTTCCGTTCAGGTTTGGCTGGGACTGATCACCGCTGGTCGTGTGGACTGAGCAGCGCTAGTTTCCCGGCAGCACCTCGCCGTAGCGAGTCGCGGCACTGGCCAAAGGAGAAGTCATCAACCGTGATGACTCCCGGCATTTCCGCTGGAGGCCCGGCTGACGGTCGGGCACAGCAATAAATGCACAAGCAAAGACCCTAACCCATCACCCTGCACCGGGACCCTGGGCGCCGTTCCTGCCAAACTTTGCAGAATCTGCTGACCTTGCTTCATGCCCCTGCTGCTCACCGGTCGCGCTTTCCGCCGGGACCTCGAGCGCGAACGGGCCTTGGCGGTTTACGCCCCATTGGAGGGCGGAGCTGAGACACGCTTGCTGCGCCGGCTGCGCGCTGCTGGCTATCGCACAGAGCTGACATCAGCCCGTGGGCTGGGAGACCCCGAAGCGTTTTTGCTCGGGCTTCATGGTGTGCGGCCACCCCATCTAGGCCACCACTGTGTTGGTCGTGATGCCGCCGTTGGAGAGGTGCAGCTGGTGATGCCCCAGCTCGGCCCCGCCTTGGCCAGTGGTGCGCCGGTTGTGCTCTGGATGCTGGAAGGACAGGTGCTCTCCTCCGCGGAGCAAGCCAGCCTGTTGGCCCTCTGTGAGCGTGAGCCCCGCCTTCACATGGTTGTGGAACTCGGCGGTAGCCGCAGCTTGCGCTGGAAACCGCTGAGAGCTGCGCTTGCGGCCTAACCAGCCCGACGGGCCGCGGCACGCTCTCGCCGCTGGCCGTTGGGTCAAATGGATTGGCGGTGCCAGCAATCACGATCTGGCTGCCCTCGAGGATTTGGCCGCATTGGCGGCCCTGGCTGGAGCGGATTGCCTCGATGTGTCAGCCGATGGGGCTGTGGTCGCTGCTGTGCGCCGTGGCATGGATTGGGCCCAGCAACACGGGCGCCCATCTCGGCCCTGGTTGATGGTGAGCCTGAGTGATGGCGAGGACCCCCATTTTCGTAAGGCCTGGTTTGATCCCAGCCGCTGCCCAGCTGACTGCCCCCGGCCATGCGCCAAGGTCTGCCCGCCGCTGGCGATTCCCGCTCAGGGGCCCGTCTTGGCCGAGCGTTGTTATGGCTGCGGCCGCTGTTTGCCGGTTTGCCCCCTGGGGTTGATTGAGGAGCGCAGCATGGCCCTATCTCCGCAAGCGTTGCCCGCGTTGTTGCGGCAGTTGCAGCCCGATGCGATTGAGCTGCACACCCACCCAGGCCGGGCCGCTGACTTTGCTGAGCGCCTGCAGCAGATTGAGCGCAGCGGTGTGGCCCTGCAGCTGCTCTCGGTGAGCTGCCCTGAGGGCCCTGGCGATGCCATGCCGCACCATCTTTGGCAATTGCATCAGCTGCTGCAGGGCTGCCGCTGGCCCTGGCTTTGGCAGCTCGATGGCCGCCCCATGAGTGGAGATATAGGCGCTGGCACCGCCCAGGCGGCCGTCAACCTGCTGCAGCGGCGCCGGGGCCAGTTGCCGCCTGGCCCCCTGCAGCTCGCTGGTGGCACCAATCACGACAGCAGGCGTCGCTTGGAGCGTGAGGGTTTGGCTGATGCGGTGGCTGGGATTGCCTATGGCGGCAGCGCGCGCAAGCTGATCCAACCGCTGTTGCAGCAGGCGCAAGCCCGTGGCCAGGCGTTGCGCGCTTGCCCTGATTTGTGGGGTCAGGCCTTGGCGCAGTTGCAGAGCCTCTTCTGCCGCCCTGAGCTGGTCAGAAACTGCTAGAACCCAGACAGGGAGATGGATGTTGCACCTTGTTGGAGAAGGTTCCACCCCTGCATCCGTCGATCACCGTCAGTGAGCAATGCATCACCGACGATTTGGATCGCTTGTTGGTGCTGCTGCCGGAACGTTTACAGGTCTGTTTGGCGGCGCCCGAGCGCCGGGCTGACTTGCTGGAGGTGGTGCTGGATCTAGGCCGTTTGCCGGCTGCCCGTTATGCCGACCGCACCGACGATCTGGGGGATCAGCCCGTCAGCAGTGATGACTTGCAAGGGGTCATAGAACGGCTGGGTCCTTTCGGGGGCGACAACCGCGCTGGCATTGAGCGCACCCTGCATCGCATCAGTGCTGTGCGCAATCGCTCCGGCTGTGTGATCGGGCTGACCTGCCGGGTTGGGCGGGCTGTTTTTGGCACCGTGGCCATGGTCCGAGATCTGCTGGATACGGGTGAATCCCTGCTGCTGCTAGGCCGGCCAGGGGTTGGCAAGACCACGGCCTTGCGTGAGATCGCCCGGGTGTTGGCCGACGACTTAGGCCGTCGTGTGATGGTGATCGACACCAGCAATGAAATAGCTGGCGATGGAGACATCCCGCATCCGGCCATTGGCCGGGCCAGGCGCCTGCAGGTGGCCCGGCCGCAGCTGCAACACCGCGTGATGATCGAGGCGGTGGAAAACCACATGCCCGAGGTCATCGTGATCGATGAAATCGGCACTGAGCAGGAGGCGCAGGCGGCCCGAACCATCGCTGAGCGCGGAGTTCAGTTGGTTGCAACAGCCCATGGCAATGCCCTCGCCAATTTGGTGCGCAATCCCACCTTGAGTGATCTGGTTGGCGGTGTGCAGGCCGTCACCCTTGGCGACGACGAAGCCCGGCGCCGCGGCAGTCAAAAGGCCGTGCTGGAAAGGGCTGCTGAGCCCACGTTCCCCTTGGCGGTTGAGATGCACAGCCGCAGCCGCTGGATGGTCCATGGCGACGTGGCGGCCACGGTGGATCAGCTCTTGCGGGGCCAGTCATCGGCCCCAGAGGTGCGCTCAGTGGGGCCTGATGGTGTTCTGGTGGTGGAACGGCCGATCTTGCAGGGACCAAGGCGTGGCGCGCCCAAGCGTCCGCCGTTGCCCGCTCCAGTGGTTCCGCTGCCGGCCCCAGCCACGGCGCTTGAACGCCCGCTGCGGGTGTTCTGCTGCGGCATCGCGCCGCGCCTGGTGTTGCAGGCAGCGCGCACGCGCCGCTGGCCTGTTCAGCTCACCGATGAATTGCTGCGCGCTGATGCTGTTTTGGCGGGCCGCCATCAATTGGGCCACCATCCCGAGCTGCGCAAGCGTGCCCGCGATGGTGCTGTGCCGATCCATGTGATCAAAGCCGACAGCCTTCCCCAGGTGCAGCGCGCTTTGGAGCGCTTGCTGCGCCGTCATGGAGAAGCTGAAATCGCCCAGGGTGTTTGACGTTTGGCGGGTCGTTGTGGCTAGATAAGAGCTCGCGCGAGCCATGGCCGCGCGCGTATCGATGGGCCGTCGCCAAGTGGTAAGGCAGCGGGTTTTGGTCCCGCCATTCCTAGGTTCGAATCCTAGCGGCCCAGTTTTTTTAGATCCCAGTGCTGATCTCGGATTTCGACGGCGTCATCGTCGATGGCATGGAGGAGTACTGGTGGTCGGCCCGCAGGGCTGCCGCTCAGTTGCTGCCCGCTGGCGTGCCGTTGCCTCAGGAGGTCCCTGAGGCGTTTCGCCAACTGCGTCCTCAGGTGCACCACGGCTGGGAGATGCCGCTGCTGGCCGCTGTCATCGCTGGTTATGGCCAGCCCCTAGCGGCGTTCCACATGGATTACGCCGCGGCGTTGGCCGCCAGCCTGCAGCAGTTGGCCTGGTCTGAGCCTCAGCTCACAGAGGCCTTGGATGCTGTTCGCCAGCAGGCCATTGCCACTGATCGTCAAGCTTGGCTGGCGCTGCACCGCCCCTATCCCTGGATGCTGAAGGCGTTGCAACGTTTTGACGCTGCCGGCGTGCCTTGGGGGGTGCTCACCACCAAAAGTGCTGGTTTTACGGCCGAATTGCTCAGCAGTCATCAGTTGCATCCCCAGGTGATCTATGGCCGTGAGGACGGCCCCAAGCCCGAGGTCTTGCAGCGCCTCCTGGCCCAGGCTTCGGCTCACGGCCCGTGGCGCTTTTTGGAGGACAGGCGTTTGACCTTGGAGGCTGTGCGTGCGCTGCCAGCGCTGGATGCCGTGCACTGCTTGCTAGTCACTTGGGGGTATCTCCGCCCTGGTGACGATCAGGATTTGCCTTCTGGCATCAAGCTGCTCGAGCCCGAGGCGCTGGACCAACCCCTGGCGCAATGGCCCGCAGCCGCTATAGTACAAGCGAACTAATTTCTCTGGCGCACCGCCGATCGAAACACCGGGCGACGATCGTGGCATCTTGCTTTTTGTCATCGCACGATGCCCGGTAATTCCGTCTTCGGGCGCCTTCTTTAACCGCTGCTAATCCGTTTTCTCCATGGCCGATCCCAAGTCCAACCAAGCTCCCGCTGCTGAGCGTGAAAAGGCCCTGGGTCTGGTGCTGAATCAGATCGAGCGCAACTTCGGCAAGGGTTCGATCATGCGTTTGGGGGATGCCTCCCGTATGCGGGTTGAAACCATCTCCACCGGTGCGCTCACCTTGGATCTCGCCCTGGGCGGTGGTTACCCCAAAGGCCGCGTCGTTGAGATTTACGGCCCGGAAAGCTCCGGTAAGACCACCCTCACCCTGCATGCCATTGCTGAGGTGCAAAGGAGTGGTGGCGTGGCGGCCTTTGTGGATGCTGAGCACGCGCTCGATCCTGTCTATGCCGCCTCGTTGGGGGTGGATATCGAGAACCTGCTGGTGTCTCAGCCCGACACCGGTGAAATGGCCCTCGAGATCGTTGACCAGCTGGTGCGTTCAGCGGCTGTCGATCTCGTGGTTGTCGACTCGGTTGCGGCGTTGACCCCTCGCGCTGAGATTGAAGGGGAGATGGGTGATCTGGCTGTCGGCGCTCAGGCCCGTTTGATGAGCCAGGCGATGCGCAAGATCACCGGCAACATCGGCAAGTCCGGTTGCACAGTGATCTTCCTCAACCAGCTCAGGCTCAAGATCGGCGTCACCTACGGCAATCCAGAAACCACCACCGGTGGCAATGCGCTGAAGTTCTATGCCTCGGTGCGTCTCGATATCCGTCGCATTCAGACCCTCAAGCGCGCCACGGAGGAGTACGGCATTCGGGCCAAGGTCAAGGTGGCCAAAAACAAGGTGGCACCACCCTTCCGCATCGCCGAATTCGACATCCTGTTTGGCCGTGGCATCAGCACCTTGGGATGCCTGTTGGATCTCGCTGAGGAAACCGGTGTGGTTGTCCGTAAAGGTGCTTGGTACAGCTACAACGGCGACAACGTTGGCCAGGGCCGCGACAACACCATCACTTGGCTTGAGCAAAACCCCGAGGCCTGCCAAGAGATCGAGCAGCTCACCCGCCAAAAGCTCACTGCTGGCGCTGATGTGACAGCCAATTCGATGAAGCCCCTGGCAGCGGTTGGTGCCAAGCGCAAGGAGGGAGCTGAGCGTCCGGCCGAGGCTCCCAAGCCCTTAGCCGAAGCCAGCTGAGCTGGCTCAGGCTTCGACAGCTTCGCTGCGCTGAAGGCTGCGCAGGTGGCAGCTGAGGCGATCCAGCTCTTGGATCGCCTCAGCGCCTTCAAGCTTCACCAGCTCAACGCCATTGCGCATTTCAACCCAGGAGATGCCGAGGCCAGTCACTAAAAAACGAACGGCATGGCCGTCAGTCATGTCGGCGACGAATGAAGCGCCGTGGCTTCCGTCGGTGCCGCAGCTGTAACAGCTCGCGGCGACGCCTTGCTGTTTTAGGCCCTCGGCTAAGGCTTCGAGGGTAAGCACCAAATCCTTGACCAGGTCTTGGTACTGGGCAGCCAGTCGCAGGAACACAGGATTAAGACTATTTCTCAGATTCTAAGGTTTGCTTCCCTTTTAGGGAGGTGTAAATACCTACTGGTTCGGGCCTTGTTAGCGAGCGCTGACGGATTGGGTTAGCCGTCAGCGAGGGTCCACCAGCCCGCTGCAGGGCCAATGAAGCGCAGCACAATCCAGAACACCACCAGGACTCCAATGCCCACCCAGGCGCCGCGGGTGGTGACTTTGACGAACTGATTGGCCTGGTTTCGAGTCAGCGGAAACCAGCTGACGATGCGAGGTGAGGTGTCTTTGGGGCTCTCGCGTTTGGGCTCCCGCGGCGGCAACCCCTGCTGAGCGCGACGTTTGGCTTCTCCCATAGAACCAGGCTAATCGGGTCTCAGTTGTTCGAGCCGCTCCCAGGGCTCAAGAGCGCTGAGCAGCTGTTGCCCCCAGCTTCGGCTGCGCAATCGGCCATCGAGGATGGCGAGACGAGGCTGAGGTTGCTGGCCGCGTAAGGGCGCAACGCTTCGCTGCAAGCGATCACAGGCATCGGGCAATAACCATTCGCGGAACCAATCGCGGCCGGCGCGGCGCAGGGCTTCCACCCTGGCTGCGGTGAGTGGGTCTTCCAGGCTCGCTATCGGCAGCGATCCCACCACCAACTGGCATGGCACTGGAAGTTGCTCATGGTTTTGCAGCCACCACTGCCAGCGGCAGACGACCACCCCATTGCTCTCTGGCGCCGTCTGCTCATGGTCCACACGCCTCCCAAATTCCGCTGCCAAGGCGCTGGTAAGCCATTGCCGTAGCGGGTTGTCGTCGATCACCACAATGCTTAAGCCGCCCTGCCCTAAGACCAGCCGACGGCATTGATCGAGCAGGTGGCCGGCGTATTCGACGCTGTTGGGGAAGGGTTGTTGGCGTGGGGCAAATAGCGGCAGTGCCTCCTCCCGTTGGGCGTCCCCCAGGCTGATCACCACAGGGTCGTCGAGGCCTAAGGCATCCAGACGAACCCCTTCGGGTGCCCAGCTGCCAGCCAGGACGGCACCGCGCTGCTCGAGCACGCCGTGGAGACTTTGTAATGGCTGAAGGGGTTGGCGCACCAAGCTCCAGCGCAGTTGCCCTGCATCGGGGATCGCCCAGCTGGTCCAGCTCTGATCGCCGCAATCAAGCCAGCGTTGCCAGGGCCCGGGGAGATCGGTTCGGCCTTGCAGCAGCAAGCGCAAGGGGGCTTCCTGCTC
>Ga0180434_10005495_pt1 | contig 14898 bp, 14 predicted proteins | sample SS_ome_7_FD_132453 | JGI IMG/M metagenome (GOLD analysis project Ga0180434, IMG submission 132453) | Hypersaline lake sediment archaeal communities from the Salton Sea, California, USA - SS_1_D_2 metaG | ecosystem: Environmental > Aquatic > Non-marine Saline and Alkaline > Hypersaline >...
CATCCACCCCTCTTCCAAAGTGCTCGATACCGGCCTCCATGTCGACAAAAGCGATCCAGGGTTCATCGAGGTGCAGTTTTTTTAAAAATTCACGGTTGAGCACGCCCATGGGACAGGCACATCCTTCCAGGGATTGGAGAATTTTGCCGATACTGACCAGCACCAGGTCGTCTTCGCGTCGAAAGCAGTCGGAAGGGATATCTTTTAGCGTGATTTCGGAATGTTCAAAAATATTCGGGTTGCGCATCCTGTCTTTCAGGGCCGCCTTGCCGCCCAGCATTTCCATGAGCGGCAGGGGCGGACTGTCAAAACCGAGAATTCTGAAAAGGCCTGAGTTGGATTCATCGGAATCGATGACCAGGGTGGGAAGCCCCTTTTCACGAGCCGCTCTGGCCAACAACGTCACGACCGTACTCTTGCCGCTGCCCCCCTTGCCGCATACACATATTTTCATTGGTTATGCCTCCGTATTTCCAGTGCTGAAAACGTTTTTCATGGCAGTGCACACCCACAATTGAGAAAAATAAGCACCGCAGGTATTGTTTTCAACACCGCGGCGGCATTTATCTCGGCTGCCGCAAAGAGAAGGTAAGACCGTTGAGGCCGCGCAGGCTTTTATCGCGCATAAAATCACGCGTGGTCAGATCCTGGATAATCTGTCCCTGATGCATCATCAGCGTTCGATTCGTCAGCGCATTCACCAGAAACATATCGTGGCTGACCAGCAGAATGGTTGTCTTGAAGTTTTTTAAAATGTTGTAAAACAGCGCCTGTCCCTGCGGGTCGAGTCCCGCCGTTGGTTCATCCAATATGAGCAGCGCGGGTTCCATGGCAAGCACACAAGCCAACGCCAGGCGTTTGCGCTCCCCGCCGGACAAATGCAGGGGGACACGATTTTCAAAGCCTTCCAGCCGCACCATCGAAAGGACTTCGCCGATCCGCCCTTGTATTGCAGACCGGGGGCAGCCGATCCGGCGCAGTCCGAATGCGATTTCTTCCTGTACACTTGAATTGAAAAGCTGGTCGGCGCTGTCCTGGAAGACGATGCCAACCTGACGCCAAAGCCGTTTGCGCTGCTTTTGTTTTACCGGCATGCCGGCAAAATAATAGTCCCCTGTCCCTTGCCGCAAACCGATCAGACAGGACAGCAGCGTCGTCTTGCCCGCGCCGTTTTCGCCCACCACTGCAATTCGCTCTTCAGACTGGATGAAAAGGTGTATTCCCTGTAAGGCGCGAGTGCCGTCCGGATACTGATAGGCATAGTTGCGCATCCCAACCAGCGGCGGCGGGTTCATTTTACCTGAGGCCGGCGGATTTTTCTGGGTCGAAGTCGATGCAGGCGCTTTTGAAGCGGAATCCGCGGGCAAACAAACCAGGCGGAATGAAAAATCGAAACGGTGCTCCCGTAAATATCGGCGCTGCGAAACGAGATCGTGCATGGTATAGTCGTGGTGGATGCGTCCCTGATCAAGGACCACGGCCCGCCGGCAGATATTGTATAGAAAGATCAGATCGTGGCTGACGCAAAGCAGCGAGCCTTTGAAGTGCTTCAAAAGATCCAGCAGCACCGCTTCCTGGCCGGGGTCCAGGTTGGTAGTGGGCTCGTCGAGCAGCAGTATCTTCGGCTGCATGGCAAGGATGCCGGCCAGCGCCGCACGCTTTTTCTGGCCGTAGCTGAGATGGTGCGGCTCCTTGTAGGCCAGGGTTGCCAAGTTTACCTGCTGCAGGGCCTGCATCGCTCTCTGATGGGCGTCTTCCCGCGGCAATCCCTGGTTCCGGAGGCCGAAAGCGACGTCCTCCACCACGGTGTGGCCGAAGAGCTGGTCATCCGGGTCCTGGAAAAGCACGCCGATCTCCAGCCGGGAGCGATCATAGTGTTCGGCGCTCAGCGTTCGACCTTTGCAGCGGACGTTGCCGGCGGTCGGTGCAATTAATCCGCAGAGCAGCTTGATCAGTGTGGTTTTCCCGGAGCCGTTCCGGCCGACCAGGGCGATCCTGTCCCCCGGCGCAATACGCATGTCGATTCCGGACAAAGCCTTGACACCATCCGGATAGCGGTAGCAAACTCCCTGCGCGCTTAACACAATGGTACGGCGGGGCTCCCGTGAAACAGGTTCCTTTATCATTTCGTGCATAGCGGCCAACCCTGTAATCCCATGCGATCAAACAACAGCAGGGCGACCCCGACAGATAGTATGATCACCACTCCGCAAACATCGGCAAATTTGATCTGCCGCTCGCCCGGCGCATGGAACCGACCAGTGTAGCCCCGGGCCCTCATCGCGTCGAAAACCCGCTCGGTTCTCTCGAAACTGCGTACGAAAAGCATCCCGAGAAAATTCGCGATGGCACGCAGGGTTTCCATGTCCGTCTGCATTGAAAATCCCCGCACCTGCATCCCCGCCGCCATGCGCCGGACCTCGTGGCGGAAAACATGTACGTAGCGGTGGCTGAGCAATACCATCTGAGGCGCCATATCCGGCGCACCGAGCCGGGACAGCCCGTGCAGCGTGACCGGCAGCGGCGCCGTGGACACAAGCGGTTCCATCAACAGGGCGATGGCCGCGGCTTTGGCGATAATCGTCGCCGCCAGAATCAACCCCCGCAGGTTTAAACCCAGACCCATGCCGCCAAAGACCACCACCGTGTCGCCGGTATGGGTTGCAACCGTAAAGGGCATAACGATCAGCAGCAGTCCCAGAAAACCGGCGAGCGCCGTCAGGCGGAACAGTACCCGGCTGAAAGGGATTTTTGCGATCATTGAAACGACAAGCGATAGGCAGACAGCAGCACAAGCCGGCGCAAAATGCCGCAGGGAAGCGATGATAAAACTGTACACCAGCAGTGTGACGATTTTGCAGCGGACATCCCAGCGGTGCACCGGAGAGCCGCCGCCGCTTTGGGTCAAAGGGGGGACGGACCAGTCGCGTTCCTCTCCGGGAACACTCTGTTTTTGAACGACACGCCGCAGCCACAAGATCATGACCGCCAGCGCCGCCAGCGGCATCAACACCAGCAGAGGAAGCTGCCACCAGGGCATCTGGATATAAACGGCATCAGCCATGGGCCGCCTTGGTGGGACTCAGAAACGAGGGCCGCAGCAGGGAGGGCTTGACCCGGGCCAGAAAACCGATGGTAAAGGCACTCACGATACCCTCGATGATAATGACCGGCACATGGGCCAGAATCGCGATTCTGGCGACGCCCAGAAAATCTTCGCCGCCGGTCGCCAAAAGAACCGCCAGTATGAACGCCGCCAGCGCCGTGCCGGCTGCACCCGCCAGGCCGCCGATGACGACCTTTCGCATCCGCGTCCGTCCCTTGTATTTTTGAAAGAACCATCCGCACGCCAGGGCGGGCAGTCCCATCATCAAAGCATTTGCACCCAGGGCGGTCAAACCGCCGAATTGAAACAGCAGGCTCTGCAGCAGAAGGCCGAGAGCGACGGAGAGAAAGGCGCTCGACCCCAGCAGCGCCCCTGTCAGGCCCGGTATTATCAGATGAACGCTGGTCGGCCCAAGGGGCACATGAATCAGCGATGCAACAAAAAAGGCCGCCGTGACCACAGCCACTTTGGGCAGATCTTCACTGCGGGTGCGGCGGGCGCTCCAGGCCGCCAGCCCGGCGCCGGCCACGCAGGCGCCCACTGCCACTGAAATGGGAAGCACACCGTCGGATATATGCATCATCTACTCCTTGCGGCGTGCGGCCACAAAAGCAGCCACGCCGAACAGGCCGAAAATGTAGCCGACGCCGGCGAAAATCTCCTTGAGACCCGGTTCGTCGATATCCGCACGCAGGGCTGCGATTTCCCGCTGAATCCGCCTGATATCGCCGGACACTTTATTGTTTTGTTCTTTCAGAAGCAGGATGATTTCCCTGGCATTATCATCCGAAGGATCCTGCGCCCGGAGCGGACCGGGAAGACCCGCCAGGCAAAGGCAGAAGACGCTCATTGCGAGGCCTTTTTGTATTTTGGTCATTCTCCGGCCTCCACCTCGGATTTTTTCAGCTTGAAGCGGTTCTTGTGCCCCATGGCTGCATTGATCACAATGTTCAAATCATCGATCTTTGGAATATCAAAGTTGAAAAACCCTTCTTTGTCGGTCACACCCTCCAGAAGCAGCTCGTTCTCGCCGTCATAAACCAGCACCTTGCCGCCCTCAACCGGTTTGCCGTCAGAAAAATAGCTTTCGGTGTAGATTTTTCCTCCCTCGGCATAGGCGAACAGATTTACCCTGTGTGCCAGCGCGGTCTCGCCGCCGAGCAGCACCACAACGGCGGCGATAAGCACATATTTTATTATTTTCATCATCGACTCCTTTTGGGCTGAATACTTTTATGGTTGAAAAATCAAGCGCCCCCGGACAGCGAGGGGGCGCTTGATGGCCATCCATAAACCGAATGCCCGTTATTTCATGTCGCGGGTATGAACCCAGTAAACAGCGCCGATCTCCACACCCTTTTCCCGGCCGTCATGCTCGCGTTTCCAATCGGCTTCGATCAGGGCCGCAAATCCCCACCAGCCGGCTTTGGGCATGGCGTAGCTGAACACACCATTGGCATCGGCCTTGACTACCTGGGTGACGTAGGGATCCGCCGGCGGCAGCACCACACTGATATTGCCGGGGGAGTCGTTCAGATACTCGACCTCCACCTCGGCAAACGGCACCGGTTTGCCTTTGTGCAGCACCTGGCCGGTGAACAGATTGCCGGTCCAGAGCCCGTAAGGCCTGGTAAATGGAATAATTTCGGTTTCCAGCCCCACATGATCGTCCCATCCTTGTTCCAACCCGAGTGCATTCACGCAGACCTTGGTGTAGTGCACGATAAAGCAATCCTCCGCCGGTTCCCAGTAAGGTTCGGGTTCGACAAAGAAGGTGTAGTCACCCGGCCTGCGAATCTGATAGTCGGTGGTCCAAAAAGTAAACGCTTTGTTCTGGTCCGGACCGTTCCCCCTGGCCGGCTGAAGCGTGCCGAGCAAATCGGTTTTTTGGCCGTCGTGCATGACACCGAATTGCCTGGGCTTGACCATTTCCATGTAATGGCCTTCCAGGGGATGGATAAACTTGATTTGAACATTCAGATTCTTGTCATCATCCTGGACTACGATGTCATCCGATGGGATGACTGCGCCGAAATGCGCCCACGCCGGGGCGGCCGCCAGCGCCATGAAAGATATCATCACAATAAACAGCATAGCATGTTGAGTACGCATCATTTTTTCCTTTCTTTTTTTGGAGTTGAACACATGCCTCTCTACCGAATGTTTTTGTCCCTCCCGGCGCATTTTTTTCCAAAAAAAAAAGGCCATGAAGGCGCCTCCCATTTTCGGGGGAGTATGGACCTTCGTGGCCTGATCTAATTAAATAAGATAATTTACAAAACTTGCGGCATCTTCATAATGCTCTAATTGATACAGGGTGAAAATCATAAATCGGTCAACATGTCAAGATGTATTTCAGGGGACGTTGTTGACTGACGTGACAAATTCAATTGTACAATCCCTTGAACCTTTCAAGTATCTTCGACATGGCGGAGGTTGTCACGTTAGTCACAGCGTCTCCTGAAACCAAAAGGAGCACCGCATGGCACAGGCCAAGTTCGAAAAAATTTCAGATTCCGATGCGCCGCTTTTCAGCCGGCGCCCAGTTAAAGTTCAAGACGGTGTTAGGCATGGCGGGCCTGGCATCCATCGCCAGAGTATGGGCCGGCCGGGACGCGCTGGAGCGCCCGGTGGGTCGACTGTTCGAGCTGCCCGACGGCAGCGGGACAGGACAGCCGTCCGATCTTCCCCGCGCCGTCATTGTGGCCGGCATCCAGCAGAAAGAGCTGCTCGGGCGCATGAACGTCTGCAAAAAAACCGGCGTGCAGCAGGCCTTCTGGGCGACGCTGACGCCGACATCGCAGCACTGGACGCTTAAAGGCGCCGCGGGCGGAATTGTCCTTATCTTCTAGGGGATAACCACGCAAAGGCCCCACTGGCAGGCGGACGATTACGACCTTTGCCATGCGCCGGCGGTCGTGCTTTGGTTCGACTTCCTTGGTTGTGTTCATTGGGCCGAGGGGTGCTGTAATTGAAATCCTCGATGATCCGCTCCAGCACCGGCATTCCGATTGTCCGACGAATCGCCTTTGCCAGCTGGCTGTCTTCATTGCTGAAAAAGGTAAACGCCTCGCCGCTGCGTTCGGCCCTGCCCGTTCTGCCAATTCGGTGAATATAAGCCTCGGGGGTGGTTGGCATATCAAAGTTAATAACATGCGAGACACGGGCAACATCGATGCCGCGGGCCGCAATGTCCGTCGCAACCAACACCCTGTATTTACCTGATTTAAATCCGTTCATGGCTTTCTGGCGTTGTGATTGGGACAGATTTCCCTGAAGGGATGTTGAATGGTAGCCGACCTTGGCGAGTTTCCCCCCGAGCTGCCGGGCGCGATGCTTGGTGCGTGTAAAAATCAGGACCCCCTGGGTTTGTTCACTACCGAGCAGCTTAAGCAACAGTGCCGTCTTCAGATGCTGGGCGACAGGAAAGAAGGTGTGGCTGACGGTGTCGGCAGGCGCGTCATTGCCGACCTGGACCCTTTCCGGGCGCTTCAAGATTTCATTAGCCAAATGCCGGATTGGATTGGGCATGGTGGCTGAAAACAATAAGGTTTGGCGGCTTTTTTGCGGCAAATGGGCTAAAATCCGTCGAATATCCGGTAAAAAGCCCATGTCGAACATCTGATCGGCTTCATCAAGCACGAGCACTTCCAGTTTTGAAAGATCCACGGTCTTGCGCTGAATATGGTCGATAAGCCGCCCGGGGCATGCGACAACAATATCAGCCACTTTAAGTGCTTGCACTTGCGGTGTTAATCCTACGCCGCCATAAACGGTTGTGCTTTTCAAGCCCGTTTCAGCCCCCAGCGATTCAATGGCCTGATGAATTTGTTCGGCCAATTCACGGGTCGGCGCAATGATGAGCGCACGCAAGCCCCGGCATTGCCGTTTCATCAGTCGATGTAAAATCGGCAATGCAAAGGCGGCCGTTTTACCGGTACCGGTTTGGGCCAGGCCGATTAAATCGTGGCCTTGCATGATCTTGGGGATCGCCCGGGTTTGAATCGGTGTGGGAATGGAATAGCCAACGGCAGTGATGCGCGTTTGCAGTTGGGGATAAAATGAAAAAGTTTTGAAATCCAAATGATGATTTTCCTTTCGTGACGTGGGTTGTTTCTGTTTCAGCGACACCGTCTGCAATAGATCCGGGTCCTGATAAAAATCGGGATTGGGAAAACAGCTGAAATAAATCGCTACAGATGGGAAAGGACATCCTCAACTTGAAGGATGTCCTCCATTTCAGGTGTTCATGACGAGATGACACTGACATTGATGGCCGACGGGCCTTTTTTTCCCTGTTCAATGTCAAAGGTAACCTGGTCGCCCTCGTTGAGGCTTTTGAATCCGCTGGCATTGATAGCTGAATGGTGAACAAAGACATCGGGTCCGTTTTCCTGTTCTATGAAGCCGAACCCTTTTTGGTCCTTGAACCACTTAACCGTTCCGGTAGGCATGATGACATCCTCCTTTCTATTTGATTTTCAAAATTTTAAACTGGAGGATGCAGCAAAAAGAAGTGATTTTTTCCTTCAGAAGAAAACCGCCCTGCAAAATGAAGGCAAGGCCGAGTTGATGCTAATGATAATAGCAGCTTTGATTGGGAAAGCAAGCTTTTTTTTGCATGGCTTCCAAAAGGATTCACGCAGGACACCTGAGGGAACTGGCGGCCCTTCTGGAAGAACAGCGGGTTTAACAAAGCCATTATCGTTTCGCTTGAATCGCCGCCGCGCCAGAACCCATGCGGCCAGTATGCCCATGGGCAGGCTGGCGGCCACGGCCCATCCGGAAACCCAAAGGCTCAGCCGCAGGGCCTCGATTTCTACATCGGTCAGCTGCCAGAAATGCATTACCGGACTTCGAATCCGTATTTTTCAAACACTGCTGCAGCTTCCGGTGTTTCTAAAAAATTCAAAAACCTGGCGGCCGCATCGGTCTTTTGACCGGCCACCGCCGCGACGGGATATACGATCGACGGATGGCTCTCCAGCGAAGATCTGCTCGACCACGCCACCATCCGGATCCTGCTCGACACCCTGCAAACGCATCGCCTGCGCAGAGAGATGGACAGCCTTCCCGGATACGACAGCGCGGCCACCGGCCGGCTGATCGCCCAATTGCCATAATTTTCCTGGCATAGACGTTTGACTTAGGTTATGTACCCGTCACGGAAAAGAAAAAGTAAAAATAAATTGACGGAGCGATAATGTTCGATTTCACGGCCACATACACCGATCAGTACGAACTCGCCATGGGCCAGGGCTTTTTCCTGTCCGGCCGCAAAGATGCGTCCGCCGTATTTGACTACTTTTTTCGCAAAAACCCATTCGAAGGCGGTTATACCATTTTCGCCGGCTTGCCGGATCTGTTGACGGTGCTGGCGGATTTTCGATTCGACAAAGAGGACCTGGCCTTTCTCAAAGCGCAATCTTTTCATCCCGACTACCGGGCCTATCTGGAAAAATACAGATTTGCCGGTACGATTTACGCGCCGCCGGAAGGCGACCTGACATTTCCGACGCGTCCCGTGATGCGCGTTGAGGGAAATTTGATTGAAACGCAAATTATTGAGACCCTGCTGCTCAACATGATCAATTTTCAATCGCTTGTCGCCACCAAGGCCAGCCGCATTCGTCTGGCCGCCAAAGACGGCGTCCTCATCGATTTCGGGCTGCGCCGCGCACAGGGGCTGGGCGGCTATCATGCCAGCCGTGCCGCCGTCATCGGCGGTTTCGATGCCACCAGCAATGCAAGGGCGGCCAGAGACTATCACCTGGCGGCGTCGGGCACCATGGCGCATTCCTATGTTCAGAGCCATGAGAGTGAAATTGAGGCCTTTCGCAGCTTTGCCGCCGCCCGTCCGGACGACTGCGTTCTGCTGGTGGACACCTACAACACCTTGAAAAGCGGCGTGCCCAATGCGATTACCGTGGCCAAGGAGATGGAAAAAAACGGCCATCGATTGAAAGGCATCCGCCTGGACAGTGGAGACTTGAATTACCTGGCCCGCAAAAGCCGGGCCATGCTGGACGAGGCGGGCCTGCACCATGTCAAAATCGCAGCATCCAATCAACTTGATGAATACGTCATCCAAAGTTTGATGGCCCAGGAGGCGCCGATTGATGTGTTCGGTGTGGGAACCAGCATCGTCACCGGGCAGCCTGATGCGGCCCTCGACGGCGTTTACAAGCTGGCAAGGTGCGGAGGACAACCGGTGATCAAGCTTTCGGAAAATGTCTCCAAGATCACGCTGCCGGATAGAAAACAGGTGTGGCGCGCCGTCAATCACAAGGGTTTTTTTGTGGGCGCCGATGTGGTGGGGCTCGATGATGAACGCCATATCGCCGAGATGCACAATCCGTTTGTTCGCCATCAAACCTTTGCCGTCGAACCATATGAAACCGAGCCGCTGCTGCATCCGGTAATGGTCCGGGGAAAGATTGTGTACGATCCGCCTTCAACGGCCCGGACGGCGGCGTATGCCCGAGAGCGGCTGGCCATGCTCCCCGGGGAATACAAGCGTTTTGAAAATCCCCATCGTTATAAAGTGGGCATCAGCAGCAGGTTGCAATCGCTGCGCGATCGTTTGATTGCCCGGCACAAACCGTCTCAGATGGTTTAAATCTGCGGTGTCGGGCCTGATAAAAGCGCTGATGCGCATGGATGCACCTTGGTCTTTTCAGGGCACTTACCGTTTTTTTCCGGCATGCCGTTTTCCGGGTTGTTCCGTCTGCCGCCAAGCTCTTGGAGCGGTTTCGGTTATAGGCGGCCCCTGCCGGCGCGATCAGGGAAGCATTGGAAAGGCGACCTGCGCCAGGGCGGTCATGGGGCCGGCGGCCTTCAGGCGGGATAGCTGGGAACGGGTACGCACGAGTAAAGCCCCGGCAAATGCCAGGGAGTTGAGAGATACGCTGTCGAAGCACTCGGCGGCGCGTGGCACCAGGAGCATCCAGCGGCGCGTCACCAGCAGATTGTAAGGGGTGATCACAGACGTTCCGCCGTCGGGTCGGGTCTTTGCGGCGATCCGGACCTTAGCGCACATGCGTTGGAAAAGCGCCAGCGTAAGGCCGGCGGCTTTCGGCGGGTGATGCCGGGTGTCGGACGTCAGGCGCACAAAACTGTGGCGCAACGGCAGCCCGGATAGGTGCGACGGTGTTCCGGTACGATTAACCTTCGCAAACAGCGGATCCATCGGGGTCGGGGGACCGGCGGGCGCCAGCGGCAGGGGCACCATCTGCAGGTGCTTGTGCGGCTGGCTGGCGCCGGCCACCACCCCACCGTTGTAAAAGACCAGGCCGTTGACATCGGCCAGACAGCGCCACATCACCTCGAAGTCGGCCCTGGTCAGCGGATCGTTCTGGTCCTCGAAGCGGCGCGTGACCATCAACAGATGGTGATCCACGACGTTGTACTTGTTGAGCAAACCGACGTGGGTCTCGGTCAGATCGGCCACGAACAGGTCTTCGTCATAGGGCAGAAAGGGATTCGCTCCGTGCGGCGCGGCGTCGGCCTCGGCACGCCGCTCAAAATCCTTGCGGGCCAGGTTGTCGATGACCCGTACGAAAAAATCGATTCCCCCGTCAGGGACCACTTCGTAATTCGTTGGAATGGACACCAGGGCGCCTTTGGCGATGGCGGCACGACTGGCGGACACAATGGCCTGCCGGAGTTCACCGGTGGGAAGCATCATCGACTCGCATTTTTTATGGGGTTAAGCCACTCCATGGCATCGTCCGGGATCGGCGCACGCCGGTGTGTTGACCCTATAAGATGACGTCCGTCATGCCGAAAAGGTGATATCGATTTATATGACGTATGTGAAGGCTTTGGATGTTCGGCGCACATGAATCTGTCCGTGACAGCGGTCGGTGAAGGCGCCCGACGCTTCCAAAGCGTTTAACACGGCCTCTTTGGCCTCTGCCGGAATGACCATGCTGCATAGATCTCTTGCCGGTGAAATGTCACTCAATGCCGCGTCCGGTGGACGAACGTGCTGCAAATTGGACAAGGTAGCGCCGCCGGCTCCGGTGGACATGGCCGCTTTCACAAGTTCCATGCCCATACCGCCGTCACACAGGAGAATAATATCCACAAAACCCCTGAGATATTTTTTCTTTCGTATCGATCTTTTCTCAACCACGGTCCTTCGGCGCCGCCATTCGGTGTTCCCCTTCATATGGTCGAGCGCGGTAACGATCTGTTCGATACTGGCCGCATGTCGCTGTTCACCCCGGCGGACTCTTGTGTTCACCAGCCCTTTTTTGATCGGAAAGGAATAAATAAACCCACTTCCGGGTTGCTCCAGTCGTCCCGCATCAATCATCATTTCCAGGATATGATCCGCCGCATGAGTTGTCGGGAAGGCATGGATTATTTCTTTCTCGGGCGGGATGGTAATCCGCAAAAGCCCCATTTTATCACGCACCCCCGTACCGGTTCCAAAGTGAATCGCGGGAACGCATGTCCCCGTATCGAGAGCGATTCTGGCAACGGTGTCCCCCTGCCCCCTTTTCATAATGCAAAAGATGCCGGTGCAAGGGTATAGATAGACGGGTTGTGATTTTATTTCAAATGGTTGAATTTCATGGTCTCCGAAAAGTTCATGGCTCTTTATCAGTTCGACGTCCTCAACCAGAACGGAACCTCTGCCGGGGTAATACAGATGACCCTTCTCAATAATGAGGCTGACCAAAGACGTTTCCAATTCAGGATTAACCAAAAAAAAGATGATGTCGAGGGGATCCTGCGCCAGATCACGGCCGGGCAGGATTGAAAGCAGCCCTTTTTTTCCCTCAATGACGATGGAACGGGCGGAAGCCAGGTGAAGATCCTGAACGTTTACCTCTTTCAACCCATCCAGAACATCCTTGGATATATTTCTGTGCAGATAGGCGGTGATGCGGGAGACGGTCTTATTGGTTTTCATTTTTATCCTTTCCAGCCGCTTCGTCGGTAAAAGCCTCTTCAGCCAGGGCGACCTTCCTTTTGCGGTGGATGTGGAGCCCCAGCAAAAGGACTGAAAGAATCGGACACACGGATGCGGAAGCGAGGATGCCGAAACCTTCAACAACGCCGACCTGGGTGCCGATTCCGAGACCCATAGCCAGCACAAGGGGAACGGTGATGGGACCGGTGGTTACCCCCGCGCTGTCCCATCCGATGTTCACAAATTCCTCCGTCGAAAGTTTTGTGATGAGCAACAGGAGAATATAAGGAGGCGCCAAAATCCAAGCGAGGGGAATATCCAGCACAATTTTGGTAACACCAAGGGCTATTCCACCCCCCACACCCACGGCTACAGCCTGCATGAGAAGAGGCTTTTTGAAAGTACCGGCCGTCAGTTCCTCCACGGTAACCCCAAGGGCATTTAAAGCCGGCTCCGCCAGGGTGGCGCCATACCCCATAATAAATGCGAATAAAATGACCACGAGGATGCCCGGCAGAGGACTTCCTGATCCGAAAAGCGGACCTTTGACCGGGGTGTAACGGTACTGACCGGTCAGTTGATCGAAATCCGATGGATCATATGGAATCGTAATGATCTTTCCGTCATTCTCGGAAAAGAAGAATCGACGTTTCTCTCCATCCGGAGAAACAGCCACATGAACCATGTCGCCATCAAAGTTGGAAATCGTTTTTCGTTCTTCCGGGAGCAATATGGACTTAAAGGAAGCCGGGAGTTTGCTTCCGATTTGGGTGCCCAATTTATCAAGCCCCAGCTCAATCCCGATGCCGAAGGTAGCCAGGCCGAAGATACAAAAAAAAATGCCCAGAACGATTTCATCCGGATAAGGCATTCTCTCCCTGACCAACAGAAAGAAAACAATAAGAATCGGTATGGCCAAAAGGCTGATGGCCTTTAACGCGGCGAAAAAGTTTCTTTGGCTCATCTCCCGGACATTGATTGTCTTTTTTGTGTCTTGTGCGTATTTGGCCGCTGCTTTCTGCATATTTTCAAGGTTGCCGAAAACCGCTGTTTGCTGCGCCTCTGTCCCTCGTAAAACAGCCCATCTTTCCAAGGCTTCATCCGCCGCACCGAAAACAGCCTTTCTTTCCGGTTCCGATGCGACCAGGCCTTTCAGATATTGCAGCATTTCTTCACTGTTCCCGCCGAAGAAGGACAGCTGAGCCCGGGGGCTGGCTTCCATCAGGACATACCGCATCAATTCATCCTTATCTTTAAAAAGGACATCTATTTGGGATCGAACGTTTTTATTGAAAAAATCAGTTTCGCTCGTGGGTTGCGGAACAGAACCGTTTAAATAAATACCGAGAGATAGAACGGCAACAATGGGGAGCAGTGAGGCGAGGGTCACGACCCCGAATCCCGTGGCGCCGGCGTCGGCCGATCCCACCATCCGGGATATTCCGATCCCAAGCGCCAAAACAAGCGGCACCGTGACAGGCCCTGTGGTCACGGCGCCGCAGTCCCACGCCAGCCCGATGATGCTTTGCAAATTGGGGTCAAGGCTGGCCCAGACAGTGACCAAAATAAGCGGTCCCACAAACAAATATATAAAGGGTTTGAGGGAAATGCTGTAGTAGAATCGGAGCATTCCCAGCGCAACCGCTACACCCACCCCTGCACCGACAGCATACACGAGGTAGTTGGAAAATTTATTCAGCAGAATAAACAGGAGCGGAGCCTCCCAGGGCTTCACGGACTTGCCGGCCATTTGCAGGACCTGAATGGAAGGCTCCGCAAGGGTGGCCAAAAAGCCCAGAAGCAAACCAAAAGCCAATACGACGGTGACAGGTGATTTCTTGGGAAGACCGCTGCCGACAAGCGAACCCAAACGCATTAGACCGAGGAACAGTCCTTCCATGAAAATGGTCAGCCCGATGATAACAAGTCCGATACCGATGGCGATTACCGACGCATCTGAAATTGAAATTCGTAAAATGATTGTCTGAAAAAAAACCAGATAAAGAATAATCAGCCAGACGGATTTGATCTGGGACATTACGCGGTCCCTGATATATGGAGACAACAATGTAAGCGCCTGCCGCATGCCGATTTTGATTCTTTTGGATTTGTTGTCAGCCACTTATTATTTTTTCCTTCTTTAATTTAGTAAGAGGGGACGTTCGTAAGAAGAGACGGCAGAACACGTAAGAGGGGACGTTCGTGCAGAACATTCATAGCGCGCTATCTCGATGGCGTCGATCTCCGCCAATTGACCCGCCGAAGAGAACAAACGATTCACACAAGAGCTGGGAACGTTGTAAAATTATCGTTTTTCGTTCGATACTCGGGTATCTTACGGGGGCAACACGCCCGGCGCAATCAATCTTTTGCTAAAAACAGGGTGCCTGCCGGCGCTGGGCAGGGTATAAAGACGCTACTTTAAAAATTGCAATAATAAAAGACCGCTTGTTCCTGATTCTCCTCCCCGAACCGTTCGTACGCCTTACGGCGGTTGCAGTTCTCCATTAAAAGTCGGTTGTTGCCATTGCGTTCAGAGCCCTAACAGCAACTTTGCTTTCAGGACACCATCTGATGCGTCCTGGGCGTAAGCATCTGCGCCAATGCGCTGGGCCCATCGCTGTGTTACGGGTGCCCCACCAACGATCGTCTTTATTTTTCCCTTCAGGCCGGCGTTCTTCAGTTCTTTTTCAAGATTCTTTTGGGCGGACATCGTTGTGGTGAGAAGCGCGCTGGTACCGATAATATCGGCATTAAACCGCACGGCCTCATCGATAATTTTTTCGTTGGAAATATCTCGGCCCAAATCCAGCACCTCAAATCCATTGGCTTTGAAAAGGGAAACCACAATGGTTTTGCCGATATCATG
>Ga0180434_10005497_pt1 | contig 14894 bp, 7 predicted proteins | sample SS_ome_7_FD_132453 | JGI IMG/M metagenome (GOLD analysis project Ga0180434, IMG submission 132453) | Hypersaline lake sediment archaeal communities from the Salton Sea, California, USA - SS_1_D_2 metaG | ecosystem: Environmental > Aquatic > Non-marine Saline and Alkaline > Hypersaline > Sediment...
AGGACCCGGCCGTCCTGGAGGGCGACGAACAGCCGGCCGCCCGCCACGGCCATGCCGTCCCACGTGGGCGGGGCATCCAGTTTCATGTCGGCCACCTTCTGGCCGGTCTCGGCCGAGACGGCCCAGAGCGCGCCGCCCAACCGGCCGTCGTACGCCTTCGAGAGGTCGCCCTCGGGGAACACCGCCGGCGTGCCCGCGACGAACACCGTATCGCCCGCCAGCACAAGGGCCTTGCCGGTCAGCGGGATGGAACGGGTCCACCGCTCCTTGGCGACGCTCTTGACGGCGATCCGCCGCGGCGCCCTCTTGCCGCCGCGTTTCTGGGTGGCGGTCTCGTTCGCCTGCGAATAGACGCCCGCGAACAGCGTGTAGCCTTTCTGACGCGGGTCGAACGGGCTGATGCGGCCGGGCGTGTACCCGCGGACCTCGTAGAACTTCTTGCCGTCCAGCACCAGGATGTCGCCGTGCGACGCCTGCCTGCCGGTCGGGATGTCGTACCGGATGGTCGTGTCGATCGTCCAGAACGACCGGTGATGCGGAATCGCCTCCAGGAACCCCGGCGAGGGAATCAGATGCGGCGGGCGCGGGTCCTGCGGCCCGAGCGGCGCCAGGTCCGCTTTGAACCCCTGCTGGCGCAGATACAGCAGGTCGCCGGCCGCCAGAAAGACGTCGCCCTTGAAGCCGTCGATGCCCATACCCGAGGCAATCTTGCTCGTGATGATCGGGAATCCGTCGTCGCCGTACGGGCCGTACATGCGGCGCTGGTGGACCATGCGGCCGGTCTGCGGGTCCAGGCCGTAGAGCCAGATGCCGCCGTCCAGGAACGAGTTCCGGCCGGCCGCGACGTAGGCCACGCCGTCCCCGATCGTGATGCTGCCGCACACCGGCCAGGCCGATTCCACCTGCCCGTACGCGCAGATCATGCGGTCCTGGGGCAGGCCGCGGAACCGCCACGCCAGAACGCCGTCGGAGGCCCGCACGGCATACACCCAGCCGTCGCGCGAGCCGAACAGGACCAGGCCCTCGTGGTAGGTGGGCGGCGAATCGACGCGGGCCCCCGTCGTGAACGTCCAGACGGGCCGGCCGTCGGAGGCGCGGAAGGCGCAGACGGCGTGGGCATCGACGTCGGCCACGAACACCATGCCCGCCGCGATGACGGGGGCGCTGGCGCGCGTCGTGACCCTGGCCTGCCACTGCGGCGCGAGGTCGGCCGGGGCGTCGGCCTTCGTCATGCCGGTGCGCCCGGCGTTGCCGCGATACGTCGGCCAATCGGAGGAGGCCGGCTTCGCCGCGGCGCCGGCCGCCTGACCGTACGCCGGTCCCTTCTCCAGCGTCGGGGTCTCCTTGACCTCCGGCACCTGGCCGGAGGCGTTGAGGCCCGGTTCCGGGGCCAGGGCGTTCATGGCGTTGAGCATGACCCAGTTGCAGCACGAGCAGGCGGGCGGCCCGAGGTACAGCAGGCCGTTCGCGGGCAGGTGGCCGATGCCGCAGGTGCTCCGGCCCCAGGGGTTGGGGAACTCGCCCGGTTTGTCGAAGCCCAGGAAGTCGCTGCCGCCCGTCTTGGTATTGATATAATAGCGTTCGGTGATGCGATTGCGGTAGCAGCGGTCGTGGCCCATGGGGCCGGTCATCTTCTGCTTGAGCGTCTTGACGACCTTGCCGGTCTCCGGGTCGTGGCCGTTGTAGTAGGCCGACCACACGACGCCGTCCGCCAGGAAGACGTCGGGCGGCTTGTGGTGGTTGAGGACGGCCTTGCCCTTCCACATCTCCGCCCCGTCGGCGAGCGAGAAGGCCCGGATGGTTACGGAGTCGGCCAGGTAGGCCGCCTCGTCGGAAAGGACCAGCGACGGGGCCACGCCGCCGGTGCCGATGCGGTCCTTGATCACGAGCGGGGCCGGCACGCGCCATTTCTCCCGGCCGTCGGCCCGGGCCAGGCACACCAGTTCCTTGCCGGTGGCGAAGACGACGTTCGGTCCGCACACGGCCAGCGTGCCGCCCTCGTAGCCCGCCGTCGCGGCGCCGGACGCGGTCCAGAGGGTTCGGCCGGAGTCGGCGTCGATTGCGGCGATCGTGCTCTGCGGGTCGTCCAGGACGGGGATCTTCGGGCCGTACACCTCCACCGGGAACGCGCTCGAGCCGAAGGCGGTGCCGCCCGCGATGCCGTCGGTGTCGGTCGGGTCGCCCGTGACGACGAACAGGACGCCGACGTCGTGCAGGAACTCGGTGGTCCGCGCGGTCCCGTCGTACGTCTTCAGGACCTTGCCGGTGGCCGCCTCCAGCGCCGTCACGGGCGCGGTGAAACCCGGCGTGACGTAGACCACGTCGCCGATGGCGGCCAGGCGGCGCTGCACCTGGACGGGCGTGACCTTGGTGCGGATGTTGATGGGGTGCCAGTCGGGAAACGGCATCTGCCACAGGACGATGCCGTTGAAGGCGTCGCGGGCCACCAGCGCCCACTCGCCGGGCAGGGCGGGGTGCTCGGCGCTCGCCTGGTCCTCGAGCGTAAAGAGGCGGCTGCGCGACGAGACGAAACCGCAAATGGACGGCATCGACATATGCGCGCGCATCCACTCCGGCGCGCCGGTCCACTGGTACCGCCGCGGCGGGCCGACCAGGCGGTCCTTCGCCACGGCGTTGTTGTCGGCGTCGTGGAAGTGCTGCTGCCACTCGTCCATGCCGGCGGGCCACGGCTTGACGGTCTTCGTCCACGCGCCGCCCTGCTTCACGTACGCCGCGCCCAGCGGGGCGGCCACGCGCATGACCTCGTCCATCGGCACCGCGCCGGCGTCCTCGACGACGACCAGGCGCACCAGGTTGTCGACGTACGGCAGGCGTGCGCCGGCGAGCGGCTCGGCCGACACCGGGCCGTACAGGCCGAGCGCCTGGATGTGCCGGCGGGCCGCCTCGACGTCGGCGGCATCGGTGTCCAGGCCCTGGACGGTGAAGGACGGGCCGGCGCGCAGCGCGGCCGTCAGTTTCCCGTCGCCGCAGCCCAGGTGGACCACCAGGCCGCCGGCGGTCTTGGTGGCGTCGAGGATCTCACGGGCCAGAGCGGCCGACGCCGCATCGGGCGCCTTCGCCGCCGCGGCTTGGCCGCAAACGAGTCCGGCGGCCAGGAGTACCATGTATGGAAGCAGCGTGATTCGATGCATGCGGTTACGGCTCCTTTCGATGCCCCCCGGGTGGGCCGGCACACCCGAACCCTTCGCCGCAGACCACAACGCCGGCGCAGGCCGCAACGTATAGTATCAAACCCTTGGGGAGGGTTGAAGCGCCGAGGATTCGGACGGAGCCGACGGTTGCAGGTCCGATGGCGGCCCGAGGACCCCGGAAACGAACCGGTCGCCGCCGCTTAAGCGGGGGCCGGCCGAGATGCTGCGGGCCAAAGCCCGGACCATAGCCGGGCCCAAGGCCTTGACCGCGACCGAGAGGCGCCTCCGGCCTCGGCGCGTGCGGTTACCGCTTCCGTCCGCGCCCCGTGATGCGCAGGCGCGAGTCGTCCTCCGCCGCGCACACCACGCGGAAGCCGACGTTGAAGACCGGCTGGTACGGCCGGTACGCCAGGCGGAATGCCGACCGGCACCGCGCGGGGCGGTCGCGCCACGACCCGCCGCGGACCACCTTGTCGCCCTCGGCCGAGCCGCCGCTCCGGCCGTCCGACTCGGTGTACGGATACGGCCGGTACGTCGTGCGGGTCCACTCGGCCACGTTGCCGTGCATGTCGTGCAGGCCCCAGGCGTTGGGCCGATAGCGTCCGCCGGCGACGGAGACCAGGGCCCCATCGCGGAAGCGCGTCTCTTTCGGCACCCAGTCGTCGTAGCGGGTGGGTTGGGGCAGCGGCGCGTCGAGCGTGTAGGGGTTGCCGGCGAGTTCGCGGAGGGTGGCGTCGCCCAGGTTGGCGTGGGGGGCGAAGTCGGCGTCGCCGTCGCCGTACGAGAACGCCTCGGCCGAGCCCGCCCGGCAGGCGTATTCCCACTGCGCCTCGGTGGGCAGGGCAAACGGCCGGCCGGTCCGCCGCGTCAGCCACCGGCAGAAGGCCACGGCCCGGCTCCACGCCACGCGGACCACCGGCTGGTCCGGCCGGTTCATCGGGTACCCGTGAACGCCGAACTGGTAGGCCAGTTTCGACTCGACGCGGCTGTCGTGCCCGGGGTCGAAGCGGGCGAACTGGGCGTTGGTGACCTCGCACCGGCCCATCCAGAACGGGCGGGCGAGGCGGACGCGCGCGGCCGGCCGCTCGTCCGGCTCGCCGGCGGGGTCGCCCATGACGAACTCGCCCGCCGGCACCAGGACCAGGTCCATCGTGACGCCGCCGCCCAGGTCGACCGTGCGGCGGATGACGGTGCCCGCGGCGGCCTGGCGACGCCGGGCCTCGTCGGCGTCGAACGGCCAGCCGGGCACGGAGGCGGCGGACGGTTCCGCGGATGGCGCGGCGGGCGTCGTGGCTGCGTTCGCGACCGCCCGGATGACCGCCGGCGGCCGGTCGGCGTCGGCCTCCGGGTCGTCGTCGCGGTTCGCGTACAGCCGCTGGAGTGCCCGCCGCCGCTCGCGCTGGATGCCGGGGTCGTGCCCCGCCTCGGTCCACGTGCCGTGATAGACCGCGTTCAGATCGATCCAGGTGATGAGGCGGTCCCACGACTCGGGGTCGAGCCGGACGCCGTAATGGCCCTTCTCGAGCATCTGGACGAGTTCGGTGGTGTCGGCATGAAACTCCATCGGGGTGAGCATGCGGTAATCGCTCTCGATGCCGGGCCGGCGGACGTACCGGTGCAACTCGGCGTAACCGACCGAGAACCGCCCGCCGCGCTTCCCGCCCGTGCCCGGCATGGTCGAGGCGAAGTCCGACAGCACCGGCGAGCCGCGCAGGTCGGCCGGCACCGTACCGTCGGGCTGCGGCCGGCCGTCGTGGCAGCCGATGCAGTGGGCGTCGATGACGGGCTGGACCTCGCGCGGGTAACTGAAGCCGCGCGGCGGGCCGTACCACGGTTCGATTTCCACGGGCCGGCGCGCCATCGCGGCCGGCGCCCGCCGCGTCGGCGTGGTGTGCATCGGCTCGTGGCAGCCCACGCACGTCAGCACCTCGCCCGGCATGGCGGTCATCCAACTGCGCATCAACTGGAGGGCCTTGCCGTCGTCGTCCAGCGGCTGGACGGAAATCGGCGTGTTCGCCGGCACGCGGAAGCACGCCGACCCGTCCGGCTCCACCGGCACGGTGCCGAGGATGCGGCGGATGTCCCACGGCCCGTCCATCCCCAGGACGCCCAGCAGGCCGCCCATCCCGTGATAGGCGAAGTGGTACGTGAACACCCGCAGCGCCTTGACCGTGCCGCGCGGGATGCCCCGCAGCCCGCCGCCCGCGTACACGTCCTGGATGCACACGACGGCGTCGGTGCGGGCCGGGTCGACCGTGTCGGGGATGACGGGCGGCCGCGGCGCGGGGCGCAGCGGCACGGGTTCGAGCAGGGCCTGGCCGGCCTCTTCGCGGACGAGCAGCAGGTTGTCGAACACGTCCACCAGGTAGATGCCCCAGAGCGACGCGGGCCCCGGCTTGCACGCCACCAGGAAGTACTTCTCGCTCAGCGGATACGGGTGGAGGAACTTCGGCCAACTGGCGTCGACCAGCCGGTCGGCGATGACCGGCTCGACGGCCCGCCCGTAACCGGGGATGCGCTGGACGGCGCCGTCGGCCTCGCGCCGGCTGACCGCCGGGTCGAACAGGACGAGTTCGCCCATCCGGGCGGCCCCGTGGTGGCCCGAAATCACCGCCACCACCTTCGTCGGATGCCCGGGGACGGGCCGGGCGTAAAAGATGGAGTTCGGCCAATACGAGTTGCTGCCGTAGTACGCCATCTGCTGCGTCCCGTCCGGGTTCATCGAGAACAGCAGCCGCGTCTGCGAGTGCGGCGTGTCGGTGTATTCCCAGCGGGCGTAGAGCACCCGCCCGTCGTTCAGCACCGTCGGGCACCAGTCGTGTTCCTGCTCGAACCCCAGTTGCCGGATGGTCCGGCCGTCGGCCTCCAGGCGGAACAGCGTGGCCACGTGCGACTTGCCGAAGACGCACGGCACGCCCACGAACGGGGCCGTGCTCGTGAACAGGACGCGGCCGTCGGGCAGGTAGCAGGCGTCGTAATGGTCCACGTCGCCCTGGTCGCCGGGCGTCACCTGGCGCAGGCCCGAGCCGTCGGTCCGGACCTCGAAGATCCGCCAGCGCCTGCGGTCGTCCAGGGACGAAAAGAGCAGGCGGTCGCCGTCGAAGTGCAGGTCCACGTCGCCGACGAACCGTCCCTTCTCGGGCCGGTACACGGTGGTCAGCGTGCCGTCGGGGCGAAGCGGCGACAGGACGGCGATGTCGTTCTCGAACCCTTTCCGCGGTAACTCGCTGTTGCTCTGCCAGTTCTGCGGCAGACCGAGGTTGCCGGCCTTGCGGCGGACGAGCAGCAGGCGGTCGAAGTCCAGCAGGGGATTGGCCAGCAGCGCTTCCCGCCGCAGGGCCTGGAAGGCGGCCGCCCGGTCGGCCTCGGCGACGGCCGGGTCCGTCCGGCCCAGGGCGTCGAGCCGCTTCAGAAACGCCGCCGCCCGCGTGTATCGGCGGGGGAACGTGGACGCCAGGTCCTCGATGGCCCGGCGAAGGGCCGCCCGGTTGGCGGCAGTCGGTTCGTCGACCGGCCAGCCGGTCCCTTTCGACGGCGGCGCCCGCGGCTTCCTGCCGTACAGGCTGCTCTGGTCGGCGGGGCGGCGGAGGGCGAGATTCGTCCCGGGGTCGGCCCGGCCGAAGACCTCCACCTCGTCCAGGTGCAGCCACGTGGTGTCGGCCGTCTGAAGGCGGACGAAGCGGGCCTGGGCGTCTTTGAGCGGCACCACGAGCGGCCGCTGGTTGCTCACGCCGTAGAAGACCGTGCCGTCGTGCGCGTACGCCTGGCGCCACGCCCGGCCGTCGGCGGAAAGGAGGAGCCGCAGGCGCGCGGCCCGCTCCGAGGCGACGTTGCAGCGGTTCCACACGACGACGCGGTCCAGCCGCCGGACGGCGCCCAGGTCCACCTGCCACCACGGCTGCGGCTCGCGGTCGGTGTGGAAGCCGAACTGCCCGTTCTTGACGCCGTCGACGCCGCCGCCGGCGTCGGCCTGCGTGGGCGTCAGCGGGGGCGCCGCACCCATCGCGCCGACCGTCATCGCGGCTGCGAAGACCACCGCCATGAAGAGGATCACGGTGCTGCGGCCGGGCGGGAGGGGAGCGGTCACGGCTGTTCGTCCGTTTCTCATGGGACCCCGCGTGGCGATCGAATCCTGGCCCTGTGGACGGTTTAAACCGCCTGCCCGCCGACCGGTGTTGTGCAAAGCGCACCGTGCCCGCCGCGCCGGCGGGTCGGCGCGGCCGTCCACGCCGGACGTTTCTTCCGCGGCGCCGGGCCGCTCGGATGGTATCATCGGGCCTGCACGCGGCAGCGGACCGGCACGGGGGACGCATGGCGCACGACCTGGTCATCGGCGTCGAAGGCGGGGCCACGCGGACGACGGGCGCCCTGGTCGAGGGCGGCCGGCACGTCCTCGCCGAGCACGTCGCCGGGCCGTCCAACGTGCACGCCGTCGGCGAGGCGCGGGCGCGGGACGTGGCGGCGGAGATCGTCGAGGCCCTGAAGCGGCACGCCGGCGACCGGTGGCCGGACGTCCGCGGCTCGGCGTTCTGCATGGCCGGCCTGCGGAGCGAGGCCGACCGGACCGCGTGGCGGCAGATCGTTGCCGACGCCGGGGCGCCCGGCCCCGTCTGCCTGACGCACGACGCGGCGGCGTCGCTGGCGGCCGGCAGCCCCGACGCGACCGGCGTCCTGGTCATCAGCGGCACGGGGTCGATCGTCTACGGCCGGGCGGCGGACGGCCGGGAGCACCGCGTCGGCGGCTGGGGCCCCGTCCTGGGCGACGCGGGGAGCGGCTTCGCTATCGGGCGGGCGGCCCTGCGGGCGGCGGCGCGGGCGGCCGACGGACTCGGGCCGGCCACCGACCTCGCCGAGCGGGTCCCCGCGGGGCTCGGTCTGGCGGACCTCGAGGACCTGGTCGCGTGGGCCAGCCCGTTTGCCAAGGACCGCATTGCGCGGGTGGCTCCGATCGTGTTCGAGTCGGCGGCGGGCGGCGACGCCGTGGCCGAGGACATCCTCCGCGCGGCCGCCGACGACCTGGCCCGCGGCGTCGAGGCGGTCGTGGCGCGGCTCTGGGTCGGGCCGGAGGCCGGCGGGCCGGGGCGCGTCGTTCTGGCGGGCGGCGTCCTGCGGGCCCGGGCGGACTTTCGGGAGGCGGTGGCGGCGCGGATCGCCGACGCGACGCGCGGGGCCGGGGCCGTCCTCATCGGCGGCCTGTACTGGAAGCGGGCGTCCAGCGCGGGGGCGATGGCGGCCCTGGCGACGGGGCTGCTGGCGGTCGTGGCCCTGGAACCGATTCTCCGGCCGATCCGCACGTCCTGCCCCGCGTCGTGGCGGCCGTATCTGACGAAGTCCTGGCTGGGGCTGGGCACGTACGTGGCGTGCGTGGTCGTGTTCGTGGGGGTCTCGCTCGTCTTTCCCGACAGGCCCGCTGCCGCCGCGCAGGCGGAGGAGGCGTGAGATGGATGCGTGGATTCTGTTCTGGACGATCGTGTGTTTCGTGGGGTTCGCCAGTTTCTACGCCGTGGTCCTCTTTATTCTGCCCGCGGGCATCCGCGACCTGATCGTGCTGCTGCGGATGCTGCGGCGGCGCGGCGGCCGGCCGGACGAGGGCGACTGATCGCCGCCCGGAACGACAGCCGCCGCCGGGCGGGGAGCGCCTCCACGGTTCGCCGGCCCGCTTGCGGGCCGCGCCTGGGCGTCCCGCCGTCCAAGCGAAGGAGCCGAGCATGCGCGCCATCGAGACCGTCGGGTTCATCGGCACGGGCATCATGGGCGCCCCGATGGCCGGGCACCTGATCGAGGCCGGCTACACGCTGCGCGTCCACAACCGGACCCGCGCGAAGGCCCAACCGCTCCTCGACGCCGGCGCGGCCTGGTGCGACACCCCGGCCGAGGCCGCCCGCGGCGCCGACGCCGTCTTCTCCATCGTCGGCTACCCGCGCGACGTGGAGGAGGTCATCCTGGGCGCAGACGGCGCCCTCTCGGCGGCCGAGAAAGGCGCGATCCTCTGCGACATGACCACCAGCCGGCCCGCCCTGGCCGAACGCATCTGGCGCGAGGCGCGGGCCCGGGGCGTCGGCGCCCTCGACGCGCCCGTCTCGGGCGGCGACACGGGGGCCCGCAAGGCCACCCTGGCCATCATGGTGGGCGGCGACGAGGCCGACTTCCAGCGTCTCCGCCCCCTGCTCGAGACCATGGGTCGGACCGTCCGCCGCATCGGCCCGGCCGGGGCCGGCCAGCACGCCAAGATGGTCAACCAGATCCTCATCGCCGGCACGATGATGGGCATGGCCGAGGCGTTCACCTACGGCCGGGCGGCGGGGCTCGACCTGCGGACCGTGCTGGACGTCGTCGGCACGGGGGCGGCGGGGTCGTCGGCCCTTGCGAACCTGGGGCCCCGCGTGCTCGCCGGCGACTTCGAGCCCGGCTTCATCATGGACCACTTCATCAAGGACATGCAGATTGCTCTACAGGATGCCGGCGCCCGGCAGTTGGACCTGCCGGCCCTTCGGCTGGCCGCGGACCTCTATCGCCGCGCCGCCGAGTCGGACTTGGGACGCAAGGGCACCCAGGCCCTCTGTAAGAGCGTGGCCGACCACAACCGCGTGCCGCTGTAGACGTGGTTTCATAGCCGCTTGCCGCGCGGCGGGCTTCCCAGGCCGCCGCGAGGCTCGCGGCAATCGAGGGCGTGGTGGCCCGGGAAGGCCACCACGCGGGAATCATGAAATCGCTCCCAGCGGCCCGGTTCGCGCGGGCCTGCCGCGCCATGGAGCACGATCGCGCAAGCACAGACGGAGGTAGCGATGAACACCAGGCGCGCCGTTCTTACTGTTCTGCTGTGGTTGATGATCGCCGGTCCCGCCGCCGCCGCGGCCGAGGCTGACGAGCCGCCGTTCGTCGAGGGCAGCACGACCCTGGTGGTCCTGCCCGACACGGAAGGCTACGCCGGCCGCCGGCCGAACATCTTCAACGCCATGATGCAGTGGGTGGCCGATAACCGCGAGGCCCGTAACATCGCCGGCGTGCTGCACGTCGGCGACGTGACGAACAACAACACGAAGCAGGAATGGACGAACGCCCGGGCCGCCTTCGACCGCATCGAGGGCAAGGTGCCGTACGTCCTCGCCGCCGGCAACCACGATTACGACGGCACCGAGGGCCGCCTGACCCACATGAACGAGTTCTTCAAGGTGGACGACCTCCGGAAGCGCCCCGCCTTCGGCGGCGTGTACGAGCCCGGCAAACTCGAGAACCATTACCAGTTCCTGCAAATCCACGGCCGCCGGTGGATCGTGCTGTCGCTCGAAATGGGGCCGCGCAGCGAAGTCGTCGCGTGGGCCAACCGGATCCTGGCCGAGCACAAGGACCGCCCGGCCATCCTCCTCACCCACGCCTACCTGTATTACGGCAACGCGCGGTACGACCACCGGCGCGGCGGCCAGCGCGCCAGTCCGTACAACTTCTGCGGCGACGGCGCCGACGGCGAGATGCTGTGGAACCGGTTGGTCCGCAGGCACCCCAACGTCATGATGGTCATCTGCGGACACCTGTCGTCGCAGTACGTGGGCTACCGCAAGGACGAGGCGGACCACGGCAACATCGTCCACCAGATGCTCGTGGACTACGAGAAGATGGGCGGCGGCCACGGGTTCCTGCGCCTCCTGGAGTTCCTGCCCGACGGCAAGACCGTCCAGGTGCGCACCTTCTCGCCGGTGACCGGCGGGGCGAACCCGCGCAACCCGGACCTCGAAGAGTTCCGCTTCGAACTCGGCCCGGCCACGCGCGACACGCCCCGCCCGGCGGCGGGAACCAACCCCGAGGCGCTCGCCCGTCCGCCCCGGCATCGCTACAGTTTCGACGGCGAGGCGGGTGCCCAGGTACTTCGGGATTCCATCGGCGGGCGCCACGGCACGCTGCACGAGGGTGCCAGGCTGGACGGTCAGGGACATCTCATCCTGCCCACCAACGCGAGTTACGCCACCTTGCCGACGGGGCTGCTTGAAGGCAAGGGCGACCTGAGTTTCGAACTGTGGTTCGCCCCCACCGGCCGCACGTACAAGTGGCACGCCGCCGTTCGATTCGGATGTCATGAGGGCGATTGGCTGACCTACGTGTTCCGCACGTTCAACGTCCATCGCGCGGAGATTGCCGTCGACGGTCACAACGAGGACATCCAACGCAAGGTACCCGTCCAGGTCGGCAAGACGATGCACGTGGTAGTGACATACGACGCGGACGGGGCCGACGGCCGCCCCCTCCTGTGCTACTACCGCGACGGGAAAAGGTACGGGCGTATGCCTACCGGGCTGAAACTCAGTGATATCGAGGAAGCGAAGAACCGCATCGGCCCGTTCGCCGGCCGCTTCGACGAACTGCGCCTTTACGCCTACCCTCTCAGCGAAGGCGAAGTGGCCGGCAACTACGAGGCCGGTCCGGATCGGCTCGAATTGGCCGACCGCGCGGACGTACCTGAACCGGAGAAGACGCCGACGGCGCCCACTGAGCCCGAGGCGCTCCCCTGAAGGCTCGTGCGCCGGGTGACCGGGCCTGGTGCGGTCTCCAGCAACCCCGGTGCCACCGATTGCCTGTCAATCGGTGCGAGCGGCACGGAGTGCAAGCACTCCGTGGCACCCGTCAGAACCCGGCCTCACCGCCCATCCACCGGCCGGGCGCGGAAGCGGACCTCGTAGCGGCGCTTCGGGTCGCACGTCCGCGGGTTGGGCACCAGGATGAAGTCGTCGGCGATGAGCGGTTTCAGGTCCGCGCCCGCCAGGACCTTCACGTCCCGGACCCGCCGCGGCAGAAACGCCACGATCGGCCGCCAGCCCCGCTGGGACCCGTTGGTGTTGACCGGCTTGAACGAGTCGGCCCCGCGGCTGGGCGTAACCGTCAGCGTGTAAACGCCGTCCTTCTCGGCGAGCGTCTGGCCGTAGGCGGGGCGGATGCCGGGGCCGGTCGCCATCCGGGCCTCCCACTTCGGGTCGCCGTAGAAGGCCACCACGTCGCGGTCGTGGAGCAGGCCGGCCACGTCCTGGGCCGTCACGCCCAGGGCCTTGCCCTCGGCGGCGATCTCGCCCTTGATCGCCGCGCGGCTGCCCGGCGGCGGACTCTGCCGGGCGGTCTGCGGTGCGGCCGCATACAGCCGGTGCTCCAGGGCCAACTGGTTTGCGACGAACGCCTCGGCCAGCGTGTACCGCCCCGGCTGCTCCACGAAGCAGTCCAGCAGCCCCCACCCGGCGTAGCCGTACCAGGTGGGCACGGTGTACCCGGCCATCTGCATGACGCCGCAGGAGTTCATCCACGCCAGGGCCATGGCGTCGGGCCCGTTGATGTGGCCCATCAGGCAGTTGCCGACCGGCAGGTACACCTTGGGCCGGTCCGAGCGGATGGCGAAGCGTTCGCCCCCGGCGGTCACGCCGAACATCCGGCCGCCCTCGCTCCTGAAACACCCGTTGCGGTAGCGGTAGCCGATCTGCCAGTCGCGCTCGGTGGCGTGCCCGCTGGTGACGAACAGGTCGGCCTCGTCCAGCGCCTCGGCCAGGGCGTGCGTGGTGTCGTCGGGGCCCTTGCCCTCCTGGGCGTCCCGGCCGGGCTTCTTCGAGACGACCTTGCCCTTGACGAGTTCGTCGTAGCAGACGCCCTGCTCGCACATCTCCAGGGCGACCTCGGTGCCGGCCGCCACGTTCCGCACCGTCAGCGGTTCGGTGTGCTTGGCGATAGCCAGCGCGTTCGCTGCGTCGTAGCCCGTCAGGATGCCCCAGAACGTATCGGTGTACGGGTCGTCGTCGTAGGCCCGCGTCAACCGGTGCACGTCGGCGACGAACGGCCGGCCCGCCTCGCCCGGCGTCGCGACGAAACACGTGTACCGCGGGTGCAGGTCCGCCAGTTGCGCGCGGGCCTCCTGGAGGTCCGTCCCGTACTCGACCACGGCGCCTTGGTGTTTCGCGACCAGCGCGTCGACGACCGGTTTCCACGCCGCATCGGCCCGCGTCGCCTTCGATACGACGACCGCGTAGTCGGCAGCCGGCGCCGCCGGCGCCAGCAGGGCAACGAGCAGCAGGGCGGTGCATCGGACCATCGCGAGGACTCCTGACAGCGTTTCGGGGGACGGGTTGGTCGGGAAACAGTGTTCCATGCGGTGGATCGCTCGGAAGAAGGCCCGCCCGGGCGCAGTTCGCCGCGGTCAGGCGCAGGGCCCGGCTTCGCGGCAAGAGCGCCGCTTCACCGCGGCAGGCTCCGTCCTCCGCTCGCCATGCTCGCGGCGAACGAAGCCTGGTGGGCGCTACAGGACTCGAACCTGTGACCTCGTGGGTGTGATCCACGCGCTCTAACCAACTGAGCTAAGCGCCCATGCCGTCGCCACTTGCCGCGCTGCCGGCATGCCCATACGGCCGGCCGGGCGGCGGCAAGCGGCCGATTATGGTACGCACCGCGGCGGCGGCTTTCAAGGTCAAATCGGCCCGGGCGGGCTCCCTGCGGATTGTGCCCCGCCGGTCGGTCCCCTATAATGCCGCCATGACCGAACGCCACTTCGCGTACCCCATCGTCCTGGACCTCGCGGGCCGGCGGGCCGTGGTCGTCGGCGGGGGACGGGTCGCCCTGCGCAAGGCCCTGGCGCTCGCCGAAGCGGGGGCCGAGGTGACGGCCGTCGCGCCGGAGTTTCTGCCGGACTTCGCCGCCGCGACCGGAGCGACCGGAGCGGGCGGGGCGACCGGGGCGACCGCCGCGGCCGGCGTCGCGTGCGTCCGCGAGGCGTACGAGGCCCGGCACGTGGCGGGGGCGGCGGTGGTCATTGCGGCCACCGACGACGAGGCCGTCAACCGCCGGGCCGCCGACGATGCCCGGGCCGCCGGCGCCCTCGTCAACGTGGTCGACGTGCCGGCCCTGTGCGACTTCCTGGTGCCGGCCCAGGTCCGCCGAGGCGACCTCCTGGTGACGGTGTCGACCGGCGGGGCGGCGCCGAGCCTGTCGCGCCGGCTCCGCGAGCGGCTGGAAGGGGAGTTCGGGCCGGAATGGGCCCCGTACCTGTCGGCCCTTCGTGCGGCCCGCGAGCGGGTCCTTTCGGAGGGGCATCCGCCGGAGGTCCGCCGCCGGATCTTCCGGCGCCTGACCGAGCCGGACGTTTTTGGGGCCGCCCGCGCGGGCCCCGAGGCGCTTCGCCGGGCCATCGACGCCGCCGTCGCCGAGGGGCGAGGGGCGTAGGGCGCTGCGGGGCCTGGCGCGGCCCGTACGGGCCGCGCGCGGGAGTCAGCCCATTCCCGCGCGGCGGGTCGGAGCCTGCCCTGAGCGCAGCCGAAGGGCACCCGCCGCGCCGTCGCCAAGTATCTTCCGAATTTGATCGTTGACAATCGGGCGAAAGTGATCTCAGATCGGGGCCGTCCGATCAACCTCCGTGCATATGAATGGAAAGGCCCCGATGCCAGAGTCGCCGTCCGCCGCCGTCCGCCGCCTGCCGCAGCCGTGGTTCGAGTCCGACGACTGCCGCTTCCGCCTGTACTGCGGCGACTGCCTCGACCTGTTGCCGCTCATTCCCGACGACTCCGTCGACGTCGTCTTCGCCGACCCGCCGTACTTCCTCTCCAACGACGGCATCACCTGCCACGCCGGCCGCATGGTCTCGGTCAACAAGGGCCGGTGGGACAAGTCGCAGGGACCGCTGCGCGACCACGAGTTCTGCCTCGAGTGGCTCGCCGAGTGCCGCCGCATCGTCAAGCCGACCGGCAGCGTGTGGGTCAGCGGCACGATGCACGTCATCCACTC
>Ga0180434_10005498_pt1 | contig 14891 bp, 22 predicted proteins | sample SS_ome_7_FD_132453 | JGI IMG/M metagenome (GOLD analysis project Ga0180434, IMG submission 132453) | Hypersaline lake sediment archaeal communities from the Salton Sea, California, USA - SS_1_D_2 metaG | ecosystem: Environmental > Aquatic > Non-marine Saline and Alkaline > Hypersaline >...
CCAGAAACGGCGCAAGACATCTGGGATGCGGCGCTCACCCATGTCATCTCTGAAAATAGCCGGCGCTCCTACCGCACAGGCATGGCCTCCTTCGCCCGATTTTTGATCTCCACCAAGCGCCCTGGAGAAGTCGTATCCAGAAAGCCACACGAGGCCTTTCTGGCCGCTGCAGACCTGCTCCCGTCGGTAACTTTCAGTGATGTAGCTCAGTTTCGTGAAAAGCTCCGAGCTGATGGTCTCAAGCCAGCCACCATCAACAATCGTCTCGCCGCAGTGAGCACCGTGTTCGTCCGCATGATGAGGATGAGCCTGATTCGCGACAACCCAGCCAACCCAGAGCTAGTCGCTCGAATGCGCGTTTCGAATGTTTCGACCACACTGGGGCTAACGCGCAATGAAAGCTTGCGAGTGCTGCAGGCTTGCTCGAAAGACGATTCTCTGGCCGGATGGCGAGACCTTGCCATTTTGTGCGTTTTGATCTTCAACGGACTGCGTCGTGCAGAGCTTACCTCTATCGAGGCCGACGGGTTTCGCATCGTCTCCCTGCCAAACGGAGAAGAGGTACCAACCTACATCATCCTAGGCAAGGGTGGGAAAAAGCGAACCATCGAGCTTGTCCCCAGTGTATGGAGCGCTATCGTTACATGGAGGGAGCAAGCCAGCATCAAAACAGGTCCATTATTCCGCCCAATGCGCCGTGCGAGAAATAATTCGCTAAAAGTGCTCAATAGAGGCTTGACAACGGGTGGGATATACGACATTGTTGTCAAACGTATCAGGGCGGCCGGCATAAGCAAGCCTGTTAGCCCACACGGCCTGAGACATACATTTGCCACGCTGACACTGCTTGCTGGTCAGCATATCCAGGAGGTTCAAATCGCGATGGGACATTCGGACCCATCAACAACTTTCCGCTATTTGAGAGTCATTGACCAGGTTGGTCGTTCGCCATCAAGGGCTATCGACCTCGACTGGAAACAACAGGAGGAACCACAATGAGCACCAGTGCAGAGAACAGGGCCACCGAACTGCGGGAGGAATGCGTTCGCATCCTCTGCGGCCAGGAGCCAAAGAACAAAAAGATGTTTGAAAGCGTTTTCGGCGCCGACTACACCAAGAAGTTGGCCGATGCCGACAGCGGAGTACCCAACGGTGAGATCAAGCTCCTCACCTTGGCCCTGACCTACATCACCGACGGAGGCTCCCCTGCCAAGAAGCGCGGTCGTCCACCGAAGGCCAAAGCCGACGATGGAACGCCGAAGAAGCGTCGCGGTCGACCGCCCAAGGCCAAGGCTGACGGCACCACGCCAGCGAAGAAGAGGCGCGGTCGCCCGCCCAAGGTCAAGGCCACCCCGGCTTTGCCGCCACCGCCAGAGGAGACGACTACGATTGAGCCGACCCATAAAGACGCGACCAACACCGACGCTCTAGCTCAGTAACCAACAGCGTCTCAGCCAAACCAGCCCTTAACAAGTCAAACACCCAGCCATGACGCACAGCTCCGTCTGTGCTATCCTCGCTTCATGGGCGAGGTCATAAAAAACGGTCCTGTCAACGGCAAAGTAGCCACCCAGCTCAAACGCATCATCGCTCAGGCTGAAAGACATCCTGGCGTAATCATTCCTGACATCGTCTTACAGACGGATTGTTCTTTCCGGTTGAGCCCTCGAAACTTCGCTGCCGTCATGGTGGGCCGTCCCCGCGGCTCGACTGCCGTCATCGGAGTCTGCGAAAACTTTTCCGATCAGCCACTTACGCGAATTCGCGGTATTCTCTGGCATGAGATTGGCCATATCCTTGACGACATCCACGGCAAGAGAAAATGGCGCAAACGCACGAAAATACGCGGTGCCGATGACGAGCAGTGGGCTGATCTAGCCGTAGCAATCATGTGTAAAACTAGGATATACTACGACAATGACCTCGTGCAACGAGCCGGCCCCGGCGCACGAGGCTATTGGCCAAGACCTAAAGGTCTGAGATAGCGAGGAATCAATGCCTGGAGGAGCACTTCTGGCAGCCGCAGGGGCTGGATTATCCGTAGCAGGAATCATGGCGCTCAAGCGGCGCACCGCTTCTGAGTGGTTTGCTGAGCATGGACGTCTACCCTGCCCAACACCCAAAGCTGGATCACCACAAGGCGCACGAGTCTGCATCTACCAGCGCGGCGTAGAAGGCGAGGCAGCATTTGCCAATGTCTGCAACGAACTGTACCGCACCCGGTGCTACGAAAAGCATGGAGTGCGCAGTCGCACCGAACTGACCCAAGCTCTCCAGCGCTACCCGCTCTACCACCGACTCGTCATGGCCGCCCACGGCGACCCATCATGGTTCTTCGCTGGCTTTGGTGGCGTCAACGCCGCCTACATGGCACGTATGTTAGACGGCAGAATCGCACCCGGGAGTGTCGTTTCTCTCGCTGGATGTCGAGCTGGTGCGGACCCTGGAGAGCCAGAAAGCTGGGTAGGCCCAGTCGGTCCAGGTGGAGAACGTGGTTTCTCTGGCCAGCTTCGAGACTCGCTCGTCCTGGGTGGATCACCCACTACCGCTCAAATCAGGGCTCACACCACCACCGGCCACACAACCGAGAACCCTCGCGCTCGCGTCTTCGCCTTCTCCCATGCTGGTCAACCTGGCACACCCGTTCCGCTCCGACAAGGCGAGCAAGCCGAGCGGTGGATTCTGGCCATGGCAGGCATCGAGCAGTGGTCAGGTACCTTCTCCTACGGCACCAGTTCCGCAGTCGGAGCAGCACTCCTGCTCGCCGGCCTCGGCGTTGGTGGATACGGCGTCTACAAGATGGTTTCGGACTAGTGACTGACATTGTCTACCACGGTTCATCAGAGCCAGACCTGGAAAATATCGATGCGAACTGGCCACCACCAGGCGGTCTCGGGTTTGGCGTTTACGTTTCTTACAACAAAAATGTCGCAGAGTTTTACAGCAAGGGGTATCTCTACAAGCTTCGACTTTTTGTTAACCAGGATGATATTTTTGTAATCGACTCAGCTGACTACGAGAACTTCGCTTTTGTGCCTGGATTTGAGGAAACATCCATCCTAATAGGAGAAAACGTTCCTCCATTCTCATTCAACTTGGACGGTAGATGGGTAACGGTCTCCAACGACGAAGAGATCACAGACCAAATTAGGTGGAAGTGGTTCAAAGAATCTATTTCACCCAAAACACTCAACTATATGTTATCTTACGCTCTGAAAAGTTACATAAGCGCAATCGACTCAAGCTGCTATATCGGAAGCGTTGAAGATTTCGTCGAAGACCTTGATGAACACATGGACTGGGATGTCACCAATATGGAGGACGAAGAAGATCAGGACGAATACCTGGAGCAGCTACAGCTAGAAGCTACAAGAATACTGGAACCCATCGAAGAAGATGCACGGGCTGCTGCTGAAGAACGCTACGGATATGTCGTTGATTTGATGGGTATCGGAGCCGAGGTGAAACATGCCGGATACCGCGCTCTCTACGTCGATGGCATTCGAGGCGGGTTCCCTGATTCTGAGCTATTGGTGTTCGATCCTGACGATCTTGAAATTCTAGAAGAGCTACCTTTGAGTAAACCGGCCAGACGTATTCGATCATTTAAATAACCAAGGGAGATTCCATGAGCAACGAAAACCATGTAATGGAAGACTTGGACGCTATACCAAAGGAAAATCGTGGCAAGTGCGCTGATATGCTTGAGTACAATGCTGAACAATTGAGCTGCGAGACGGACTCCGACTGAACATGATTTGCTCTTGTCAATACACCGACTGCGCCTGCACTCAAACAATAGGGGTCACGTATTGCGGACCTGGGTGTTCACTGGGTAACAAACAAATCAAACCAGATGACGGACCCACGCCTTGCGACCTAGCTCCGCGCCCACACCCATGGGATGTAGTCGAACAACATGCACCACCAAACGCACATCTAAAAAAATGGAGGCCAAGATCCTACCCTCGCGGGACTCTGAGATCAACGCTTCCGTGTAGGAAGCCATCATGCGAATAATCAACGTCATCACCGGCGAAGACATTTCCATCGGAGACCGCTTTTACGGAGCTGGTGACGACGAGCTGCAGCTGGTAGAGGTTGAGGACCGCTTTCTCACAGGTAGAGTGAAAATGCGCACCAAAAAAGGCGTTACGTTTTGGGGACCTCTAATTATCAGATTTACACACCCGTTATTTTTTATGCAGCGAGTAGGATTCATTCCCACTTGACAACCAAGGAGATTCCATGAGCTACGAAATCCAGGGAAGCCCACCACAAAAAAAGGCTGACCACGACGATCGCATCCAGGTTGGCGCCCGCGTCCTGGTAACAAACGGAGAATATGCCGGTAGGATGGGTGAGGTATTCGAGTTTTGCACAAAACTTCGGTGTGCAACAATCATAGTCGATGGAACAAACATTCGGCAAATACTTGGTTACGATTCGTTTGAGGTCACATTAGGAACCTGTAACGATCCTGACGTGTACTGCATTCTCCCGCCGAGGGGCAATGCCGCGCCAGACCCGTTCCCTGATACCGATTACAACGATTCGATCCTAGTGTACGGAATGCCGTTCGAAAAGTAGTGACCCTAGAGAGACTCGAACTCTCATCTCCAGGTTGAAAGCCTGACGTGCTTACCTTTGCACTATAGGGCCGAAGAGAGCTGCCGCTCGGGCTCGAACCGAGTTTTTCGCCTTACAAGGGCGGTGCATCACCCGTCATGCTTCGGCAGCAAAGCTAGAGCCGTCTCTCGGAATCGAACCGAGTTCTCCGCCTTACGAAAGCGGCGCCTCACCAGGTAGGCCTAGACGGCATTTTGTCCGTGACAACTGAGCATCCTTGAGTAGTGACTCCGACGGGATTCGAACCCGTGTTGCTGGCGTGAGAGGCCAGATTCCTAACCTGACTAGAAGACGGAGCCTTGGTGCGGGTAGTCGGCCACGATCCGACGACCTCAACGTTGGCAACGTTGCGCTCTTCCAACTGAGCTATACCCGCATTATTTCTTTTTAGCGTCTTCGCGAATTCTCTCGTAGTTATCCAAGCCTTTAAGTAGGACATCGTCTTCCATGTAAAAGACGGTCGACTTGGTTATGTCTTTATATTCTGCCATCTTGGCCGCGTTGACGACGATCTGAGCAAGCCTAAGGTCAGGCTCTTTTCGCCAGAGCTTCTCGATGCGATCAAGGACTTTTTTGATTCTGTCAGGGTTCCTGGGCATTTTCGTACATCTCCAATAGCAACTCTCGGTCATGGTCGGTCAACACGCCTAGCATGTCGAGCGGTGACGACATGATGCTACGCAAGTCGACCGTTTGTGGCGGTCCAGGGTCGTCGGCAAGACCGAAGCAATGGCCCAGCGCATGACGAAGCACCTGAAGCGATGTCTCCCTATCGTAGGCGATATCGGCGGAGATGACTATCTCACAGCGAAGAATTCCGCCTTCTGAATCGTATTCGAGATGAGTATGATCAAGAGCATTCGGGTTCGACATGTACCCTTCAGACACCAAGATATCTTCGAACTCGGCGTCTTCTGCCAGGACAGGAAGCCTTGACTGGCCAACCCACCACGCAGTAGTGGATGTCAGCCATCCCGGATCGGCCGTGTCGTCGACTGTAGCCAACAAGGGGAAGTGCGTGGCATGCAGCTCCAGCCCATCACGGACAACAAGGTCTTCTTCTAGGTGGTCAGCTGGGTCGCAAGCGGAAAGGACCAACACTGCTGCAATCAAAAAACGAATCATCACAGTCTCCTAGCGGCGAGCGGAAGAGTCGAACTCCACGCCCTTTCAGACGCGCACTGGGTAGCAACCAGGCTCAGCTCCACAGCCAAATCACTCGCCATTCTCAGTACTCGTAATGCACCTTGCTCTTCTGCGGCGGAAATCCGCTGAATTCCGCAAGGGCAATGTTTCTCTCGCTAAGCGTCAGCTCGCAAAAAGCGTCCCACGCTGCATCCCACCGTTCTGCTGCCGTTCCTTCTTTGTCGTCGCGAGGAAGGTGGTCGTCTTCCATGAAGAAAAGGCATACAGGAGGGGCACCAGGGCAAACCGGCGGTTCAAACACTATCAACGCCAGGCCGAAGCCAAAGCGAGAGTTCTCCATCTGACAGACGACTTCCTCTACCTGAAGAACTGTTTTCAGGGTGCCCCACTCGCAGGCAGACAACTTGCGACGAAGCTCCATGATCTTCCCTGTAGTCGGCCTGCCAAACCGGCGCGTTGCAACGGGCTTTTCTTCCCAGATCGCATTTTGCAAGTCTTTTAGCAGGCCTTTGTAGCCTTCCATGTCTTACACCCGTGGATTCTCAGGGATCGGCACATGAGGAGGCTCATCCGGAAGCTCCAGGTCGGGCTCGTGAATTCTAAATGTTCCAAGGATTGATTTGACAGAACTAGGCATTTCAATCCTTGGCCGATGAGGCCAACTAGATACACCAAAGACGGTATTCCATCCGTATGCTCCGTCTTCACTTTTTATGATTTTCTCGGCTGCTTCAGGATTGAACGACCTCATCATCGCCGTTAGGTCCAGCCCTTTGTTCCAGTACGATTCTATTTTGTGCCACTTCTGCCAGTAGGCCTCTTTGTGCCACGTGGCAACAACACCGAAACCATCGTCTCCAATGGTCTTGACGAAGAGTTTTCGTTCACTGAACGCATAGATGCGGTCCTCCATGGCCTTGCTGGTACCATCGATGCATGAGTCATGCCTGGTAAACTCCAGATCACCCACGTCGAGCCTTGTGAGCACTCCGCAGTCCTGCATGACCTTCGCGGCGAGTGTTGCCATTCCAGGCTCTCTGTATTCGATGAAGCGACGAAGCGCTGCAGCGTTGAGCTGGCTCCGGTTGCTGATCTCGTAGCCATGCTTTAGGGCAAGGCCTTGAAGCTGGTCGAACGGAGAGTTAGCGCCTTCGATATGCCTGGATAGCGCATGAACCAACCTATCTGGTATGTTATCACTTCCACCGAAGATGGTTTGGCACTCCTCAGCTTCCTGATGAATCACTGCCTTCATCTCTTCGAGTCCAGATTGTGGAATGCCATCAGGGGCGCCACCCAAAGACGCCACCAAAGCCTCAAGTATGCCACCAGAGTCGCCGCCGTCGTCAAAGATGCTTGGTGAATCGCCTGCCCAGTGGGGTATACGGTCGTGCCTTCGGTACGCCATGGTTTGCTCCTGGATTGAGGTTGCTTCAGGAGTGTATCACGATTAGCAGGTGTTAGCTATGCAACGCTTCTAGCTCGCCTCGGGTGAATGCCTTGTACGTGATCTTCCTTCCGGTACGATGGTCTCGAACCATATTGTCGCGCACTCGGACAGTTCTTATCTTGTCGCCTCGCATCCCGGTGCCTATTTGTTCCTTGCGATCGGACCTCCTAGACTGCCGTTGTTCATTTTCGCGAGCCTGGTGCAGTTTTGCTCGAAGCAAAGCCAGTGCTGAGGCCTTGTTCTTGGTCTGACTGCGTTCTGATTCGACACGCACCGACAAACCTGATGGTTTATAACGCAACTGAACAGCAGAGTCCGTCTTGTTTCGGTGCTGCCCACCAGCGCCAGACCCACGACAGGTCTTCCATTCCAGATCTCTTTGATCGATGTGAAGTTCGCGCTCGGTTGGCTCACTGAGCACTGCCACCGTCACAGTGGATGTATGGTAGCGCCCACGCCTCTCGGTCGGAGGGATGCGTTGCCAGCGGTGTCCACCAGACTCTTGGCGAAATAGCTTCTTTGCTCTGCATCCATGAATGCGAAGGATAGCAAAGCCAGGCCTGGCCTCAACCAGCTCACAGCTAAAGATGGTTCCGTACGCACAACTTCGTATAGACAGCGACCTGATCCATGACGAGAAGCTTCGCGTCATCTCCACCTTCAGCGGCCCTAACCTCTACGATGATTCGTTCCATGACAGGAGCATATCACAGATGGCAGCAAGCGGAAGAATCGAACTCCATGCCCTACTCAGACACGCACCGCTTTCGAGGCGGGCTCGGGCCCATGCCCGATTCACTTGCTAAAGCGGCAGGCAGTGGGCATGATCCACATGCCTTGCGACACGCATCGGCTTCCAACCGAGCCCGGTCCCCTGACCGATTTACCTGCCAAGCGGAAAGAGTAGGAATCGAACCCGCCCCGTTAAGGGCCATCGGCTTTCAAGGCCGCGTCAGCGCCTTCGCTGCTCTCTTTCCATTTTCTACAGGTCCGTTTGACAAAATACCATTTAAGCCAACGACCGATGTTGCTGCGCCGCTTATCTCGTCGGTATCCCTTCTTCGCTTTCATTCTTTCTCAACCCTCACCAACGGTGGCAACGGGTGCTCTCGCCGAAACTCCTCGAAGTTTTCCCACTTCACAAGAGTATGCCCGCATTCCCAGCATGAATTCGCTCGTGGGATTTTGCCGAACCAGGTGACTCCACCAGCGTCGCCCTCAAACCGATGCCCACATAGTAGACACCGGTAGAGGGCTCCCCTGGAGCATTTATCACCAAGATACTGCTGGCCTTTGGCGTAGCGTTTCAACTATCCCTCTTCGAGGGCCGTGTTCCAGAACACGTAGCTGGCCCAAGCTGAAGGCACATCCTCCAAGTCGAAATGCATTGCCACGACGGGCAAGCTCTTCGGCCTGATCGGGGTGCAGCGCAGCTTCATGCCCGCCTGACCCGGCGTGCGATCCCGCTTCTTGTCGTTGCAGGGCACGCACGAGGTGACGATGTTCTCCCAGCAGGTCTTTCCGCCATGCGACCGCGGAACGACGTGGTCGTAGTTGAGCTTGCGCACCGGCAAGTGCTGGCCGCAGTACTGGCACGTGAAGTTGTCGCGCGTCAGCACGTTGATGCGGCTGAACTTGACCGCACGCTTGCGGCCCACCTTCCGGAGAAGCCGGATGACGGCAGGGAGCCTCATGGCGAACGTAACCGATCGAATTTCCTCGTCGTACTCTTCGACCACTTCACAAACACCCCTAAATATCATCGTGATGGCTCGTTGCCAAGACACGATGCGATGAGGCTGGTATCCGAGGTCCAATACGAGTACCTGCGTTGACATGACACCGCCTCCTTTCTTATTGGCGATTGTAGCAGTCCCACCGGTCGGAGTCGAACCGACAACCTTCCGCGTTTGAAACGGACTCCTCTGCCTAATTGGGACACGGTGGGATAGTGACCGTCGCGGGAGTCGAACCCGCACTGGATAGGCTCTCGACCTATTGCCTCTGCCAAAATTGGGCTAGACGGCCTTAGTGCCCGTCATGGGATTTGAACCCATACTTAACAAGGTTTAAGCTTGTCGTCTCTGCCTGTTGGACTAGACGGGCATTGTCCCTGGAGTCAGACTCGAACTGACACTGTACCGGGTCTAAGCCGGTTCCCTCTACCAATTGGGGTACCCAGGGGTGGTCGGCGATGAGGGAATCGAACCCCCACAAAATGTCCCTGGATGTAACCCAGGCGCTCTACCAGATTGAGCTAATCGCCGAACAGTCGGGAAGGCGGGAGTCGAACCCGCAATACTCCTGGACCCGAACCAGGCGGCTTACCATCAAGCCCTCTCCCCGGTCGCACAGGAGGGAATCGAACCCTCTCAACGCGGATATGAGCCGCGCCTCTGACCTTCAGTCCGTGCGAATAGCGGAGCCCGGAGTCGAACCGAGACCAGTTACGGGATATGAGCCCGTCGCAACACCAATATTGCCTGCCCCGCGATAAATTGTTACTATGTCTGCCATGAGCAAGAGGCCAATTCTAAAAACTGAACTCCAAGATCCACAAGCCATCGCTGAACAAGCTAAAGAAGACGAGTGGCTAGCTCGCCCAGACGTTTGCGACGGCGCCTGCCCCGACTGCGACTGCGATGAGAGCATGGGGATTGTTGTCCCAGCGTGGAAAAAGCCCACACCTCTCCGAGTTCCTCTGTTCGATCTAGCCAGCATGCACAAGCCTCGCTCGATTTAGCCTCACCCCCGAGACTCGAACTCGGAATATATCCTTCGGAGGGATACGTGATTCCATTTTCACTAGGGCGAGAGATTTCTTTTTCGTTTCCTGTAGTCTGAATAGTATTTTCTATGCGCTTCCCTGCACAGGTCGCAACGACATCCACGATGGTACCCAGTGTTTGTACCGTGAGAGATAGGCCTATGCTTCATGCCATTAGCTTTTCCGTTATAACTATAACTACAGTAAAATGCTTTCTTCCCGCTTTCTAGCTTTCCTTTTATGTATCTAGTTTCACGAGTAAACATTTTACCACACTCGGCGCATTCCAACTCCGTCACAGAACAGCCTCTCCTATGCTTTTCCATGTGCGCCTTGTGAGTGAGAACCTCTAAGTTTTCAGGTTTGTTGTCGAGTTTGTTGCCGTTTTTATGATGAACCACCTCATCCTTTGACAGCAACCTCCCCAGGTGCATCTCCGCTACGACAATGTGCTCATAAACATACTTTCCCAATTTCCACGCTCTCGGATGACCTTCACATCTAACAACTCTATAACCATTTGAAGTTGATGTGTGATCCCAATCCGGTTCGTATGGAAGCATTCCTACACCCCTAAATTAGTGACTCCGGCAAGATTTGAACTTGCGAAACACCCGGTTCGTAGCCGGGGGCCTTATCCAGACTAGACTACGGAGCCAAAAGCGCTCTCGGCAGGATTCGAACCTGCACCTTCCCGGGTAGAAGCCGGGCGCCCTATCCATTGGACCACGAGAGCATAGTCGCAATCTATAACCCCTTGCGATGGGTCTGAAACCCGGACTGGGACTCGCTGTGGGTGCCGTGCGTGGTCTGGTCGCAAGCTATAACCCCTTGCGATGGGTCTGAAACTCGGCTACCTCTCCTGCGGTGGGCGTGCGGATCATTTCGTCGCAAGCTATAACCCCTTGCGATGGGTCTGAAACCCACGAGAGCCAACCCCTTGAGCATGTAACTCGCCTGGTCGCAAGCTATAACCCCTTGCGATGGGTCTGAAACGAGCGACCCATGGCACTCAGTCGCGACGGTCGCAAGCTATAACCCCTTGCGATGGGTCTGAAACGCGACTACGTCTGGGTCATGAGGCCGAACCAGTTGACGTCGCAAGCTATAACCCCTTGCGATGGGTCTGAGAAACAGGAGAGGTTTCCACGTCCTGCTCAGTCTCGCAAGCCTAACCCCTTGCGATGGGTCTGCGCCAGCTTCGGGGGCTTTCACGGACTCAACCCTCCGTGATGGGCCTAAACGCCTCCGACTTGGTCACAAGCTGTAACCCCTTGCGCTGGGTCTGACATACTATTCGCGGTACTGCTCCATTTCAGGAGAGCCTTGTACATGGTCATTGCACCCTAACGGGTGCATCGAACTTCCCATTCCAATATACAAAAAGAAGCCACCAAAATGTTTTGATTCTTTGTTGTCACATCTGTGACTAAGGAAAATTTCCTTTTTGTAAATAGACGTAGAGTGACTACAATTTCCACATCTTTTTACTGACATAGGTCTTAGTTTGGGCATATTACCTCCCCACAGCACAAACTATAACCCATTGCGTTGGGCCTTACGCTTCGTCACTCGGCGCACACTATGATTCGTCGCCCGCGAACACAAAAACCCTGCACGCTGGGTCTAATTGTCAGGGCAGAGCCAGAAAGCGCCTAGGACTTTAACCGCCCACTCGCTGGATACCCCGGTGCGGGTGGAGGGAGTCGAACCCTCGCTACAAGATTGGAAATCTCATGTGCTACCGTAACACTTCACCCGCAAACAGCACCTGTATGAGACTCGAACCCACCCCTCTCCATTTGATGAGCTTTCAGACCCGGTGACGGGATTCGAACCCATTGCCTTCCGACAGAAGACAGGCCCCACCAATGAGCCTCACCGAGAAGTTCATTGCTCGTCGCCCCGAGTCGAACGGGTTCCCACCAGGGACGAGAGGGAATTGAACCCTGTTGCGGTGCGCGCAGCCGCAGTGACCATCCACCTGACAAGCAATGGAGCTGCCCCAGGGACTTGAACCCTGCTCTCCTCCTTACCGAAGAGGTGCCTCGCCATCTAGGCCTAGGCAGCAAACCATCTGTGCCGGACTCGAACCGACTCTACCAGCTCCAATTTAGCGTGCATGCTTTTTGGCTGGCGTGCTTCCTATACACCACGTCGATGGAATGCCTACTCTGGGATCTACTCACGCATTGAGAGGACGGTCTACTCTCGCAACCTCATCCGGATGGTTTGTATAGCCTGCACGCTATTCACCCGAAGGTGATTCCGGCCCTTGGCATTGATTTCGCCCGTCGTCAAGACGCTTTCAGCTCACTGCGTTTCGGCAAACGGTGGTCAGGCGTCTTGCTTAGACGACCAGAAACCCACAATCTCAATCCGTTAGCGTTTAGTTCAGGAAGGTAGCTAATCTTCCAGGCTATGCTTCTCACCAGCGCCCCTTGCAAAGGTCCCTGGTCCGGATGTACCCACCTTAACCGGTTTGGTGAGCCCTTTCGACCTGAGTTTTCCAGGCGGGAATCTAACCCGCATTTCCTGACCGGTGGACACGGAGGGAATCGAACCCCCAAAAAACTAGCTTGCAAAGCTAGCGCCTTCCCATTCGGCCACGCGCCCAAAGAACATTTTCAATCCTGCAGCCCAATTTCGAGCCGCAGGGCGAATATTTGTGGTACTGGTGGGACTCTAACCCACATTCACTTCCTACCTAGGTGAGTGTCTTTTGTGGCTTCTATTTCGCAGGGACGTCACTTCTGCTACTCAATTTACCACCCAAGCCAATTCAATGACTCCGGTTAGACGACAGTACCAGTGGATCGTGTCGGGGTCGAACCGACGGCCTCCGCGCTGCGAACGCGGCGCTCTCCCACTCTGAGCTAACGACCCAAATGGCAGACACAGAACGCCCTGAGTCTAGCGATAAAGGCATAGCCTCCAGTGACCATAATTTCGCCTTCCCAGTAATGACTAACAGGTGGCTTATGGTGGCCGACTGTTTTCACTATGTCTGCCGGTGGAACGAAAGGGAATCGAACCCTTAACCTCTTGGCTGCCAGCCAAGTGCTCTCCCAATTGAGCTATCGCCCCATATTAGTTGGAACATAGTTAAGCACCTTCTCCCATGCTCCCGAAGCAGACTCAGAAATAGAAACCCAAAAATATACCCATTATAAAGTGGCACGGCAGGAAGCATAATACCTACTAACCGAGGCATTGGCCTCCTGCCGAACCGTGTTTTATGCAGTGAGACTTTCACTCACAACCTATGGTTTAAAATACCATTGCTCTTACTTGAGCTATGCATTTCCACTCTTCTAAGGGCCGATGACTGCAAAGCGACGCTCACACTAATGTCCTGTGCTCTGCCACTGAGCTACCGAACCATAATTGCTGCCCATAAGGGGCGGTGGTTCGACTCGGATTTGAACCGAGGACCCAGGTTGTTGTCGTCACTCCAGCCGTTTCGGCTTGCCTCCAGTGGATCTACTGTCGGGCATCAGACTGTGCTGACGTCGGTTGGCGGTTCTACCCGCACCGACCATTTACTCAGACTAACACTTATGCTGGCCCGATTGGGAACCCTAGTCCTCGGCGTGGATGTACTGTCTCAGCGCCGAGGAAACCTTGTTGCTTACGATGGGGGCCGTGTTGGCGCGCTGCCGCGCCTTCTTGACCGCCCTGATGAGCTTGTCGAGCCGGCCCAGCCATTCGGCCTTCTTCGCAGGCGAGACCATCGAGGTCCAGTGCTCCGTCTTGAAGACGCCGACTGCGACGTTCTCCGACCAGTTCTCGACCTGAGCCGGGTGGTACTCCGTCGGCTCAACGAGCACCTTGTGACGCATCGCCTTTTCGCTCTTGGTCGACGTCGCCACATTGGCCGTCTTGAAGACCTCCTTGCCGCGCGCCTCATCCGGGACCCATTCGAATCCGGGCTGATGCGTCGGGACGGCACTATAGACATCGCGCAGCTTCTTCAGCCGGCTCTCCAGGCCCAGGAGCTGAGTCGCAGGGAGTGCCTCAGCAATGACCTTGCCGTCGACAACGAGATCTGCTCGGGCGTCCTGGTTCGTGCGCTCCTTCTGACCAAGAGCGTCGAGGTAGCGGCCGAAGTGCTGCCAGACGTGGTTGACCTTGCCCTTGACGGTATCGACGATCTCCTTGTGATCTTCGGCGCCCTGCTCCTCGATCTTTCGAGATTCGTCAAACATCACCAGCCACTTGTGGTAGCCGATGAAGTGTGATGCCTTCTTGGTGAAGGTGGCGATGGCCTCGTTCATGATCTTGGCCGACTGGCTTTCCAGGTCGCTCTCGACGGCCAGCACCTCATGGAGCTGAGGTGCCCTCTTCGACTGTGGTTGTGCTGCTGACATGGCTTCCTCCGTGGTGGACTGCTGAGTGGGCGTCTTGCCCTGGTTGATTCTGTTTAGCATGTGCTAATTGGCGCGTCAACGAAAAAATCGAGAAAATGCACCTGGGCTGCTATACTGCACCACATGCTGCCAAAAATACTGGGCATTCGAAGCACAGATCGCTGCAACGCCAACTGCTGGTTCTGCTCTGGTAAGAAGAAAATATCCAAACAGGGCTCCCCAGACATGACGGTAGAACTCGTTGGCAAGACGCTCGACTGCTACCCGTCGATTCGCAAGGTCAATTTCTGTGGCTATGGCGAAACGCTTCTTGGCAAGAACTTCCCTGCCATCGTCAACCACCTGCTCGACCGCGGCAAAAACGTCATCGTCATCACCAACGGGATACGCGTCCTGCGGATGAAGGACAAAATCCCGTGGTCGAAGATAACCACCCGCATCTCGCTCAACGAAGTGACCAGAGCCACCTACAAGGAAAGCACTGGTGTCGATCGTTTTCACGACGTAGTAAACGCTCTCAAGTGGCTGC
>Ga0180434_10005499_pt1 | contig 14889 bp, 14 predicted proteins | sample SS_ome_7_FD_132453 | JGI IMG/M metagenome (GOLD analysis project Ga0180434, IMG submission 132453) | Hypersaline lake sediment archaeal communities from the Salton Sea, California, USA - SS_1_D_2 metaG | ecosystem: Environmental > Aquatic > Non-marine Saline and Alkaline > Hypersaline >...
GACATCGGCATCATCCTCGAAGATCAGCGCGTGCACGAACGGTTCCGTGAGATGATCGAAAACCTCGGGGAGGGGGTGAGCCTGTGCGCCAGCGAACGACAGTGGCTCGGATTCGATCACTGCCTGCTGGGGGAGCGGATCGCGGAAGCGTGGGGGTTTCCGCCGACCGTGCGAGCTGCGATACGCTTCCATCACGCGTCGCGACTATGCGCGGGTGAGGACGCCGGCATCGTCTGCTGTGTCGACATCGCCAACGTCATTTGCACGCTCAAAGGGATTACGTCCGTCGGGCGTCGCCTGGTCGAGCCGCCGCTGGATGCTTCCCAGGCGCTGGGTCTCCAAAAGGAGGACTTCGTCATCCTGGCTACCGACCTGGATCGCGAGCTCGAGCTGAACGAGAACCTGTTCGAACTGTAGCGAAGGCGCGCATGACCGAGTTGCTCGCGGATATCGAGCGGATGTTCGGCGCCGACGGGTGCCCTGCCGACGGCAGCGCCTCTCTGGCGGTCCTGCTGCAACGTCTTCGTCGCTGGGGTGGCCGCGCGGTCTTTCTGACCGACGAGCGCGGGCGTGTCTCGGGAGCGTATCCACCACCCGAGCATGAAGACCACGGTCGCATCGGTAGGGTTGCGGAGAGCCTCTCGGAGCTTCTCGCCGAGACCGATTCTGCTAGAACGACGATTGGCACGGCCCAAGCCGGCGAGTTCGCGGTGGTCGGCCTGCGTGCTTCGCCCGATGGCAACCCCCGCGAATACCTGGGCGCCTTGTTCGATCCCCGAAGCGCCGAGCTGGACCCGGGCACGCTCGATCACGACGAACTCTTGACCGTGGCTCGGCTGGTGCGGCTGGCTGTTCACCAAACCCGTCAACTCCGGGAAGAGCAAGCCCGCAACCGGCATCTGCTGGCCGAGCAGGAAACGCTCAGGCGGGCCCACGCCGAAACCGTCGCGAAAGTGCTGGAGGAACGCGAGGACCGCTTGCAGGAGAAACGTTGCCATATCGTCCAACTGGAGAGCGAAGTGCGCCGGCGGTCGGCGGACTTGCAGAAGGCGCTCGAGCGGGCGGAGTCGGCCAACCGCGCCAAGTCCCAGTTCCTGGCGAACATGAGCCACGAAATCCGTACGCCAATGACTGCAATTCTCGGCTTCGCGGATATCCTCCTCGAGGCCGAACTGGAATCTGAAGATCGCGACACGGCGATCCACGCCATCCGCCGCAACGGCCAGCATCTGCTCGCGCTCATCAACGACATCCTCGACCTCTCAAAGATCGAAGCCGGCCGACTTACAACGGAGTACGTCCAGTGTTCTCCCCTGGAGGTCGTCGCGGACGTGTGCACGCTGGCGCAGGGGTGGGCCGAGGCGAAAGAGCTGCGCCTCGCGGCGGAATGCCGCGGGCCGATCCCCGAAACCATCTGGACCGACCCGACCCGGCTGCGGCAGATCCTGGTCAATCTCGTCAGCAACGCGGTCAAGTTTACGCATGCCGGCGAGGTTCGACTGGCCGTTTCGTTGCTGCACGACGCGCAAAGTGCGGATCAGCCGGATGCCTCCGCCCGGCTGCAGCTGGACGTAAGCGACACCGGCATCGGGTTATCCCCTGAACAGCTCAGCACGCTCTTCCAACCGTTCACCCAGGCGGATGCTTCGACTACGCGCAACTACGGCGGCACCGGGCTGGGTCTGGCGATCAGCAAACGCTTGGCAGAAATGCTCGGCGGCGATTTGACGGCTTCCAGCGGTCCCGGCGAGGGCAGCACCTTCAGCCTGATGTTCGACGTCGGATCGCTCGCCGGAGTCAAGCTCCTTGACGCGCCACAGATACCGGAGGCGGCGAAGGCTGAGGCTCTTACACCAGCGCCCACGGCCTTGGGCACGCGCGAAAAAGCGCTGCTCAACACGAGTATCCTGCTGGTGGAGGACGGTCCTGACAATCAGCGCCTGATCACCTTCATCCTGCGCAAGGCCGGCGCCGTGGTTGCGGTGGCCGAGAACGGACAGATCGCTGTCGAGGACGTCTTGCGGGCTGAGACGCTCGGCAGGCCTTTTGACGTCATTCTGATGGACATACAGATGCCCGTGCTGGACGGCTATGGGGCCACCCGCCGGTTACGCGAAGTCGGATACGCGGGAGCCATCGTCGCTCTGACCGCCCATGCGATGGCGGGCGATCGCGAGAAATGTCTGCAGGCCGGCTGCGACGACTTCGCCACCAAGCCAATTGATCGCCAGACGCTCATCGCGACCATCTGCAAGCACGTCTCCCCCAAAGCCTGAGCCCAGGTCATTGCCGAAGCACGCCGATGTCTCTATCGTGATGCGCAGTTGCCTCGGCCGGGCGACCACTGCTTACACACATCGTTGGGGCGTGGGCCCGAACCGAGGGAATACAGCGCGTGGTTTGCAAGCGGCATGAGCAAGAGGTAACCCGGTGACGCTTCTCAGGAATCCACCTCCGCCGCGACTGCTGCTGGCCACAACCGTCGCGCTATGTTGTGCGGCCTGCGAACGAACGAGCTCGCCGCAGAGCTCCAGGACACCCTCGCCCCGGGCCACCATCGAGCGCGTCATCGCCGCCCGCGACTCCGGCTCCTACCAGACGCTGAATGAGCTCATCGTGCCCGGACGAGCCCCCGAGGTCATCAAGACCCTGATGGCGGTCGACGAGTTTCTGCACGCCAACAAATCGTTGTGTGACTACGTTCGCGACGCGTTCGCCCTCGGATTGTCGCAGTCGATCGATCAATCCCACTGGGGTGCCAATCTGGACATCTTCAGCCGCTACGTCGAGCTGATCGACCAGCGCGTCGCGGGTGACACGGCAACCGTTACCTTCACCGTCGACGGACGGATTCCGCTCCGGCATGCCCGGCTCGTGAGAACGGGCGGCGTTTGGCGCTATGATCCCGGGCCGGGCTACGACCCGGGTTTGCCGGCCGCCTTCCAGCGCATGGCCCACGGGCTCCGCCAGGTCTTGGACGATTTGAGGGGCGGGCGGCTCTCCGCTGACGCGATCCGCGCCGACCCTCAGCAACTGATCGAGGAGGTGCGTGTGCGCCTGCAACCTGGCATAAAGATGCTCCCGGCGCCGCCGACTACGCAGCCGGACGACGATTGATCAGACCCGTCGGAGACGAGGTCGAAAACGAGATGACACGCACACGGCGACTACTGTTGATCCGGCACGGGCTGCCCGATTATTCGCTGCACAAGGCCGCGGACGAACCGCCCGGACCGCCCCTCTCCAGCACCGGGATCATTCAGGTCAGACAGGTCATCCCGATTGTGCAGCGCCTCTCGCCGGTCGCCGTATACGCTTCGCCGCTGACGCGCGCCCGCCAGAGTGCCGCGCTGGTCGCCGACGCCCTAGGCCTGCCGGTGCGGGTCGAGAGCGACCTGAAGGAGTGGCACCGCACCGAGCGGCTTTACCAGGTCAACGAGCGCAGCGCGCGCTGGCTGGCACGCTGGCTCCGGCGCGACGAGCCCTGCGCGGCGGTGTTCGGCCACGCCTCGCCGCTGTTGTCGATCCTGCGCACGGCCCTGTACCTGCCGCACTCCACCTGGTGGCGGCCGAACAACTCCGAACGCCTGGTTCTGAACACCTGCGACCGCCTTGAGCTGTCGATGGGCTCGCTCTTTGAAATCGTTTTCGAACCCGAGACGGTCACCGCCCGCTGCCTGCACCACCCCCACCCGCGCATTGTGCGCCTCACCCGCGGGCGCCGGCCGGTCTCGGAGTTTCCCCGCCCGACGATGACCGGCGAAAACCGCGAAGTCCGCCGCCCAAACTTCGGCCCGCTGATCGGCTACCACGGCTGACAGACAAGCGCTTAACCGCCAAGACGCCAAGAGCGCCAAGTTGAGAGAGGGTTCAGCGTGTAGCGTCCGACCCCCGTGTCGGACGGGGGGTTCAGCGTTCAGGGTTCAGAGTGTGGCACCCTGTGGCACCGGCGTCCCGCCGGTGGGTCCTGTGCGGCGCCGGTTTGCAACCGGTGTTCGTGGTTGCCTTGCCGTCTTGCGGCCCCGTTGCGTACACTGTCCGGCATGGCCGGCACACGTTCGTCGGAAAAACCACAGCGGGCCGGGCGTAGGCCACTTTGTGCTCCGCGTAGTCGGTGCGGCGGGCGGATCATCAAGCTCATCACCGTGCAGGAAATCCTGGATGAGCAGCACGTGCAGAAGATGTGAGCGGGTCGTGTACGCTGAGGCGAGTCCGCGAAGCCCGGCGTCAGGGCGTCGCTCAAATTTGCTGGGCTTCGAACACTTAGTCCAGCCTACGTGACTGTGGCCAAACTACCGCTCGCGGATGATCAGCGTCGAACAAATGACTACGTCACGGGATGCTTCCAGTCAACGGAGATGACACGCATGGTTGACCGGTTCGAGACTACCCCGCCGACCGAGGTGATCACCGAGTTTGCTCTCGCACTGGCAACGCAAGGTGCCGGAGGCTGGGAGCCCATTGGCACCGCCATTGCGATTGCCCCAAACCTCGTCTTGACGGCAAAACACGTCATTGACCAAATCTGGCAAAAGCACCACTTGCGGAGGCCGGATAAGAATGCCGATTCCGCGATCATCGCATTCCAGGTCCTGCCGGGTGCGGCCGGTGCTCTGTGGTATGCCAAGCATGCATACTTTTCAATACACACCGACCTCGTGCTCCTTGATGTCTTTCCTTACTCGGAATCCGCAAGGAACTACAAGTGGCGCAAGGTCGTAATGAACCTTGCGCCGCCCCACGTTGGGCAGACCATTCTCGGCTTTGGCTATAGCGGCGGAGACATTAAGGAAAGCGGCGATCAACCGCTAGAACTGCGATGGGATACCAGCCCACGGACAACACAAGGCACAGTCACAACGATTCACCATGCCAGACGAGATCAGGGCTTCCTCGATTTCCCATGCTTTGAAATGTCCGCCCGTACCGAGCACGGAATGAGCGGTGGCCCGCTATTCGACGAAGACGGGGGGCTATGCGGCCTGGTCTGCGGCAGCGGGGTGAATCGCGAAGATGGAACTGCTATTCACTATGGCACTCTGCTTTGGCCGCTACTCTTGGTCAAAGAAATAACGGCCAAATTCAAAGGAGAGTCTGAAAGGCAATTCACTTTTTACGACCTCGTGAAAAGGCGCGCGGTAGCCGCAGTAGGACTTGATGCGTTCCAAATCCAGGAACTCGAAAGTGGCAACCTAACCGTCGCGCCTATTGCCTAGAAATCCGCCGCCCCACCACGCCGCCCGCCAGCCCCGTTCTTGATCCCCTCCGGCCCGTTTTCGACCGCCAGCAGCGCCGGCGGAGCTTCTCGGGGGCCCGGCGGCGCTTCCCGGGGGGCCGGCGGAGCTTCCAGCGGGGCCCATGGACGTTCCAGCGGCGCCCATGGAGCTTCCAGCGGGGCCGACGGAGGTCCCAGCGAGGCCACTGGCGCTTGCGGCGGGGGCGGGGCGGCGTAGAATACGGCGCACTTTGCAGGGTTCACGTTCGGAGACACTTCACATGAGCGGGGCTGCCCGCGGGAGGACACCATGGGCAAGGACGACTGGCTGCCGACGCCCGGTGTGCCGACCGTGCCGGTGCTCGTCCGGCCAGCCCGAGGAGCGCCGCTACCGGCTGCGCTACCGCGACAACGACCTGCCGGTCGGCGAGTATTCGGATCTTTACGTGGTGACGACGGGCGCGTAGCGCTGCGCGAATGGCGAATGCAGAATGCAGAATGGCGAACGGCGAATGAAGGCAACGAGGCAACGCGCGAGCGAGGCAACGAGGCAGCCGGTCGCCGACGCGAACAAGGTCGCCCACCACATGCTCCGCTGGGTCAGCACCAGCGGCGAACAGGGCCCCTGGAGCGAAACGGCCAGTGCGACCATCGGGGCGTAGCAGGAGGGCCGTGTGGTGCCGAAGCTCAACATCAGCAACGGGCATAGGCAAGCTCTCGCCGAACTGTACAAGCAGACCGGGTTGACGGTGGATCAGCTTCCGTACACCGACGACTTTGAACGGCTGTACACGGAATTCGTCGCTCGGACCGGAAGCGCGCTGACACGCAACGAAGTCTGGCGCGCGCTGGCCAACGTCCGGAAGCGGAGCGGGCTGGTTCGCAAGGAGCGGTGATGGTGAGCGCGACGATTGGGGTGTGGGGGAAAGGTGGGCGGTGCCCACCCTACGGAACTTGACACGCACCGCTTCATAGATGCGTCCCTTGACGCACCATTCAGATGTGGGCCTCGAATTGGTGCGTCCGCGACGCACTACGGCTACTGCGTGCTGCGCCGATTCAGGCAAGGCTGGCTGTACCGATGTGTGCGGGTATGATGCCGCCATCAAGGAACAGATATCCTGCACAGCGTAGCGGGGTTGGCACTCACTGGAGCTCCCCTTGTGAACGATTTCCACCCAACCAGACATGCTCTTTCAGGAGCGGACATTGCATTTCTGCGTAATGAGGAAAACTGGCGTAACGGGCCCGTGGTGGACCTGTTCATGTCCTACGGACGGGACGTCTGTATCGACTCCGCTCGGAGAGCTTTATTCACTGTTCCTAACCTGATCGGCCCGTTCGTGGAAGTGAATGACATCCCAAGTAAGACTGGGTATCGCCGCGCACGCGAGCATATCGCCTGGAGCGCATATCTCGTCGTGTGTGATCCCCAAGCCAGAATCCTCCCATTCGGAGTCTGCTCATTCTTCATCCGGTGCAGTCGCAACGACTTGAGTTTGTGCGTATCCCCGAACCACGTCGAGAGAGTCTGCGGTCGCTATCCATGGTTCTATGAGCCGGGCTGGGTGACACCACCGGTGGTTGATTTTTTCCGTGTACTGGTACAGCTTGCGCGCGACGTTTTCAAGGGATGCCAATTTGAACTTGCGACAATAACCGACGAAGCCAACGAGTGGTATCGCCAGGATGTTAGGGGAATCGCCATTCCGAGCGACGTTGCCGACGCAGCTGGCTGGAACTCATTGAAACGTGTCGACCAGATGGCCCTACTTCCTGCCGCCTTGAGCCGGTAGGATGCGCCCCTTGAGGTGCCATTCAAACATGGCCCTAGTATTGGTGCGTCCGGGACGCAGCCTACGGCGAGGCGGCCGAACCCCCGTCCGGCACGGAGACCGGACGCTACATACTGAACCCCGAACCCTTTGTCATCTTGGCGCCTTGGCGGTTCAACCCTGAACCCCGAACGCCGCTCAGTCTTCCACGTCGGGCGGGACGATGCTCAGGTGCGGGTGGTATTTCTGGAACGCCAGGTTGCGGGCCGCGCGGTAGTAGCTGGTGAGCTTGGTCCAGTCGAAATGCTCGGCGTGGCGCTCGGTGCGGTTGCGCATGGCGATGCGGTCGCGCAGCGGCATGCGGCAGAGCGTGTGCAGCCAGCCGGCAACCTGGTAGATCGTCGTCTCGAGGCTGACGTGCCGCCGGCGGGCCACGAACATCCCGTTGGAGTCGTGGTCCGGGAAGTGGTCCATCAGGTACAGCCCGAAACCAGCCAGATCACTGGTGATCGCCGGAACGCCGCGCACGACGCACTCCATCGGCGTATAGCCCCAGGGCTCGTAGTAGGACGGGAAGACGCCCAGGTTACACCCGCGGATGAACTCATCGTATTCCAACCCGAGGATCGGGCTGGCAGTGGTGATGAACTCCGGATGGAAGATCACCTTGACCGGATCATCAGCCGCGTTGAGCAGACCGCGCCGGCGAAGGTGACTCAGCACCGGGTCGCCGGCGTCATCCTCGAGGGCGTGGGTGACGATGGTGGGCGGGGGGCCCTGGGTCCAGGCGTGCATCACCCGCTTCAGACGGACGCGGGCGTACTCGTCCAGCAGGTCGTCGGTGGTCGGCAGCCGACCCGATGCGACGGTCTCGAACAGCGTGTGCCCCATCTGCTCCTTGATCTCCTCGCAGGTGTTGCGCAGCTCGTTGAACATCGCCTGGCGGTTGAGCGTCTCGACGTTCAGACCGCGGTACGGCGCCCGCGTGATGATGAACGCCACCACCGTCACGCCTTCGGAGCGAGCCTTCAAACGCCGATTCAGCTCGCACAGCGCGTCGATGAAGACGTCGATGCCTTTGTTACGGTACTCGTAGCGTCCGGCGGTGAAGAAGTAGAGCGTCCGGTCGAGGTCGAAGGTGTAGCTCGGGAAGAAGTGCCCGCGGACGAAGTCGTGGATGCGCTCCTTGCACTCCTGGTGCAGGTTCTGAAACTCGTGTGGCGCCGCCGCCCGCTCGACATTCAGCCCGTTCGGCAACAGGGCCTCGGGCTGGCGGCCGAGAAAGTGCTTGGCCTCTTCGGCGGTGATCTCCGAGACGGTAGCGAAGGTGTCGGCCGCCTGGGCCGCCGCCCGCTCGATCTGGAAGCGGTGGAGGATGCCGTGTTCGTGCGCGACGGCCTCGGCATCGACTTCCTCGAGACCGTCGTACAGGTCATTGTTGGCGGCACTCAGGCTGCGTCCGACTAGCGTGGCGTGGGTGGTGAAGATCGTCGCGAAATTCGCCTGACGGAACTTGAGCAGCGGTAACGCCAACCCGCCCTGCCATTCGTGGAACTGGGCCAGCATCGGAAAACCATCGAGGCGGCGATGGATGATTTGGAGCAGGTCGGCGACCGCGTATCCGAACAGCACGATCCCGTCACTCTCCGCCTCGTCCGGCGGCGTGCCGATGCCGATGTCCTTCCACAGGAAGTACTTCATCTCGTTGAGGTGCGCCGCGGTCGAGTTCAGGTCGATCAAGACGACCCGCGGACGCCCCGTGATCAGCCAGCGCCCGCAATGCGTTTCCACCCCGCGCTCACGCAACTCCGCCAGGGCATCGGCGACCACACCCTCGGGTCGTTGCGGCTCGAACTCGATCTTCGCGGACTCCGCGCGATAGGGACCAATCAGCCAGTAGCTGTCATCCCAGGCTTGCACCGTGGCGGGCGCCTTGCTGCGAAGAACCGTGTAGATCCCGCCGCTCTGGCAACATACTTCCCACGAGATCTCGAACAGCAGGGCCGGATGCGCGGCGACCTGGGAGTGGGCCCGCACGCGTTTGCTGCTCGAACGCCGACGAGCCGTCTTGGATGGACTGGTGGTACGTTTCATCGCATCCCGATCCGCCGGGCGTCCGCACACGCGCCCCGGCGCCCACGTACTCAAGAGCACGTCAGCATAGCACGGGCCGGAAAGACCTGGCAACCGCGTCCCGGACGAAACCTTCCCTCGATGTGCGTGGCAGTTGCGGTGGGTTGTCGCTGGGGTTCCAAGCGGGGAGACCGGCTATGAGCTCTTGCGGGACACCACGAAGGCCGTCAGCGCCGAGAGCTGCAGCACCATGGCGAAGGCCAGCTTGACAAAGAGCGAGTTGACCACCCCGTGGAGCAGCCAATCGAGCAGCGCCAGCGCGACCAGGCCGGCGACAATCACCTGAAGAATCCCCCCAACCAGCCGCCCAGACGACCATTCCCGATGCTCGCCCTCGCGGGCGCTGGCATCCAATGCGCCGTGAATCCGGCCGAGAATCCTTTCCATACGCGCGAACGTCCGGGTGATGTCCTCGGGAAGCGGGGCCGGCTCCGTACGCCGCCCGGGCCCGGCAGGGTCCGTCCGGTCCAATCGGCTCTCTTGATCGGCAGGTCGTTCGTTGTTCGGCATCGCGGGTTTTCCTTCCCTGGCTCTGCTCGGCGGTCAGGACTCCAGCCGCTCGAGCACCGCCTGCCGTAGCAACGGCAGGAGGAGCTCATGGTGCCCGATGATGGCGTGTCCGTGTCCGGGCTGCACGGGCCGCAGAATCACGTTTTGCATCGGACGGTAATGGCGCAGCATGTCGATATTTGCCGTGTGCATCCCGTCCAGGCTGTGGCCCAGGTTGCGGGCCACGGAAACCGCCTTGAGAAAGACCTCCGGCATGACGACCGCCGAGCCGACGTTTAACCAGACCCCGCCGGCCTGCGTCGGCTGCGCGGCGCCGAGTTCGGCCACCACGGCGCAGATCGCACGGAAATCGGCCAGCGTGGCGGTGCCGAGCGCGGCCCCGTCCGCGTTGGGATACACATGGACGGTATCGGTTCCGATCGCGGCATGGACGGTGGCGGGGATGCCGGCGCGGGCGGCGGCGACAAACACGCTGAGATGCTTATAGGGTGCGTCGCCGGCATCGAGCAGCTCACCCAAGGCCCTCCCGAGCCCGCGTCCGTCGGCCCCGCGCCGGGCCGCCTCGTTCATCCGCGCGCAGGTCTCACGCACCATCCCGAAGCTGCCGTCGCAGATCGTCTCGCCGACTTCCTCGCTGGTCGCCCCGGTCTCGGCCAACTCCAGATCGTGGATCGCTACCGAGCCGTTACCTGCGATCGCCGTCACCACCCCCCGCGCGATCAGGTCGATCACGATCGGCGAGCAGCCGCTTTTGATCACGTGTCCGCCGAGCGCGAAAACCACCGGCCGGCCGGCCCGACGGGCGGCCACGATCGCCTCGACGGTTCGGCGTAACTCTCGTGCGCCCAGGAGGTCCGGCAGGGCGTCAAACCACTCGGCAAACGAGCAGCCTTTCTCCAGCGCCCGTCCCAGTGCTGAAACCTCGACCTTGTGCTCGCGTTGCGCGCGCGGCTTCAGTTTCAGACGCGAGAAATCGAGCTGCGGAGGGTCGTTCCTCTCGCTCACACGCGTTTCTCCAGGACTCGCTGCAGCCATTCGTCGAACACGCCGTCGGCGTCCTGCAACTCCAGCCGCACGTCGAGCCGGGCCAGTGGCGGGGCGTCTTTGGCCGCCAGCCGCGACCAGACCGGCGCTAGTTTGACCCAATCCTTGCGGGTTGTCACCACCAGATCGGCCCCCCGACGCCGGGCGACATCGACAATCCTGCGCACGTGCCGCGCGGCGTAACGCTGGTGGTCTCGAAAAGCGAGCTCCCCGCAAACCCGCCCCGCCAATTGCGCCACGCAGATCAGGAATGTTGCCGGGTTGCCTATCCCACAGACTGGCAGAACACTGTGATACCCCAGGGCACCGGTGTCTTCGACGCGCTCGTCGAGAAACACAACCGCTTCCGGCTCGGCTGTAGCGCACAGTGTTGGCGTGTCCGGTGCCCGCTCGTCCAGGACACGCTCGATCTCCTCGATCTCCGCGGCCTCCACTTGATTTGCCCGTGAGATTACAAGCAGGTTCGCGCGCCGCAAGCCGGCCAGGGGCTCGCGCAGCCGACCCACCGGCAGAACCCAGCCGCCACCCCACGGATCGAGGGCGTCGATCACGACGAGATCGAGGTCGCGCCGCAGCCGGCGATGCTGAAAGCCGTCGTCGAGCACCAGGCAATCCGCCCCCGACTCGACCCGCGCCGTCTCCGCACCGGCCACTCGATCCGGGTCCACGACCACCGGAACATCCGGCAGCGCCTGCGAGAATTCCATCACTTCGTCGGATCTTTCTCCTTCCGCGGCGGCGTATCCCCGCGTGAGAATCGCCGGGCGACGACCCAGTTCCAGCAGTCGCCGAACGGTCTCGATCACGATCGGCGTCTTGCCGGTGCCGGCGACGGTGATGTTTCCGATGCTGATGACCGGGAGGTTGAACGGGCGGGATGCCCCGGCCGATCGGACATAGAGTAGGTTTCGAAAGCGGATCGCGAGGGCGTAGAGCCCCGAGAGCGGCGCCAGCACCCGGCGAAGGGCCGAGAGTTTGACGAGGTATCGGTTCATTCCGCGCGCCGGACGGGGTTGCGTCTCAGACGTCTTTCAGTACGCCGATCGAGCGCTGCCAGTCAATCGCCAGCGGCACACCGGCGGTCAACGGGGTGCGGGGCTGATAGCCGAGCAGTTCGCGGGCCTTGGTCAGATCGGCGACGTAGCGGGTCACCTCGCCGACGCGCGTCGGCTCGTAGGTTACCCGCGGTTCCTTCCGCAGTGCCAGCGCGATCACATTGACCAGATCAACCAGCGTCGAGCCCTGGCCGTGGGCCAGGTTGATCGTCTCGCGCTTCAGGTCGCCCCCCACCAGCGCGTCGATCCCCCGCAACACGCCGTCCACGCAATCGTCCACGTAAGTGAAGTCCAGCACCTTCTCGCGTCCGAAGACGGTGATCTCCCGCTCGTGGGCGATCCGCTCGATGAACAGCGGGATCACCCGTTCCAGCCGGTCGATGTCGCAGTCATAGCGGCCGTAGACATTGCTGAACCGGTACACCAGGCACGGCAGACCGTAGCACTGGGCGTAGGAGTAGACGTACGCCTCACCAGCGATCTTCGACGCGCTGTAGGGGCTCTCCGCCACCACGAAATCCGCCTCGGACTCCTCAGTAATATGGCGGTGGATGTCGCCATAGACTTCGCGCGAGCTGCCGAGGGTGATCGGCGTGGCGGTCACCCGGCAGTATTCGAGCACGTTGAAACTGATCTGCATGTTCTGCATGGCCCGAACCGGATGCTCGACCAGTTCGAAGACCTTGGCGTGGGCCGCGAGATGCAGGACCGCGTCGAAGCGGCCCTCGACCGGCAACTGGCCGGGGGTGCAATCGCAGAGGTCGCAGACGACGGTGGGCAGCGCGTCGGTCCAGGTATTGGCCCGGTTGTCGAGGCCCAGCACCTCGTCGCCGCGACGTTGCAGCGCGAGCCCGACGTTGGTTCCGATCTCGCCGCTTGATCCGGTGATGAGAATGCGCATCCGGTTCGGCTCCTGGTGGATTCGCACGGGTCTGTGCGCGGCCCATGGTATCGGCACTGGGATCGGCCGACCAGGGGTAGCGTGCGACGCGGGGCGGCCCTGCGTCCGATGGCGGCGCGTGCCTCACGAAAGCGCTGGTGCGCGAGCGAACGTCCGATAGACGTCAAGCCGACCGACCGGGAATCGACCCCTTGGCAGGTGGCCGGGCAGCTAAGGCCGACCGCCACCCTGGACGATATACCAGTGGCTTCCGCCGAGCGGGAGCGCTGTCACGGGCTGTCTGCCAACGCGGTCCGGCATGAACCGGACTGGTGTTGCCGTGGCCAATGCGGAAGGAGACCAGCGGGCCTGCCTTCGCGGAGCCACCAAGCGAGCTTGCCTTGTCAGAGAAAGACCCAGCCCGCCGCCTGCGCCAGAACCCGGAAACGATCCAGCATGTCCTGGATCGGCTTGACGAACGTGTTCCGCCGCGCTGCGCCGCCAACGTGCGTGAGTCGGATCGACATCAGTATCGGACGCGCATGATGGTGGTGGAGTTGGCCCAACACGGGACGGGGTGGGTCCGGTATGAGGTCGCGCCTCGCAACCTCAGTCAGAGTGGGGTGGCCTTCCTGCTTGGGCATTTCGTTTATCCGCAGACTCCCTGCCGGGTTCAGCTGGTCGACCGGCAGAAGCGCAAGCACGTCATCCGGGGGGAGGTCGTACGGTGCCGGTACCTGGAGGATTCCGCAACGTTGCACGAAGTCGGAGTTCGGTTTGCCGAGCAGATCAGCATTGGGGTGTTCAGCGGCAACGCGACCCGGCTGCGATTCCTGATGGTCGACAGTGATCCCGCGATCCGAAGGCTCGTCGGTCACCTGCTCAAGTCGCTGGGAGTCGAACTGACCAGCCTGGACGACGGCCGCCAGGCGGTGGAAACGGCTACGACCGACGACTTTGATCTGGTCCTGCTCGATATGGAGCTACCGGAGTGCGACGGCTTCGAGATCGCTCGGGAGCTGCGTCATCGGGGGTTTCGCCGACCGATCGTCGCTGTAACCTCCCAGCGAGGGGAGGGAATACGTGGGAAGTTTCTGGAGGCGGGATGCAGCTCCTACGTGGCCAAACCGATCACACCGGAGACGTTGACCGATCTGGTCGAGTCCCTGCGCGTAGAACCGCTGGTCAGCCTGCTGGCCGACGACCCCGAAACCGCCCCGCTGATCGACACCTTCGTGATGGAGCTGCCCGAGCGAGTCAGCCGGCTCGAGAACAGCTTCGGGCAGCGCGACTACGAGATGCTGACCCGCCTGATACGGATGCTCAAGAGCGAGGGCGCGGCTTATGGCTTCCAGCCGATCGCCGAGGCGGCGGGCCGGGTGGAAGACGCCATCAGCCGCGAGTATGGCGACGCCACAATTCTGGAGCGGCTGGACGAGCTGATTCGCACGTGCCTGTCCGCCAGCCCCTCGCTGTGACGCTTGGCGGAGCGCTGGTCAGTCTGCTTCGTCCGGCACAATGGCAGGTGGCGGCAACTCGCCGGGCACGTCCACGCGACGGCTCAGCCAGGCCAAACCGTGGTCGGCAACCGCCTGAATGACCCGTGGGTAAAGCTCGCGCTCCGCCACGCCGACGCGCTCAGCGAGCGAGTCAGGAGTGTCGTCCGCGCGGACCGGTACGCGCGTCTGGGCGATGATCGGCCCATGGTCATATTCATTATCCGCCAGATGTACGCTGCAGCCGCTCTCGGTTTCTCTGGCCGCAAGCACGGCCTCGTGCACATGGTGACCGTACATGCCGTGCCCGCCGAAGCTCGGCAGCAACGCCGGGTGAATATTCAGCACGCGACCTTGGTAGCGCCCGGGGATCCGCCACAAGCACAGGAAGCCGGCCATCACGACCAGGTCGACCCGAGCCGCGTCGAGGGCAGCGACGACCGCGTTGGAAAACTCGGACAGCTCGGGGAAATCACGCTTTCTGATGATTCTCAGCGGAAGATCAGCCCGCCGGGCAATCTCCACGCCGCGTACCTCGCTGCGGGAACTGATGACCAGCGTGATCTCGCAGTTGCGCAGCCGACCGTCGGCGCGGTGCTCGATCAGGTTGGCGAGCGTAGTCCCGCCGCCCGAAATCAACACGCCCAGTCGCAGCGGGTCGGATTGGGTGAATGATCGCCGCATCGGGAGCATCTTAACGTAGAATCTGTCGGCCGACAGGCTGGTCGCGGCGTCGGCGGTGGGGCGTTACAATCGGCCGTCCGGAAACGGAAAACTGAGC